>Ga0181858_1000728_pt1 | contig 16123 bp, 14 predicted proteins | sample NewIslPassag4_SG_FD_130749 | JGI IMG/M metagenome (GOLD analysis project Ga0181858, IMG submission 130749) | Feedstock adapted compost microbial communities from Newby Island compost facility, Milpitas, CA, USA - Passage 4_SG | ecosystem: Engineered > Solid waste > Feedstock > Composting ...
AAGGCAAAGAAGGTGGCGTTGGTGGCGTGCATGCGGAAGTTGTTGCTCTGGTTACATGCAATCGTAAAGACGGGGCGGCCCTGGCAGGAGGCGCTGGCTTGTTGACTTTTAAGACCGTTGCTCGGGCCCTTCGGGCCAGCTCCCCCTTCAAAAGGGGGAGCGGAGTTCTCGGATTCGAGCACAACGCTGGGAAATGCACCGCCGTCGAACCTCTGGCACAGCCGTTACCTTCAGACCAAGCACCGGTATACGCATGAAGGCCTATCCTCACCACGGCCCCCTGCTTCCCGTGATGTTCACAGCCACCGTCCAATGCCCAATCCCGATGGCCGGCCCACACCGGACGGGCCGGCAAAAAGAATGGGGCGTGTCGACGCCCCTACCGACAAAAAAAGAAACACTAGGAAAAACTTGCCAATCAGCGGTCCTGCTTTTCCGGGTCCGTGCAAACAATGCACAATGCTGTGCAAAATCAGACCATCAGGATAACACCCAGGGAATCAGCGCCGTTGCCACCGCAGGCTGAACTCCCATCCGGTACTTTTGGGGTAGACCGCGCCCTGGTCGTGCGCCAGAACATCCATATGATGAAACAATGAAGTTATGCACCCTTTCTCTTTTCACTCACCCACTCTTCTTCTGCTTCCACTTCATGGCCATTTACATACAATTCTTTTATCCTTCGTACTTCCACATAGGATACCGATTTCACCGGGGTCTCAACCTCACGCCGGATGATTAACCACCGGGGCATCTTAAAACGAACCAGCCTGCGATAAAATCCCAGGTAAACAAAGACGAAAGCTGCTACTGCGCCTATCAGGATAGGTGTATTTTGCCAGAACAAAACGGCTGGCAACGCACAGAGCAACGTAAAGCCCCACAGATAAAGCGAAGTCAATGCATTGCGCACTGTCTGATCCTTTAGATTTTTAGACCCCACCTTCCATCGCACAAGTCGCTGGTAAATCAGCGTATGAAGATGCACCCCATCTGGTCGACCGGGAGAGATTCCCTTTTTAAATTTTCTGCGGTATACAGAAAAGAGCGTCTCTGTTACAGGATAGGCAACCAAGAGCATAGGAAACCAGGCAGAGACCTCGGGATTGCGCTGGACAAGTAAGACAGAGATTTCAGCGATCAGGAACCCGAGTAGATAGGCGCCTCCATCCCCGAGAAAAATCTTGCCATGCGGGAAATTCCATACAAAAAACCCGAAGATAGCCCCGACCGCCGCAAGACAGGCGTAGAAAAGCGTTTGATCGCCTACTAAATAGGCAACATATCCCAGCGCGGAAAGGATAATCAACGAAGTCCCGCTTGCCAGTCCATTGAAGCCGTCAATAATATTCAGCGCATGCGCAATACCTGCCACTGCAACTATGGTAAAAAGCCAGGCGATCAGAGGCAGCGCCATAAACTGATCAACCCACGGAAGGTCTATACGGCTTACAAAGGCTCCCAGCCCAACGATACCTAAAGCAGCAGAGCCCATGCTAAGTCCCAACCTTTTCAGAACACCGGCCCTTTTTGTTACATCCTCCTTAATCCCCCCATAAAAAGCGGGTAGGGCAGCACCAAGAAGGATCCAATATTCGCCTGAGTGGAGTACTATGCCGGAGGCTAAGAGTCCTATCAGAATCCCCACGCCCCCTATGCGGGGTACAGGCTGTACGTGAACCTTCCGCAGTTCTCCGCTTACGGGGTCGTAAGCCAGCTTATAAGCAGTAGCAAACCGAATAATGGCAAAAGTCAGTATCGCTGAACATGCAAAAGAAAGCGTGGCTATCATTCTCTCTATCAATAATTGCTATATGTGCTCGAGATGAAACATCACAAACAACAAATGTACCGTCTCCTCTTCACTTGCCCTCAAAGAAGATCTATTCCGCTCGGTAAAGACCCTGATTCTCGACGGATGTTACCTCTCTCTCTGTTTTTCACTATAACTTCTCTGGCGGTCGCCCCATGTGTGTTTGAGCCCTATGCCATGCTCCCCAACGTCCGCTGGTTCGGTGCTCTACAGGGGATCAAAAGGAAAGGATTCCATCAGCAGCGGCCGCGGCTCCACCAGGCTCATATCGCCCTTCAGCACATTACCATAACTCTGGAAGTTCATCCAAACTGGTACGTCGCAGAAGCTTGCCCAGCACGGGGCCGCTTCTCATCAGGAAGAAGATTGTCCTGCTCATCCCTCGCATTGGTCATGGTCGAAGCTTGTAGATTGTAAATGGCTTGCCGTATAGTCCCGGACGTTGCTAACGAAAAATCACCGGGGCCCCATAGTAAAGCGTATGGCTAAAGCAATGAGGAGTATATGAGGGCTGAGAGTTACCAGAGCAAACGTAGATAACACGATGTCCATCAGGCGCTTACCCAAACGGGTATACAGACCACCTTTCACCCTCTCTGGCATAGGCCTCTACTCTTGTTTTACTACATCCCACCGCTTCCTCCAGTACCCCTTCCAGACGCTCCCCCAGCTTTCGAATATCATGGTGCCGTTCCACATATTCTCGCCCACGACGGCCCATGGCTTCCCGCTCCTCTTCGGGCATTTGGTAGAGCTGGATGATTGCCTCGGCCAGGGCCTTAGGGTCACGCGGGGGGACCGTCAAGCCGCAACCGGCTTCTTTTACGGGGTTATTGATAGCATTGACTGAGAAGATTATAGGTCTGGCTACAGACATATAATCCGAGAGCTTATTGGGACTAATCCCATATTTAAAGACTTCAACTTTTTCAAGGTTAAGAATTAGGATATCACTTTCACTAAGTATTTTGGGAGCTTCTTTTTTGGGAACTGGGTCACGGAATTCTACATTTGTAACCCCCATTTTCCGGGCTAAGGCCATAAGTCGAGGCTTCTCTGGGCCATCACCAACAAGAACAAACTTGATCTTTTGAAAACCGCGATCTTGAATAATCTTGGCGGCCTGTATAAGGACATCGAGGGCGTTAGCCTGACCATGGGCACCTAGATACATCACCTGAAATCTCTCATGATTGGCTTCTGGCCTTGCAGTGCTGGCGAACCGCGAGATATCCACCCCATTGGGGATCCAAACAATCTTGTCCTCAGGTATTCCTAAACCAGTAATGTATTCATGAGCTAAGGGCAAGAGCGTGATGATCCGCTCTGCTCGACGGTAGAGCAACTCTTCCAGAGCTTGAAGCCCCTTGGTAACAGGATGATGGGGACTTAAAGCCCCCATATCTATGAGAGTTTGCGGCCAGAGATCTCGCACCTCCATAATAAACTTGACCCCATAGTGCCTGGCTACTCTATAGGCAGCCGGCGGAGTAAGCAAATCGGGAGAAGAGCCGATAATCACATCCGGCTTCTCTACCTCAGGAACTATTTTTGGAAGTCTCAAGCCCAGCCACCATGCTCGAGCCCCAAAAACCACCATATTCCGCACCCGCCGCCAGTCATTCTTCCAATACGGTGGAGTGCGAATCCAGACAAACCTAATCCCATCTACCTCTTCTAACTTCCACTTCTCCCCCGGCCCAAGTCGCATCTCCTTATGCAGATAGTGGTGAAAACTCTTAGTAAAAATGGTTACTTTATGCCCCCGCTTCACTAGCTCCCGGCTTAAGTCATAGTGCCTCGTGCTACCGGGCATATCAGGGGTAATGGCGTAGTGGTGGAAAATCCAGATGTTCATCGCATTCCCCCAGCCATCATTTTCAAAAGTGCTTCCGCGTTTTTCCGGAGATTAAATTCTTCATAAACCTTATGATAACCTTTTTCACCCATTTCCCTCCTAAACTCGGCGTCTTTGATAATCTTCTCCAAAGCATCAGCCAGCTGCTGGGCATCTTTTTCTTTCACCACTATCCCTGCACCATCTCCTATCAATTCGGGAATACCACCTGTCTCAGTAGAAATCACCGGTATTCCATATGCCATGGCTTCCATTAAGGCAACGGGGATTCCTTCCTTTTCGCCACCTTCCGTAACAATACTGGGCAGCACAACCGTGTCTACCTCCCCTTTCTTGTACATTTCCAAAAGCTCCTCGTGAGGTAAACGGCCCACAAGCTTAACAAACGCTTCTAGTCCAAGCTCCGCGATCTGTTGGCGGATCTCAGCCTCGAGAGGGCCGTCCCCAATAATGAGGCAGTGGAAATTATGGATTCCCTTCTCCCGAAGCAGCTTACAGGCTTCTATTAAAAACTTATGCCCTTTCTTGGGCACAAGGTTGGCCGGACAGGCAACCACAAAATGGGATCGCTGGGATAGGGGCTGGAGGAAGGACGAATCGGGCATCCGAACGCCCATGTACAGCACCTTGACCTTATCACTATAGCCATCGCCTACAATTTGAAGCACTTCGCGGTGACCGTCCTGGGATATGCAGCGTACAAAAGCTGCCCGCTCCACTTTAAGCCGAAGCATGTTGTTCTCCGCAATGTCCCAACGGTGGAGGGTCATACTCCAAGGAATACCCGTAAGCTCGGATACGATCCAGGCCATGGTAGATGTCGTAGAACCCCAGTGGGCATGGATGTGCTCAACTTTTTCCCTCATAAGCTTGCTGGCAATAAAGACACTTTTCGGTAGCACAGCCAGGTTCTTGATGAGGATTTTTGGAGATCGGGAATGACACAGCATAGACCAAACTACTTGCCAAATCCTTGGCCGCAAGAAAAATTCTTTCAAAAACGTCAGGACAATCTCTGTATTCAACAATGGCAACCAGAGCGTGTTGTCAAGAAGCCTTTGGGCCTCTTTATGAAAGACGGTCTTTAGAGGATTCCGAGGAATTACTACGAGGTTCACTCCCAGGCCCACCATTGCGAGCATTTCTTCCAAAACAAAGGTCTCGCCTGGACCATAGGGAGTATGCGCTGTAATATAAGCCACTTTCATCGTGTGATCACTACCTCCCCAGGCTCCTTTAGTTTTTGAACCATCTTGATACCGAGAGCCTTGACCCTACTCCAACGCTTCCTCTGATACAAGGCCCATCGATCCCGGTACTCCACCCAAAGGGGATCTTGATCCACCAAGGCAAGAGCGCTTAACTGGTGGATGTGCAGGTCATGATAGAAAGGACTGGCCAAATGACCCTGGGTGTCGTAATAAGACCAATACCCTGCATCATATTGATGTAGGTGCTTTTTCAGCGTAGCCAAGGAGCGCCGGAAAAGTTCATAAGCCTCTTGGTCTTTAAGAGCCAGCCAATAATCGTAGAGGCCGAAGAGAGAAAAGATCCAACCGTTCAAAATGGAGCTCCGTGGGCGGGAAGGCGACTCTTCCAAAAAGAGAAACCCATTTTCATGGAGCGAAGGACCGCCATCCTCTATGGGTTTTATCATAAGGTCCAAGGCTCTGCGTGCTCCTTGGAGGAAAAGCTCGTCCCCGGTCAGTGCCCAAGCACGAACAAAAGCCGATACGCCCTCGCCTTGGGTCATCGCTGAATAGGGTGAGGCAAGGGATAGACCCAGTTCGGACCAGATAGACCAACCCCCGTTGTTGTCCTGCTTATCTAAAAGCCAGCGGCAAAGCCTAAGGAACTCTTCTCTATCCGTGTCATCGCGCGTCAGTAGCCATTTGTCCCAGTGTCCAAGGGCTTTTTGCACTACAGTGGTAGCAAAGTAAACGCGACGGCCATCGGCAAGAATGTTCACCGGGATACCCTCGTCGTCGGTGTGGCCTGCCCAGTGCGTCTTGGCCGTAAGATCGTTGAAGTAACCGGCCAGCTCCCCCGGACGAAAGGCCTGGCCGAGCCTTTGAGGTTGGTGGTAGTAGCTTTTACCCAGGAGCATCCTTGCCCATCGTATTAAAAGACGAGGCCACAAGGCAATCTTATTCATATCTGCCCTTCTTTTTCAAAAGTTTTAAATATAGCGCTTCGTATTCTCTGGCGATCCGAGATATATCAAAACGCTCTAAAGCACGTTCTTGGGCTGCTTTACCCATCTGGTTTCGGAGGTCGGCATCTCTTGCAAGTCGCAAAATCCCTTGGGCAAGGGCGTGGAGGTCCCGAGGGGGCACCAAAATCCCACTCACCCCATCCTCCACCAGTTCGGGCACACCACCCACCGCGGTAGCCACAACCGGTTTTCCAGCAGCCATAGCCTCGAGCACCGTAAGGGGTACGCCTTCCCAGTCCGAGGGGAGGACCAGGATACTCGCCTCGGCAAGCAGGTCGGGAATGTCATCCCGTATACCTAAGAACCGGACCTTTTCCTTCAACCCCTTTGCCTCCACCTTTTTCTCCACCTCAGCCCGCAAAGGGCCATCCCCAATAAGCCAAAGTTCCATAGATGGATACTCCTCAATTGCCAAGGAAAAGGCCTCCACCAGAAGAAGGTGGTTTTTTTGAGGCGCAAACCTTCCTATATGGATGAGAACGACACGGTCATCTCTTTGCTTTTTATCACCAAGGATAAAACGTCGCGTAGGAATTCCATTGTAGATAACAGGCGTGTAGATGTTGTCCCCGTACACCTCCTTAACGGTTTGCGCTACCTGCCGGGAAATGCTTACAGGAACAACCCTGCCAAGCCTAAAGGCAATCCAGTGGACAAACTTCCCAGGCCGGTCCACCTCTTTTGGCGCCACATTATGGACGGTATGAACCCGCACCGGGATGCGACACAGGAGAGCCGGAAGCAGGACATAGCGCAGAACATAACGGTGAGTGTGGACAACATCCGGCTGAAAAGCCCGAAACAAACGATAGAGCTGAGGGATTATACGTAGATCCAGTCCTTTACGCTTGCTAAGATAAAACACCCTCAGCCCCTTGGCCCGAATTTCCCTCTCCAACAGTGTGCCGCTTTCGGGATAAAGGCTCACGGCTGCTACCTCAAAGCGCTCCTTGTCTGTGGCTTCCATCAGGTCAAGCACCAAGCGCTCCGCCCCTCCGGGGCCAAAGTTGGGGAGGATGTGGAGAACGCGTACCCTGGGCATTGTTAACCTCTCTCCGGAGTGCCAGTAAGCTTCCGTAAATGACATAAGGGATCTTAACATACTCCCAAGTTAGTGTCATACCTGCAATGGTGTAAGCTATCAAAGCCAATAACAAACCATAACCCAAAGCCTCTTTATTCTTAGCCAGATACCACGCAGATCGATAAGCAAAAGACAGCAGCGCACCAAAAAGGAATAAGCCAATTAAGCCCGTTTCACTTAAAACGGAAAGAAACATGTTGTGCGCAACCCCTCCTCCGCCATCCTCTCTGGTTGCAGCTATCCGAGCTGCCTCATAAGAGTAATGGGGTGATATATATGCAAAGTTAGCCGCCCCCACTCCAGTAACCGGATGTTTATTAAATAACATGATAGCGGTTCTCCAAAGATCAATTCTTCCAGCCCACGTGTCTTCTTGTTGAATTGACTCTAAAGTTGAATATCTTTGGATTATTTGCTCTACCCGATCAGAATACAATACTAGTATAAGTGGAGTGAATATAGAAATTATTAGTGTAAGCTTAATACTTGTCCTTAAATTCCTCCTTGATAAAAACGATATTGCTACGATAACTATAAATGCAATCAAAGCGGTACGAGACAGAGTAAAGGGCACTGCCATCAAGGCTATTAGGGCAGCACCCATTAGAGACAGCCGCACCAATTGTCTTTTGACCTCAGTTAGAATTCCGAACCACCCTACAATGGCTGTGATAACGATTAAGTTGGCATAGTCATTAGGGTTTTGTCCACCGGATGAAAAGCGACCCGAAGCGGCAATTAGTTCGCTCGGAGGTGGTAATATAAAACCGACTGGTACGGAAAGTGCAGCTCCTATAAGGAGGCACACCCACATTATCTTTATGTGATGGCGTTTTAGTAAGCCAACTGCTTGCATAATAGTAAAAAGACCTATATATGTATAAACTCGTGTCAAAGCCCATGTCGCTTTGGGGGCCCAAACAACTGACATCATGTTCCACATAATAAACAAAAACAATATTACAGAAATAGGATTTAAAAGATTTTTTATTAAAATATTAAATTTCTTACGACTTTCCACAATATAAAGAATTAATAAGTATAGTATTAGCAACCCAAATACTTTCACTCCTCCCAAAAAGCCAAAACGTATTTGTCCTAAAATATTTTCGAATGGCAGTAAAAATGAAAATGTATATAACGATATTCTAAATAATTTACCAAGCATTAATTCTCCTTTATTTACTTCATCCAACATGCAAGATCTCTATTAATCAAAAAAACTTAACTTCTCAATATCATCTCTAAAATAATTGATCATTTCTTGCCTTAACTCACTATCTAAGGGTGGCCGCGGCCGATGAACAATATTACGTTTCATTATTCCACTTAAAATTCCAATACGTCCTATATAGCTAGGAATACGTAATAATCCTCTTAGTGAGGCCCAACTTTCTCTAAGTCCACGGATTAGAGTTTGAACATAAGGCCATCTTACCCCCTTTGCAGTATTTTTAACAGGAAAATGCAAACGTTCATCGTCAGGGACTCCTAAAAAATTCAAAACTTTGAGATATTCACGTCGTGGATTGTTCTTTATATCGTCGAGCAAAAGCACTAGTATCCGTTGTCGTGGCACAATATTTAATAAACGCTCCATCTGTTCCCCTAGTTTACAGATAGACTGATAATCTAGAATTTTGGGTTCTCTACACCATGGCATAACTTTTTTCCCTTGACGTCTTTCGGATGATAATCGCCATGCCTTTGCAAAGTCACGAATATGTTCGTCCCCAGATACAAGTAACTGTTCATGAAGGGAGTAAGCCATCTCCACAGGATTTCTAAGCATTACAATATATTTAGCCTCTGAATATTCCCTCTCTATCTTTGGGATAGCATCCTTGGAAAAAAGATAAAATACTGATGCCTCGCCAACCGCTAAATGAAAAGATTTAGCCTCTTTAAAGAGGGCTTCATATTCGTCTCGGTTGACTACTTTATACTTACCTAAATCGGTAGCATAAAAATGTGGCTCTTTAAGGGGAGACATATAAATGTTTGGATGTTCTGCAAGCCATGCAGCCAAGGAGGTCGTTCCACATTTTGGTGCTCCAATGATAAAGAAATTAGGCTTTTTCATATTCATTCTATCCTATTCAAATAACATAATTTTCAGTTTATCTATAACAAAATATAATGCTAGTAAGTTAAAGGTGATCAGGCCGAGAGCCGTAGCCACTGCCGCTCCTTCCACTCCCCAAAAGCGGATCAGCAGAAGTCCCAAGAGAAGATTAACTGTAGCACCTGCTGCGGTGCTCAATGTAGTCAGCCGTTCATGCCCGCTCATAATTAAGAGGAGGCCCACAGGACCAGCAGCCGCATTAACGGTTTGCCCAATTGCTAGAATAGCCAACGACCCTGCACCCGCCACGAAATCTTTCCCAAACGTAGCACCTAAAAACCATGAGCCGGCCAGCAGATAGAAAAGAATAAGCGGTAAAGCCAAGGCAAGGGCCACGCCAGCCGCTGCCATCACAACTTGCCTTAATCTTTGCATTTCTCCCGAAGCATAAAGATGCGAAAGCGTGGGCGCAATCACGGTATTTACAGCCATCAGCCCAAATGGAATGAGTGAAGCTGCTTGGAAGGCGACTTTGTACAACCCAACTTCCTCAGTCCCCCGCATCATCCCCAACAAGAGTACACCAACATGCTGGGGGATCAAGTTTAACAGCGCCAAAAGCAGCAGCCACAGGGCGCTTCGTAGCCAAGCCGGGTCATATTTTATCGCGGAAGATTCGGGAACTTGATCCTTCAAGGAGTGATGAAGCAAAAGCCCCCCAGCCAGCAAAGCCACCCCGGCCGCCACCACCTGTAAACCCAGAGCGAAAGGAGCGCTAAGAAGCTCGCGGGCCACAAACCAGGCTCCGCCGAAGAAAAGAAGAAAGACCACAGGGCGAACAAGCATCTGCACCACCTGCCCTGCAAGGATGCGATCCAGTCCACGGAGCGCCGATCCCTGAAGCTGTACCAGGGCCCAAAGGGGGAGGCCCAGAAGCGTAACCGCCAGCGTCATCACGCTCTCGGCCGAAAGACTGTCCGAGAAAAGCCAGAGCCCCAGGCCTGCCCAAAAAACCAATCCCAAAGAGGCCCAAAGGGTGATGCGCCGAGAGAAGCGCACGATCCCATGGACGGCCCCCCACTCCCCTTTTGCCCGATTGGCCGCAATTTCTCTGACCAGAAGCTGTGGAAACCCGAAGGCGGCAGGCGTGCTGAGGAGCGCAAGAAAGCTCCAAGCGAAGGCGTAAAGCCCAAACTCTTTTACTCCCAAGGTGCGGGCCAAAAGCACACTGATCAAGAAGCCCAGACCCATAGAGCCACCCTGGAGTACCATCACCCCCAGGGTGTCCCGAGCCAGGCGCAAACGGAGGCTTCCGGGCTTGCCTACCAGCCGGACGATACCCTTTCCTGGCTGCCCAATGGCTAACGCTTTCCAGAACGATCTTATTGTCATACCGCGCCTACTACATTGCAGCAAAATATAGCTTTCTGTCGATCAATTAAGCCATTGCACAATCCGCTCCGCCGCCCAGCCATCCCCATAGGGCCAAACTGATTCTACCCCAGGGCGGACCTCAAGGGCTGCCTGATAAATCCGCTCCGGGTTATAACCCACAAGCACGTTCCAGCCTGTCTCCACCGTCTCTACCCATTCCGTCTCCTCCCGCAGGGTCACGCATGGCACCCGAAAGAAGAAGGCCTCTTTCTGGACGCCGCCGGAGTCGGTGAGAATCACGCGGGCGTTCTTTTCTAGAATTAACATGTCTAAATAGGAAACCGGATCGATCAGCAAGAGCCCGCCAGGCACCTCCAGAGGCACAGAAGCCAGAACTTTTCGCGTGCGTGGATGTAGTGGAAGGACCACCTTTAGCCCTTCTTCAGCAAGCTCCGCCAACCCTTGAAATATGCCTTTAAGCCGCTGAGAATCATCGGTATTCTCCGCGCGGTGGACTGTAGCCAAGGCGTAGTCTTTCGGCTGCAGACCCAGCCGATCCAGAATCCTAGAGTTTCCCTCGGCCAGCTCCGCATACTGCAACACCGCATCATACATCACATCCCCCACGTTCAGGACCAGAGGCTGGCAATGCGGATTGGCTTCCGATACCTGCACCATTTCCCCACGTGGTAGAAGTTTACCGTCGTTCACCATATTGGTAAAACCCTCTCTCCTAAGATGCTCCACCGCGGTCTCAGTAGGGCAAAAGAGAAGATCCGAGACATGATCGGTGAGCACCCGGTTGATCTCCTCAGGCATCTTTTTATTAAAGCTTCGCAGGCCCGCTTCCACATGGGCCACGGGGATGTGGAGCTTGGCCGCGGCCAGAGCACCTGCCAGGGTGCTGTTGGTATCGCCGTAGACCATCACCAGATCGGGCTTCTCCTTGAGAAGCACCTCTTCAATGCGCTTGAGCATCTCCCCGGTCTGGTAGCCGTGAGGGCCTGAGCCCACACCCAGATGGTAGTCCGGGGCCTTCAGGCCCAGTTCATCAAAAAAGACCTGGGACATCTCGTAGTCATAGTGCTGGCCAGTATGGACCAGCACGTCTTCAACCAGGAGGTCAGAACATTCCCGGTTATGGCGTCTGGTCGCTACAAGAACAGGTGCCAGCTTAATGAACTGGGGTCGGGCACCAACCACATGTAATACTTTCAGGCTCATGTATCTACCTCTCTGGCTGCCCAGAATTGAACAGCGTTCAGAACCTTGAAGGTAACAGCCTCCTCCTGAAGCGGTCCAATAGGTAGACTAAGAACGCTCCGGGCTGCTTCCTCAGCCACGCTCAGACTCCCGGCCAGTATGCTTCGTCCCTGAAAGGCTTGCATCCTGTGCAGGGGGACAGGATAATAGATCATACTGGCAATACCCTGAGCGCTCAGGTGGGCCTGGAGCCCTTCTCTATCTCGTTTGACCCATACCGTGTACTGATGATAGACGTGGTGGGCGCCAGGAGCTTCTTGCGGAGGAATAAGATGGTCGAGGCCAGAAAGGCCTGCCGTATACGTAGCGGCAACGGTGCGCCGCCTTTCATTGAACTCGTCCAAATGGTCTAACTTTGCCAGAAGGATGGCGGCCTGAAGGGTATCCAGCCTGGCGTTGTAGCCCACGTGCTCCGCGTTGTACTTGTCCCTGCCTCCTTGCCTGGAAAGCTTTCGCACAAGATCGGCGAGTTCATCATCCTGCGTCACAACCATCCCTCCGTCCCCAAAGGCGCCCAGGTTTTTGGACGGGAAAAAACTAAAAGCCCCTGCCGTACCGATACTACCAAGCTTTTGCTCTTTCCAGGCGCCGCCAAAAGCCTGAGCCACATCCTCCAGCACGAAGAGATCATACGCTCTGGCCAGCTCCATAATCGCATCCATATCCGCTGCCTGACCGTACAGATGAACAGGCAGCATCCCCACAACCCGCTCGCCCCTTTCCTGAAGATAGGCCCGGATTCCTTCAGGGTCGATATTAAAAGTGTGGGGATCAACGTCCACAAAAACAGGGGTTGCACCAGCCCGAAGGATGGCCATACCAGTGGCCGTAAAAGTGAAAGGGGTAGTGATGATCTCGTCCTCGGGATCAAAGAACTCTTTTCCCTTATACTTTATGGCCAGGGCCCGAAGGGCAAGAACTAGGGCATCTGTCCCCGAAGAGACACCAATAGCGTGCTTAGTTTCCAGGTAGGCTGCTACCTTCTGTTCAAACTCGGCTACTTCAGGTCCCCAAATCCAGCGCTGGTGCTCCAGACAACGCTGGATCGCCGCATCGATGGCCGGCTTAAGGTACTCGTATTCCCGCTTTAGGTCCAGCATAGGAATTGGCTCTTCCATAGACTACACCTTTTCTTCCAGAACCACCAACCGTTGCCCGTCCAGCCGATATCGGCTTCCGCAATAAGCGCAGGTGGTTTCCTGCCCTTCTCCGAATCTTAAAGTAGTACCGCACTTACACGTCCCCCCAACCTGCCTGGCCGGAACGCCTACTACGATAGCGTAGTCCGGCACGTCTTCTCTGACTACCGCTCCCGCCCCGATTAAAGCATAACGGCCTATGGTTACTCCACAGACAATGGTGGCATTGGCCCCAATGGTTGCGCCTCTCTTTACTAGGGTGGGTTTAAACTCATGCTTCCGTTCAATGAAAGCACGGGGGTTATACACGTTCGTAAAAACGCAGGAAGGGCCACAAAACACTTCGTCCTCAAGGGTCACTCCTTTATATACCGAGACGTTATTCTGAATCTTGCAGCGATTTCCAACCTGCACATCCGGCCCGATCATCACATTCTGACCGATTACACAATTCTTTCCGATCTTGGAGCCGCTAAGAATATGCGAAAAGTGCCAAATCTTTGTGCCTTCCCCGATTTCTACGCCTTCGTCCACGTAAGCGCTCTCGTGTTTCCACCAATGCATCGTCATTGCTCCAAAAAAGGATGTTTATGTTCAGAAGAAGACGCGCGCGAAAGTTCGGCCTGACGGATCTGGGCCGTCGTAGCAATTGCCTCATGTGCTTCCGCTATACCAAACCCTTCGCCCGCCAGGGTCTTCCGGTAGACCTCTGTGTGTAGGTCCGTAAATCCTCCAGAAAATTCTATTTCCTCTCCATCTACCGTGATTGAGCGGTACGTGCGCTGTCCCTTGCTTCTCAAGGGAGCAGGCACATAGGAGGCATCGATGGAAAGGAACCACCGCACCCGTGCCCGCTCGAGCTCCATATACCCCGAAACCACCCTATCCGTGCGGACATGTACTTCCAAACGGGATACCGACCCAAATAGCCAGGAAAGCAAGTCAAAGAAATGGATGCCAATGTTGGTGGCCAACCCTCCGCTTTTAGCCGGGTCTCCTTTCCAGCTCTTGAGATACCAACGGCCACGGCCGGTAATGTAAGTAAGCACTACATCTTTTACGGATGAATCCTGTGCTACCCTGGCCTTAAGTTTCAGCAGCTCGGGATGTACCCTAAGTTGAAGGATTGTCCATACCCGTCTTCCCGTGCGTGCCTCCAGGTCTTGCAATTGTAGGAGCTCTTCAGGATCTATGACCAGAGGTTTCTCGCAGATCGCATCTGCACCCTGGCGTAAAGCCAGGCGAATCTGGGGACCGTGCAAATAATTGGGACTACAGATACTGAGGTAGTCGATCCCATTTCCCTGATCGCGCAACTGCTCCAGATAAGCCTCAAAAAGCTCGGAACTAACAAAGAACTCAGCATCAGGAAAGTAATGATCGATCACGCCCACTGATTCAAAAGGGTCCAGTGCGGCCACCAGAACATTGCCGGTATCTCGGATGGCCTTCATATGACGCGGAGCAACATACCCCGCAGCGCCAGTCAGTCCGAAACGCTTCATAACAATACTACCTTTTCGCTTTTCAGGCCTCGGGTAGCAAAGCGCGTGTCAAATACCGCGGGGGCTAACGACACAACGCGGGCATAATCTATGTTTTTATGATCTGTAGTGATAATAACCAGATCGCTTTCCTGGAGAATCTTATCGGACAGTTCTACACTCCGGGCTTTCAGACCATGATATTCAAACTCGGGCACATAAGGATCATGATATACTACTTCCGCTCCTTGCTCCTGCAACAGCCGGAAGATCTCAAGCGCGGGGCTTTCGCGGTAGTCACCAAGATTGGCCTTGTAGGCCACTCCAAGAAGGAGAATACGGCTACCTTTAGCAGATTTTTGGTGTTCGTTGAGAATACGCAGCGCCTTTTCGACAACGAATTCCGGCATCTTCCGGTTAATCTCCCCGGCCAGCGCAATAAAGTGTGTATTGAAATTCAACTCTTTTGCCTTCCACTCTAAGTAGTGAGGATCAATAGGAATGCAATGTCCTCCTACACCTGGACCTGGCCAGAAAGGCATGATGCCAAAGGGCTTAGTAAATGCAGCCTCCAACACCTCCCACACATTCAGCCTCATACGGTCGCAGAGAAGCGCAAGCTCGTTCACCAGCGCAATATTGACAGCTCGGAAGGTATTTTCAAAGACTTTAACCAGCTCGGCTGCTTTGGCACTCGAAACAGGAACGACCTGCTCTACAGTCTGACTGTAAAAGGCAACACCCAACTCCAGAGAGTTGGGCCCTATTCCTCCTACAACTTTAGATGTGTTGCGCGTGGTGTAACGCTGATTACCAGGATCAACTCTCTCGGGAGAATGGACCAGAAAGAAATCTCTGTCTGCTTTAAGCCCCGATCGCTCCAGGATAGGAAGCATTACTTCTTCGGTAGTGCCTGGATAGGTTGTAGACTCCAGACTGATCAACTGACCAGGGCGCAAGCGAGCTGCTATCTCTCGCGTAACACCTTCCACATAGCTTAAATCTGGCGTAAGATTTCTGGTAAGTGGCGTAGGGACACAGATGACAATTACATCCATTTCAGAAGTGCGAGAAAAGTCGGTATCCGCAGAGATCAAACCCTTCTGAACCAGCTCTCGCAATTCTTCATCCTTAACATCATCGATGTAGTTTTCTCCTCGAGCAATCTTAGCGGCGCGTACCGGATTCTGCTCCACGCCAAGCACACGAAAGCCAACCTTTGCCTTTTCCACAGCAAGGGGAAGACCAACGTATCCCAGTCCAACAACGCCAAGGACGGCTTTACGCGTACGTATTTTCTCTAACAGGCTCTCTTTGTGACTCATGCGCATATCTCTTCAGGTTACAGCAATAATTTGCTCAATGCTTCTCCACGCTTCTTTCCCTATGAAATCGTTCAAATTGGCCTCGCGAGTTGAAACAGTCCCGCCCGAAAACACTCACCGGCCCTACTAAAAGCACGCATCTTCCTGACACCGTGATCAGCAAATCAACAGATTTCTTGAATTGAAATCAGCTACCTGTCCTTAAGAGACAGCAAAAGTAATCTTCTGCAACGTTCCCCTGAGGTTAAAAAATATCTAATCCCAGACACCCTTCTGGTCCTTTTTCTCCCCCGCCAACAATTCCCTGACGCCCACGCCCTCATTCCTGCGGCGTAGACTTGGTCGATGTGCGGCGACCGTTTACCAGGGCTTTGACCTCTCCCCACCAGGTGGCCGGACGGAGCAAGGCGCGCACCTCCTCAACCTTCTCCCGCTCCTCCTCGCTCTCCGGAGAACGCATAAGCCAGTGCCGCACAAAGGCCAACCCCAACCCCGCAAACACC
>Ga0181858_1000741_pt1 | contig 15958 bp, 9 predicted proteins | sample NewIslPassag4_SG_FD_130749 | JGI IMG/M metagenome (GOLD analysis project Ga0181858, IMG submission 130749) | Feedstock adapted compost microbial communities from Newby Island compost facility, Milpitas, CA, USA - Passage 4_SG | ecosystem: Engineered > Solid waste > Feedstock > Composting ...
AATACCTTTCAACGCTGACGGGGAGTTGTCTGGCTGGGAACTTCCCTGTTATTTACAGGGTGTTATGCGCTAACATCTCGTGATTTTACCGAAACAATGGGCTTTCGAAATTTAGGATGAAATCCGTCAAAACCGAGCGTCAGACCTGGTTCGGATGCGCCTGCTGCCCTCCGAACATCGCGCGCCTGTTCACTTCCCTGGGCCGCTACATTTATGGCGAAAATCCGGAACGGAAAGAACTCTATGTCCATTTGTACATCGGCAGCACGGCGAAGCTCCTTTGGAACCCGCCGGTGGAAATCCGGCAGCAAACCGGATATCCGTTGGACGGCCGCATCGCGTTCACCGTCCATGCGCCGTCGGAGACGGAATTCACCCTCGCCTTGCGCATCCCGGGCTGGTGCGGGCACGCCGAGCTCGCGGTAAACGGAGAACCGGCGGACGTTCCGGGCCGGACGGAAAGAGGCTACTGCAAAATCCGCCGGGTCTGGCACGACGGGGACCGGGTGGAACTCCGGCTGGACATGCCGGTCCGGCGGGGCCGTTCACGCCCGGATGTGAGGGCAAACGCCGGCTGTGTGGCGCTGATGCGGGGTCCCCTTGTCTATTGCCTGGAAGAAGCGGACAACGGCCCCAACCTGAAAAGCCTCGTGTTGCCGAAAAACGCTCCGCTTCGCCTTTCGAACGATTTGTATCTGCCGGATGGAATCCCTGCCGTCGAGGCCGACGGATTCCGCACCGACGCCTCCCCGTTCGGCGAAAATCTCTATTCCGACGCGGAACCGGTTCAAACGCCGTGCACCATTCGCGCCGTTCCCTACTACTTGTGGGGAAACCGCAAACCGGGCGAAATGCTGGTCTGGATCCGCGAACATTAAGCGATTTTATGCCGTCTGTCCGTCAAACCGCCCGCCCATGACGCAGTCAGGGAATATACGGCAAGACGCCGGCTTGCGGCGGCTTCGCCCGGCAGGCTTCCTGGGATTCCCCCGGCGTCATCTGAAAATGCTGCTTGAACACGTACGAGAAATGCTTCACGCTGACGTAGCCGACCTTTTCGGCCACGTCGTAGATTTTTTCCGCCGGATTGGCTCGCAGTAGTTTCGCCGCCTGCTCCATGCGGATGCGGGTCAGAAACTTGATATAGGATTCGCTGCCGCTTTTTTGGAACTGGCTGCTCAGATAAGCGGCGGATACCCCGATCCGCTCGGCGACCAGGGCCAGGCTGATCGGCTCCGCGTAATGCTCCATGATGTACGCCTTCGCCCTGGCCACGATGTCAGGCCTGCCGCCGTCCGGTTCCAAATTTTGCGCTTCGTCCCGGGCAAACAGCCGGATGATGTCAACAAGGTGCCCGGCGATGGCCTCCGCATCCGGTTCCGAAGGCCCGGAGCGCAGGGCGCTTCCCGCTTGCTGCAGCCGGACAAGGGCCCGTTCTTCCGTCTCCCCGGGGACGGGAGATAGAAAGTCGGACAAACGGTCGATGAGATAAGCTCCATATCGATATAACGCAATGGGTTCAGGGGGTTCGACCAGGGCGGCGAACTGCCGGACCGCCGATCGCCACTGAACCTCGCTTCCTTCAAGCAGACCGGACTTCACGGCAGCCAGGGCGCGCTCCAGCCGATCCTTCCGTTCCGCCTCTTCCGCGCCGTCCGGAAATGTGCGGGGAAGATAAAAGGCGCCTCTGCCGCGAAGGATGCGAAGATCCAGGAGGTCCCGGGCGCGGCGGTATGAGGCGTTCAGCTGCAGCACGTCGGTCTCGCAGGTGCCGAGCGCGCCCGTCACGGTCATGCCGGCGTGTTTCCGGATGGTCTCCGAGACCCGTTCGTACAGGCTCCGGCATTTCGCTTCGATTTCCTCTTCGCTGCCGCCTCCCACGAGCACGGCGGTATGCTGCCGCCGGTCGAAAAAGACCGTGCCGCTTCCGTCCCGCTCCGCGATTTCCGTCACGATCTGGTGCAAAAGCAGCCGGTAGACCGTGATGTCCCGCGGGGGGATCGGTTTTTCGAGGACGGTTTCCACATCCGGCAGAACAAGCATGACCGCCCCCAGTTCTTCCAGCAGGTTGATTTTCAGGCGGAAAACGACCGGGTAGAGCGCCTTGATTTCCACGTTGCTGTCGGACACCACCGCCTGGAGGAACTGCTTTGCGATCAGCTCCCGGGACGTCTGCGAAGCGTTTTTCAGCGCCTCCGCCGCAAGCCGTTTGCCTTCCTCCCTTTCCAGCTCGGACGCGATCTTGCCCAGCGTCTCCGTCAGTTCCTCCCGGACGATCGGCTTGAGCAGATAGTCGTTGACGCCGTAGCGGATGGCTTCCTTGGCCAGCGAAAACTCGTCGTAGCCCGACAGGATGACGATCCTGGGCCGCGGCTGTGGCCGCTTCGCCACTTCGCGGCACAGGGCCAGCCCGTCCATGACGGGCATCTTGATGTCGGTGATGATCAGGTGCACCGGCTCCCGCTCCAGGGCGTCCAGCGCTTCCCGGCCGTCCGCCGCCGTCCCGGCCACCCGCCACCGGCCGTCGAACGACGGGATGTTCGCCCGCAAATATTCCCGCGTGAGCGGTTCGTCATCCACGACCAGGACGCTGTACATCTTCCGGTTCCCTCCCTTCCTCCAGGGGAAGTTCGATGACGACCCGGGTTCCCGCGCCGGGCGCGCTGTCGATGGAAAGCCCGTACTCGGGGCCGTAGCGCATCCGGATGCGCCGGTCGACGTTGACCAGGCCGATTCCGCCGGCGCCGGCCATATGCCCTCCGTCGCCCTCCTCGATCGCCGCCCGGTCGGGACGCGGCCGGCCGTCCGGCGTCGCCGCGCCAACCGGACCCGTTCCGCCGTCCCGTGACGACGCTTCGTCCGGCCGCGACGCGCTCTCCGTCCGCGGTCCGTCATCCCCCGGCGCGGCCGCGTCCGGCGGAGTCCCGTCCACCGAAACCGCCCCGCCGCCAGGCAGCGCCGCTTCGCCCGGTCCCGTCCCGTCGGCAGGCAGCGCCGTTTCGCCGGGGCCCGTCCCGTCGGCAGGCAGCGCCGTTTCGCCGGGTCCCGTCCCGTCGGCAGGCAAGCCGTCCGCGTCCGGCCGCCTCAGCCGCTCCCGCAGCCTCGCCAGGGCGTCGGCCTCCATCCCCACCCCGTCGTCTTCCACGATGAGCCGGTACCGCTCCCCTTCGATTTCGCCGCGGATGCGGATCGTCATTTTTTCCTTTTTCGCCTCTCCCCCGTGGATGACGGCGTTCTCCACGATCGGCTGCAGGAGCAGGTACGGCACCGGCCGGTCCAGGAGCGGCGCGGGAATGTCGATGACGTATTCGAGCCGGCCGTCGTACCGGCTGCTCTGGATGCCCAGGTACGCTTCCAGCAGCTCCAGTTCCCGCCGGAGCGGCACTTCCCGGTCCCAGCGGGTCATCGCCCGCAGGATGCTGCTCAGCCGGTTCAGGTTCTCGATGGCCTTGTCGGTCCGGCCGGACTGCATGAGCAGGCTGATGAGGTTCAGTGTGTTGAACAGAAAATGCGGCCGGATCTGGCTGAACAGGGCCCGGATCTGCGCCTCCTGCCGGAGCAGCTTGCTTTCGTACACCTCCCGCACCAGCGCCGTGTTTTTGGCCAGCATGTCCCGGATGTTTTTCACCATCGCGTTGAAAGACGACCCGAGGTACCCGATTTCGTCCCGCCGGACCTCCGGGAACGACACGTCCAGGCGGCCGCGCTCCACTTCCTTCATCAATTTGACGATGGCAAGGAGGGGTCTCAAAAACCGCTGCACGAACAGAAACAGCACGAGAAGGGCGAGGAACGCGCACGCCACGGCGATGCGGAAGGCGGCGTTGCGCGTCTGGATCGCTTCCTTGTTCCATTCGTCCCGGGAATGCACCGACACGATGGTCCAGTTCGCCCGCGGGACCGTTACGGCGTTCAGGACATACGTCTGTCCGTCCGCCCGGACGACCCGGCGGTCTTCCCCACCGGAAGCGTCCAGCACGAACGGCTCCGCGGGGAAACGGTCGGGATTGCTGGAGTAGATGACCTCCCCCCTGTCGTCGACGATGTAAAGCCCGCCTTCGGCGCCCAGATCGACCTTTTCGCAGATGTCCGCGATGCCCTGGTAGTTGGCGTCCACCTTGATGATGCCCAGGATGTGGCGGATGTCGCTGGTGCTGCGGATTTGCCGCGCCACGGAGAACAGCTGCAGTTCCCCCTGCCCGTTCAGCTGTCTCTGGGTGTACGCCGGGATGAAGACGGGATCCTGGGAAGCCAGGGCCAGCGCGTACCAGTCCTGGCCGATGATGTCTTCGGGCGCATCCGTGGCGAGGGGAAGCCGCTGGCTGACGTACAGATCGTCCGTATACACGATGACGCGCAGAATGTCCTTGCGGGGATAGATCATGATGCCGTCCAGGTACCCTTCCACGAGCCGCCGCTTTTCCAGCTGGGCCAGTTCCGAGTCCCTCACGTCCTCTTCCAGGGCGCGCATAATGGCGTCGTTGTGGTACAGCGCCAGGGTCAGCCGGGACAGATCGTCCAGGTACGTGTCGATGTTCAGGGCCACCTGTTCGATGATCTGGCGGATCTGGCCGTCCGTCTGCTGCTGGGAATGCCGCGTGTAGCGGGTGTAGGACAGCGTGGCTTCCAGAAACACGGAGCCCAGAAGAAGAAGCGCGGTAATGATCAAAAGCTTGAACCGGATGCTCCAGTCGCCGTATTTGCGCAGGGGAATCTTCCGCAGGGTCATCTTGCGCACAGCCTTTCGGAACCGTAAATCTCTGTCCGGTTACGGTCCAGTATAGCGAAAATGCGCAAGGTTTCCAGCACCTTTCTCCCCCATCTAAAAAAATCGAACCCCGATCGCAAATTTCAGGTATTTTTCGCCGCCGCGGACGGCCCCTACAATGAAAATGCGAGAAAAAAACAACGCGAACGTCCAAGGACCACAAAAAAGGAGGAAGGCATCTTGAGAAGCAACCGGCTTGCCAAATGGCTGTCCCTCATCCTCTGCGCCGCCATGGTCACGGCGTTTCTGGCGGCCTGCGGCGGCAGGGGCGGCCCGTCCGGGGGCGCGGATTCCCCGTCGCCCTCGTCCGCAGGAAGCACGGGCACGGGAAGCGGCGCGCAGGAAACGCCGCAAAGACAGGAGACGGTGCGGCTGAAGTTTCTGACGGGCAAGGTGGAAACCGTCGAGTGGATGAACGAACTGATCAAAAAGTTCGAGGCGGAACACCCCGGCATCCAGGTGGAACAGGAATATCAAAAGGACGCGAGCAACGTCATCAAGGTGAAGTTCGCCTCCGGGGACGTGCCGGACATCACCACCGTCGTCACGCAGGACTACATCGACCAGGGCAAATACCTCGACCTGACGGATGAACCATTCTGGGACCGCATCGAACCGGCCATCAAGGACCTGAGCTCCGACATCAAGACCGGCCGGACGTACAAGGTCGCCACCAACATGACCATGGCCGGCATTTTCTACAACAAGCGGATCTTCGAAGAGCTCGGCCTAAAGGAAGCGGAAACCTGGGAAGAATTCTACAACAACCTGCAAACGATCAGGGAGAAAAAGCCGGACGTCGTGCCGATGTTCCTGGGCGGCAAGGACTCGTGGACCCTCGGCCACCTCATCGAATTCATCGCCCACGGCTACATCAAGCAGCAACTCGGGATCATGGGCGCGCGCAAGGCGTTCATCGAAAACGACCAGTCCAAGCTGCAGTTCGTCGCGCCGGGCGGCTACATGGAAGTGTTCGCCCGCCGGATGCTGGAGCTGAAGGACGCCGGACTCGTCAACAAGGATCTCTTGACGGCCACCTATGACGACCAGAAGCAGGAGTTCGCCGCGGGGCGGGCGGCCGTCATCAGCCAGGGCATGTGGGTGCTGGCCGACCTGCTCAAGCTCAATCCCGAGGTGAAGGACTGGATCGGATTCAGCCCGTTCCCGCCCATCGTCGACGGGACGAAGCCGGTGATCCTGTCAGCGGAAGACTCCGCCTACGCGATCACGTCGGAGTCCAAGCATCAGGAAGAAGCGAAGCTGTTCCTGAATTACCTCTTCCGGCCGGAAAACCAGAAGGCGTACAGCGAGTATCTGCAAATGCCGTCCGCCTTCAAGGACGTGGACGCCGACTGGGGCGTCCTGAAGGACGAGGCCCAGAAGGCCCTGGCCAAAGGGGTGCCCATCGCCTTCACCGATTGGCCTTCGGGCTTCTCCGGCGACGATGCGGGCCGCATGATGCAGGAGCTGTTTGCCGGCAAATACAAGACGCCCGCCGAGTTCGCCCAGGCGTACGCGGAAGCGTGGAACAAGGGCTGGAGCGCGGTCAACCGGTGACGCCGGCGCATCCCGCGGTCCCCGCGGCCCATGGCGTCAAACCGGACACCCCCACGGACGGGCGGAGACGCTGGCGTCTCCGCCCTCCTTGATTGCAGGGAGAGATGAAGGTGCAGATCCTCCGTTTCATCGCGGGCCGCCTGCACAGGGCGATGGCCTGGCCGGCGCTGATCCTGTACGCCGTTTTTTTTCTCCTGCCGCTGGCGCAAGGGATCGGCCTCAGCCTGACCGACTGGAACGGCATCACGAAACCGAATTTCATCGGTCTGAAAAACTTCGTCGACTTTTTCCAGGACGACCGGGCCAAGCGGGACGTGCTCAACACCGTGCTGTTCGCGGCGGCCAGCGCGCCCCTGCTCAACCTCTTCGGCCTGGCCTACGCGCTGCTTCTGGACCGGCCGTTTCCGGGCCGCAGCGCGGTGCGGGCCATTGTCTACATGCCCGCTGTCATCAGCCCGCTGATCATGGGTTACATCTGGTATTTCCTGCTGCAGCCCGGCAGGGGCTTTCTGCACCAGGTCGGGGAGCGGTTCGGCATCGGATTCCTGCAGGCGGACTGGCTGGGCAATCCCACGACCACGATCTGGGTGATCGTCCTGGTCAACGTATGGCAGTACGTCGGGATGACGATGATCATCTACCTGGCCGGCCTGCAGGCCATACCGGGCGAGCTCTTGGAGGCGGCCCGGATCGACGGAGCCGGCTGGTGGTCGTCCCTCGTGCGGGTCACGATCCCGCTGCTCACCCCCGCCATCAACATCAACGTCGTCACGAACATCATCGGCTCGCTGGCGGTGTTCGACATCGTGGTCGCGCTCACGGACGGCGGGCCCGGGTACGCCACCGAGACGCTCAGCCTGTACATTATGCGCATGCTGTACGGCAGCTACACGGGCTACGCCACGGCGGTGGCCATCCTGCTGTTCCTGATCATCCTGCTGCCGGTCTCGGTGTATCTGCTGCTGATGCGGAAGCGCCAGTTCGAACTGTAAGGGGGGACGGAACATGCGGCGGCGTTTGCTTCAGGGGCTCAAGGCCGTCACGGTGCTGACGGTGACGCTGCTTTCGCTTTTGCCCTTTTATACGCTCTTCTACCTGTCCGTGCGGTCGCCGTCCGCCCGGTCCTTCGAGGGGCGGCTGCTCGTGCCGGATTTCCGGTTCTACAACTACGTCGAAGCCTGGCTGACGTCCCGCATCGGGACGGCGATGATCAATTCCGTCATCATCACCGTCGGCGCCGTGACGCTGTTCGTCCTGCTGGCGAGTTCGGCGGGATACGCCATCGCCCGGGTCGGCGGCGCGTTTCACCGGTCCGTCTATCGTCTTTTTATCGCCTGCATGATGATTCCCGCGATCATCATCACCGTTCCGCTTTACACCCTCATGAAGTCGATTAACGGCATCAACACCCATTGGGCGATGATCCTGCTGCTGGCGGCCCATGCGATGCCCTTTGCGGTGTTTCTGTACACGAATTTCATCCGGGCGGTGCCGAAGGAAATGGAAGAGGCGGCGGTCATCGACGGGTGCACGCCGTTTTCGGCGTTCTGGCGGGTGACGTTCCACCTGCTGAGGCCGGTCACGGCGTCGGTGGTGATCCTGAACGGCCTCGGCATCTGGAACAACTACGCGCAGGCGGTGTTTTTCCTGCAGGATCAGCAGATGCGCACCATTCCGCTGGCGGTGAACATGTTCTTCCAGAAATACGGGGCGCAGTGGAACCTGATGGCGGCGGCGGCCGTCATCGGGCTGGCGCCGGCGGTGCTGGCGTTTCTCTTCTTCCAGCGCTTCTTCATGAAGGGCATCGCCGCGGGAGCGGTCAAAGGCTAGAAGAAAGGTCGGAGAAAAAACATGGAGATGCGGACGAACCCGTATCTGGTCGACGTTTATCCCGCCAAAGCGAAGTTTTCCCGCGGCGAGCCGGTGGAACTGATCGTGGAGGTGGGCCATCCGGCGGATGCGCCCGCGGAGGTGGAACTGGAACTCACCGTCATGCACCTTCTGCAGCCGGTGGAGACGATCCGGCGCCGCGTGACGTGCCCTGCGCGGGCCGGGACGGTCACGGTTCCGGTGACGGTGTCCCCCCTTCAGGCGGAAGTTGCCGGTTACGGGGTCGATGTGCGCCTTCTGATGGACGGGGAGGAAATCGGCCTTCTGTCCGGAGCGTTCGACGTGGCGGACGACTGGCGGAAAGCGCCGCGGTACGGGTTTTTGAGCGATTTCCATCCGGATGAAGCCGGGGACACGGAAGACGTGCTGGCGCTATGCAAGCTGCATATCAATCTCGTCCAGTTTTACGACTGGATGTACCGGCACGACCGGCTCCTTCCCCCACACAGTCCCTTTGAAGACCTGATGGGCCGGAAGCTCAGCCTGGACGTGGTGAGGGAGAAAATCGGCCTGTGCCACCGCTTCGGCATGAAAGCCGTCGCCTATGGCGCCGTCTACGCGGCGAGCCGGGAATTTCTCGAAAGCCATCCCGACTGGGCGCTGTACGACAGCTGCGGAAGACCCCTCCACCTGATCGATCGCTTCTTCATCATGAACATCTCCGAAGGGTCCCCCTGGCGGCGCCATTTGATCGACCAATACCGGCAGGCGATTGAGGCGTTGGACTTCGACGGCATCCACATGGACACCTACGGCTTTCCGAAAACCGCGGTTTCCCGCCTGGACGGGACAAGCCGTATCGAGCGGCTGGACGAGCAGTTTCCCGGACTCATCGACGAAACGAGGGAAGCGCTCAAGGAAACCGGCAAGGATATCGCCCTCATCTTCAACAACGTGGGGAACTGGCCCGTGGGCGACGCGGCCCGGGCGAATCAGGACGTCGTCTACATCGAGGTGTGGAAGCCATACGAGCGGTACCATCACCTGCGGGAGCTGATCGCCGGGGGCCGGCGGGACGGCGGCGGGAAGCCGGTCATTCTGGCCGCCTACCTGAAGCCGTTTCTCGATGAACCCGGCGAGCGGTCCCAGACGGCGGCGCTGCTTCTGACGGCGGTCATCGCCGCCCACGGCGGCGGCCATCTGCTGTTGGGCGAGCGGTTCGGCGCGTTGACGCAGGCCTATTATCCGGATTACGCGCCGCTTCCCGAAGCGTTCATCCGCACGATGCGGACGTACTACGACTTCATCGTGCGCTATTGGAATCTACTGTACGACGGCGAACTGGCCGACGTCTCCATGACCCACGCGGACGGCGACAACCTCGAATACGCCGTGGAAAACGTCCCCTGGAGCACGTACGGCGAACCGGACCGGGTCTGGATTGTCATCCGCGAAAAGCCCGGGCTCAAGACGGTCCACCTGATCAACCTGGTCGGCAACGACGACTACTGGAACCGGGGAAAGCACCGCCCCTCCCCGCAACGGGACATCCGCCTGTTCATCCTGGTGGAGGAACGCGTCCGTTCGGTGCTGATCGCGTCCCCGGATGAGGAGATGGGCCGGCCGCGCAGGGCCGAATTTTCCCTGGAAGACGGTCCGCGCGGCAAGCGGCTGGTTGTGACGGTGCCGCGGCTGGACATTTGGACGATGATCGCGGTGGAGCTGGACAAGGACGTCCCGATGGGCTGATTTTGGCCGCTTTCGTCCGGCCGGGACCCGTGCATTGCTTGCGAAGGGAGGTGAATGCCAGGCGGCCAAATTTTTTTGCGTGTTGATAGCCATTTTTCGGCATGAAAGGAGGATCATGTCATGATTTGTCGATGGAGCAAGGCGGGTTTGCTGCTGTTGGCGGGACTGGTTTTCTTCCTCCTGCAGGCCGCTTCCGCCCAGGCGGCTTCCGACGGCATCGTCAAACGGGTGTATACCGACAAGGCCCGGTACGCGCCGGGCGACACTGCGGTCATTTCCGTCGAGCTGACCAACGACACCAGCGCCGCGTTCAACGGAAGCGTGTCGCTCGCCATTGACCGGCTGGAGACGCAAATTCACACCGCGTCGCAGCCCGTTTCGCTGGCCGCGGGCGCTTCCACGGTCGTCACGTTTTCGTGGACACCCCCCTCCGCCGATTTCCGCGGATATTTCGTGCGGGTGACCGCCGGAACCGCGGGCTCGGGCGCGACGGCCATCGACGTGTCGAGTGATTGGACGAAGTATCCCCGTTACGGCTTCATGAGCGATTTCCCGGTCGGGGAATCCGCCGCCGAAACGGCCGCGCGGGTCAAGCGCACCGTCGAAGATTACCACATCTCGGCCTTCCAGCTCTACGACTGGATGTGGCGGCACGAAAACATGATCAAGCGGACGGACGGCGCCATCGACCCTTACTGGGTCGACTGGAGCGGCAAGCTGACCATTTCGTGGCCGACGATCCAGAACATGATCGCCGCGATACACGCGCATAACGCCGCGGCGATGCCGTACACGATGACGTACGCCGCCCTGCAGGATTACGAAACGGTGTCCGGCGTCAGCCCGCAATGGGGTATGTTTTACGACCCCAATCACATGAACCAGCTCGTGTTCGACTTCGTCGACAACAATCCGAACACGAACCTGTGGCTGTTCAACCCGGCAAGCGCGGGATGGCAAAACCATATTTTCGCGCAATACCGGGACATCCTGGCCACGGCGGGCTTCGACGGCATCCATCTGGACCAGATGGGCGAGCGCAGCGATCCTTACGACTACCACGGCAACGTCATCGATCTGGACAACAGCTTCTCGGGCTTCATCAACAACCTTCGCGACAATTTGGACAACAACGGCTTTGGCAACAAGAAGATCACCTTCAACATGGTGGACGGCGTCGCCGACGGATGGGCGGTGCACGATGTGACGACGCGGGCCGAAACCGATTTCGACTACAGTGAAGTCTGGTACAAGGCCGACGATTACATCGAGCTGAAGACGTTCGTCAATCAGGTGCGCGCCAACAACGGCGGCAAGGCGCTGGTGCTCGCCGCGTACATGAACTTCGAGGAAAACACGGGCCCGCGGTACGAGGCGGAATCCGCCACGCTGAACGGCGTGGGAACGAACACGGACCATCCCGGCTATACCGGTTCGGGCTTCGTCGATCAGTTCGGGGAAGACGGCGATTACGTGCAGTTTTCCATCACCGTGCCGGAAGACGGGAAATACGCCCTCGTGTTCCACTACGGCAACGACATCGGAGCGACCGCCACGCGCAACGTCTATGTGGACGGCAACTTCGTGAAAAAGATCGAGTTTCTCGATCAGGCCAACTGGGACACCTGGGCATTCGACGCCTATGCGGTGACAGAACTAAGCGCCGGCCCGCATACCGTGAAAATCGCCAAGGATCCCGACACTTCGGGGCACATCAACCTCGACAGCCTGACGCTCGGCACGTTCGAGGAGCATTCCGTCCGCCTGGCCAACGCGGCCATCGCGGCCAGCGGCGCTTTCCACATCGAGATGGGCGAAGCCGACCAGATGCTCGGCCATCCGTATTTCCCCAACAACAGCAAGCAAATGCGGAGCGGCCTGCGCAAGGCGATGAAAGACCACTACAATTTCATCACCGCGTATGAAAACCTCTTGTTCGATCCGGACGTGATCGACAACGACGCGGGCACGCAGTTCGTGGAAATCGCGGGGAAAACGACGAGCGGCGACGGATCCGGGGGGACGATCTGGCAGCTCATCAAGCGAAACCCCGACTACACCATCGTCCACCTGGTCAACCTGGCGGGCAACGACTCGAAGTGGCGGAACGCCGCCTCCGATCCGCCGCTCCACACCAATCTGGCCGTCAAGGTGTACCTCGGAGCCCGGGAAAAGGGCTCGAACGTGTACCTCGCCTCGCCCGACATCAATCACGGGGCGACGCAGGAACTCACGTTCACCGCCGGTACGGATAACAAAGGCAAATACGTGTCGTTTGTCGTGCCGTCGCTCAAATACTGGGACATGATCTACATGAAACGGACGTTTTCGGTCCCGTCCGGCGACACGTACGAAGCGGAAGACGAGATCAAGACGAACGTCGGCGTCAATACGAATCACGGGGGCTACACGGGAACCGGGTTTGTCGACGAGTTCTATTCGGTGAACGACGGCGCTTCGTTCATCGTGAAGGCCGACACGGATGACGATTACGTCCTGCGGTTCCGCTACTCCAACGGGGGATCGACGGCGACCCGCGACGTTTTCGTAGACGGCAAGTACGCCGGAACCGTGTGGTTCTATCCGACGGGCGGCTGGAACGCCTGGTCGACCGCGGAGCTGACGGTCCGCCTGAAGCCGGGACTGCACAGCGTGGTGCTCTGGTACAACCCCGCCAACACCGGCGCCATCAATCTCGATTCGCTGGATTTGGACAAGACGTACATTTGGCAATTCGACCGCCAGATTACGTCGGCGCCCGCGGGCTACCGCATCACGTTCCGGGCCGGCCTGCCGGGTTGGGTGCACTGGGGCGTCAACAACTGGCAAAATGTGACGGACACAGCGCTTGCCCCGAACGGTTCGAGCCATCCGGACCTCGATTACGAAATTTCCATCGGACCGTTCCCTTCCGGAACGACCGTGGAATTCACCTTCCTGTGGGACGACAACAACAACGGCGTCTTCGAACCGAGCACCGACCGTTGGGAAGGAACCGATTTCCAAATCGCGATCCCTTAGGATGCGGTGAAAAGGAGGATTTCGCATGATCCGGACCTGGCGCAAAAAATCCGTTTGCCTGTGGGCGGGCGCCATTCTCGCCCTGACGCTGCAAGGCGCCGTCGCCGCCCCAGCGGCGGCGAACGTCCCCACGCAGCCGACCGACCAGTCGGTCACCAGTTTGTACATGTCCAACTGGGTGGACTCGGTCAACATCTGGATGGCGAGCAAGCTGTCGCAGCTCGATACCGGAAATTACGGCCCCCGCATCGCGGAGATGCGGATTGCCAACGACTACTCGGTCAACCAGATCCGCGACTATTCAAGTTTCTTCCGGGACGAGACGGCCGGCGTCAAATACAACCAGCCGAACAGCTTCAACTCCGAAGCCTATTACGACGACAACGGCATCTTGCGCACCAAATATCTCGATTACAACGGAACGAACATGCCGGTGACGGTGACGAAAGACTTCGCCATGGTGCCGAACGAGCACTTCACCATCGCCACCTTCACGTTCACGAACAACGGCACGTCGGCCGTCGACTTCAATTTGCTGGAACAGCTCCATGTCAACAACGTCTCACTCGGCGGCGCCAACCACACGCATCACGCCTGGTATGACGCCTCGCGGAACGCGCTGTTCGTGGACATGAGCGCTTCCGGACAATTTTACGTGGCGCTCGCCGCCCTGCAGCCGATGGACGGCTATCAGGCCGCGAACGACGCGCAGTCGGATGTCACGCAGAACGACGTCGCCGCCTGGTACACCTTTGACCAGAACGGCACGGTGAAAAACAACGGCGAAGTGTACGCGGCCGACATCAGCGTGGCGTTCCAGGACCGGTTCACGATTCCCGCCGCCGGTTCCGTCACCCGCTCCTTCGCGGTGACGGTGCGGCCGACGCTCGCGCAGGCGCAGGCGGCGGTGGACACCGCCCGGTCGCAGAGCGCGTCCTACTGGTTCACGGAAACTGCGGACCGGTATGACGACTGGCTCACCGGCCCCGGCAAGAAGACGGTCTCGTTTGCCGACGACGGCCTGAACAAGACGTACCGGCGCGCGCTCATCACGATCAAAAACGCCATCAACCCGACGCACGGAACGACGCCGGCGACCACCAACCCGATCGCATACGGTTACAAAGTCTGGGCGCGCGATTCCGCGGTGACGGCGATGGTGCTCGATCAGGCCGGCTTCCACGAAGAAGCGAAGAAATATTGGTATTGGCTGGCGGACCGTCAGCTGTCGGACGGCACGTTCAAGACGACGTTCGACATATGGACGAACAACTACGTCCCCTTCGTCGAACCGGAACACGATTCCATCGGCATTTTCCTGGTCGGCGCGTATCTGCATTACAAACTGACGGGAGACACCGTCTTTCTGAACAACATCTGGGACAAATACAAAAAGTCGGCGGATTTCGTCTGGTGGAATCTCGGCTTTGAACCGTACGGTTTCGGCGAGGAGGATGCCAGCATCTGGGAGGAGCAGATCGAATACAACACCTTCACGCAGGCGCTGTACGTCGCCGGCCTGGATGCCGCGCAGCACATGGCCCGGGCCAAAGGCCTGTTCTCCCTTGCCGACGATTACAACGGAGCGGCGAGCAAAATCCGCTCCAACATCCAGAAGGCGGACAACTGGTCTCCGCCCGGCTTGTGGAACGCCTCGGGCGGATACTTCAACCGGGCCGTCAACCTCGACGGCACGCCGCGCACGCTGGTGGACGGTTCCTCAAACGCACTGATCGTGTACGGCGTCCTCGACGCGCTCTCGTCGCGGGCGGTCAGCCATGTGAACAAGATCAAGACGAATCTGCAGCACGACAACTACGGCGTCGCCCGTTACGACGGAGACGTCTTCTACTACACCGCCCCGTTCAGCCCCGGGGGGAACGAAGCGCTGAGCGATGAGCCGACCTGGCCGCAGATGAGCGCGTATATCGCCCTGCACCACCTGTATCGCGGCGAAAAATCGATCGCGCTCGAGTACCTGAAATGGATCGTGTCGCGCACCGCCGTCGGCTATATGGCCCAGGGCGAGGCGGTTTCGCGCATCACGCTCAAGCCGCTGCCCAGCACGATGGTCGAACCGGTGACGGCCGCCTGGTACGTTCTCGCCGCCCTCACTTACGAGGACAAGGCGGACGTCCGCATCATCCCGCCCCAGTACAACGCGGGCGCGTACAAGACGATCCAGGTCACGACGGACGTGGCGGACGATCTGCCGCAGTGGAGCTACGTGCCGTATTACAAGGACGCGCTTTCCGACAGCGTTTCCAGGTCCGGCGACACCGACATCGCCAGGGTTTATGTCAGCAACGACGCTAACAACCTGTACGTGCGCATCCGCAACGAGAGCGGCCAGCTTTCCGAATTCGACACCGCCCCGCGCTTCGCCGTGCACGTGTTCGCGGAAGATTTCAAGCACGGCTCGGCTCCGTCCAAATCGACCGGCATTTACGGCGGCGCGCTGGACCGCCCGATGCAGTACATGGTCGGTCGCTGGAGCGACAGCAACCAGTTCGCCCGGTTCGTCGTGCAAAACGGCAACTGGACGTTTGACAGCTTTCTTACGAACGTGATCGCGCCGCAATGGGACCCGGACACCGGGGACATCGAAATGGTCATTCCGCTCTCGGCATTCTCCAGCACGGGATCGGTGTCCACCGGCGACTGGTCGAATCTGAACATCGTGCTGGTCCGCCAGGACCCGAGCACGCTGAACTGGTCCGAAGACGACGTCTTCGCGCTGCATTACCGGATCATGACGACGGGCGAGGCGTGGTTCTACGGAAACGTGGAATGACCGGTCGCCATTGCACGCCGCTGTGTTCGATCCGGACAACCGGCATGCCGCCGGCGCGGCCGGCAGACGCCTGCCGATGCCGGTCCGAATGCCAAAGGGCCCCGCAATACGGGGCCCTCAGACTGTCGACAAACCCCTTGTCGGCAGTCTTTTTTATTCGTATGTTTCTTTATCCATTCACCGCGTTAATATGGTATAATATTGGCAGTACATCCTACAGGAGTGATCCGCCTTGCTCC
>Ga0181858_1000743_pt1 | contig 15911 bp, 12 predicted proteins | sample NewIslPassag4_SG_FD_130749 | JGI IMG/M metagenome (GOLD analysis project Ga0181858, IMG submission 130749) | Feedstock adapted compost microbial communities from Newby Island compost facility, Milpitas, CA, USA - Passage 4_SG | ecosystem: Engineered > Solid waste > Feedstock > Composting ...
ATGATGCTCCAGCACTCTGAGCCGGACGACTACGTGATCGCGACCGGCGAGACGCACAGCGTCCGCGAGCTGGTCGAGACCGCGTTCGCGATGGTCGGGCGGGACTGGCAAGAGCACGTCGAGATCGATCCTCGGTACTTCCGCCCGACTGAAGTGGACCTGCTGCTCGGCGACGCGTCGAAGGCGCGCGAGAAGCTGGGCTGGCAGCCACGCACCACCTTCCGCGACCTCGTGCGCATCATGCTCGCGCACGACCTCCGCCAGGTGGGCATTGACCCTGACAACTATCCCGAATTGGCCGGCATCGCCCCAGACACCCCCCGCCCGGCCGCCATCGCCGCTCTGAAGGAGGAAGCGGCATGACCCAGTTCTGGCAGAACCGGCGCGTGATGGTGACCGGCGGCGGCGGCTTTCTCGGCCGGCGCGTCGTCGCCAAGCTGCAGGAGCGCGGCGCGACGGAGATCTTCGTGCCACGCAGCGCCGAGTACGACCTGCGGGAGAAGGACGATATCAACCGGGCCCTACGCGACGCCCAGCCGGACATGGTCATCCACCTGGCCGCGGTTGTTGGCGGGATCGGCGCGAACCGCGAGAATCCCGGGAAGTTCTTCTACGACAACGCGATCATGGGGATTCAGCTCATCGAGCAGGCGCGCCAGCACGGCGTCGAGAAGTTCGTCACCATCGGCACTGTCTGCTCCTACCCGAAGTTCGCGCCGGTGCCGTTCCGCGAGGATGACCTCTGGGACGGGTATCCAGAAGAAACGAACGCCCCGTACGGCATCGCCAAGAAGGCGCTGCTGGTCCAGAGCCAGGCGTACCGCGAGCAATACGGCTTCAACGCGATCTTCCTCCTCCCGGTCAACCTGTACGGGCCGGGCGACAACTTCGATCCCGCGTCGTCGCACGTCATCCCGGCGCTGATCAAGAAGTGCGTCGAGGCGCGCGACGCCGGCGCTCCCGCGATCGAGGTCTGGGGCACCGGCAGCGCCTCGCGCGAGTTCCTCTACGTCGACGACGCCGCCGAGGGCATCGTCCTGGCCGCGGAACGCTACGACGGCGCCGAGCCGGTCAACCTGGGCACCGGCCAGGAGATCTCGATCCGCGACCTGGTGGAGCTGATCGCGCGCTTGACCGGCTTCACTGGCGAGATCGTCTGGGACACCAGCAAGCCGGACGGCCAACCCCGGCGCTGCCTGGACGTCTCGCGCGCCAAGGAGCTCTTCGGGTTCGAGGCTCAGACGCCGTTCGAAGAAGGGCTGCGGCAGACAATCGCCTGGTACGAGGCGCACCGCGCCGCGCCAGCCGCCGAGGTCACCTATGCCCGTTGACGCCGCTCTGCACGCACCGGCACACTATGAGCCTGCCGTTCCGGAGGACGGACCGCGCCCGGCCGGCGCATCGCACCCGGCAACCGACATCCTCGGCCTGCGGGTCAGCGCGATCGACATGCCGACCGCCGTCGCCACGATCGAGCGCTGGATCGCCAATCGCGAGCGGCAATATGTCTGCATCTGCACGGTCCACACCGTCATGGAGTGCCATCGCGATCCGGCCCTGCAACGCGCCGTCAACGCCGCCGGCCTGCGCACCCCGGACGGCATGCCGCTCGTCTGGCTCTCCCGCCGCGCCGGGCACCGCCATGTCCAGCGCGTCTACGGCCCGGACCTGATGCTGGAGCTCTGCGCCCGCTCGGCCGTCACCGGGCACCGCCACTTCTTCTACGGCGGCGCGCCCGGCGTGGCCGGCGAGCTCGCCGCGCGACTGCAGCGCCGCTTTCCCGGACTGCAGGTGGCCGGCACCCACACCCCGCCGGTGCTACCGGTGGGCGCGATCGAGGATGCCGCGACGATCGAGCGGATCAACGCCAGCGGCGCGGACATCGTCTGGGTCGGGCTGGGGACGCCGAAGCAGGACTGGTGGGTGGCGAACCACCGGCCGCTGCTGGAGGCGCCGGTGCTGATCGCCGTGGGGGCGGCGTTCGACTTCCACAGCGGGCGCGTGCGGCAGGCCCCGCGCTGGATGCAGCGCCACGGCCTGGAATGGCTCTTCCGGCTCTCCCAGGAACCACGGCGGTTGTGGAAGCGATATGTCTTTGGCAATGCCTGGTTCGTGTCGCGCGTCATCGCAAATAGCGCGAGACCCCGGCTCGCAGGCCATCCCGATGGTCGCTAAGACGTTGACCATTCCCCACCTTCGCAGCATCGGGCAGCTGCGGCAGAGCAGCCTGGTCCGCGCTGGCTTGTGGAGCATGGCAGACCAGGCGCTGATCTCCGCGACGAATTTCGTAACGATGGTGCTCCTCGCACGAAACCTGTCCCCGTCTGCATTCGGTGCCTTCACCCTGGCCTACACGGCGCTCCTCTTCGCCAACAGTCTGCAAGCCGCCCTGATCACCCAGCCGCACAACGTCATCGGCGCGACACGGACGGGGGAGGACTACGTCAGCTACACGACTGCCACGGCGGGGATGCAGCTCGTGTTGGCCCTCGCTTGCGGCCTCATCTGTGCCGTCGGCGCGCTCGTGCTCGATGCGCTCGACATCAGCGCAAGCCGCCTCCTGTTAGCACTGGCGCCGGCGATCGTGGTCTGGCAGCTTCAGGAGTTCATCCGCCGGGTGCTCTACACAAAGCACAACGTGATCGGGGCACTCGTCAACGATGGCATCAGCTATGGCGGGCAGCTCGTGGGCATTGTCGTACTTTGGAGGATGGACAGTCTGACCGAGGTCCGGGCGATCCTCGTGCTGGCGATCACCTCAGCCGGTGCGACGGTGGTCGGACTCTGGCAAATTCGCCACCACCTCACCGCTGATCTGATCCGCGTGGCGTGGCACCCCATGCTCTCAGAAAACTGGCGTTTGGGGAAGTGGCTGACGAGCTCGGCGTTGGTCTCGTGGTCCTCTTCACAGCTTTATCCCATTCTCACCGCTGGCTTAGTCGGCGCGGCAGCCACCGGAGCAATTCGCGCAACACAAACGGTCCTCGGGCCAACCCAGGTTCTAGTCAGGGCGATTGACATATCACTTTCATCGCCCATTGCAAGGAACTTTAGAGACAAAGGAAATGGTGCGGTACGATCACTAGTGCGCAAGACGTTCCTCGCAACGGCTCCCATCATGGGTGGCTATTGCGCACTCACTGTCGTATTCGCCCACCCTCTCTTGCGCTTCCTCTACGACGATAATTTTTCAAGTTATTCATGGCTGCTTTGGGTTGCTGCCGCTGGATCTCTCTTGACGTATAGCTCCACCCCTCTGGCAGTGGCTCTGAGAGCAACGGGCCATGCACGCCCTCTTTTCAGCGCTCAGGGAATTGCAACGTGTCTGGCGCTCACCCTTGGGATCGGACTTGTCCATCAATTCCACCTGATTGGCACAGCAATCGCCTGGATTCTGCACGGGATCGTAATAAATGCCTGGCTAGCGAAAAGCTATTTTGCGAACTTAGGCCCACTGCATACGGAATTAACAGACAATGTTGGCATCAAGGGTAGTGGCCACAAATGAGACTTTCTATTCGCGCGCGTTGCCGACAGGCTCTCCGGGCCCTGCGAATGATATTCCTCTATCGCAACTGGCTGACAGCCTATTGTCACCGCGCCGGAATTTCCCTTCGATTCCGGAACGACGTCGTCTACGACCTACGGCCTCACCGCAGCCAAATATTGGCAGAGCGGGGCCCCGTGGATGTGCGCATCATTAACGAGATTTGGATTGATCGTATTTATGAACCATCTCCCCACTTTCAGATTCAACCTGGCTGGAGGATATTGGATTTGGGTGCTAACAAGGGAATATTCACGATTCGAGCCGCCTTGACCTTTCCAGATACCAAGGTATACGCAGTGGAGCCAGCGCCCGCCAACCTGACCTATCTTCGGGAGAATATCCGCATGAACCATCTCAGCAATGTTCAGATTCTAGACCATGCAATCGCTGACAAATCGGGAGAAGTTGAATTTGCACTCTCAAACAAACCCGATGCTCATGGAATTGCCACCTTCATTGGCAATGGAGCATCTACCCACCTTTCAATAACCGTTCCGGCGTCCACGCTAGATGACATCGTCATGCAAACGAACGTGACATTCAACTTGGTAAAAATGGACATTGAAGGTGCAGAGCTGGCCGTACTTAGCGCGGCTTCCGACCAGTCATTCTCCAGGATTGAGCGGATCGTTCTTGAATATCACAGGTTAAGAGATCATGACCTTGGCGATGTCGCCAGGAAACTTCAAGCTCTACTAGAGAGTCACGGATACCAAGTTCAAGTACACGAAGATCGCCGAATCATGTCCGCAAGGCGGTAAATCGGATGATCGATTATAGGCGCAGATCGAGAGAACTTCCCGCCGAGGAATCCTTCGATGTCTAGCAATTGCAGCGCCCTTACAATTGGACATTTCTACATGGACCTCCTAGAAGACGGGGGAGTTCCTAGTGAAGTTCGCTATCTTGTCCGTGCACTCGCCGACCTTGGAGTCCCGTCGATTCTCTTTTGCCCTCGTGGGAAGCACGAAGTCAAATACCCACGAGTGTCAACAGTCCATGTTCCTCGATCGCTCCCTAAGCTGGCTCACAGACTTCGGACAATTCTGCGAAAAGGTGGCGTCGATTCCAAACCGGACCTGCTCGTCTTATATGGAGCCTTTTCTCCAGCGAATGTCATTGCCGGCCTCATCGCTCACCAACAAGGATTGCCTTATGTGGTCTCTCCAGAGGGGATCTTGTCTCCGGTGGCATTAGGCCATGGCCACCGGGTAAGAAAGCTGATCTTCTGGAAACTGTGCGACCGCGCCCTTCTTGACCACGCGGCCGGCCTTCGAGTGTTATCGGATTTTGAGAAGGCAACTCTTCGGCAATTGGGGATTAAGCGCCCCATGTTCGTTGCACCGGAGGGGACTCCCCCTGAATCCCTAGAAGTCAGAGATGATCTTCGCCCGACTCTCGGAGCATCAAGTGAAGCTCGCTCCCTTCTCTTCATGGGACGACTTGATATCTGGCAAAAAGGTCTGGATAACTTGATCGTTGGGTTCGCTGAATCTCTTAGAGTGTGCCCCCAAGGGCAGACACTCACGTTGGTTGGCCCAGGCTCGCGTCAAGCAATCGAGAGCCTGCGAAAATTAGCTCAAGGTGAATCTCTTATCGAGGAGAGAGATTTTCGCATACGGCCCGCGGTCTCAGGTGATAAGAAATGGGTCACTCTGAGCAGCGCAGATGTCTTCGTGCATCCATCACGTCGCGAGGGTGTTCCGCGTGTAATTCGAGAAGCTCTTGCTGTTGGGTTACCAGTAATTGTTACACCGCAGACCAATCTTGCCGACCAGGTTGTACGGCATGGGGCTGGGTGGTGCATACCGTGCACTGCAAGTGGTGTTCGAGACGGTATTGTTTCCGCTATTAAGACCCCGATTAGTGAGTTGATCGCAAAACGCCAAGCAAGCTTTCAGCTCGCGAGAAGTGAGCTTTCCTGGAGTTACGTTGCATCATTGTTCGCCCGAGGAATTCAAGATGTACTTACTGAAGCGTGAAGGGAGTGAGACTGCAATGCACGCATCCAAATGCTTAATGGAGATCCACGGTAGGGCCCCCTGGGCGAATGCGATGGCAGGTCTACTGTCGGCCCTCTTCAACCGGTTGGAAGAATCACAACTGAGTTGGTGTGTCCTTCACGGATATGACCGACTCCCTGAAGAAATCACCTCAGATGTAGACTGCCTTGTCGCACCCGAGGCACTTTCAGCACGCCTCGGGCAGATCAAGAACATCATCCAATCTTTATGCACGGATACGAACGCAGTCCTAGTGCAATGGATTCAGCACGAAGCGACCGCCCACTATTTCGTCTTTGCTTCTAAGACCGAAAACGGACATTGGGAATTCTTGCGCTTCGATGTTTCCTCTGACTACCGACGCAACGGGCGCATCTTCTACAGTGGGGAAGAGATCCTCAATCATCGACGCCGGTTCAATGGATTCTGGGTTCCGGCGCCCCGGCACGAGTTCGGCTATTACCTGGTCAAGAAGATCGCCAAAGGACAGCTCGGTTCCGAACATGGTGAGCGACTGAGCCACCTCTATCACGAGGATCCCATTGGCTGCGCTAAAGAAATTCGCAAGTTCTGGAGAGAAGACTCCGCACGCCTTCTCGAACACGCAGCGGAGTCTCGCGACTGGGCACTGGTACAAGCCAGCATTGCACAGTTGCGAAGTGAACTCCTGCGTACGACTGCAGCACGCAATCCCGTTGCAACGGTCAGATACGTGGCGGGAGAGGTTCTCAGAGTTGGAAGGCGTTGGAGATATCCTACCGGCCTGTGGATTGCCATCCTCGGGCCGGACGGTTCAGGGAAGTCGACGGTTGCAGAAACGGTGCGTGAGAGGATCAAGCCCGCCTTCCGCCGGACAGCTCAGTTTCACTTTCTGCCCCGTCTGCTCCGCAGAAAGGCAGCCGGACACATCGTGACGGACCCGCATGGGCAGGCGCCGCGATCATCCGTCGCGTCCCTCGCGAAGGTCGCCTACTGGCTCGCCGATTCCGTCGCTGGCTACGCCTTCGTCATTCGTCCGGCGCTCGTGCGTTCAACACTAGTCGTGTTCGATCGCTGCGTGCTGGATGCCGTCGTCGATCCCAAGCGATATCGGTACAACGGACCTTCCTGGCTAGTCCGGTTGCTGTGGAAGACCATTCCCAAGCCGGATGTGGTCATCCTGCTCGATGCTCCGGTGGAGATACTCCATCAGCGCAAGCAGGAGGTGACGTGGGAAGAGAGCGAGCGTCAGCGTGCCGCATACCGGGCCCTGGTCGAGCGGATGCCGAACGGCCACATCGTGGATGCCTCACGGCCGCTGCCGGAGGTGGTCGCGGACATCGAAGATATCATCATCCGCCACATGGCTGACCGGACCGCCCGGCGGCTCGGATTGGAGAAACCGGCGTGAGCGACGAGCGCGCTCTGGCCTGGACGCACCTGCTCCCCCACGACGTGGCCTACCAGCCGGTGGGCGGGCCAGAGTGGTGGCAGGAGGCGCTGCGTGCGCGTTCATGCCCGGGAGGCAAGCCGGTGATGGTGCTCTGGACCAGCACCACGGCAGCAGGCTTCGATCCAGCGGCGGCGGCCGGTCTGGTTGCGGTCAATCCCCCGCTACAGATGGTTCGTGCACTCAAGGCCGCTGGCTTTGCGCGGATCCGGCAGTTCGCTGTGCTGCCGGGCATCCACGATCCGCGCTGGTTTGTGCCGCTTGCATCGCGCCGCATCGCTGCGGCGGCGTTTCAGCTCTACACGGCCTTCCGGCCACGCGCGCGCGTCCAAGCGAGCGCTGTCCGCCTGGTTGCTCGCATTGGCCTTCCCATCTGGCAGCGGGACGTGCTGATCGTTGCCAGCCGGGCGCCTGCGCTGGTCGAAGAGCTACTCGCATCTGCCGTGCCAGGACCTTCCGCGGCCGTAGCCATGTCCACCGGAACGCCTGGCCCAGCCCGGAAAGTGACGCTGGCGAGCTTCGATTCGGCGGGGAGAATGCTGGCGATCGCGAAGGTCGGTACGACGCCGCTCGCCTCGCAGTTGCTGGCCCAGGAGGCAGCCTTCCTGCGCGCCCTGGCTTACCGCGAAGACCTCGCACGCCATTGTCCCCGGCTGCTGGCCGAGCAGGCCACGAGCACTGAGCGGATTATCGTGCAGGAAGCCCTGCTGGGGCGGCGCGTGGGTCCAGCGCTAACGTCTGCGCATGGTGCTTTGCTCGCCGCGCTGGCGTCTGGTCCACCGCAGCCTGCCACCGCCAGCTCACTCCTGACCAGTCTGCCAGCCCGGCTAGCCGGCGTGCCCTGCCAAGCCGCCGTCCGGCTCCACAATTGGGCTAATCAGGCGCTCCAGGAGGCATGGCTCCCGCGCACCGTTGTCCACGGTGATTTTGCACCGTGGAATCTCCGCTACCGCCATCGAACGCTCGTTGCATTTGACTGGGAATACGCGCGGTGCGATGGTCTGCCGCTCCTGGATGAGCTGCACCATCACCTGCAGGTTGGCTTGCTGCTGCGGGGCTGGACCGCTAGCCAGGCGCTGGCCGAGCTCGGCCGGCCGGCATCGCCCGATCGCTATGGATTGGAGCAGAAGCAGAGCCGTGCGTTGCAGGTGATCTACCTCCTCGATATGCTTGCACGGCGGCATGAGGAGGGCTACCGCCCGGAGGACCGGCTGTTCCGCACCTACACGGAGATGCTGGAGCGCCTAGCAACGCGGCTGGAGGCACGCGCGGCATGAAGGTTCTCATGTCCTGCTACGCCTGCGAGCCGGACAAAGGTTCGGAGCCCGGTGTTGGCTGGAATTGGGCGTTGCAGGCTGCGCGGTTCGCCGAGGTTTGGGTGCTGACGCGGGCCAATAACCGTTCGGCAATCGAGGCCGAGCTGGCCCGCGATCCCGTTCCGAATTTGCATTTCGTCTATCACGACCTGCCGCGCTGGGCCCGGTTCTGGAAGCGCGGATCGAGGGGTGTCCATCTCTACTATTACCTCTGGCAGCTTTCCGCCATTCCTAAGATCCGCCACCTGCATCGCACCATTGGATTCGACCTGGGGCACCATGTGACGTTCGTGTCGTTTCGCTTTCCATCCGCTCTCGCATTGCTGGGCATTCCCTACATTTGGGGTCCGGTCGCTGGCGCGGAGCGCATCCCGTGGCGGTTCTATCGCGAGCTAGGGTTGCCCGGTGCCATCCATGAAGCTGCACACCAGATCCATAACCGCTTCGCACGATTGGATCCCCTCGTACGGCGGACCGCGCTGAATGCCGCTGCCATTCTTGTGGTAAATGAGGCGACCCAGCACGCGTTGCCGGGCGCAGTGCACCAAAGGTGTCAGATCGTTTCGGCGATCGGAATTAATTACGAGGAAGTGAACGGCGTCGCATGCAGCCAAGCGGCTGATGGGCTGCGCCTCCTTTTCGTGGGAGCACTCGTCCCCAGAAAAGGTGTGCAACTCGCGCTGGAGGCGATGGCCCGGCTCGATGCATCTCGCGGGCCAATAACTCTCACTGTGGTCGGTGACGGGCCAGAGCGTGCGAAGCTCCAAGCGCTTGCTTCCCGGCTCGGTATCGATGATCGGGTGCGGTTCTTGGGAAGCCTAGCACGATCGGAAGTGATGCAAATTTATCGGGAACATCATGTGTTGGTGTTCCCTAGCCTACGCGACTCTGGCGGCTTTGCCGTGCTTGAGGCGATGGCCGCCGGCCTGCCAGTCATCTGCCTAGCCCTTGGTGGCCCGGCAACACTGGTCACCGAAGACACGGGGTTTCGCATCCCAGCCCATACGCCTGGCCAGGTGGTGAAGGATCTTGTCAGCGCGATCGCGTACCTGCGCGACAATCCCGAAGTGCGACGTCAGATGGGAGAGGCAGCGCGCCTGCGAACAAGGAACGTATTTTGTTGGGAGCAGAAGGGAGATATTCTCAGAGAGCTGTACCGAGAGTTGGCGGCCCTGCATGAAGAACCCGAAGACGTTCACACTGATCTTACATCGTCACAATGTTAACGCGGTCAGCCAGACACTGGATAAATATCGAGCGTCGCCGGCTTCCGGTGGCCTTGTTTACTTTGGTAGTGTGCCTGCTGAGCGCTGCTCTGGGCCACGTCGTTGCCAATGGGATCATCTCTGCCCGAGCTTGGTTTGTAGGTGGCCTCACCATTGTATCCCTCCATGTAATCTCCCGTTACCTGCCAGCGCTGGTGAGCCAACTCACACATTGGAACGTTGCTAAGCTGCTCTGGCTGCTACTGCTCCTCAGCTCCCTCACGTTTAGAGTGAGATCCTCTTTGGATGTTGTTGCCAACCCTTTTGATAGGGCCGCGTTGCTAAGGATTGGCTTGGTCGGATCCGCGGCATTGATTCTGGTTCTCGTGACGCTTGCGGGCAAAAATGATCTCCTAAGCCCGCTTGTCAGCGGACCGTTTGCTTTGCTCACGATCTTTGGTCTCACCAACATCGCATCGACTGCATGGTCCTCCTATCCAGCTTGGACACTATACAGGTCAATCGAGTACTTTGTGGATGCTTCCGCAGCGGCCTATGTTGCTTACTATGCAAAGAATCTTGAGAAGATTCGGGAAATATTCAATTGGTCTTGGCTTCTCATTTCCACGATTCTTATCAGCGTCATTCTGGGTGCGCTCTACGCGCCAGAACGGGCAATCGTTCGTGGATTGGGAGTTATTGGGTTCAGTCTAGAAGGAGTCTTTCCTGCCGTAGCTCGAAACAGCGTTGGCCAATTTGCGTCGATTATCGTGCTCGTATCATTTGTACGACTGCTCAGCCGAAACGATCAGAAACTACTCAACATTACCTTGTTGTTGCTCTCTCTCGTTCTCCTGATTATCGCCCAGACTCGCTCCGCGATCTTACCAGTGCTTGTGGCTGTTCCTCTGCTGCTAATCCTGACGCGCCACTGGCGGACGTTGCTCATCCTGGCTGTGGTGGCCATGGCCATAATACTTCTGTCTAGCACCGGAAATGTCTTGGAGGATTACCTTAGAAGAGGGCAACAGGACGACCAGATCGCTTCCCTAACCGGTCGGGTCGATTGGTGGCAATTGGGCATACATGCATGGAAAGACCGGCCGTTCTCTGGCTTTGGAGCCTTCACCGCCGGTCGCTTCATCGTAGGACGGGAGTTCAGTGAAACGCTGTCTTCCACACACAGTACCTATGTGGAAGTCCTATTAGGAACGAGCTTCTGGGGACTTATTCCATTGCTTGCGCTCATCGCCACTATTTGGGGATCGCTCATTGCGGAGCAGTTCCGCCTGACGAGGCATGCAAACGCAGATGCTCTCCGTTTGTCACTGAACTCGGAAGCTATCGCGGTGATGTGCGTACTTACTGTGAGATCGTTCTTCTCGGTCCCGATGATCTGGCATTTTCCTTTCGACTTTCTCTTGATCGTAATTTACGTCTCTTATCTGCGGAGGCGGCGAACAGCTGACAATCCCCCACCAATCGGATCGAGCCAATGAAAACACTCGTCATCCATAACCGCTATCAGGAGCGCGGCGGGGAGGATGGCGTCTTCGAGGCCGAGCAGGCGCTGCTGTGGCGGTGCGGGCACGAGGTGCTGACGATCGAGTTCGACAACCATGCCATCCCCGCGTCGCCATCCCCGGTGCAGGCCGCCCGGCTGGCCGCGAACACGGTCTGGTCGCGCGCGGCGGCTCGGCGTGTCGCGCGGGCAGTGGCGGAGCATCGCCCGGAGGTGGTCCACATTCACAACACCTTCCCGCTCGCGTCGCCGTCGGTCTATCGGGCCGCCCGTTCGGCGGGCGCCGCCGTCGTCCAAACGCTGCACAACTTCCGGCTCGTCTGCCCGACCGCGCTCCTCTCCCGCGAGGGTCACGTCTGCGAGGCGTGTGTCGGCGCGCCGGTGCCCCTACCGGGCGTCCGCCACGCCTGCTACCACGGGTCGCGCGCGCAGACGGGGGTCATCGCGGCGATGCTCGCCGTCCACCGGGCGCGCGGCACCTACCGGCGGGAGGTCGATCGCTACATCGCCCTCACGGAAGCGTCGCGCCGGGTCTTCATCGCGGGCGGGCTGCCAGCGGAGAAGATCGCGCTCAAGCCGAACTTCCTCGATCCAGCGCCGGAGCCCGCGGCCGGCCCGGGCGCCCATTTCCTCTTCGTCGGCCGGATCGCGGAGTACAAAGGGGTGCACCTGCTCCCCCGCGCCTGGGCCAAGCTGGCCGAGCCGCCCCCGTTGCGCATCGCCGGCGATGGGCCAGAGCTCGACGCGCTCCAAGCGTCCACGCGCGGGCTCCGGGCGGTGCAGGTGCTGGGTCGGGTCAGCCGCGATGAGGTGCTGGCCGAGCTGCGCGGCGCCCGCGCGCTCATCTTCCCCTCGCTCTGGTACGAGGCATTCCCGCTGACGATCGTCGAGGCGTTTGCCAGCGGGCGACCGGTGATCGCCTCGCGGCACGGGGCGATGGCGGAGCTGATCGAGGACGGGCGGACGGGGCTCCTCTTCACGCCCGGGGATGCGGACGACCTGGCGGCGAAGGTGGCCTGGGCCTGGGAGCACCCGGCGGAGATGCAGCGGATGGGCGCGGCGGCGCGGGCAGAATTCGAGGCGAAGTACACGGCGGAGCGCAACTACGCGATGCTGATGGAGATCTACGCGCAAGCGATCGAGGAGCGGAAGCGATCACGATGAAAGCACTGGTGACGGGCGGCGCGGGCTTCATCGGCTCGCACCTGGCGGAAGGCTTGGTCCGGCGCGGGCACGCGGTCCGCGTCTTCGACAATCTCTCGACCGGCTCGCTGGACAATCTCGCGCCCGTGCGGGACGCCGTCGAGGTGGTGACCGGCGATCTGCGGGACGGCGAAGCGGTGCGCCGGGCGGTGGCGGGCGCCGAGGTCGTCTTTCACCAGGCAGCCGATCCGTCGGTGCCCCGCTCCATCTCCCACCCCCGGGATTGTTACGACATCAACGTTCTGGGGACGCTCAACCTGCTTGCCGCCGCGCGGGATGCGGGATGTCGGCGGGTCGTCTTCGCCTCCTCCTGCGCGGTCTATGGCAACGATCCGCGCCAGCCCAAGAGCGAGGAGCTGCCGCCCGCGCCGGAGTCGCCGTACGCGTCCAGCAAGCTTGCCGGGGAGGAGCTCTGCCAGGTGTTCACCCGCGTCTATGGTCTCGAAGCCGTCGCGCTCCGCTATTTCAATGTCTACGGTCCCCGGCAGTCACCGGACGGCCCCTACGCCTCGGTCATCCCACGCTTCATCGCCGATCTGAAAGCCGGCGCGCGGCCCCGCGTCTTCGGCGATGGCGAGCAAACGCGCGATTTCATCTTCGTCGGCGATGTGGTCGAAGCCAACCTGCGCGCGGCGACGGCCGACGAGGCGGTCGGCGAGGTGGTCAACGTCGGCTCGGGCCGGTCCACGAGCCTCAACACCCTCCTGACGGTGCTGGCGCCGCTGATCGGGAGCACGGTCGAGCCGATCTACGAGGCGGAACGGCCCGGCGATGTGCGCCACTCGCTCGCGGAGATGTCGAAAGCGCGCCGCCTGCTCGGCTTCGAGGCGCGGACGCCGCTCGCGGAGGGTCTGGCGCAGACGGTGCGCGGCTGCTGAGCGGGACATAAGCGAACCATTGGAGAAGGAGAACTCAATGCGGATACTCGTCACCGGCGGGGCGGGATTCATCGGCAGTCACCTGGTCGACCGGCTGCTGGAGCAGGGGCACATCGTCGTCGCGGCGGACAACTTCCTGACCGGCCGCTACACCAACCTCTGCCACGTCGAGGGACACCCCCGCCTGCAGATCGTCCACCAGGACCTGTCGCGGCCGCTCTCCGATCCGGCCTTCGATGCGCCGTTCGACCGGATCTACAACCTCGCCAGCCCGGCCAGTCCCCGCGGCTACAGTCGCTACCCGATCCAAACGCAGCTCGTCAACGCGCTCGGCACGTACCAGGTGCTGGAGCTCGCCCGCCGCGACGGCGCCCGCTTCTTCCAGGCATCCACCTCCGAGGTCTACGGCGAGCCGCGGGTCCACCCGCAGCGCGAGGACTACTGGGGCAACGTCAACCCGAACGGCCCGCGCTCCTGCTACGACGAGGGGAAGCGCTTCGCCGAGAGCCTGGTGATGGAGTTCCACCGGCAATTCGGCCTCGATGTGCGCATCGCCCGCATCTTCAACACCTACGGCCCCCGCTCGCACCCGCGCGATGGCCGGGTCGTGCCGAATTTCTGCGTCCAGGCGCTGCTCGGCGAGCCGATCACGATCTACGGAGACGGCAGCCAAACGCGCTCCTTCTGCTACGTGGACGATCTGGTTCGCGGCATCATCCTCTTGATGGAGACCGAGGGGCTCGCCGGCGAGGTGGTCAACCTCGGCAACCCGGACGAATACACGGTGCGCCAGCTGGCGGAGCAGATCATCGCCCTCGCCGGCTCGCGCTCGGAGCTCAGCTTCAAGCCGCTGCCGACGGATGACCCGACCCGGCGCCGGCCGGACATCAGCAAGGCGCAGCGGCTCCTCGGCTGGCAGCCAACCGTCTCGCTGACCGATGGGCTCACCGCGACGCTCGCGTACTTCCGCGAGACGCTGCCGCGCCTCACCGCCGCGGACACCACCCGCCTCGCGAGCTGACGAAAGGAAGGACGTACGACGATGGCCGGCGTTCACAATACGCTAGCCGGCCACACCGGCGCCGAGTAGACTATCCGGGACACTGTCAATCGTTACCGCTGTCCTGTTCATAACAGGCCCGTCCGGCGGCGAAAGGAACTGCCGTGGACCTCACGCTGCATCAACTGTTCAAAATCGGCCGACGTTGGTGGTGGCTGCTCGCGCTTGCGCCCATCATCGCCGGTGCGGTGGCCTACGCGACGAGCTCGCGCCAGCAGCCGCTCTACTCCGCCAGCGCGACGATCGAGGTCAACCCGCCGCAAACCTCCGGCAGCATCGACTACAGCGCGCTGCAGGGCAGCAAGTCGCTCGCCGAAACCTACCGCCAGCTGATCACGACGCGGAAGGTGCTGGAGCCGCTCATCACGGAGCTCGGTCTGCCGTTCGGCGTCGAAGAGCTGCAGCGGAAGGTGTCGGCCAGCACCGTGGGTGATACGCGCCTGGTCCGGATCTCCGTCTCCGATCCCGATCCGGAGGCCGCCGCCGAGATCGCGAACGCGGTCGCCAACCGCTTCGCGACCTACACCCGCGAGCGCACCATCGAGCTCTCCAGCCCGTACCGCACCGCGCTCGATCAACAGATCGCGGACGTGCAGAACCAGATCCGGGACACGCAGCGGCAAATCCGCGACCTGGAGAGCGGGCCGAACGCGACCGATCCAGAAACGCAGGACACGCTCTTCGCCCTCCGCGCGACGCTGAGCCAGCTGCAGCAGTCGTACCGCGAGCTGATCGTCGCCGTGAATCAGATGGATCTCGCCGCGGCGGCCGCGCAAACGCAAGTCACCGTTGCCGAGGAGGCCATCCCGCCGAAATCGCCCTACGCCCCACGCACGATGCTCCACACGGTCCTGGGCGCGTTCGCGGGACTGTGCCTCGCGGTGGGCGCGGTCGGGCTCTTGGAGTACCTGGATAACACGGTCAAGGCCGGCCTCGACTTCACGCAGCTGATCGGCGCGCCGGTCCTCAGCGTGGTCGGCATGGTCCCGAAGATGACGGCCGGCCGGGGTCAGCTCTTCGTGCTCGATCGCCCGAACTCGACGGTCGCCGAGAGCATACGCCTGCTGCGCACCAACCTGGAGTTCGCGGCGGCGACGAAGGAGATCACGACGCTGGCAATCACCAGCTCGCAGCCAGCCGAGGGGAAGAGCACGATCACGGCGAATCTCGGCGTCGCCCTCGCTCAGCGCGGGTTCACGGTCGTCATCATCGACGCTGATCTCCGCCGCCCTGTGCAGCACCACATCTTCGGCGTCCGCAACGAGCAGGGGCTCACGACGCTGCTGACGCACCCGGATCTTCCGTGGCAGCGTGTCGTCCACCCGGTGCTCGGGCCGAATCTCTCGGTGATGACGAGCGGTCCGCTGCCACCGAACCCGTCCGACCTCCTCAGCCTCGACCGCTTCTCCGAGCTGCTCAAGGAGATCTCGCTGGCGGTCGATATCGTGCTCCTCGACACGCCGCCTGTTCTGGTCGTCACCGATCCTCTGGTCGTCGCCTCCGCGACGGACGGCGTGGTGATCGTCAGCCAGGCCGGGCACACGCGGATCGACGCGCTGCAGCGGACCGCCGCGACGCTCGCCCAAGGCGATGTCCGGATCGTCGGGGTCGTCCTCAATCAGCAGCGCGGGCGCGATGCCGAGGGGTACTACTACTATTACTACACGCAGGGGTACTACCCAGGGGACGACAGCACGCCGCCAGGCCCGGCGCGAACCGGCGAGGGCGCCAAGCCCGGCCTAGAC
>Ga0181858_1000745_pt1 | contig 15862 bp, 13 predicted proteins | sample NewIslPassag4_SG_FD_130749 | JGI IMG/M metagenome (GOLD analysis project Ga0181858, IMG submission 130749) | Feedstock adapted compost microbial communities from Newby Island compost facility, Milpitas, CA, USA - Passage 4_SG | ecosystem: Engineered > Solid waste > Feedstock > Composting ...
GCCGCGGGACATCCTGGGCGAAATTCCCGGCATCGAGCTTGTGGAGATGCGGCGCAACCGGGAGAACGCCCTTTGCTGCGGCGCGGGCGGCGGCAGGATGTGGATCGAGGAGCGCGAGGGCAGGCGCATGAACGCGGTCAGGGCGGAAATGGCCCTCGAGACCGACCCCACCGTCATCGGCAGCAACTGCCCGTACTGTCTGACCATGATGACGGACGGCACGAAGGCGCTGAACGCCGAAGACCGGGTGGCCGCCCTCGACATCGCCGAAATTCTGGAACGGTCGCTGGACTGAGCTCTTTGTCTCTCCTGTTTTTCTTCCCCTTTTTTCAAATTTTCCCGAAGAACGGAGGCGGCGTATGGAAAAACGGGTGCATCGCGTCACCATGCCCCTGAATCACAACCCCTGGGACGTCAACATGTTTCTGCTGGACGACGGCAACAGCCTGACGCTCATCGACGCCGGCTTCCGGCCGGAGGACGACTGTTTCGCCCTTCTCCGGCGATCCGTGGCTGACCTGGGCTACGACGTCGACCGGATCGACCGCGTGCTCGTCACCCACCACCATCCCGACCACATCGCCGTCGTCAAGCATGTGGCGGAGCGTCGCGGCATTCCCGTCTACATCCATCCGTCGGGCGTGCCGTACCTCTTGCGGGACGACAAAGCGCACCGGATGCGCATGGAGTTCCTGAAGCGGCTGTACGACGAATCCGGCTGCGGCGAAGCGGGGGACCGGTATCTGGAAATCGCGCAGGCGCAATGGGAGGCTTCCAAGGCCTACACGCCTCCCGCGGACAGCATCGTGCCCGTGCGCGAGGGCGACCGGATCCCCGGGCTCGAATACATGCAGATCCTCGAAATGCCGGGTCACTCCTTTGACAGCCTGGTGTTTTACGATCCGCGGGAAAAATGGATGTTTACCGGCGACCACCTGATCCGGGACATCTCCACCAACGCCCTGGTGGAACCGGATGACGACGGCCTGCGGAAGCCGGTGTGGGAAATTTACCGGGGCTCGCTGCGGCGGACCGCGGAGATTGCGGCCGGCGTCATTTACAGCGGGCATGGGGAACCGTTCTCCGGGCATCGGGAACTGATCGAAAACCGCCTGCGGCGGATGATCGAGAAATCCGACCGCGTGGCGGAAATGCTGGCGCAGCGGCCGATGAGCCCCTACGAAGTCGCCCAGGCGATCTATCCGAAACAGCTGCAAAACGAGTTTTACTTCGTCATGTCGGAAGTGAGCGGCATGCTGGATTTCCTCGAAGCGGCCGGGAAAGTGTCGAAATGGATGGAAAACGGTGTCTGGAAGTACGGCGCTCCGTAAGTCGACATTATTCCACAAATTTTCATTGACAAAAAGATTTTTAATATATAAAATTTGAGCCATGAGTGGACATGCCTTTTGCGTAAGTAAAGCGCATTCAAAGGGCATGATCAACGCATCACAAACGGTAGGGTGGACAGCATGAACATCTTGGTTTGCCTGAAACAAACCTTCGGCACGGAAGAAAAGATCGCGATCCAAAACGGCGTCATCCAGGAAGATGGGGTGGAATTCGTCATCAACCCCTATGACGAGTTCGCGGTGGAAGAAGCGCTGCGCATCAAGGAGAGCATCGGAGCCGACGTGACCGTGGTGTCCGTCGGTCCCGCCCGTGCCGAGAGCGCCCTGCGCACGGCCTTGGCGATGGGGGCGGACCGGGCGGTGCTGATCGAAGAAAATGACGGCGCTTTCGACGAACATTCCGTCTCCAAAATCCTGGCGGCATTTGCCAGAAGGGAAAAGTACGATCTGATCTTGGTCGGCAACATGACCGTCGATTATGGAGGAGCCCAGACCGGCCCGCGGCTGGCCGAGGAACTGGACATTCCCCATGTTACCACGGCGATCAAGCTGACGATCCAGGACGGCGCCGTGATCGTCGAGAAGGACGCGGAAGGCGACGTCCACACGGTGGAGACGACGCTGCCCGTGCTGATCACGACCCAGCAGGGGCTGACCGAGCCGCGCTACCCGACGCTGCCCAACATCATGAAGGCGAAGAAAAAGCCCATCGAGCGGCTCAGCCTGGCCGACCTGGGGCTTTCGGCGGACGAAATCGCGGCGAAGACCGCCGCCGTGGATCAATTCCTGCCCCCGGCCAAGAAGGCGGGCAAGAAATTGTCGGGCGAATTGGCCGATCAGGCCAGGGAACTGGTTCGACTGTTGCGTGAAGAAGCCAAAATCATCTGAGCGGTTGACGGGGGATACACTATGAGCCGAAAGACATTGGTGTTTGCGGAACTTCGTGACGGCCAGCTGCGCAACGTCGCGCTGGAATCCCTGGCCGTGGCCCGTTCCGTGTTTCCGGATGCCGAGATCCACGTCGCGGTATTCGGCGACGCCGCGGGAGAGCACCTGACGGCGCTGGCGCAGCATGGCGCGCGGACGATTCACCACGCGAGGCATCCGGAGCTTGTGTCCTACAATCCCGACGCCTACGTGCAGGCGCTGCATCAGCTGATCAGCGAGCTCCAGCCCGCCCTGGTGGTGATGGGCCACACCTACGTCGGCAAGGACGTGGCACCGAGGCTGGCCGCAAAGCTGGGCGTCGGTCTTGTATCCGATTGCACCTCACTGGAAGGTTCGGGAGAGGGCGTCGTCCTGACGAAGCCGATTTACGCGGGAAAAGCCTTCCAGAAAAGAACGATCAAGAGCAGCCCGCTGTTTGTGACGATCCGTCCCAACAACTTCCCGAAACCGGAGCCGGATCAAACCCAAACTGCCAATATCGTCAGTTACGAGCCAAATATCACGAATATTCGCACTATTGTGAAAAATGTGGTAAAAAAAGCAGCCGGAGGCGTGGATCTGACGGAAGCGAGAATCATCGTATCCGGCGGACGCGGCGTGAAGAGCGCGGAAGGCTTCGCTCCCCTGCGGGAACTGGCAGAAGTGCTGGGAGCCGGGGTGGGCGCTTCCCGGGGCGCGTGCGATGCCGGCTACGCCGACTACTCGATGCAAATCGGACAGACCGGCAAGGTGGTTACGCCCGATTTGTATATCGCCTGCGGCATTTCCGGCGCGATCCAGCATCTGGCCGGCATGTCCAATTCGAAGGTCATCGTCGCGGTCAACATCGATCCGGAGGCGCCCATCTTCCAGGTGGCGGACTACGGCATCGTGGGCGACCTGTTCGAGGTGGTGCCGCTTTTGACCAAGGAATTCAAAGCTCTGCTCGAGCAGAAATGAGGGCCTGCCATGGATGACGCGTTGTTGCGCCGCGAAGAGGAGCTGATGAGTAAAAACAACTTCCGCAAGCTCCTCGGCATCAAGGTGGACAGTCTGGAACCCGGTCACGCAAAGCTGTCCATGCCAATTACGGAAATGTTGCTTCAGCCGTTGGGCATGGTGCACGGCGGTGTCTTCTCGGTGCTGATCGACTCGGCCATCGGCACCGCCGTGCGCAGCGTCATCGATACGGACCGGCAGATGGCCGTCACGGCGGAAATGAACCTGAACTACATCCGGGGCGCCAGGCAAGGAACGTTGCATGCGGAGGGCAAGGTCGTCCATCAAGGAAAGTTGCTGGTGGTGGGTACGGGAGACGTCCGAGACGACGAAGGAAGGCTGCTGGCCACCGGAAGAGCCACTTATGTGATTCTCGAAGGAAAAACGGCAAAATGAAAACGCTTCAGGATTACAGTTTCCAGTCTGTGCGGGAGGTATCCGATACTTGATCACCACTTTGCGAAAGGGATTGCCGCTGGCCGTCGCGGGCCTTTGGGCGCTGTATCAATTGTTGATCAACTTCCGGCCGGATCTCATTTACATTACCGGCCAGCGGGCGATTCACCTGTTTTTCGGACTTCTCATGTTCTGGGTGCTGTTCTTCCTCAAGGAACACAAAAACAAGGTTCTGAAATATGTGACGGGTATCCTGGGACTCGGGTTCTCCGTCGTCCTGACGGTGTACATGCTTATCCATGGCGAACGGTTTGACCTGCAGCCCTTCGGATACACCACGTTGGACAACATCATTGCCATCGTCGGCATTCTCTTTCTCCTCGATGTCACTCGCCGCGTGATGGACTGGTCGCTCACCATTCTTTCGGTGATCCTTATCGTCTACGCCCTGTACGGCAATTATATTCCCGGTGTTTTCGGCCATGCCGGGTTTGACATCCTATTCATCGCCCAGTCGATGATGTACACGATCGACGGCGTGTTCGGGCAGATTCTCGGGATTTCGACGTCGCTCATCTATATGTATCTGCTGTTCGGCGGCATTTTGCTGGCCTTCGGCGGCGGCGAATTTTTCACCAAGCTCGCCCTTTCCCTGGTCGGCAGGACGCGGGGCGGTCCTGCGAAGGTGGCGGTCATCGCCAGCGGCCTCATGGGCAGCATCTCCGGCAGCGCGATTTCCAACATCGCCACGACGGGCAGCATCACAATCCCCATGATGAAAAAGGTGGGCTTCAAACCCGAATACGCCGGCGCGGTGGAAGCGACCTCGTCCACCGGCGGACAAATCCTGCCTCCCGTCATGGGCGCCGCGGCGTTCATCATGGCCGACATGATGGGCGTTTCCTATACGGACGTCGTCATCGCGGCCACCGTTCCCGCCCTGCTCTATTATGCGGCCATCCTGTTCATGGTGGATTTCCGGGCGGCCAAGGATGGTATGAAGGGAATGCCTCGTTCCGAATTGCCGGATCTCAAGGAAACCATGAAAGAAGGCTGGCATTTCCTGATACCGTTCATCGTGCTGGCGTACCTGTTGCTCGTTCTGCGCTGGGAACCACAATCGGCCGCCGTCTACGCCATCTTCGCGATGATCATCGCCCAGCTTGTCCGTTACCGGAAGCTTATCCTGCTGATCCGGCAGATCGTGCACGGGGCGTATGAAGCGGCGCGCAACGCCATCGTGGTGGCCATTCCCTGCGCAACCATCGGCATTATCATCGGGCTGTTCATGAAAACCGGCGTCGGTCTCGGTTTTGCCAGCTATATCCGCAATTTTGCCGGAGAGAGCATCTTCCTCATGCTGGTGCTCATGATGATCGCGTCGCTGCTCCTCGGTCTGGGGGTGCCGATCGTCGCCGCCTATATCATCCTGGCGGTCATGATGGTGCCGAGCCTCATCGAACTGGGCGTGCCGGACATGGCCGCGCACATGTTCGCCCTGTACTACGGCTCCCTGGCCGACCTGACGCCGCCCGTGGCACTGGCCGCATTTACGGCGGCAAGTCTGGCCAAGGCGGATCCGACGAAGACGGGGTGGTGGGCTTTCCTGCTGTGCTTTTCGGGATTCATCATTCCGTTCGTGTTCGTGTACCAGCCCGGGTTGCTCCTGATCGGAACGCCCTATGAAATCATTCTTGCCGTCGCCAGCTCGTTCTTCGCCGTTCTGTGCCTGTCGGCGGTGATCGAAGGCTACTGCCTGGGTCGGATGGGCATCGTGTTGCGGCTTATTGTGGCGGCAATAGGCACTCTGTGCATTTTCCCGACTACCACGTACATCGGAATGGGCCTCTTCATCCTGTTCATTGTCTACCAATATCTCCGCAAGAAAAAAAACCAGGGCCCAGTCGGCGCGACGGCCTGAAACAGCCGCGCTGCTTCGGAATAAATTCTCGGGAGCGTGAAGGGTCATGAGCGAAAACCAAAGGTCCTTGCACAAATGGGATCTGTCGCCGCTGCTCAATCCGCGGTCGGTGGCCATCGTGGGGGCTTCGGAAAAATCCTTTTACAGCCTGATGCTGCAGAAGAACCTGGAGCAATTCGGCTTCAAGGGCAAAATCTACCCGATCAACCCGAAATACGACACGCTGTTCGGCCTGAAGTGCTACCCCAGCCTGGCCGACCTGCCGGAAGCGCCGGACAACGTGTCCATCATGGTGCGCCGTGAGTTTGTGCTGGACACCGTGAAGGAAGCCATCGCGAAGGGGGCGCGGTCGGCGTACATTGTCACCGCCGGTTTCAGCGAGACGAACGAGCCGGAGTGGAAACAGGTCGAAGAAGAGATGGCCCGGCTTTCCTTCGAGCACAACTTCCCCATCCTGGGCCCGAACTGCCTGGGAGCCGTGGCCGTGCACAACGGCTACGGCGGTTTTTCCGCCCCGCTGCGCGGCGGCATCATTCCCGGCAACATCGCCCTGATCATGCAAAGCGGCGGCATCCTGCAGGGGCTCTGCCTGCCGTTCTACCAGCGCGGCGTCGGGCTCAGCTACGCCATCTCCAGCGGCAACAACCTGTGCCTCGATGTGTCGGACTACCTTGAATACCTCGTCGAAGACGAAAACACCAAGGTGTTCTGCCTGTACATCGAAGGAGTCCGCCATCCGGACAAATTCATGCGCGCCCTGGAGAGGGCCTTGGCCCTGCGCAAACCCGTGATCGCGCTGAAAATCGGCAAGAGCGAAAAAGCGGCGCAAGCAGCCCTGGCCCACACCGGCACCCTCGCCGGTTCCGACACGGCGATCAACGCCATTTTCGAGAAATACGGCGTGATCCGCGTCAACGATTTCGACGAGCTGATCGAAACGGCGGCTTTGTTCTCCTACAGACAGACGATCCCGAATCTTCATCCTTCGGCGGGCATCGGGCTGATCACCGGTTCCGGCGGCGCCGTCGGCCTGGTGAACGACCTGGTGGAAGACCTGGGCGTGCAGCTGGCGGAGTTTTCCGACTCCTCGAAGGCGCAGCTCAAGGAAATCCTGCCCCCGTCGGCCAACATTTCCAACCCGATCGACGTGACGGGTCAGGTTCTGAACGACATGGACATGTACACGAAAACCCTGAAGGTGATGAACGAGGATCCCGGCGTCGGCATCATCGTGGAACTGATGCCCCTCGGCCTGCCGAGCGACGACATTCCGTTCCACAAGAAACTGATGCTGAAAGTCACTGACGCGGCTCAGGAAATCGACAAACCGCTCGTGTTCTGCTCCATGAATTCCCATTCGCTGGACGAATGGCAAGGAAAATATCTGACGGAACACCAGAAACAAATCGGTTTTACCCAAGGCGTGGGCAAGACGCTGAAAGCCATTCAAAAGCTGCTTGATTATTCGCGGTTCGTAGAGTCGAAAGCCGGCGCGCCCGCCGCGGCCGCGGCTTCGGCCGGATCGGACGGTCGGAAAGAAAAAGCGCTTGAGCTTCTGCGGAAGATCGACCGGAACGTGCTGACCGAGGCGGAAAGCAAGCAGCTGCTGACGATCTATGGCATCCCGACAACCCTGGAACGCAACGCGAAAACGCCGGAGGAAGCCGTGGAGGCGGCGGAAGCCATCGGCTATCCGGTGGTGATGAAGATCGATTCGCCGGACATTCTGCACAAGACGGAAGCCGGCGGCGTCAAGGTCGGCGTGAAGAACGCGGAAGAAGTCAGGAAAGTGTTCGCGGAGCTGATGGAGAACGCCAGACGGTACAAGCCGGACGCAAGGCTGAACGGCGTGCTGGTGCAGGAAATGGTGTCGGGCGGCACCGAGGCGATCCTCGGCGTCAACCGCGACGAACAGTTCGGCCCTACGGTCATGTTCGGGATGGGCGGCATCTTCGTCGAGGTGTTCAAGGACAGCGTGTTCAAGGCACCGCCTGTTACCCGCGAGGAAGCGCTGGAAATGATCCGCAAGATCAAAGGGTACAAGATACTGGCCGGCGCCCGTGGGCAGAAGAAGCGGGACGTGGACGCCATGGCGGACGCCATCGTCAACCTGGCCCAAATGGCGCTGGATCTCAAAGATCACATCCGCGAAGTGGACATCAACCCCTTGCTGGTGATGGAAGAAGGCAAGGGCATCAAGGCGCTGGACGGGCTGATCGTGCTGAACCGCTGATCGCGTTGAACGGCTGCTGATCGCGTTGAACGGCTGATGATGCTGAACGGTTGATTGCGCTGAATCAATGAGGGGGATCTGGCTTGAAACCGATCAAGACGAGAGTCGCGGAGATGCTCGGCATCGACTATCCCATCATTCAGGGCGGCATGGTGTGGGCGGCGAGTTCCGACCTGGTGGCCGCCGTCTCCGAAGCCGGCGGATTCGGCCTTCTGGGCTCCGCGTCGATGTATCCCGACCATTTCCGCAATGAAATCCGCCGGGTGCGGCAGCTGACGAACAAGCCCTTCGGAGCGAACATCTCGCTGACCCGGGACGACGCGCAGCTTCTCCTGGACATCTGCATCGAGGAGAAGGTCACGGCCGTCAGCTGCTCGCTGGGCAATCCGGCGGTCTATGTGGACAAGATGAAGGCGGCGGGCATCATCACCATGCATGTCGTCACCAACCTGAAGCACGCCCTGAAAGCCCAGACGGTGGGCGCGGACATGGTGATCGCCGTGGGGGTGGAAGCCGGCGGCCATCCCGGGCCGGACGAAATGGCGGTCATGACCCTCGTTCCCCAACTGGTGGACGCACTGGACATTCCGGTCATCGCGGCGGGGGGGATCGTGGACGGCAGAGGCCTGGCGGCGGCCATGGCCTTGGGCGCGGAAGGCGTGCAGGTGGGCACGCGGTTCCTGATGACCACGGAAGCCACCGTTCATGAGGCTTACAAGCAAAAGATCATGGAAGCGGGCATGACGGACACGATCCTGGTCGCCAAGAAAGTGGGCGTGGTCCGCATGCTGAAGACGCCCTTCGCCCTGGCTCTGAAGGAAGCCGAGGAGAAGGGGGCCTCCGCGGAAGAGTTGCACCGGATGCTGCGGGAAAACCGGCCCAAGTTCGCCATGGTGCAAGGCGACGTGAACGGGCAGATCCAGGCCGGCCAGGGCGTCGGCATGATCAACGACATCGTGCCGGCCGCGGAAGTCATCCGCCGCATGGTGACGCAGTACGAGGACATCGTCCAAAAGCTGGCGGCCGCAAGTCAAGCCAAGGGAGGCTGAGGCCGTGTCCGAACCGGTGTTGTTGTTTGAGCAAAACGAATACGGCACGGCGGTGATCAAACTGAACCGCCCAAGCGCCATGAACGCCTTCAACATGGAACTCAAGACGGCGCTGCTGGACCTGGTCCGGCACATCGCCAACGACGATTCAGTCAAGGCGGTGGTGATCACCGGGGAAGGGCGGGCCTTCTCGGCGGGCGGCGACATCAAGGAAATGGATCCGAACCGCAAGCCGCTTGCGAACCGCGAGCGCATGCGAACCATGTCGGAGGTCATCATGACCCTGCACACGATGGAGAAGCCCGTCATCATGGCGGTCAACGGCTACGCGGTGGGCTTCGGCTTCAACTTCGCGCTGTGCGGCGACATCGTCCTCGCTTCGGACCAGGCGAAGTTCTCGCAGATTTTCCTGCAGGTGGGCCTGGTGCCCGACGGCGGCGGGTTCTGGTTCCTGCCCCGCATGATCGGCCTGCACCGGGCAAAGGAGTTGGTGTTCACGGCGAAAATGATCACCGCGGAAGAAGCGTATCAGATGGGCATTGTCAACCGCGTGGTGCCGCACGATCAGTTGCTGGACGAAGCCGTGAAAATGGCCAATGAAATGGCCCAGGGGCCGATCAAGGCCATCGGCGTGGCGAAGACGCTGCTCAACCATTGCGCCGCGACGGACCTCAAGACGGCGCTGGATTACGAAGCCTGGGTGCAGTCGGTCATGGCGCAGACGGAAGACCATGAGGAAGGCAAGCGGGCGTTCATGGAAAAGCGCAAACCCCAATTCAAGGGAAGATGACGACCGAACCGTTTCAAACCACCACATTCCAAACCGCAAAGAGGGGGACCCGACATGTCGGAAAAACTGGTGCTCACCGAAAAGAAGGGCAAGATCGGCTATCTCATCTTTAACCGTCCGGACAAGCTGAACGCGTTCAACCAGGAGTTGCTTGTCCAGTTTGACGAGGCGATGGAGCAGTTCCGGAAGGACGACGGCATCAGCGTGGTCATCATCAAAGGGAACGGCCGCGCGTTCTCTGTCGGCTACGACGTCGGCGTGGACAATCCCGACCGTCAAACCAGCGCCAGCAGCGTCATTGCGGACCGCGACGTGCTGGAAGGCTACACGCGCCGGTGGATGGGCGTCTTTGATTTCCCGAAGATCGTCATCGCCCAGGTGCACGGATATTGCTTGGCGGGCGGCTCGCAGCTGGCCTCCTGCTGCGACATCGTGATCGCCGCGGAAGACGCCCAGTTCGGGTTCCCCTCCCTGCCCCTTGGCGGCGGATACGTGGGACCGATGTGGGTCTGGCATGTCGGCATCCAGCGGGCGAAGCTCATGGATCTGACCGCCGGCAGCCGGATCAGCGGCAAAGTCGCGGAAGACTGGGGCTTCGTGGCCAAGACGTTCCCGGCGGACAAGCTCGAGGAAGAAACCCTCAAGATCGCCCGCGGCATCGCCAAGACGCCGGCCGACATCCTGCGCCTGAAGAAAGTCGCCCTCAACCGTGTCCTGGAGATCCAGGGGTATCGAACCATGCAAATGTTCCTGCACGAGCAGGACGCGATCATTCACACGTCCGACGGGGTCAACCTGACGGTGCAAAAAATCAAGGAACTCGGCGTCAAGGGCGCGGTCGAATGGTTCAACAACCAGGAAGTGTGAGGGGGGCTTAAAGGGCCATGAGCGATCGTTTCAAGCACATCCCGCTTTACGACGATCTGCCGCTGAACGAAACGCTGAACATGCGCTATTCGTGGGGAGTGTTCGGCAAGGACGACGAACTGGGCACGCTGAACTTCCTGGACGCGGAAGCGGTCAAGCGGGGCGCGGCGGAGATCAAAAAGGGCAAGGTGTTCAACCTGAGCCTGCCGCTGAACCTGCCGGATCCGACGTTCTTCCGCGAGGGGTATCGCCACCACATCATCCAGGCGGAACGCAACGTACTGGACGACTACCTGGACAACTTCTTCCTGCAGGCTTCCAGCCAATGGGATGCGCTCAAACACGTCAGGGCGCGGGAGTTCGGGTTCTACAACGGCTACACCGAAGAGGAAGCCGGCGTGAACGGCACGAAGCTGGGCATCGACAAATACGCGGAGCACGGCATCGTGGGGCGGGCGGTCCTGGCCGACGTGGCCGGCTACATGGAACGGAAGGGCACGCCCATCCCGCCGCGCCAACAGTTCGCGATCACGCCCGATTTGCTGGACGAGGTGCTGAAAGCGCAGGGCAGCGAGCCCGAACCGGGGGACATCCTGCTCATCCGCACGGGATTTTTGGCCTGGTATCTCCAGGCTTCGTATGAAGAGCGGGTGGATTACAAGCAAAACAACGAATGCCCGGGCCTGACGGGTCGGGAAGAGATGGCCCGCTGGCTGTGGAACAAACGGTTCGCCGCCGTCTGCGCGGACAACGCGGCGGTGGAACGGATTCCGGGAACCCGGGAAGACGGTTCGCTCCACCGCAGGCTGATCCCCATGCTCGGATTTGCCGTCGGCGAACTGTTCAACCTGGAGGAACTGGCCAAAGACTGCGCGGAAGACGGCCGATACTTCTGCCACTTCACGGGTGTTCCGCTCAACCTGCCGAACGGCGTGGGTTCGCCGGCCAACGCGATCGCCATCAAGTAACGGGACCGAGGAGGGGACCCAAAATGGATCTCAGGCTTACCAAAGAGCAGGAAGAGTACCGCATGCAGGCCAGGGAGTGGCTGCAGAAAAACATCAAGCCGAACTGGCGCCAGCAGGTGCGGGACTACCGCCAATACATCGAAGAACTGAAGGAACTGGAGTACAAGCTGTACGAAGCCGGGTACAACGGCATTTACGTTCCCAAGGAATACGGCGGCCAGGGCCTCACTTATATGGAAGAAATCATTTTCCGCTGGGAAGCCGGCCGGGCGGGAATGCCCCGGAACGTCAACCAGATCGGAAAAGGCCTGTTGGTTCCGACGCTGCTTTCCGTCGGAACCGAAGAACAGAAAAAGAGATTCATCCCGAAAGTCCTCTCGGGGGAAGAAATCTGGTGCCAGGGCTATTCCGAACCGGGAGCCGGCTCCGACCTGGCCGCCGTATCCACCAGGGCCGTGCTGGACGGGGACGAATGGGTGATCAATGGCCAGAAGATCTGGACCAGCTACGGCGCCGAAGCGCACTGGTGCTTCGTGCTGGCCCGGACGGACCCCGACGCTCCCAAGCACAAGGGGATCACCTATTTCCTCGTGCCGATGAACGCGCCGGGCATTACCGTCCGTCCGCTGAAGCAGATGACCACGGACGCGGAGTTTTGCGAAGTGTTCTTCGAAAACGTCCGTATCCCGAAGGACAGCGTGGTCGGCAACGTCAACGAAGGATGGTACGTGGCCAACAACACCCTCGGCTTTGAGCGGGGCACGATCACGCTGAAGATGCAGCCGCTGTTTGAGAGAAGCTTTTACGAAGTGCTCCAGATGAGCAAGGAGCTCAAAGTTCCGGGCGGCCACACGGTGCTGGAAGACACCCACTATCGCCAGCGGCTGGCCGACCATTTCCTGGACATCGCCGTCCTGCGCTATCACGGGCTTCAGCTGGTCAGCAAACTGCTGAACGACGAAAAGGTCGGAGCGGAAGTGTCCCTGCACAAGCTGTTCTACAGCGAAATCTACCAGCGTTTCATGGAAACGGTCATGGACCTGCAGGGCAGCCGGTCCACCTACTGGTGGGAATCGGGGCTCGAACAGGGCAAGTTCCCGTTCGAGTACCTCGAATCCCGCGCTGATACGATTCACAGCGGCACGTCGGAAATCCAGCGGAACATCATCGCGGAGCGCGTCCTCGGGATGCCGCGCTGAGGGAGGACCGGATCCATGTATTTCGGTTACACGGACGACGAGAAGATCGTCAAGAAAAGCGTTCGGGACCTGTTCCAGGACAAGTTCAACATCGAGAAAGTCCGCAAGTTCATCGACAATCCCGAGTTTCCCAGAGAACTGCAGGAACAGATTGCGGGCATCGGGCTGATCGGGCTCATCAGCCGCGAAGGCGACAAGGTGGAAAACCTCATGCCCCTCCTTGCGGCGTTTGAAGAATTCGGCCGGGCGCTCATCCCCTATCCGCTCATTGAGAGCGTGACGGGAGCCTATGCGCTTTCCCTGGATCCGAACCAGGTCGAATTGCTGGGCCGCGTGATGGAAGGACAAGCCCTCCTAACGGTGGCCTGGGAAAGCGAAGGGGAACCCGCGGCTGAAAAAGGAAGCGACGGCTACACGGCGAGCGGTTCCTTCATCGGCGTTCCGTTCGCCAACGCGGCGGACCACATCCTGGCGTTCTTCACCCTCCGCGGCACGAACGAGCTTGCGGCAGTGGTGTTGAACCGCGATCATCCGGGCGTGCGGGTGTCCGTCATGGAATCGATGGACCACACCTTTACGCAATGCAAAGTCGACGTTTCGAACTACTCCTTCACGGAAAAGGACATGGTGCGGACGGACATCGGCGCTGCCCGGCTGAAAGCGGAAATGGAAGATCTCGCCGCGCTGTTTGCCAGCGCGGAACTGACGGGCGTGGCTGAAGAAGCGTTCAACAAGACGGTGGAATACACCAAGATCCGCAAGCAGTTCGGCCAGGAAATCGCCAGGTTCCAGGCGCTCAAGCATATGGCCGCGAATATGTACGTGTGGGTGGAAAGCTGCAAGGTCGCCGTGCTTTATGCCGGTTGGGCCAGGGAAGAGGGCGTTGAACCGGAGACCATCTCCATCGCCAAGGCGTATGCTTCCCAAGCCGCCATGCGGGTTACGGGCATGTGCATCCAGATGCACGGCGGGATCGGCTACACGTGGGAAAGCGACATGCACCTATACTTCAAGCGCGCTAGAAGAGCCGGTTCCCAATACGGAGACGCCTACCTGCACCGCGAGCGCGTCATGCAACACGCGATCAAGGCGGCGGGGCTCTGAAGCTTCGGGCTTCGCCGCTGAGATAAAAAAACATCAAGGAGGACTCATCGAAGATGCTGGGAAGAAAAAAGGGGTTCTTGCTGACGTTGGTCGTTTGTCTGTTAGCCATGCTCATTTCGGCCTGCGGTTCGGGCAGCAGCAGCGGCGGCGGAAGCTCGTCCGGTTCCAGCTCCAGCCCGAGCGCCGGCACCGGCGGTTCCGGCGGCGGTGCCGCGCAAAAGCAGTGGAAGAAGGACTTGGTGCTCGGCGCGGGAGCCCTTGGCGGCAACTACTACAACACGGGTGCCGCCGTTGGCGACCTGCTGACCAGAGTGGTGGACGGCATTGACCGGGTGTCCGTCATGAGCGGCGCCAACATCTCCTTTCTCCCGATGCTGCAGGACGGCCGGGCTGACGTCGCTCTGGCCACTCCCGACGCCCTGTATTATGCCTACAGCCCTGAAGAAGGACAAGGCTTCTCGGCCAACATCACGATGGACAAGATCCGCGTGATGGGAGCCTTCTTCATCAACATCATGGACCTGATCGTGCTGGAAAACTCGCCGATCAAATCCGTCGGTGAGATCACCGGCAAAGTGGGGGTCATCGACGTCAGCCTGAAGGAACCGATGGAAATCTTCCTGCGGGAGCACGGCGTGGCCAAGCCGGAAGCCGTCGTCATCGCCGACTGGAACCAGATGGCTCAGCAGCTCCGCGACGGAGGCATCCAGGCCATCCAGGCCATTTCGGCCCAACCGATCCCGGCCATCGTCGAACTGACCAACTCGACGAAGGTCAGACTGCTGGAGTCTACCGATCAAGCCGCGATTGACCGTTTCCTGCAAAACCCGCAAACCCAGTTCTTCCAGCGGGTTACCCAGCCGGCGGGTACCTACTCGTGGCAAACGGAAGACTACCATACGGTGGGCCGCGGCTCCATGATTGCCGTCTCGGCCGATTTGCCGGAGGATCAGGTGTACGAAATGACCAAGGCGATTTACGAAAACGTGGATCAGCTGGCCAAAATCGTTCCGGTGGCCAGCGACTTTACCATCGAAATGTTCCAGCAATATCTGGACGCGGGTGTCGTCCGGGTGCCGATCCATCCCGGCGCGAGGAAGTATTTCGAAGAACAGGGCGTCAACATTCCCGACACGGTTCCCGTCGTGGATTGAGGCCGCGGCTTAAGACGGAACCGGCAGATAACAGAGCTTGTCCGTTACAGGGGTGGAGAGGATGAACCGACTGGCGGTGATCGGGGCCGGCACCATGGGCAGGGGCATCGCCTACGTGGCGGCGGTGAACGGCTTTGACGTCAAGTTGCAGGACATCTCGGAAGAAGCATTGCGGAAAGCCGGGGCGTATGTCAAGCGGGAACTGGAGGAAGCCGTTCGGCGCAAGCTGGTGGACGCTGCCCGGGTGCCGGAAATCCTGAGCCGCGTAAGCTATACGACCAGCATGGAAGAAGCGGGCGAACAGGCGGACATCGCCATCGAAGCCGTGCCGGAAGTTATGGAACTCAAAATCGAAGTGTTCAAAAGGCTCGACCGCATCTGCCCGCCCCATGCGGTCCTGGCGACGAATACTTCCACCATGAGCCCGACGGAGATCGCCTCCGGAACTTCCCGGCCGGACCGGTGCATCGCCATGCATTTCTTCAACCCGGTTCCCCGGATGAAGCTGGTGGAAATCATCCGGGGCCTCGACACCTCGGACGAGACGGTGGCCATGGCCAAGGAGGTCAGCAAAAGGCTCGGCAAGGAAACCGTCGAGGTGAACGAGTTTCCGGGCTTCGTCACCAGCCGCATGAACTGCGTCATCGGCAACGAGGCGATGTACATGCTGCAGGAAGGCGTCGCTTCCGCCGAGGACATCGACAAGGCGATCAAACTCGGGCTCAACCATCCGATGGGGCCGCTGGAGATGGCTGACCTGGTGGGGCTGGACGTCAGGCTGCGCAACATGGAATATCTGCATCAGATGTTGGGCGAAAAATACCGTCCCGCGCCGATCCTCGTCAAATACGTCAAGGCGGGACGGCTGGGCAGAAAGACCGGAATCGGCTTTTACCGGTATGA
>Ga0181858_1000754_pt1 | contig 15766 bp, 19 predicted proteins | sample NewIslPassag4_SG_FD_130749 | JGI IMG/M metagenome (GOLD analysis project Ga0181858, IMG submission 130749) | Feedstock adapted compost microbial communities from Newby Island compost facility, Milpitas, CA, USA - Passage 4_SG | ecosystem: Engineered > Solid waste > Feedstock > Composting ...
CTCTTTCAATTCATCGTTACCGTATAATTCGGCAACACCGTGGGAAAAGCCTGCTTAAGCGGACTTTTTCACCGGACTTCTAGTTTATTATAGAGAAATCGGCAGGGAAAGTCCACGGAGACGGCCTTTGCCGGACCCGGTCATAACCGTCCTCCTTCGGGCGTACTAGTAGTACAAGCGGACGGACGGCGGTCCGCCTGGCCAGGATCCCGGTTGAAGTAGGTGAACGGTGTGAAAACGGCAATCTGGCTTTACGTGTTTCTGTTCGTGGCCGTCTTTGACCTGCATGCCCAATATCCGGTCCTCTCTCCCTTCGCCCTTTCCCTGGGCGCGGCTCCGTCCTTCATCGGCCTGATCATGGGGCTGTACTCGGCCACCCACATTCCCGGCAACATTTTGGCCGGTTACGGAGTCGACCGGTTCGGAAGTCGGATCTTCATCTCCCTGAGCCTGGTCGGCGCCGGCATCCTGCTGCTTTTGCAGGCGCGCGTGACCGAACCGTGGCAGCTTCTTGCCATCCGCTCCGCAAGCGGCTTCGTGATCGCCTTCCTGTCCCCGGCCTGCCTCGCGCTGCTCGCGAAGCTCGCCCGGGACCCGATCCGGCAGGGCAAGCTCATGAGCGGCAACGGCCTCGTGCATACGCTCGCCTCGGTCGTCTCGCCCGCACTCGGCGCCATGCTGGTGGCCAAAATCGGCGTCTCCGCCGCCTTCCTGATTCTCGGATGGGTGCTCGTCGCCACCGGCATCCTGTCCTGGTTCGGCATCAACGAGAAGGACGCCGCGGCCGATGCATCCACCGATGCCGCTCCGGCCAAGGCCGCATCGGCCGGCCCCCTGTCCGCCGCGGACGATCCGACCTCTTCGGAAGCCGAACCGTCGCCCGCCGCCCCGTGGGTATTCTTTCTCTTCCCCCTGGCCGTGTCCTGCTCCCAGGGGATTCTTTACTTCGAGCTGCCGCTCTCGGCGGCGTTCCGCGCCTCCATCGTCCATTCCGGCATCCTGTTTTCCGTGGTCAGCATCGGCGCCCTGTTCACCCTGGGCATGCTGTTTCTGAACCACATTTCCCCCCTGTGGCGGACCGCCGCGGGCAGCCTGGTGCTGGCCCTCGCCTTTTTCGTCCTGGCGGTCGAGTGGCCGATCCCCCTCGCCGCCACCCTGTTCGTCATCGGCATGTGCAAGGGGGTCATCTATCCCGCCATGTCCACCCTGCTGGCCCATTTGAGTCCCCGCAGCCGCTACGGCCGGGCTTTCGCGGTCCTCGCCATCTCCCTGTCGATCGGTTCGTTCATCGGTCCCGTCGCGGCCGGGTATGTGCGGGATGCGGCCTCTCCCTATTTTCTCGCCTTCCTGGCGCTCATGCTCGCGCTGACGATCCTTCCGTTCATCCGCATCCGCAGCCTGGCATGGAAGGGCGGGGATTGGAACCATTCGACTTTTCCCGGGAAATGATTCATAATGAAAGCGAGCCTGCCGAAATGATCGAACCTCCTGGGAGGATCCATGGATTTCGTCATCATTGTGGAAGGAAAAAAGGACAAGGAGCGGCTGCAGCAGGTTCTGGTCGAAGAGGTGGAAATCCTCTGCACCTACGGCACTCCCGGAACGGAACAGCTGGAAAACCTGAAAAGGAAAATCGGCGACCGGGATGTGTACGTCTTCACCGACAACGACCGGTCCGGGCGGCGCATCCGCGCCCTGCTCAGCGAGGCGTTCCCGGACGCGGTGCAGCTGTACACCCGCCGCGGATACGCCGGAGTGGAGGGCACGCCGAAGGAATACATGATCCGCCAGCTGGAAAAAGCCGGCCTCGAGCAGTACGTCCGCCGGGATGCGGCCGATTTCGAAGAAAGCGGCAGGTCGGGCGAACGCGGGTAATCGTGCCGCCGCTTAGTTTCCAATCTAACTATCGGAGGAACCGACATGGACAAGCCCGATCGCGCTTCCGATTCGTTCTGGCCGATCATGCTCGCCGTCTTCTTCGGCAATTTCATGTGCATGCTCAGCGTCACATCCGTCAATCTCGCGCTTCCGGTCTTCATGAAGGAGTTCGGGACGGGGCTTCCCGTCGTGCAGTGGCTGATGGCGGGATTCATGATGGCCCCCGGCATCATCGCCCCGGTCGTCGGCTACCTGAGCGACCAGCTGACGACCAAGCGGCTGTACCTCATCGCCCTGTTCGGGTTCACGTTCACCAGCTTCCTGTGCCTGTTCGCGTGGAACATGGCGTCCCTGATCGTGTTCCGGGTGCTGCAGGGGGCCTTCAGCGGCGTCGTCATTCCCACGACGATGGCCATCGTGTACCAGGTCGTCGAACGGGAGCGGCAGGCATTTGCCGTCAGCCTCTGGAGCGCTTCCTCGATGCTCGCGCCCGCCTTCGGCCCGACGATCGGGGGATGGCTCATCGATCTGTACGGCTGGAAATCGCTGTTCGCCATGAACATTCCGATCGGCCTCTTGGCGATGCTGGCCGCCTATCGGTATGTGCCCCTGTACCGGGTCACGTCGAAGAAGAAGCTCGACCTGCCCGGCTTTCTCGCGGTCACGGTGTGCAGCACCGCGCTGCTTGTGGCCTTCAGCCAGGGGAGCACCTGGGGCTGGACGGACGGGCGGACCCTCTTCGCCCTGGCCGTCGGCGTCCTGACCCTCGCCCTCTTCATCCGGCGGGCGCTGAAGGTGGAGGATCCGGTGCTCAACCTGAGGGTGTTCCGGTACCGGAAGTTTGCGTTCAGCATGATCCTGACCGCCGTCATCAGCGCTTCCCTCTACTCCGGCCCCCTGCTCGTGCCGATTTTTCTTCAGAACGCGCTGCACGCCTCCGCCCTTGACACGGGCCTCGTCCTGCTCCCGGGCACCCTGCTCATGGCCCTGGCCACGCTTGCCGTGGGCCGCCTGTACCACAGGCTCAATCCCGTCCTGCTGATCGTCGCCGGTTTGGTGCTGATCGCGGTTTCCACCTGGGAACTGGGACGCCTCACCCTGGAATCGACCTTCCTGGCCGTGGGCGGATGGATGGCGGTCCGGTTCATCGGCGTGGGCGTCTCCAACATGCCGGTGACCGACATCGGCATGAGTTCCGTCCCGAAGGTCTACTCGGGGCACGCCTCGGCGATCGCCAACTGGTCCCGGCAGGGGGTGGGCGCGCTGGCCGTGGGCGTGTTCAGCTCCTACACGACCTGGCGCGCGGCCGCGCACGCGGAGGAGCTGGCCGCGTCGGCGGGCGGCGGGCCGGTCCCCAAGCTCGACGAACTGGCGCTCACGTTGGGAATCAACGACGCGTTCCTGCTCGCCTTCATCGCCTGCCTCGCGGCGCTGCCCCTTTCGCTCCTGCTCAGAACCAGGGGGAGTTCATCCACCAAATCACAAGCGTCATCGAAAACAGGCTGAACACGGTGGACGCGAGCACCGTTTGGGAGGCAAACTCGGGCTCGTTGTCGAACTCGACCGCGAGCAGCACGCTGTTCAGGGAGCTCGGCACGGCGCAGGACAGGACGAGCGCCTGCAGCATGATGCCGTCGATCCCCAGCGCCTTTCCGACGAGCCATCCGATGACCGGGCTCACCACGAGCCTTAGCGCGTTCGACACGAACACGTCGCCGAAGCGGAATTCCCATTTCATCGCCCCCAGCTGGGCGCCCAGCGTCAGCAGGGCCATGGCGATGAACGCGTCGAACAGATAGTCGAGCGGAACGGAGATTGGTTCCGGGATGACCACGCCGAGCCCGCGCAAAAGGAACGCGAGCGGGATGGCGTACACGACCGGAAGCGTCAGGATCGTCCGCACGATCTGCCGGAAGCCCATCCGGTGCGCGTTGACGATGTACACCCCGAGCACGTTTTGCATGAGCGACATCAGGATCAGGATGACCGCCTGGATGCCCAGCGTGAACGGGTTGTTCAGAAACACCAGCTGATTGAGGGGCAGGGCGTAGTTTGCGCTGTTGTAAAACAGCACGCTGCTGCGCATCGCGCCCCGCATCCCTCCCCGGTACCCCCGAAGGCGCACGACGATCTCCACGACCGCAATCAGGGACACGTAAAAAACCGAAAAAAACAGGAGCACGTCCGCAAAGATGGCGGCGGACAGCTCCGACTCATACAGCAGCTGAAAGACGATGACCGGGGAAAACACGTAAAAAATGAGCTTGGACAGGGTCCGGATGTCCAGGCGGAACACCCGCTGCAGCAGGATCCCGATGCCGATGACGACGGAAATCGGGACGATGTTGTGAAGGAAAATGTGGAAAAAGATCTGCATGCCGTTCTCTTCTCTCTATTCCCTGGCCAGGGCGACCATGTCGCGGGCGATTTGCTTGGCAAGCTTGCCGGTGTCGCCCATGAGCTCGTCCTCGCCCATCATGTAGTAATGCCGGATCTGCCCCTCTTTGTCCACCAGGATGTAGACGTTGGTGTGGACAAAGTCGCCGCTGTCCAGCTTCCGGACCAACACGCCGTACTGCTGGGCCAGATCCCACACCTCCTGCTCGCTTTCGCTGCGCAGGAAATACCAGCCTCCGTCCAGCCGCGCGTCAAAGTACGAAGCGAACTGGGTCAGCCGTTCCGGCGTGTCGCGCAGCGGGTCGATCGAGATCGACAGGAGGGCGGTTTTGGAGCCGAGCGCCTTCCGGGCGATCAGTTCCTCCTGCACCTTGCCGAGGATCTGGGTCGTCGGCGGGCAAACGTCCGGACAGTAGGAGAAGAAAAAGTACAGAAGCCGGACCTTCCCGTTCGTATTCGCCAGGCTGACGGCGCTTCCGTCCACGTGCGAAAGCGAAAACTCCGGAGCCTCCTTCACCACGTCGAACCGCTTGCCTCCGAACAGTTCCACATACGCGTAAACGGCCGCAGCCGCCACGAACAGCACCACCACGATCTTGAAGCCATGTTTTTTCAGCACATCCATGCGCGGGTCCTCCTTCAGGAAGAATAGGCGGCCGTGTCGATGACCATGACGACGAACAGGACCAGGAGGTAGTTGACGGAAAACAGGAAGTTCTTGCGCGCCCACTTTTCGTCATCCTTCGCCGCGAGCCCCATCCAGCTGTGGATGACCCAGGCGAGCGTCAGGAGACCGATCACGACGAGGTAGATCAGGCCGACGTAGCGGTACGCGTACAGCAGGATGTTGGCCGCAAACAACAGCGTCACGTAGGGCAGCATCTGCACCTTCGTCCGCTTGACTCCCTTCACGACGGGCAGAAGCGGATACCCCGCCGCCCGGTACTCTTCCGTGCGGAAGATGCCGAGGGGCCAGAAATGCGGCGGCTGCCAGAGGAACAGGACGGCAAACAGCAGCCATGCCCCCAGGTCGAGCTCGCCCGTGACGGCGGTGTACCCGATGACGGGCGGCATCGCGCCCGAAATCCCGCCGACGGAGGTGCTCCAGGTCGAACTGCGCTTCAGCCAGAGCGTGTAGATGACAACGTAGACGAACATGCCGACCAGTCCGAGAACGCCGACCAGCCAGCCGACGGAAAACAGAAGCGCTTCGCCGATGACGCCGAGAATGACGGCGTAGGCGAGCGCGCGGGAAGGCTCGATTTTGCCCATTGGCAGCGGCCTGTTCCTCGTCCGCTCCATCTTCCGGTCGAAATCCATGTCGAAGTAGTTGTTGAACACGCAGGATGAGGCCATGACGAGAGCGGTTCCGAACATCGCCGGCAACAGGGTTCCCCATTCGACATGCCCGCGGGAAGCGAGCCAATAACCTCCGAAAGCCGCGACCAGATTCAGGAAGATGATGCGCGGCTTCGTCACCTCGTAATAGTCCCTCCACGAGGCCTTCATTCCGTTCGCCTCCTTTCCCAACGGGCAAGCGCACTCCTTGCCGTGATCACGGCAGCACCTTCATTATACAACCAGTGCGGACGGACTTCAAAACCGATCCGGACGGACTTCAACAATTTGTCACTTTTCGTTGGGTTTTGGGCTCATCCGCCGGTCACCTCCGGCGGAATGGGCCAATACACTGGTAGTGCGCAAACGTGCACCGGCCCAGACGCCCGTGCACCAACCGACGAAAGGGTGTGAGTTCCCCCCGATGGCTGTCATCAAGGCCAGTTCCGAGGATGTGAAGCTGCTCGCCAGGCTCATGCGCGCCGAAGCCGAGGGCGAGGGAGAGCTGGGGATGCTCATGGTCGGCAACGTCGGCGTCAACCGGGTGCGATGCAACTGTCTTGATTTCAAGGGACTCCGCACGATCCAGCAGATGGTGTTCCAGCGCCCCGGCGGCTTCGAGGCGACGCAGAAAGGCTATTTCTACCAGAAAGCGCGGGAGTCGGAGGTGCGCCTCGCCCGGAGGGCCATCAACGGGGAGCGGGTGCATCCCGCCTCGTACGCCCTGTGGTTTTTCCGCCCCACCGGCGAATGTCCCCGCCAATGGTACAACCAGCCCCATGCCGGCCGGTACAAATCCCACTGCTTTTTCCAGCCTTCCGGGGACGACTGCCCGAACGTGTACCAAACCTATTAGGAAAGAGGTGAAGCCACATGAACGGCGGATTCCAGCCGATCGTCTATCCGGTTTCGCAGCCGATCGGCTATCCGGTGTCCCAACCGCTCGCCTATCCGGATCTCCAGCCGATCGCCTACCCGGGCCCCGGCGCCTATTCGTATCCGTCCGGCTACCCGGCCGGCGCTTCCGCGCCGCCGCTCGTCCCGTCCGGTTCCGTCCTGCCCGGAGCCCCCGGCACGCTGCCCGCGCTGCTCCAGGAGGAGTCGTACGTCGAGAACATCCTGCGCATGAATCTCGGCAAAAAGGCGACCGTCTACGCTACCTATGAAAACAACAGCGAATGGAACGCCAAGACGTTTACCGGCATCCTGGAAGCGGCCGGCCGCGATCACATCATCCTGAGCGATCCCGAAACCGGGCGCCGGGTGCTCCTGCTCATGGTGAACGTGGACTACATCACCTTTGACCAGGAGCTGAACTACACGCTCCCGTTCGGCCTGTCCGCGGTGGGATCCGGCGGCCGGTGACGGGAACAAAAAAACTGCCCTTTTCGCTGTCGAAAAGGGCAGCAACCTTTTATCGTCCGGATCTGTATGGCATAATGATGATTGGTCAGCGCATTTGCTGACCCGCCAGTTGTTGTTCGGCGATCTGCACCAGGCGGCGGGTGATGTGGCCCCCGATGGCGCCGGTATCGCGCGTGGCCATGAAGCCGTAGTAACCGTCCTGCGGAAGCTGGATGCCCAGTTCCTGCGCAACCTCAAACTTCAGCTGCTCCAGAGCCTGGCTCGCCTGGGGCACCACCAGCACGTTGCTGGAACGGCTTTGTCCTCTTGCCATGACCTTTGCACTCCTTTCACGCTCTTCCATGGTGTGTGGGATTGCAAGCTTGCAGACATAGTATGCGATGATCTTCCGCCGGATTATTCATGGCGGGCAAACTTTTCGGGAAAGGAATGTGAACGGCCATGGACAAAAGGATGGCCCTCCTGTTTTCCGTCGCCGGGGTGCTCTGCCTCATCGCCGCCGGCGCCTCCTTGAGCTTCCGGGCCTATTGGCTCGCGGCTCTCGCCATCGCCTGCTACGTGGCGGTGCTCGGGTTCGGTTTCGCCCTCAAGGCGAAGAACCGGCGCAGGTCCTGAAGCGCCGCCCGCGCATTCCCGGCGCGTCTTTCCCGGCGCGTCGTTCCCGGCGCAGAGCGCCGCCGCGGCGGCTCAGGGAAGGACGAAGCCCATCCGCTCCTTGACGAGCCGCAAGGTTTGTTCCGCCGCCTCCGCCGCGTTCTCCGCCCCGCGCTTCAGCACCCGCAAAAGTTCACCCGATTCCCGGATTTCCCGGTACCTCTCCTGCAGCGGGGCGAGCCGGCCCACGACCGCCTCGGCCAGATCCTTCTTGAACGTCCCGTAGCCGACCCCTTCATAGCGCCTCTCCACCTCTTCCAGCGTCATGTCGGCGGTGAGCGCCATGATCGTCATCAGGTTGCTGATCTCCGGCTTCTCCTCCGGCGCGTAACGGATGTCCCGGCCGGAATCGGTCACGGCCCGCATGATCTTGCGCCGGATGACGTCCGGTTCGTCCAGGAGCGCGATGTAGCTGTTCGGATTCGGATTGCTTTTGCTCATCTTTTTCGACGCGTCGTCGAGCGACATGATCCGCGCCCCGACTTCCGGGATATACGGTTCCGGCATTTTCAGCGTTTCCCCGTAGCGGCTGTTGAACCGGGCCGCGAGATCCCGGGTCAGCTCCAGGTGCTGCTTCTGGTCGTCTCCCACCGGCACGAGATCGGCGTTGTACAGCAGGATATCCGCCGCCATCAGCGTCGGGTACACAAACAGGCCGGCCGGCACCGATTCCCGGGCGCTCGCCTTCTCCCTCGACTTGTCCTTGAACTGGGTCATCCGCTCCAGTTCGCCCATGTAGGCGAGGGTCGTCATGATCCACCCGAGCTCCGCATGGGCGGGCACGTGGGACTGCAGAAACACGTTGGCCTTGTCCGGATCGATGCCCGCCGCGAGGAACAGCGCCGCCACCGATTCCGTCTGCTCCCTGAGCTTCTCCGGGTCCTGCGGCAGGGTGATGGCATGCAGGTCGACAACCATGAAAAAGCAGTCGTGGGTATCCTGCAGCCGGACGAAGTTTTTCAACGCGCCGAGATAGTTGCCCAGGGTGAGCTGCCCGCTGGGCTGGATGCCCGAAAGCACTCTTTTTCGGACCATTTTGTTTCCCTCCCGGTGTCATCTGTTCGATTTCCCGCCCTCGGGGCGGGTCGGACGGGGATGGCGCGGCGGATCCATAAAAAAAGTCCCCGCCCCCAAGGGACGAAGACCGTGGTGCCACCCTTGTTCACCCGAAGGCGGACGAACCGCGCTTCAGGCCTCCAATTCGGTAACGGCGAACGACCGCTTCGCTCAAGGACCCCATTTCGGCACCACGCGGCGCACCGGTTTCCACCCTCCCCGGCTCTCTTGGGCGCCTTCCCGTGATCCTACTTCCCATCCCGTCACAGCGAATCCCGGATGCGATTGTCCGATTACCCCCTATGATACCCGTCCCACGCGGCCCCTGTCAATTCGTCGGCAAGCGGGCGCCGCCGGCGCCCTCTTGCGGCCATTGAACCGCGCCGGAAGCGCCTGCCGGAAATTCCCAACCTCCGACCGGAGTAGAATGGCGAATGGTGCCCATACTAACAACCGAAAACCGATTGGAGGTGACGAGCATGGCAAGCGCACAAAGCCGTTCCAGCAACGTGCTGGTGGTGCCGCAGGCGACGGCGGCTCTGGAAAGGATGAAGTACGAGGTGGCCCAGGAGCTGGGCATCCAGCTTCCTCAGGACGGCTACTACGGCTTCATGGCCACCCGCGACACCGGTGCGATCGGGGGCCACATCACCCGCCGCCTGGTGCAAATCGCCGAGCAGCAGCTCGCCGGCCAATTCCAGCAAAGGTAATGTTCATCGGATTTCCTCCAGGCATGCCGGAAGGAGACGCGTCCAGCGCGTCTCCTTGTTTTTGGCGCATGCCCGTTTGCCCGCCCGAAGCCGCATCCCGCCTTGGGCCGCGCGTGGCGCGGGGTCCCGCTACCGCGCGAGACGCAGGGCCGGAAGCACCGCGGCCATATTGTAATTCGATTCGAACTGAACGCTGGCGACCAGCCGATCGTTGCGGAGAGCGAAATCGAACTGGATTTCCCCGTGCGTCCAACCGCTCTTGAGCTGCAGCGCCTGCAGCGCGATCTTGCGCAGCAGCGCCTGCTGTTCCTGGCTCAGCCCCCTGCGCTTCTTCGCGGGAAGCGGCTGCTCCCACAGCTGGATCGGATTGTGCCTCAGCCCGAACTTTCCGACCGCATTGTTGCGGATATGGACGTACACGGTGCCCGAAGCGAGCTGCGACAGTTCCTCGCTCAGCTGCGAGAAGACGATGTCGAGTTGTCTCGCCAACGACAGCTGCTCGGCGTACATAAATTCCCTCCTTTATGCATTTTTGTAAATGTTTGTCACCCGATCTTGTGCCTCTAATTATAACGGGGGAAGATAACGTTTTCAACAGCAAAACAAAAAAAAGCCGGATCCGAAATCCGGCGCGAACGAAGTGGCGGGGAATGCGGTGCGGGCGTCAGACCGGCTCTTCCTCCGGCGGTTCGCCGATCTTTTCCGCCTCCATGTCCTGGCGGGTCACGGCCCACTGCTCCCGGCAGAGGGAGATGATGCCCGAATCCATGATCGACCTGTCGTTGATCACCCGGGTGAAATACCGGACCGCCTCGTGATAGCGCTTGAGCCGGCGGTTCAGTTCCCCGATCAGGTACAACAGCTTGGCGTTGTCCACGGGGTTTTTCTCGGTCTCATACACCCGGACGTACTCGTTCAGGGCATATTCCAGGAACCGCTTCTCCTGCTCCTCGTCCTCCAGGTAGCGGTACAGCCAGGCGATGTGATGCAACAGCCCGGCCATGACGCGCGGCTTCTGGTCCGTCAGCTGGCCGCAGTACAGGGCCAGCTTGTAGACGAACAGGGCGTCCTGCATCGAACGTTCGGTTCCGTAATCCCTGTATTTCCAGTTGCGGGTGACCTTCTCCTGGACTTTGCCCATGTTCTTCACAACGAGCTTTTTCTCGAAGTTTTCCGTGAAGGCGAAACCGCAGTACGGGCAGACCCTGACGACGTAAAAATCCGGGTTGGTCGACGGGTCCTTGTAATGCAGGCAGAAATCCGCATCCCGCTTGACCGCCCGCTTGAAGCTGGGCCTCACCCGGGATGTATGAAACTTCTGATCGCAGGCCAGACAGTCGACTTTCACCGTAAACAAGGCTGGCGGCGTCGCCATTCGCCCATCTCCCCCCACCGCGAATGGATCCGAATCAATTCTGGTTGACGAAATGGTAAGCCGGCCCCCGGAGCCTTTCCAGCACGATTTCCTTGAGCTCCGGATCGATTCCGATGCGGGTCAGCGCTTCCCGCATGCAGTTTAGCCACGCGTCCGCCCGCTCCACGTTGATCGGGACATGCAGGTGTCTCGCCCTCATCATCGGATGGCCGTACCGCATGGAGTACAGAGGCGGTCCGCCGAAGAACTGGGTGAGGAACAAAAACTGCTTCTCCTTCACCGGTTCGAGGTCCTCCGGAAACAGCGGGCCGATGACGGGGTCCCGCTGGACGATCGGATAGAACGTCTCCACCAGCTTCCGGATCGCCGGGTCTCCGCCCCGCGCTTCGTAGAGGGTCGTGCCGTGCTGCCATTCCGCCATGTTCCGCTCGCCTCTTTTCCACTTTCTTTATTATATCAAAACTTGCCGTTGTGAACATCAACGGTTTTCATCGGCTTCTGAAACAACGGACAGCCACATAAGCATTTCATATAGGATCCGACGGACAAGTGGAGTTGGAGGGGAAACCGGACTTGCGGGCGATCCCGATCCGGCAGGCGGCCCTTCCGCTGGCGTGCGCCCTCGGCCTCTTCGTCGCCGTCTGCATCGTCCTCTTTCCCGGGGAGGCGCGCGAAGCGGCTCTCAGGGGCATCGCGATCTGGTGGAAGGTGCTGTTTCCGGCCCTGTTTCCGTTTCTCGTCCTGTCCGAAGTCATGCTCGGCTTCGGCATCGTCCATTTTCTCGGCGCGCTCTTCGATCCGCTGATGAGGCCGCTGTTCCGCGTCCCGGGAATCGGGGGCTTCGCCATGGCGATGGGGTTCGCCTCCGGCTACCCGGTGTCCGCGAAACTGGTTTCCCAGCTCCGGGCGCAGCGGCTCGTCCCCCGGGTCGAGGGGGAGCGGCTCGTGGCCTTCTCCACCACGAGCGACCCGCTGTTTTTGATCGGCGCCGTTTCCATCGGCTTCTTCCAGAATCCGGGTCTCGCCGCCCCGCTTGCGGCGGCCCACTACGGTTCCGCCTTCCTGCTCGGCCTCGGCCTGCGGTATTACGGCAGGCGCGAGGAAGCGGACGGCGCTTCCGGTTCCGGTTCTCCGGCCGCCGGCGGGAGCTCCGGCTCCGGGGAGAACCCTTCCGCCGGCGGTCACGGCGGAGCGCCGGCAGGCGGGAGCGAAGGAGGCCCGTCCCGCCGCGCCCATCCGATCGCCAGGGCTTTCCGGGCGATGCACGCCGCCCGGCTCGCGGACGGTCGCCCGATCGGCCGGCTGCTTCAGGACGCGGTGACGAACTCCCTCCCGCTCGTCATGACGATCGGCGGGCTGGTCGTCTTTTTCTCCGTGCTCATGGAGATGCTCGGCCGCGCCGGCGTGCTGGCCGGGCTCCATGCCGCGCTCCGTGCCCTGCTTGAAGCGGCGGGGTTCCCTTCCTCCCTCGCCCCGTCGCTGGCCAACGGCCTGTTCGAGGTCACCCTGGGCGCCCAGGCGGCGGGGGAGGCGAGCGCGCAGCTGCCGCTTCGCTACAGCGCGGCCGCGGCCGCCTTCGTCCTGTCCTGGGCCGGCTTGTCCGTCCACGCCCAGGCGATCAGCCTCATGAGCCGCTCCGACCTGAGGTACCGCCCGTTTGTGGCCGCCCGGCTGCTGCACGGCGTCCTCTCCGCCGCGCTCATCCATTTCGGCTGGCCGTTTTTGGCCCCGCTGGCCGATCCCGCCTTCGCCTCCCGGCTGGCCGCCGGTCTTTCCCATGGGGACGCGGTCCGGACGTTCCTCTCCTCCATGGGGAGCGCCGCGTTCCTGTTTGCGGCAACCCTCGGGCTCCTCCTCGGGCCAGCCCTGATCGCCGGCGCGATCCGGGCAGCCGCCTTCCGGCGCAGGCGCCGTTGAGATCTTCCCATGAATTGGGTATGATGGAAGAAGCGATTCACGGGAGGGTTCCTGCCTTGAAATATGCACTTCTTCACCGGGAAGACAGCCGTTCGGAGGAGCTTGCGGAAAGGTTCCAGGCTCTGGCCCGGAAAAGCCGGCTCGCCCGGGACGACGACAATCCCGACATCGTCGTGTCCATCGGCGGCGACGGGACCATGCTGCACGCCTTTCACAAATACCTGGACCAGCTGGAGCGGATCGCCTTCGTCGGCGTGCATACCGGGCACCTCGGATTTTACGCGGACTGGAAGGCGAGCGAACTGCACCAGCTGATCAATCTGATGAGCGACGAATCCCTCAACCTGGAGGACAAGCTCGTCCAGTATCCGCTTCTCGAAGTTCAGCTCAACCGGGTGGCGGAATCGGTCACGATGTTTGCCTTGAACGAACTCACCGTGCGCGGAAGCGGCATCACCCTCGTCGCCCAGCTGCACATCAACGACAACCTGTTCGAAACGTTTCGCGGCGACGGCATCTGCGTCTCCACGCCCACCGGCAGCACGGCGTACAACAAAAGCCTCCAGGGCGCGATCATCCATCCCTCGCTGGAGGCTCTGCAAATTGCCGAAATGGCGTCGATCAACAACCGGGTGTACCGGACGCTCGGCTCTCCGATCATCCTGCCGAAGCACCACTTTTGCGACCTGTACCCCCAATCGCACAAACAGATTCTCCTGTCGCTCGACCACCTGCAGTTCCAGTTCGACGATATCATTTCCATCCGCTGCCGGGTGGCGAACCGGAAAATCCGCTTTGCGCGCTTCCGCCCGTTTCCGTTCTGGAACCGGGTGCGGGAAGCGTTCATCGGTCCGAATCTCGAATGACTTCCCGCGCGCAAGCGCGCTTCAGGACGGCTCCCGGCGGTGCCTGTCGCCCTTCTCCCTGCGGTGGTGGTGCGAATCGGCCACCTTGTGCAGCACGAAATAGGCGCAGCCGAAATTGCAGTATTCGTTCAGGTAATCCTGCAGGCTGCTGATCGCCTGGTCCTTCGGCACCCTGCCGCGGCTGTCGTCCATGAACCCCTTCAGGCGGAGCTGGTTGTAGCCCCAGTCGCCCACGATATAGTCGTAGCGGTCCAGCACCTCGCTGTAGCGGGAACGAAACGCTTCAAGATTCCAGCCTTCCTTGTGATCCACGACCAGTTCGTACGTTTTCCCCTGAAAATGAATCATCCCCGATCCCTCTCTGCCTTTCCGGGCGGCGGAATGGTTCCGCCGCTTCCTTTTGTTCCCTGGCGTGATAGGAGCTGCGAACCAGCGGACCGGACTCGACATGGCGGAACCCCCTCTTCAGGCCTTCCTCCTTCAGCCTGGCGAATTCCTCCGGCGAATAGTATCTCGCCACCCGCAGATGCCGCTTCGTCGGCTGCAGGTACTGCCCGACGGTGAGGAGATCGCACCCGGCCTCGCGCAGATCGTCCATCGTCCGGAGCAGCTCTTCCCACGTTTCGCCCACCCCGACCATGAGGCCGGATTTCGTTGTCACATCGGGGCGGTAGCGCTTGCATTCCCTGATGAGCTCAAGCGACCGGCGGTATTCCGCCCGGGAGCGCACCTTCGGCGTGAGCCGCTCGACGGTTTCCACATTGTGGTTGAGCACGTCCGGCTCCGCGTCGAGCACGGTATGGAGCGCCTCCCGGCTGCCGAGAAAATCGGGAATGAGCACCTCCACGCTGCAGTCCGGAAGCCGCCTGCGCACCGCCCGGATCGCGGCGGCGAAAACGGACGCCCCGCCGTCTCTCAGGTCGTCGCGGGCGACGGAGGTAATGACGCAATGTTTGAGCCCCATGAGCGCCGCCGCTTCCGCGACCCGCTCGGGCTCCTGAAGGTCCAGCTCGCTGGGCAGTCCCGACCGGACCGCGCAGAACCGGCAGGCCCGCGTGCAGACGCTGCCCAATATCATGAACGTGGCCGTGCGGCCGGCCCAGCATTCATGCAGGTTCGGGCATTTCGCTTCTTCGCACACGGTATGCAGGGATCGCTCCCGCATCAGCCGCCTGAGCTCCCGAATTTCCGAGTATTGGGCCGCATCAGGCAGCCGGATCGCCAGCCAGTCGGGTTTTCCCGCGGTCCGTTCCACGTCCAGCCCACCCATTCCGTCAAATGTAAGAAAACGACAAGAATATTATAGCACAATCGCGGTTGTTTCATAAAATGGGGCCCGCCGCCTCATCCTATGGACGACGAAGACGACAAGGACCGGCCGGCTTCCGGCCGGGCTCGAGGTGAACCAAGATGCAGCGAAAGACACTCCGTCGGGCGTTCGTCCTCTTCCTCGCGCTTGCGGTGCCGATGACCGGCGGCGCGGCCGCCCGGGCGTCCGCAGCCCCGCCGGTTCACGTTCCGCCGGTTTCCGGTAATGTTGCGGCGGCGGCTTCCCTGTCCCCCTACGAAGAGAGGAAGCTGCTGTTCGAGGCGGCGAGCGCGGCGACCGGCATCCCCTGGCATTACCTCGCCGCCATTGACCAGTACGAGCGGACGATGACGATCGCAAAACCCCGGCTGAGGCAGAAACGGGACGGACTTCTGCAGATCCACTACTCGAGCTTCGAATGGGGCGGACTGGCGAACCCCGACCATGAGGACTCGAATCCCGTTTCCATCGCCCTGTTCAGCGGAGCCGGGAAGGACGGAAACGGCGACGGCAGGGCCGATTACCGAGACGACATGGACGTGCTCTACACCCGCATCCGGGACATCCTGGCCCACGGCACTTCGGAGGAAGACTTCCGGAGGGGACTTCTGGAGCATTACCGGAACGAGCGCAGCGTCGAGCGCATCCTGCAGTTTGCAAAAATTTACGCCGCCTTCGACACGCTCGACCTGGACCGGCACGCCTTCCCGCTGCCGATCCGGTCCGACTATTCCTACCGCAGCACGTGGGGAGCGAAGCGGGGCTGGGGCGGCCGGCGCATCCACGAGGGGACGGACATTTTCGCGGGCTACGGCGTGCCGGTCCGCAGCACCTGCTACGGCATCGTCGAGGTGATGGGATGGAACAACTATGGCGGCTGGCGCATCGGCATCCGCGACAC
>Ga0181858_1000761_pt1 | contig 15656 bp, 14 predicted proteins | sample NewIslPassag4_SG_FD_130749 | JGI IMG/M metagenome (GOLD analysis project Ga0181858, IMG submission 130749) | Feedstock adapted compost microbial communities from Newby Island compost facility, Milpitas, CA, USA - Passage 4_SG | ecosystem: Engineered > Solid waste > Feedstock > Composting ...
GGGCCTCCCCGTCGGCATCAACCACAGCGCCATGGCGCTGTTCGAGCGCGGCGACCTCGACCTGCTGGCGTCGTCCCCGCTGAGCGCCCGCACGGTCTTCGCCAGCCGCCTGCTGGCCGTGGCGGCCAACGTGTTCCTGTCGGTGGGCGTGTTCACGCTCCCGCTGATCGCCATGGCGCTCTTCGTGGGAGCGCCGCGCCTCCTCGGCGTCGTGCCGCTGCTGGCCTCCGTGGCCCTCACCACCGCGTCGCTCGGCATGCTCGTGACGCTCGCGCTGGTGCGCGCTCTCGGGCCGCGCCGGGCCAGGACGGTGTCGCAGGTCCTCGGCGCGCTCGCCGGCGCGGTCTTCTTCCTCGTCGTGCAGCTCCCCAACCTCGCGCGGGGTCAGGCGGGCGGCATGGACGAGCGGCTGCAGCGCTGGCTCAACTACTTCGAGCCGGGCGGGCCGCTCGCCGCCGACAGCGCCCTCTGGCTGCCGGCGCGCACGCTCTACCTGCATCCCGTGGGCACGGTCGTATCGCTGTCGGTCGGCGCCGCGCTGGCCTGGGGCACGGTGCTCCTGCTGCAGGGCGCCTTCGCTCGCGGCATCGGCCTCTCGGAGGGCGCTTCCAGGCGCCGCCGCTCACGCGACGACGCGCTCCCGCGCTTCGCCACTGACCGCGGCGCAGCCCGGGTGCTGCTGGCGAAGGAGTGGAAGCTGATACTCCGCGACCCCTACCTGGTCTCTCAGGCCCTGCTGCAGGTGGTCTACCTGCTGCCGGCCGCCACGGTGCTGTTCATGGGCGACCGCGGCCGCTGGAGCGCCCTGCAGCTGGGTCCGCTGGGAGCCACCCTCGCCGTGACGGCGGGTGGGACGCTCGCGGCCAGCCTGGCCCGCATCTGCGTGGCGGGAGAGGAGGCGCCGGACCTCCTGGCATGCTCCCCCGTGCCGGGCCGCACCGTCAGGCGCTCGAAGCTCCTCGCGGCCGCGCTCCCACCCATGGCCCTCTGCCTGGCCCTCGCCGTCGCGGTGGCAGCACTGAACCCGCTGGCGGGCGTGATCGCCGTGCTGTGCGGCCCGGCGTCCACGGCGACGGCGGCGGCCGTGCGCCTGTGGAACCCCGCCCGGGCGCCCAGGCGCGACCTGTTCAGGCAACGGCGCGCGCAAGGCGACTTCGTGCTCTCGATGGTCGAGGCCTTCGTGCCCCTCGCCTGGGGTGCGGCCGCCTTCACCCTCGCCACCTTCAGCCCGTGGGCGGCGCTGGCCCTGCCGCTGGCAGCCCTCCTCCCCGTCGTGGGGTTCTGGCGGGCGCGTAGCCGGGGCGTGGCGTTCGGGGTTCATTGAGCGGCGAGGCGTGGCGTTCGGTGCCCGAGGCGCGGCCGGTGGCCGCGTGAGCGCCCCAGGGCCAGGGCGCAAGTGCAACTGCGCGTCACCAACCCCCATAGGGACGCTAAGCTCGCGGCGCGATCTGACGATCGAGAACCCCCTCGGAGGGATAGATGCGCGCTTACCTGATGGAGTTCATCGGCACCTTCTTCCTCGTCCTCACCATCGGCCTGACGGTGTCGCAAGGCGCTCAGCTGGCGCCGCTGGCCATCGGCTTCGCCCTGATGGTGATGGTCTACGCCGGCGGGCACGTCTCCGGCGGCCACTACAACCCGGCCGTGAGCCTCGGCGCGGCGATTCGCGGCGCCCTGTCCATGAAGGAGCTGGTGCCGTACTGGGTGTCGCAGCTGCTCGGCGCCGTGGTCGCCGCCGCGGTGGCGCGCTGGGCCGCCGGCGCCGCGTTCACCGTCGCCCCGGGCCCGCAGGCCGGCACGCTGGCGGCGTTGGCCGTGGAGACGCTCTTCACCTTCGCGCTCGTGACCGTCGTGTTGGCCTCGGCCACGGCGGCCGCTACCAAGGGCAACTCGTTCTACGGCCTCGCCATCGGCGGCACCGTGGCCGTCGCCGCCACCGCGGGCGGCGCCATCTCCGGCGGGGCGTTCAACCCCGCCGTGGGCATCGGAGCGGTGCTCGTGGACGCGCTGGCTGGCGGCTCCGCCGGCCACGTGTGGCTCTACGTCGTCGGCCCGCTGCTGGGCGCGGTGCTCGCCGCGGCCGTCTTCAAGTACCTGCACCCGCAGGACTGAGGCGCTGAGAGAACGGCTGGCCTGCCCTCATGCCCGACGTCTACGACCTCGTTGCGACGCTCTGGCAGTACCAGGGGCAGGCCAGCTGGCATTTCGTTACGCTCCCGCGCGACGTGTCCGCCGAGGTGCGTAGCGAGTTCGGCGGCATGGCTGGCGGCTTCGGCTCGCTGCGGGTGGAGGTCACCATCGGCGGCACGACGTTCCGCACCTCGATCTTCCCCGACAGCAAGCAGGGCGCCTACCTGCTGCCCATCAAGGCCGCGGTCCGGAGAGCCGAGTCGCTGCAGGTGGGGGATGAGGTGAGGTTCAGGTTGAGGATCCGCTAGGCGCCGAAGCACGTACTACCTCGACCAACGCCCTCGCCTCCCGCCGCGCGGCCGCGAAGCCGTCCGCGAGGCCACCGGGCCTCGATAGCGCTCCTCCTACTCCCCCCCCTGCCGCTCCGGCAGCGATGAAGTCGGCGGCGTTGGCGCTGCTCACACCGCCTACGGCGAAGAGCTCGAGGTGGGGGTAGGGGCCCAGCATCTGCTTGACGTAGCCCGGCCCGAGCACGCCCGCGGGGAACAGCTTGAGGAGCCGGGCGCCGGCCTCGCGGGCCGTCGCCGCCTCGGTGGGCGTCATGACCCCGCACAGGACCCCGAGGTCGTTGTAGTTCGCGAAGTCGATGACGTCGAGGGTCACGTGGGGCGTGACGAGGAAGCTGGCTCCACGCTCCGCGGCCTCGGCCGCCGCCCGGGCCGAGGTGACGGTGCCCGCCCCCACGAGCACGCCTGCGGGCGCGTGACGTCGCAGCGCCTCCACCTGCGCGAGCGCTCCGGGGTCGGAGAGCGACACCTCGATGACCCGAACGCCGCTCTCCACGAGCGCGTCCACCAGGCCGGGGAGCTCCTCGTCGCCTATGCCGCGGAGGATGGCGACCAGACGATGATGCCTCATGGCCGCCTCGAACTCGACGGCGCGGCTCACGCCACCACCCCTAGTTCGCGTGCCCTCTCGTAGAGGCGCACCGCCCCGCGTGCCGCGGCTTCGTCGGCTACTTGGCCCTCCACGAGCCGCACCCGCTCGTAGCCGTGCGCGGGCAGCACCTGCAGCAAGACGCGCACGAAGTGGTCGCCGCCGTAGAGGACCACCGGGGCACCGGTGTCCGAAGGCAATAGGTGGACGTCCAACGCCGCCAGCACCCCTACCAGGTAGCTGGTCATGCGCGCCTTGTCTTGGCCGGCCAGCTGCTCACCCACCCTCACCAGGAAGAGCGCCCTGCCAACGCCGTGCTCCCGCGCCGCCGACGCGCCCGCCAGCGCCGCCTCCATGTCTAGCTCGAGGCCATCAAGCGGCACGACGCTGCTCCTAAGCACCGTGTTCCCGATGACGGCGGCAAGCAGCTCGCCCGTGATGGCCGTTCGCGACGCCAGGATGCGCCCCTGGGCATCGACGTCCAGTGCCTTGTGGTGCGAGCCGGTGTGCATGTAGACGGCGTCCTCGCCCAACGCCAGCTCCGGGTGCAGGCCCGCCACCTCGGCCTCCTCGCCGCGCAGCACGTCGCCTTCGGCGAGGCCGGCGAGCCCCGGCGACGGCAGCGTCTTCACGCCGGGCACGAACGACAGGGGGACCTCGCTGAGCTCCGGGAAGACCTTCTGCCTGATGCCGGCTGCCAGGTCGTCGAGGCCGGCCGGCGCCGGCAGGTGGGGCAGCTCGTAGAGACCGAGGTTCGAGGTGATCATCCCCGAGCAGACGATGGCCGCCGGGGAGGCCCCGCACTCGTCCAGGAGGGAGCGCAGCGCGGCCAGCACCTTGCCAGCGTGGCCGTCGACGGCGGTGTCGCGGGCGCCCGCCTGGCGGCTGCCGCTCCAGACCACGCGTCCCTCGCGCCACAGCCTCAGGCGGGTGGTAGTGGTGCCCGAGTCGACCACCGCGTACACGCTCATCGCCGCACCCTTCCGACCGCGCCGCTCACGCGGTCACCGCCAGCGCCCGCACCTTCTCCTCGTCCACCTCGATGCCCAGGCCTGGGCCCTGTGGAACGGGTAGGTGGCCGTCCACCAGACCCAGCGCAGGCTCCTTCAGGATCGCGTCGCCGAGGGGGTTCTGGCCGAACCAGTACTCCATCTGGTGCAGGTTGGGTGCCGCCGCGGCGCAGTGGGCGCTGGCGATGAAGTGGATGGCGGAGCCTATCGACACATGCGGCGTGAAGGCCACCCCGAAAGCGTCCGTCAGGACGGCGATGCGCTTGAGCTCGGTGATGCCGCCAGCCCGGCAGACGTCGGGCTGCACTATGTCCAGCGCTCCCGCCCGCAGGAACCTGAGCACCTGGAAGCGGTTGTATATGAGGTCGTTCGCCACCGGCAGCTCCAGCGCGTGGGCCACCTGGGCGTAACCCTCGACGAACTCGGGAGGCAGCGGCGCCTCGAGGAAACCCACGCCTAGCCCCTCGAGCTCGCGCCCCACGCGCCCCGCCGTGCCCACGTCGTAGTTGCCGGCGGCGTCCACGAACACGCGCACGTCCGGACCGACCCCCTCGCGCACCGCCGCCACCGAGGCGATGTCGGCGTCGGGGTCGAGGCCTATGGCCATCTTGAGGCCACGGAAGCCGCGTTCCACGGCGCTCCTGGCCCCGGCGAGCATGCGGTCGTGGTCGGCGCCGCCGCGAGCGGCCTTGGTGGCCGGCACCCCGGAGGCGTAGACGAGCACCTCGTCCCTGTACGCCCCGCCGAGGAGCCTGTGGACCGGTTCGCCGGTGGCCTTGCCCACGATGTCCCACAAGGCGATGTCGACGCCGCTCATGGCCTCGAGGAGGAAGCCGCCCTCGTGCCCACGCAGTCGCATGGAGGCGTACATCGTCTCCCAGATGACCTCCACGTTCCGCGGGTCGGCGCCGATGAGGAGCTCGCGCAGGAGGTCGTGGACGATCACCTGCGCCGCCCGAGGCGCAACGGGCGCCTTGGCCTCGCCCCAGCCGACGAGCCCGTCGTCGGTCTCGATGCGCACCAGGCAGGTGTCGATGCCCTGGGCGTAGGACGGGCGCATGCGCGCCGGGTGCGGCACCTTGGTCAGGTTCCAGTGGGCCAGCGGGTCGGGTGCGCCAACGGAGCCGCCCTCCACGCCCCACGACGCCTTGCCCCAGTACGTGCCCGCCGGGTTGGGCGCGCTTATCGGGATGGCCTCTACGTCGACGATCCGCATCAGGCCACCCGGTACGCGGCCACCACGTCCTCGCGCACCTCGACCCCCAGGCCCGGCGCGTCGCCCACGTACAGGTGGCCTTCGCGCCAGTCGAGGGGCTCGGCGAACAGGTCGTCGACGAGCGGGTTCTCGAACACGGGGAACTCGTGTATGAGCACGCTCGCCTCGCTCACCGCCCAGTGCAGGGAAGCGACGATGTGGATGGCGGAGCCGATGCTCACGTGCGGCGCCACGCGCAGGTTGTGCGCGTCGGCCAGCACGCCTATGCGGTGGCAGGCCGTGATGCCGCCAGCGCGGCAGATGTCCGGCTGGAGGACGTCGTAGGTGCCTTGAGCTATGAGGTGGGCGAACCGGTAGTGCGTGCACTCGCACTCGCCGCCCGCCACCGCGATGTCGAGCTTCTCGCGCAGTAGCCTGTAGCCGGCGACGTCCTCCGGCGGCACCGGCTCCTCGAGCCAGACGAAGCGCTGCTCCTCGAGTACCCGCGCCATGGCCACGGCTTCGGCCGCGGTGTGCCGGCAGTTGGCGTCGGCCATCAGGTCGAAGGCGTCACCGACGGCCCCCCTCGTCATCTCGGCCTTCTGCCTATCCACCTTGGGGTCCTGCCCCACCTTCACCTTCATGGCCGTGAAGCCCAGGTCGCGGAAGCGCTGGGCTGCGTCGGCGAGCTCGCTCGGCTCTAGCCACTGCAACACGCTGGCGTAAGTGCGCACCTTCTCGCGGCGCTTGCCGCCGAGGAGCGTGTACACGGGCACGCCCAGGGCCTTGCCCGCCAGGTCCCACAACGCGATGTCCACGCCACTGATGGCCTCTTGCATGAAGCCGAGCGCGTGACCGCGGGGGCGCATGAGCGCGTACTGCCTGTCCCACAGGACCGCCGGGTCGAGGGGGCTCAAGCCGATGAGGTTGGGGGCGATGAGCGTGTCTATGACGCTCTTCGTCACCTCCGGCGCCACCGGCGCATGCACCTCGCCCCAGCCCACGAGACCGTCGTCTGTCGTGATCCGCACCAGGGTCGTCTCGGCGAACTTGAACGGCACGGCGAAGCTGGCCGCTCGCCAGGTGCCTATCCCCGGCACCGGCGCCTTGAGGACCATGGCCTCGATGCTCGCGATCTTCATGTCGCCACACCTCCGGAGCACGCGAACGTGCGTTTCATGCAGCCACTCCTCATGGCCGACCCTGGGCGGCGGCCGTCGCCTCGAGCAGCGTGAGCATCAGGGGCCCCTGGCCCCAGGGGAAGAAGCCGGTAGGGGCGTTGACGTAGGTGTCTCGCCGGCCCACGGGCGTCGCGTACGAGACGGGCAGCGCCCCTAGCTCCACGCCCCCGCGCTCGGGGAGAACGACGTCCAGCACCGCCCCGACCGCCGCCTCGACCATGGCCTCGAGGCCGCCTACGGAGCGCAGCAGGCCGAGCCGCCTGGCCTTCAGGGCCGCCGACGCGTAGAAGGCCGCGGCCGAGCTCTCCAGGGGCGAGGTGGGGTCGTCGAGCACCGTGTGCCAGTGGCCCGACGCGTCCTGCAGCCGCACGACGGCCTGCACCTGCTGTTCGAGGAGCGCGATGAGGTCCTGGCGGCCGGGGTGCTCGAGGGGCAGCTCCACGATGGTGTCGAGCAGCCCGTGCATGGCCCAGCCGTTGCCGCGGGCCCAGCAGCAGTCGCTCTGAACGCGCTCCTTGGTGTTGAAGCCGTGCCGGAAGAGGCGGTTGCCGCGGTCGAGGAGCGCGTCGGCGTACGCCAGCGTCGTCTCCACGGCGAGGTCCCTCCACGCCTGCTCGCCGGTGACGTTCGCGAGCCGCGCCAAGAAAGGCCCGTCCAGGGCGATGCAATCCACCCATATGAGGTCGCTCAGCCCGTCCAGGTCGGGGCGATGCACCCGCACCCCGCTCACGACGGGGAAGCCGCGGTGGAGGTCGCCCAGCTTCAGGGCGGTCTGCAGGTAGATGTCGTCACGCGTGCCCTCGAAGAGCTCGAGGATCACCATGCCTGGCGCCACGTGGTCGGCGTTGGTCACCGCGGCCTGGCCCGCTTTGGCCTCGCACCAAGGGCGCACGAGGCCGGCCACGAAAGCTGCAGGCCCCTCGTCACCGGTGGCGCGGGCCAGCTCGACGAGCGCGCGCAGGCAGACGTCCTCGCCGAAGCCCCACACCTTGTACGGGTAAGTCATGGCCCGCTCGGCGGCTGCGGCCAGGACCCGCGATGCTGAGAGGGCGTCGACCATGCGCCCTCAGCCCTTGACGGCGGGGATGAGCAGGTCCTCGACCTCGGCCAGGAGCACGTCGAGCTCGGCGTAGTCGACGGCGTCGAGCGGTACGGCGCCCACGCGCACGTGCGTCGAGCCGATGACGCCGCGGCGGCGCAGGACCTCCTTGGTCATGTCCATGCGGAACACCGCCTGGAACGTCAATAGTGGCAGCAAGCGGTTGTAGAGGGCCCGGGCCGCGGCGACGTCGCCGGCGCGGTACAGCTCGTAGAGCTTGACGTGCACCTCGGTGAGCTCGCAGGCCGGCATGGCGCCGATGGCGCCGCGGTTCAACTCGTCCATTATGTAGCGCCCGCCCGCCCCGCCGAAGACGCCCTCCAGGCCGGCCGGGGCGTCCTTGAGAAGCTTGGTGATCTTCTGGCCGCCCGGGGTCGTCTCCTCCTTCACGTACTTGACCTGCGGGACCTTCGCGATGAGGTCGCGGAGGGCGTCGGGTCCGTACGCCGAGCCTAGGGGAGGCGGCGCGTTCTGGATCATCAGCGGCACGTCGACGGCCGCTGCCAGCCTCTCGAACAGCCTCACCGTGCCTGGCATGCCGTCGCGCACCACGTATGGGGGCATGACCATGATGGCGTCCACCCCCAGCCCCGCCACGGCGCGCGCCAGCTCCAACGCGGCCTGGGGGCTCTGCGCGGTGGCCGTGCCCACGACGGGCACGGCCCCTCCCACCTCCGTGACGACGAGCTCGGTGAGGCGTAGGCGCTCGGAGTCGGTGAGGGCGTAGAACTCGCTGGCCATGGCCGGGAAGGCAACCCCGTGGGCGCCGGCCGACAGGACGTAATCCACCACCCGCCGCATGCCGGCCTCGTCGACGGAGCCGTCGTCCGTGAACGGCGTGGGCAGGATGGGGATGATGCCGTGTAAGCGACTCATTGCTTGACACCTCCGGCCGCGATGCCCTCGACCAAGTAGCGCTCGAGGAACGCGAAGAGCAGGATCACGGGGACCACGAACAGGAGCGAGGCCGCCATGATCTCGCTCCACTGCAGTTGGTACTGCTGGTTGAACGAGGCGATACCGATGGGTCCGGTCCAGCGCGCCTCCCCGGACACGAGGGTCGAGGCGAAGACGAACTCGCCCCAGGTGAGGATCGCGCAGTAGATGGTGGTGGCCGCCAGGCCGGGCAGCGACAGCGGGACGACCACGCGCACGAACGCCATGAACGCCGTGGTCCCGTCGATCATCGCGGCGTGCTCCAGGTCCCTGGGGATGCTGTCGAAGAAGCCTTTGAGCATCCAGGCCCCGAAGGGCACGATGAACGTGGTGTTGGCGACGACCAGTGAGGCGAAGTTGTTTATGAGGCCGAGCTGGGCGAAGATCGCGTAGAGCGGGATGATCAACAGGCTGGCGGGCAGCATGCGGGCCGTCAGCAGCAGGTAGCCGGCCTCCTGCACGCCGCGGTACCGGAAGCGCGACATGGCGAAGCCCGCCAACGCGGACACCGGGACCGCCACGAGGATCGTGAAGGCCGTGACGACCGTCGAGTTCTTGAACCAGGTGAAGATGTTGCTGCGGCGCAGTACCGCCTGGAAGGCCTCGAAGGTGACGTCCTTGGGGAAGAACTGCGGTGGGTACGACAAGAGCTGGTTGCCCGGCCTTATCGCCGATACCACCATCCAGTAGAACGGGAACAGCAGCACCACGAGCGTGGCGATGACGAGCGCGTACAAGAGGACCGTGGCGAGGCGACGGCGCGGCATCAGTAGAACGACCTCGAGGTAAGGCGCAGGTAGAAGAAGGTGCTTATGACCGACAGCGCCAGGGTCACCATGCCGACGGCCGCGGCGTAGCTCATCTCGAAGTACTGGAACGCCTCTCTGTAGATCTGGATGGCGAGGGTCTCGGTGGCGCCCGTGGGGCCGCCGCCGGTCATGACGAAGATGATGTCGAACACGCGGAACTGCCAGAGCGTGGCTACGACTAGCGAGATACCTATGACGGAGCGCAGTGCGGGGATGGTGATGAAGCGGAACTGCTGAATCGGGCCGGCGCCGTCGACGCGCGCCGCCTCGTACAGCTCCTTGGGGATCGACTGCATGCCCGCCAGGATGGAGATGGTGAAGAAGGGGTAGCCCTTCCATATGGTCGCCACCAGCACGGCCACGAGGGCCGGCACCGGCTTCGTGAACCACTGCACCGGCTGGGCGACGATGCCCGACTTCAAGAGCAGGTAGTTGAGCACCCCGAAGGACGAGTTGAAGATCCAGGTGAACATCGTGGCCGCCACGACGCCCGGCACGGGCCAGGGCAGCACCATCAGGACGCGCGCCAGGCCGCGCCCGCGGAACGGCTGGTTCAGGAGCACGGCGGTGAACAGGCCGACCGCGAACGACCCGAGCACCCCGAAGAAGACGTAGTAGAGGGTGATGCGCAGCGACTTCCAGAACGCCCGGCTGCGGAACATGGCCTCGTAGTTGTCGAAGCTCATCTCGCCGGTGAGCCCGCGGTCGACCCGGAAGATGCCTACGTCGTGCAGGCTCAGCCGCGCCGCCATGACGAGCGGGTAGACGATCACGAGCAGCACGACCACGACCGCGGGCGCCAGTAGTGCGTACGCGTATAGGCGGTTGCGGAGCGCGCTGCGGCTGAAACGGCGCCGTCGCGGGGCTCGGGGGACCGTCTGGGCCGTCGTCACTGGCTTGGCCTCCGGGGTTCGTGGGGAAGTCGCGTGGTGTGGACCTGCGGTGGTCTGGGAGCGCCGGGACGGTGCCCGGCACCCCCAGAAGGGCGGCTGCTACCTAAGGATCCTGTCGACCTCGGCCTGCAACCTGTCGAGCTCGGCGTCGGCATCGGCGCCCTGCACGACGACGGCCAGCGTGGCCTCGATGGCGAGATCGCGGAAGCGGGTGTAGTCCTCTGCGAGGAGCGGCGGGATGTAGTCCTTGGCGGTGTCGGCCGCCACGACGTACTGCCGCATGTTCGGGTTCTGCTCGAGGATCTCCTCGGTGAGCACGCCGGCGCGGGCGGGCGGCTGACCGGCGATCGTGGCGTACTTGGACTGCCACTCCTGCGACGTGAAGAGCTCGATGAACTCCCACGCCAGCTGCTCCCGCTCCGGCGACAGGCCGGCCGGGATGGCCAGGACGTTGCTGGCCCCGCCGTAGATCACACCGCTGGTGGGGAGCGGCGCCACGCGCAGGCCCGCCCTGATCTCGGGCGCGGCGCTGTCGATGTTGCCCTGGATCCAGGGGCCCTCGAACATCATCGCGGAGCGGCCTTCGACGAAGTACTGGCGCTTGCCGTTGTTGTCGAGGCCCAGCGGCACCGAGCCGTCCTCGACGAGCTGCCTCAGCACGGCCCAGGCGGCCTTGGCGGCGTCGCGGTTGATGCGGCCCTGGTCGTCCACCCAGTGGCCGTCCGGGTCGGCCTCGAAGAGGAACGCCGTGGTGTGCGTCTCCACGCCGGAGTGCGTGACGGTGGGGAACACGAAGCCGTACTGGTCGATGGTGCCGTCGCCGTCCTTGTCGACCGTGAGCCTCTTGGCGTACTCGATGAGCTCGGCGCTGTTGGTGGGCGGGCCGCTGAGGCCGGCCTCTTGGAAGGCGGCCTCGTTCCAGCCGAGGACGTAGCCGTAACCGAGGACTATGACGCACAGGGTCTGGCCCTCGTACTCACAGCCGGACTGCACGGGCGTCCACTCGTTCAGCACAGGGCTGTTAGAGGCGGCCAGCCGCTCGTCCAGCGGCGCCAGCCACCCTTCCTGCGCGTAGATCATGAAGTTCGCGGCGGGCAGGTGGAGGATGTCCGGCGGGTTACCGGCCGCGAAGCGCGTCACCATCTTGTCGTTGTAGCTGGCGAAGGGCTCGTGCGTGAACACGATGTCCACACCTGGGTGCTGGGCCTCGAACTCGGCGATGAGGGCGTTCCACCAGTCTGAGGTGCCCGGCTCCGTCGCTTGCCAAGACGGCATGTCGAGCGTGATCGTCTGCGCGCTGGCCGCGGCCACGATGGTCAGGGCCGCGAGCGCCGCCGCCAAGGTGCGGATCAGTCTGCGCTGCTTCATGCTTCCTCCTTCGTTCTTGATGTGGCGTCGGGGAGGCCTTGGGGGGATTACCTGCTGCTTCCTTCCCTCCCTTCGGCGCGCGAGATGTCTCCGATCAGCGAGGCGGCGGAGCGCCTGAGGTGGGCGTCAAGGGCCGTTTTCAGCGCCGCGACGTCGCGCAGCTCCAGGGCATCGACTATTTCTCTGTGCTCGCGGGTCTCCTCGGGCACGCGCTCCAGCCATCCGGTGGCGGTGTGCGCCCTGGCGATCTGCAGATGGGCGCGGAGGTCGGCGTAGAGGGCGATGAGCCGGCGGTTGCCCGCTAGGCCCACCAGCTTCATGTGGAACTCGAGGTTCTTGGCGTCGTGCAGGCGCGCGGCCTCGGCCGTGCTGGAGGCGTTCTTCACTACCTCCGGCATGCCGTCAACGAGAGTGCGCAACTCGGCGATGTCGGCCGGGGTGGCGTTGTCGACGGCGGTCTCGCAGGCCAACAGTTCGAGGGCTCGACGTATGTCGAGCGTCTCGGCGTAGTCCGTTGCGGTGAACTCAGTGACGAAGGTGCCGCGGCGCGGCCGCACCTCGACGAGCCCGTCGGTGGCGAGCATGGCCAGCGCCTCGTGCACGGGCGTGCGGCTCACGTCGAGCTGCCTGGCTATCTCGTCGACGTTGATCTTGCTGCCTGGTGGGAACTGCCGCTCGACGATGCGCTCGCGGAGCACCTGGTAGACGGTGTCCGTGACGCGCTCTGTGCGTATGGCTGTGAGGCGCCGCTCCATCGCCCTCGCCTCCCGGAGCCCGGCCCTGCCGCGCTCCCGCTCCTCATAGACCCCGGCCTGGGTGCCTAGACCCTCGCCCTCCCGACGAGGCTCGCCTTGACGAGCCCTCGTTGTCATGTAATATCTGAAATGTTACATATCAGACTCGACACCGTCAAGCTGTGGTCAGGAGGCGCAGATGGCCGACCAGGCTCCCGATAACCACGCGATAGTGGCCGCTTTCGCCGCCCGCGCAGGGCTGAACCTGAGCCCGGAGGAGCACGCTAAGCTCGTCGAGTACGTCAAGGACTCGTGGGACATGGCCGACCGGCTGCGCGACGTGCCCTCTCCCGGTCACGAGGGCGTGCGGGACAAGCTTCCCCTGCGCTCCGCCTGGGCCAACCGTCCGCCCGACCCCGGCACCTACGTCGAGCCCACCACGCCGCTCGCGCAGGCGGGCCAGCCGCGCCCGGTACCTTCCGAGGTGCTCGTGGGCACCGTCATGGACGCAGCGCGGAAGATCGCCGCCGGCGAGCTCTCCCCGCTCGACCTCGTGGCGGCGCAGCTCGACCGGATCGCGCGCTACGACGGCGCGGTGCGCAGCTACATCACCGTGGACCGCGAGGGCGCCTTGGCGGCAGCCGCGCGGCTCACGGAGGAGCTCGCCGCCAAGGGGCCGCGCAGCCCGCTCCACGGCATGCCGTTCGGCGCCAAGGACAGCATCCCCGCCGCTGGCGTCCGCAACACCTACAACTCGCCCCTCACCAAGGACTGGGTGCCGAAGCGGGACGCCGAGTCGGTGCGCCGGCTCCGCTTCGCCGGCGCCGTGCTGCTGGGCAAGCACAACCTCAACGAGTTCGGCTGGAGCTTGCCCCGCGAGGACGACCTGGCAGCGCCGCCCCGCAACCCGTGGTTCCCCGAGGAGTACTCGGTCGGCTCCACCAGCGGCGGGGGCGCCGCGGCGGCGGCCGGCCTGGCCATGTTCTCGCTGGGCACGGACGGCGGCGGCTCGGCCCGCCTGCCAGGAGGCCAGCACTTGCTCTTCGGGCTCAAGCCCGGCCACGGGCGCGTCCCCAAGGACGGCGTTTCGGGAGGCCGGGTCTCCGAGGTGAGCGTCCTGGCCCGCGCCGCCGACGACGTGGCCGCCGTGCTAGCCGCGCTGGTGACGGACCCCGACGAGCCCGGCGCCGCCGAGCGCCTGCGCCGGGACACCGCGGCTTGGCTGGAGCACGTGAGGTCGGAGCCGCGCGGGCTGCGGCTCGCCGTGCCCGACGGCTACGTGGAAGACGTGGGCATGGAGGACTCGGTGAGGCGCGCCTACGACGCCACCCTCGCCGCCGCCGAGGAGCTAGGGCACCAGGTGATGCACCTGCCGCGACCCGTGCTGGACATCCTCCACGCCGGCGTGCGCGCCAACTTCGTGGTGATCGCCGCCGAGCACTACTTCGACCACGAGTTTCCAGGCAAGGACCGCAGGAACTACGGCGCCAGCGCCGGGTTCTATAACTTGCCGGGAGCGTTCCTCACCGCCGCCGACTACATGCACGCCCTGCGCGTCGGCGGGCTGGTGAGGGAGGCGGTCGACGAAGTGCTCGCGGACGTCGACGCGCTGATCCTGCCCTCGAGCCCGGTCACGCGCACGAGCACCGCGCGCAACCCCAAGACGCACCGTCGCGGCGGGAACGCCGCCTACACGTCGCCCTTCAACATCTCGGGGCATCCCGGCGTGTCGCTGCCCGTGGGGCTGAGCGACGAGGGCATCCCGATCGGCGTGCAGCTGGTGGGCCGCTACGGCTCGGAGTTCGACCTGTTGCGCGCGGCTAGGCAGCTGTCCGGTGCCTTCGACCTGCCGCCCTACCCGGACCCGGAGGGCCTGGTGAGCCGCTACGGCGGGTGACCGCGTGGCGGTCACCCGCTACGACCTGCTGCTCACAGGGGGGCGTGTCCTCAAGGCTGACGGCTCGTGGCGCCGCGCGGACGTGGCGCTCGCGGACGGCGTCGTGGCGGCCGTCGCCGACCGCCTCGATCCTGGACAGGCGGCGCGCAGGGCTGACCTGGATGGCGCGATGGTGATGCCGGGCCTCGTGGACCTCCACCTCCACGCCTACCCCGGCGCCACGTTCTGGGGCATCGAGGTGGACGACGTCAGCCTGCGTAGCGGCGTCACCACCGTCGTAGACGCAGGCAGCGCGGGGCCCTACAACTTCGCTGGCCTGGCGCGCCAGCTGCGCACCGGTCGCGTGCGGGCCTTCGCCTACGTGAACGTGGCCAGCGGCGGCCTGGCCGCTCCCTTCGGAGAGGCGCTGACGCCCGCCGCCGTGGACGTAGAGGCCGCGGCCCGCGTAGCGCGCGCCCACCCCGACCTGGTGGTCGGCTTCAAGCTGCGGGCCTCGCCCAACACCGTGGGCGCCAACGCCGCGGCGGCGCTGGCGGCGCTGCGACGCGCCGCCGACGAGACGGGCCTCAAGGTAATGGTGCACGTGAGCGACCCGCCGCCGGACCCCGGGGCCGGGCTGGCGCACCTGCGCGCCGGCGACGTCCTCACCCACTGCTTCACGCCGTACGGCAACTGCGTGGTCGGCGGGGACGGCCGGCCGCGGCCCGAGGTCCTGGAGGCCGTTGGCCGCGGAGTGATGCTCGACGTGGGGCACGGCAGCGGATCGTTCTCATTCCGCGCCGCCGAGTCCTGGGTTCGCGCTGGACTGCCGCTACCGGTGGTGAGCACGGACCTACACAGGCGGTCCGTGCTCGGCCCCGCCTTCGACATGGCCACCGTCATGACGAAGATGCTCGCCGCCGGAGCGTCGCTCGAGGGCGTGCTCGATGCCGCCACCGCCCTGCCCTCGAAGGTGCTGGGCGCGGGGCCACAGTCGGCCGCGCTGGCGGCAGGCTCCCCAGGAGACGTCGCCGTCCTGGCCCTCGAGGACGGGCCCCTCAAGGTGTGGGACTCGCGCGGGCTCGAACGCGTCGCCCCCGCTCGGCTGCGTTGCCTGCTCACGGTCAGAGCGGGGGAAGTCGCCTTCGTCGATCCGGAGATCCGCGTAGCCGGCCTCTGACCACCTCAAGAACCGCTCAGGAACTTCATTAGCTTCGTGAGGTAGCGCGGAGCACGCTCCCCCTCGTCCCCTGCGCGGCAAGTTGGGAAACTGGAGGTAATCGAGTGAGGAGCAGACTACGTTCCCTACTAGCACTCGCACTCGCGTTCGGGATCGGTTCGGCAGCGCTCGCTCAGGACGGACAGGCCTTCGATAACCTCCGGCTCGAGCTCGTCGCCGAAGGGTTCGTCTCTCCCGTCGCGCTGGTGAGCGCTCCCGGTGACGACAGGCTGTTCGTGGTCGACCGTCCCGGCATCGTGTACGCGCTGA
>Ga0181858_1000772_pt1 | contig 15584 bp, 10 predicted proteins | sample NewIslPassag4_SG_FD_130749 | JGI IMG/M metagenome (GOLD analysis project Ga0181858, IMG submission 130749) | Feedstock adapted compost microbial communities from Newby Island compost facility, Milpitas, CA, USA - Passage 4_SG | ecosystem: Engineered > Solid waste > Feedstock > Composting ...
ATACGCTTCCGGCTGATAGTAGTCGTAGTAGCTTACAAAATACTGAACCGAATTTTCCGGAAAAAATTCCTGAAACTCGCTGTAAAGCTGTGCGGCCAGCGTCTTGTTGTGGGCGATGACCAGCGTCGGCTTTTGCACCTGGGCGATGGTATGCGCGATGGTATAGGTTTTGCCCGTGCCCGTGGCGCCCAGGAGCGTCTGGTGGCGTTTGCCCGCGCGGACCCCTTCCACCAGCTGCTGAATCGCTTTCGGCTGGTCGCCCTGCGGCTGAAAATTCGAGACCAGCTTGAATTTTTTGTCCAGCAGTTTGATTTCCTCCACGGTCGGTCGCCTCGCTTTCGTTGGTGGGTCAAACGGTTGAAAGGCCGCATTGGCTCAAGAACATTGGTCCAATCCATTATATCGGGATCCAAAAACAGCGTCAAAAGCTAAAAAACGGTGCCTTGCTCGCGGGGACTTGGAACAGGCCTCGACTCTTGAAGGCGGATACCGATGTCCGTTGATCAGCCGGACGATCGCCAAAGAACGGTTGGAACTTGACTTTGGGGGTTATTCCTGTGCTCCGTTCCCAGGACCGCCGCGAGCCCCGCCATAATTGGCACCATCGTCACCCGTTTGCTCGGGCACCATGCCTAAACTCATTTTTGGCTCGCTGCTCGCTTATTGGCACGGGCGTTGTGCTTCAGCCCCAATTTTGATGCTCTTGTCAACCATTTGCACGGGCACCGCGCCATAACCTCAATTTTGGTGCGTTGCTCCCTTATCTGCACAGGCATCGCTCTTCAACCCCGATTTCGATGCTCTATCAACCATTTGCACGGGCACCGCGCCATAACCTCAATTTTGGTGCGTTGCTCCCTTATCTACACAGGCGTCGCTCTTCAACCCTGATTTCGATGCTCTCATTGTTAGCTCGTCAGCCGCACTGAAATCTCCGTTCTGGTGCCCTCGTCACCGGGTTGCTCTCCCCCCCATATAAACTCCTTTTCGATGCTCTCGTCACCGGTTTGCTCGCCGCACTTACACCCCAATTTTGACGCCCTTGCTCACTAGCCCCGCATTCGATCTGCCCGCTCAACTGCATTTCGTACAGTTGTTTTTCTTGCAAACGCCGTTTTTCGCGACATGAACTGCATTTCATACAGGTGATTTCTGCCAAAATGCCCTTTCAAGGCAAAAAAAAGCAAAATCAACTGCATGTTTTGCAGCTGATTTGCTTAAAATGTCCATTTCTCGTGAAAAGAACTGCACAATTTGCAGGCGTTTCTCAAACGGCATCAAACAAGCTGACTGCGAAAGATTCCTGCCAGCGAAGAATAACCGGGTCTTACCCGATTAAATTGGACTCCGCCGGTTCCCGGGACAAGATTTAACCGGGCAAACCGGCTTAATGGAGTCTCCGCCGGTTTCCGCGGCATGATTTAACGGGGCCATACCCGATTAAATTGGTCTCTGCAGGTTCCCAGGACAATACGGAACAGGATTTAAACAAACCGGCTTAGTCCGGATTCTGCCTGCTTATTGGCGAAATTTAACGGAGCTGCACCCGCTTATTGAACTCCGCTGGCTCTGACATATAACTAGGCCAAATCGGTCTGAGCGGGCCCTTGTCACCCAAATTACCAGGGGTTCGCGTTCAAATTCCAACTTTACGCCTTCATTACATAGATTACATGGCACCGCAATCTTAATCTCGCATCGGATTGGAGATGTCTGGAAGGGTTAGAGAGAACTCTGTAAGCAGTTCACGCCGGCTTGCGGAAATCTGTCAGAGGGATGCGCATTCGTCACATGTTCACGGGAGCCTCAAAACGGCAAAACCCCGCCAGCCGGGACGGGCTTCGATGACGAAACCAGTCCCGGACGAAGCGGGGTAACCAGACAAACTCGTTCACAGCTTACGCATGGGTGACTCGTTCACAGTTTACGCTTGGGTCCGGCCGGACAATTGATCCGCCGCGAAAACCGCGCCCGCCTGGCCGGCGTTTCTGTCCGCCGCCGCTTGATCGGATCGGCCGGCATCGGCTTCCGTAAGGGCTGCGGAATCGGCTTCCGCAGGGGCTGCGGACACGTCCGGGCCTCCGGCCGCATCCGGGCGCCTTACGGCGCCCGCGTTCCGTAACATGCGCCAGACCGATTCATATCCCGGCACAGCCACATAACGGACGTCATCATCGGGCGCCAGAACGAGGCCAAGCTGATGGTGCTCCCCCTCATAGCGGGCACGCTGCAAGAACCTGACTTCCCCTTCGCGGTTCACCACTTCCAGCTTGGTATATGCGGATTGCCGCTGCAGCGCCTCGTGCAGTTCCTCCTTGCAGCGGGTCGGCAGGCCGTTGACCTTGCGGATCGTTTCGCCGGGCATGAGCCCCAGCTCCGCGGCCGGCGTCCCCGGCAAAACGGCGAAAATCCGCACGCCGTTGCCATCCTGCACAAATAGCGGCGGGCGCCCTTCTTCGCGCATGCGGTTCAGCCAGTTTATGCCTTCATGCAGCGCAAAGGCCAGCACGGCAGCGACTGCGGCCAAAGGTGCCCAGAACGCGGCTCCTGCCGCCAGCCCCGCGATCAGCACGCCGTATATCAGAAGATCGCGCGCCGCCGCGGCCGCCTTCCGTTCCGGCCAAAATGTTGCCGTCCGGCCGCTGAACCCGATGAGCACCGGAACGGCCGCAAAGGACCAGGCCGCCGCATCGCCAAACAGCGGCATCCACGGCAACGCAAAACCTTCCCCGTCCGCTGCGGGAACCATCCAGATGACCGGCACCGGCCATACGCCAGACAGCGCATATGCGCCGATGGGCTTGCCGCGCTTGCTTTCCAGAAACACAGGAATCGCGGATTTCGCACCCTGCAGCCTCACCAGCAAACCTTCCGCAATGTGCAGCAATCCCGCCAAGAACAGGAGGGCAGGCGCGTCTATGACCTGCAGCGCGCCAATTACGTCCGACAGCTTCCCGGACGCCATGCTCCGCACATCGGTCCAAGCGAGGACCGCCTGCACAATCCCTAGCACACCGGCGGCATAGGCCATGCAAATCCAGCGCAGCTTCAAGAGAGCCAAAACAAGCGCCGCCGCCCAGAGCGCGAGCACCGTTTCCGCCGTCAGCGCCCCTCCTGCCGCCAGGCTGACCAACGAAAGCGCCGCGCCCGCCGCCAGCCCCGCTCCCACGCGCGACAATGTCAAGGGCACGGACCCGCGCATCCGCACATGGATCAGTTTCCTTTGCAGGGCCACGCCCCGCGCCGCCAGCCACCAGACGAGCAGGATGGCGATAGAGTAGTACGGCATCGTCAATAGTCCGACCAAGGCCTGTCCCGCTTCCGTGAGCAAATTCAGCAGGGTTTCCATCATCCGCCCCCCTTTCCTGCGGGCTGCTGCCCGGATTCATCCGCCAAAAATGCGCCGCTGGCGCAAAAAAGCCTCGAAACCATACGGCGGCTGGGTGCGGTCCCACGCCGCCGCGTCATTCGTCCGCCGCGCCGTCCGCAAGGCCGGCCAGCTCCCGCGCCTTCTCCAGGGCGGCCTGAAGCTGCCGGTCGTTCTCGGGCTTCTGCAATTCCGAAAACAGCGCTTCTTCCAGCCTCTCCGCCGTTTCCGCGTCCACCTCGCCCGTCACGGGCAGCCCTTCCCGTTCCTGGAACTCTTTCACCGCGCTTTCCGTCGCCTCGCTGAAATAGCCGTCCTTGCGGTCGGCCGGGAACCCGACACCTTCCAGGATCAGCTGCAGATTCCGCACGTCTTCGCCGGTCTGGTCTTTCCGCAGCACCCGGTCCCTGGGCATCTTGTAAGCTGTCCAGTAGTCCGGCTGAGTGACCGAAAGATCCGGCTCAATGCCCCGGTTGTGTACCCAGGTTCCGTCCGGCAAGAGCCAGCGGTATACGGTCAGCTTCACGAGGCTGCCGTCGCCGAGCTCTTCGCTGTAGCTGATTTGCACGGTTCCTTTGCCGTAAGTTGTTTCGCCGACGAGCACCGCCCCGGCCGATTGCCTTAGCGCGCCGGCCAAAATCTCCGCGGAGCTGGCGCTGCCTTCGTTGATGAGCACCACAATCGGGTACGATTTTTCCGATGTCAGCGGGCCGTCCGACACTTCCCGCACTTTTCGCCCGTTGCCGTACTCGTATTGTACAATCATTCGGCCGCGCGGAATGAGCAGGTCCGCCACTTTTTTCACGGATTCCGTCATGCCGCCGGGATTGCCGCGCACGTCGATAACCAGCGCCGCCAGATCCCCGGCTTCCATGGCCATCAATTCTTGCTCAAACCGCTCCGCCGTGTTCGCCGCAAACTTCGTGATCGTGATGACCCCGATGCCGCCTGGTATCATCTTCGCCCTGACCGTCTCCAGCGGGATCACATCGCGGACGAGCTCCAGTTCAATGGGCGCGCTATGGCCGGCCCGGAGCACCTTCAGCTTCGCCTTTGTGCCCTTCGGCCCGCGGATTTTGGCCACCGCCTCGTTCAGGGACAGCCCCTGCAGGCTTTCCCCGTTCACCGCCAAAATCACATCCCGGGGCAAAAGCCCCGCCCGTTCGGCGGGCGAGTCCCGGAGGGGAGATTCTACCACGATAAATCCGTTTTCCTTTTTCAGATCGGCGCCAATGCCCGTAAATGTTCCTTCCGCCGACTCCACAAACTGCCGGGCTTCTTCCTTGGACATATAGACCGAATAAGGGTCCCCCAGTGCCGACAGCATGCCCTGCAGAGCCCCGTCAATTAGCTTGCCGCGGTCGGCCGGCAGCATGAAGCGGGTGCCGATCAACTCCAGCGCCTTATTGAGTTTCTTCAGCTCTTCCTGGCGAAGCCCGTACAAAGACCCATCCTGGGCGTCCGCCGTCACGGGCGCCGACGTTTTAAGCGCCCACCAGCCTTCCGTCAGGGCGAAATATACGGCCGCTCCGCTGCCAATGGCCGTGAGCGCCATCAGTGCCAGAACGGTGCGCATCCGCAGCCACACGACCATTCACTTCCTTCAGCCCAACAAGTTCGCAAACCGTGACCGGCCGGATTGCCTGTCCCTATTTTATCTTTCCGTCTTCATTTCGCCAACGGGAACCATAAAACGGCCTTGCGCCGGCTTTCCATCAACGGCGGAGCCCCCCCCCCGCAGGCGCGCGGGGGTCCGCCGGAAAGCCGGACGTCGGCCGCTTTTGCATTTCTTCCATCAAGGTATATGAACGTCCTTGGCCCCATCATTTCAAATACGGCTCGGGATCCACGGGATTGGAATCCACCCGCACCTCAAAATGCAAGTGGGGGCCGGTGGAGTTGCCGGTCGAACCGACAAGGGCGATTTTTTGGCCGCGTTTGACGATGTCGCCTTTCTTGACCAGAATGCCATTGTTTTGGATATGTCCGTACAAAGTCCAGACACCGCCGCCATGGTCGATGATGACCGTATTGCCGTAGCCGCTCCACCATTGGGCGACGATGACGACGCCCGCTTCCGCCGCGTAAATCGGCGTGCCTTGCTTGGCGGCCAGGTCCACGCCGGTATGCAGCTTTTTCTGTCCGGTAATCGGATGGGTCCGATATCCGTACTTGGAGCTGACCGTGTAGCTGTCTTTGAGCGGGACCGCCATTTTGCCGCCCGTGTAATATACCTTGTTCTTGCCGAGTTCCTTCAGCCGCTCCTGCTCCAGCTTCTCCATTTTCTTCGCCAGTTCCATGAGCGTCCGCTCGGCCTCTTCGCTGATTTCCTCATGCTCGTGGTATTTTTCTTGCAGCCGGGAGTACAATTCCTCTTTGGCCTTTTCCCGGCTCTCGAGCTCCGCCATTTGGGCGGCTTCCTGCTCTTCCAGAAGCTGTAGCCTCATGAGCTCCAGTTGTTCCTGCGCTTCTTTTTCTTCCACCGTCTCGCGGATCCGGATCTGCTCGTCCAGGAGGTCCCTGGTTTGTTTGGAGATGATCTGGAACGTGTCAAAACGGCTGATAAAGTCCGAAAAACTGGTGGCGCTCAGGAGCACATCCAGATAGGATACGGTGCCGTTGGTGTACATCAGCCGGACGCGGGCATCGAGGCTTTCGGAAGTTTGCTTTTCTTTTTCGATGGCCTCCATGAGTTCCTGCTGCGTCTGCTTGAGGACTTCTTCCTGAGCCTCCCGCTGCCGGCGCGTTTCTATCATTTTTTGCCCGATTTCCTCAATCTGCCGGTTGAGCTCTACGATCTCTTCCTGCGTGGCCTTCATCTGCCTGGAAAGGACTTTGGCGCTTTGCTCCGATTGTTTGCGCAGCTGGGCCTGACGGTCTATTTCCTTTTGCAGTTCCTTGATTTGCTGGTTGATTTGCTCCAGCTTGGAAGCGGCTTGTCCTTCATGCGGCGGCGCCATGAGCGCCAAAAGCAGAAACGCCGACGACAAAACAAGGATGATCTTCCGTTTCATGGTGTCCCCCTTTCTTTATCGTCCTGTCTCTAGGCCCGCAAAAATTTCCGGATGGAAATCACGCTTCCCCACACACCGAGAATGATGCCGAGTCCCAGGATGGAGACGGCCACGATCCACCCCAATTCCTCGAGGGAAGCCAGTTCGATCAGGTACAGGCCGATGTCTTTCTGCGTGGTGCCGATCAGCCACGAATAGCCAAACAGCAGCGCCAGCGTCGTGATGCCGGAGCCAATCAGCCCGATCAGGATGCCTTCCACGAAGAAAGGCCAGCGGATAAAGGCGTTGGTCGCGCCGACCAGCTTCATGATTTCGATCTCGCGGCGCCGCGAGAAAATGGAAGTCCGGATCGTCGTGGAAATCAGGAACATCGCCATAACGGCAAGGCCCGCGACGATGATCAAGCCGATGTTGCGCAGGGCGTTCGTCACCTTGAACAGCTTCTCCACGGTGCCTGCGCCGTATCGGACCGACATGATCGGCTGATCCGGATCGCGCTCGTTGATGGCCTCTATTTTCTGGGCGGCAACCGCCACCGTCTGCGGGTTGAACACTTCGATTTCAAACGAGTCCGGCAGCGGGTTGTTTTCTTCGGTATAGCCCTTCAGCGCCTCTTTGCCTTCCTCGCCGCTCATCTCGCGCAGGCGCTCCAGCCCTTCGGCCTTGGAAACGAAGGTGACGGTCTTGAGCTCCGGGATTCGCCGGATTTCGCGGCTGACCTCTTCGATTTTGGCTTCGTCGAGGCCCAGCTTCAGGTAAACCCGGATCATAACCTGGCTGTCCAGTTGGTCTGCCAGCTTGTTGACGTTGAGCGACAGCAGCATAAACACGCCCAGAATGAACAGGGAAACGGCAATGGAACTGATGGATGCGAAAGAAAGCCAGCCGTTGCGAACCACGCTTTTGCCGCCCTCCCGCACGTGGCGGGCGAGGGTGCTAAATCTCATAGCCGTAATCCCCTCTCTGCTGGTCGCGCACGATCTTGCCATTTTCGATGGCAATGACGCGCTTGCGCATCGTGTTCACGATTTCTTTGTTGTGGGTGGCCATGACGATGGTGGTGCCACGGAAATTGATTTCTTCCAGGAGCTTCATGATTTCCCAGGACGTATCCGGGTCCAGGTTGCCCGTGGGCTCGTCCGCCACGATGACCGCCGGGTTGTTGACGATGGCGCGGGCAATGGCGACGCGCTGCTGCTCGCCGCCGGAAAGCTGGCTCGGCATGCTGCCGGCTTTATGCTTGAGCCCCACCAGATCGAGCACTTCCAACGTTCTGCGCTTGATCAGGCGGCGGGGCGCCTCAATTACTTCCATCGCAAAGGCGACGTTTTCGTACACCGTCAGTTTGGGCAGCAGCCTGTAATCCTGGAAAATTACGCCGATGTTGCGCCGGATGTACGGAATCTTGCGCCGCTTCAGTTTGCCGATATTAAAACCGTTAACGGAGATTTGCCCTTTCGTCGGAACTTCTTCCCGGTAGATCAGTTTCAGGAACGTCGATTTGCCTGCGCCGGACGGGCCGACGATGTAGACAAACTCGTTGCGGTCGATGACAACGTTGATCCCTTGCAGGGCAACGGTACCGTCGGGATACGTCTTCCATATGTCGTGCATTTCAATCAAACGGTATCACTTCCTGTATGGGTTAGGACCTTGGTCGTTAGGCGGCGCTTGGGCCGGATGCCGCATCGCGAGGCGGACGGCCGGTCATCCGAGCCGTCCTCTTTCTCCGTTTTGGCGGGCGTCCTCGTCCTCGTCGTGCGGATATTTGCCGGACGGCATCGCCTGCCTGAAAATGCCGCTGCTTGATACTTACCCGACCTTAGTTACTTCGACACTATGCCGAAAAATCCTTTCTCTGTCGACCTTTTTTCCGCCGCAAACGGCTTTGGGACGACAGAAAAAACGTTGTCCGGCAAGGGATGCGCCGCAATGTGAAAAAATTCTCATGAAATGGCGGGCTGCCTTGCAGGTTCGTCCCGGCCTGCCGGTGGCCTGTCATGCCCCTCATACGCGCTCCGGTTGCCCCGAGCGGCTGCTGTTGCCCCAACCGATGTTGCTGCTCCAACCTTTGGTGCTGCTCCAACCGCCAGTACTGCTCCTACGGCTGCCGTTATTCCTACGACTATATTGCTCCCGCGACTGCGGTTGCACTCCAACGGTTGTTGTTTCAATCCAACGGCTGCAGTTGCTTCTGCAGCTGCCGTAGCTTTTACGACCGCTGCCGCCCAAGCGTTTGCTGTTGCTCCTGCGGCTGCCGTGACCTTATTGTCCAGTCCTGTCCTAGCGTTTAGTGTTGCTCCAACAACTGCAATAAGTACAGTTGTTTTTACAAAATCGCGACCAAATGGGGCGATGAACTGCAAAACATGCAGCTGTTTTTCTCTATTTCCCGCCAAAACACCCATTTTGCCCAAAAACACCTGCACGATTTGCAGTTGTTGGCCCAAAAAGAGGGCCTTTTATCAAAAACGCCTGCACAAAATGCAGTTGATGATGGTTATTAAGCGATAGCGGGCACCCGATGGCAGGCGCATGTTTTAAGAGCAATGGAGGGCAATGACGGACACTGGCGCCCATCCCTTCATGCCAGCAGGTAAAGAATGTTTTGTCCCCGCAAAACCAACTCATAGCTCAGCACTCGTCCACCATCGCCAATTTTGAAAGGTCGCATTTTCCCTATACGCGTCAAATTTTGCAAAAGTTTCACTGCAGTCCGGTGATTGATGCCGAAATGTTTTTCCACATCGATGGGACGTATCGGCCGCGCCAGATGGAGGGCTAGGCGAATGACCTCTTTTTCCGCAAATTTGGATGGTTCCGCCGACAAAGCATGGGGCTCGAAATTGCTCAGCACCAGCTTCAGCAGCGTGATGCAGAGGTCAGGCTGCTCGCTCACGTCGTCGTAAGAGAAGGAAATGACAGTGTAGCCGATGCCGGTCAGAAACGTTTCGCGGCTTAACTCCATGCTGAACCCTCTGCGGTCCTGGTCGCGGACATGGGGTGCATAGCCTTTGATTTCGATCAGCAGCTTCTGCCGCCCCAGCTTGTAGCAGAAATCGGCAAAGTAAGGCCTCCCTCGCCAGTCCGACACTTCATACTCCGGATGAAGGTGGTCGAAGCTGCCCTTCAGTTCCCACCAGACATTGCGGGCAAACAGCTTCTCCGCGTGGGCGTGGCCCCGTTCCAGCCGGTTCCTCCGCTCGCCCGTCCGTCTCCGCAAATGATCCGCCAGCCAGGCCGCATGGGCTTGTTCGAAGTTCATGTTTCACCACTCCTTTGAAATGGATAAATAAAAAACGTCCCAAATCCATCTCGGCGAGGTGGATTTTCGGGACGTTCTTCGTCACCCGTAAAGTTGGCAAAACCCATATTCTCTTCGCTGGTTCACGTATATCGCTCAGGCGTTGGCCAAATTGAAGAATTTGACTCCCAAACTGGAGCCTCAAGCGCAGTTTAACACGGCCAAACCCGGTTAAACGATATCGCAGGCGGTACGACTACATGGGTGAAGCAGGTCTGACCGGGCTAAATGGCGACTCACACGTTGCATCGGCGCAGTTTATCACGCATCAGCTCGCTTAAATGATACCGCAGCCAGTGCGGCAACGTAGATGAAGCAGGTCTGACCGGGTTCAGTGGTGTCTCCCGCGGCGCAACGGCACTGTTTAACACGGCCAAACCGGGTTAACCAATGCCGCAGGCGAAGCGGCTGTGTTGCTTAAGCCGGTCAGACCGGGCTAAATGGAGCAAGGGCGCAAAAACAAACTGGCGGCACTGGCCTGTTCAGCTTCGGCGCGGCCCCATCGGCGGGCAGCCGATCCTGATGCGCTCACGCCAGCCACGCACGCCTCACTTGCTCTTCTCCGCGTACTCCTCGACCCAGGCGGCGGTGCGGGCCAGCTCGGCTTCGGCGCGCTCGATGGCCGCGGCCACCTGGCTGGCGGCGGTGCCGCCGTAGACGTTGCGCGCGTTGACCACCGACTCCGGCTGCAGCACCTGATAGATTGTCTCGTCAAACAGCGGCGAAAACTCCTTGAACTCATCCATAGTGAGATCCAGCAGGAACTTGCCGTTTTGGATGCAATACAGCACCATTTTGCCGATAACCTCATGCGCCTGCCGGAAAGGCATGCCTTTGGCCGCCAGGAAATCGGCGATGTCCGTCGCGTTGGAGAAGTCCTGGTCCACCGCCCGGCGCATCCGGTCTTTGCGCACCTTCATCGTCTCGATCATCGGCGCAAAAAGCTGCAGCGCGCCCCGCAGCGTCTTCACCGTGTCGAACATGCCTTCCTTGTCTTCCTGCATGTCCTTGTTGTACGCCAGCGGCAGCGACTTGAGCACGGTCAGAAGGCCGATCAGATGGCCGTAAACGCGCCCCGTCTTGCCGCGAACCAGTTCCGGCACGTCCGGGTTTTTCTTCTGCGGCATGATGCTTGAGCCGGTGCAGAACGCATCGTCCAGTTCCACGAACTGGAACTCGGTGCTGGACCAGAGGATCAGCTCCTCGCTCAAACGGGACAGATGCGCCATGATCAGCGCCGCGTTGGACAGAAACTCGACGATAAAGTCGCGGTCGCTGACAGCATCAAGGCTGTTTTCGTAGACGCGGCTGAAGTTCAAAAGCTTGGCCGTGTACCACCGGTCAATCGGGAAAGTGGTTCCGGCCAGCGCCCCTGCGCCCAGCGGCAGCATGTCCACCCGCTTGTAGCTGTCCTGCAAACGTTCGATGTCACGGCCAAACATGGCGACGTACGCCATCAAATGATGCGCGAACAGGATCGGCTGCGCCCGCTGCAAATGCGTATATCCGGGCGGGATCGTGTCCATGTTTGCCTGGGCCTGGCGGATCGGGGCCTCCTGCAGCTTCCGCAGCAAGTCCACAAACTCGACGATCCGTTTCCGCAAATACAGGTGCATGTCGGTGGCCACCTGGTCGTTGCGGCTGCGCCCGGTGTGCAGCTTGCCGCCGACGGGGCCGATCTCGTTGATCAGCGCCTTCTCGACGCTCATGTGGATATCCTCATCGGCCACCGAAAACTCGTGCTCGCCGCGGCGGATGCGCTCCCGCACCTTCAGCAGGCCTTCCTTGATTTTCTCGACGTCTTCCTGCGGCAAAATGCCGCAATGGCCGAGCATCGTCACATGGGCGAGGCTCCCCTGGATGTCCTCCTCGGCCATCTCCTTGTCAAACGTGATGGAGGCCGTATATTCTTCCACCAGTTGGTCGGTTTGCTTCGTAAACCGGCCGCCCCACAGCTTGCTCATGAAACGGCACGCCCCCTTACATGCCCGAAGGGCCGTGTACGCCCGAAGACACCTTGAGGCGCAGCGCGTTCAGGCGGATAAAGCCGGTTGCGTCCCCCTGGTCGTAAGCCTGGGTCGGGTCCGCTTCCATCGTCGCGATGTTCGGGTTGTACAGGCTGACCGGGCTTTTGACGCCGGCCGCAATGACGTTGCCCTTGTACAGTTTCAGACGCACCGTGCCGGTGACGTTTTTCTGGCTTTCGGTGACCAGAGCCTGAATGGCCGCCCGCTCCGGCGAGAACCAGAACCCGTTGTAAACGAGGGCCGAATACTTCGGAATGAGCGAATCGCGCAGATGCATGACCTCGCGGTCCATCGTGAGCGACTCGATCTTGCGGTGGGCAACGAACAAAATGGTGCCGCCCGGCGTCTCGTACACGCCGCGGCTCTTCATGCCGACAAAGCGGTTTTCGACCATGTCCACGCGGCCGATACCGTGTTTGCCGCCGAGCTCGTTGAGCTTCTCCATCACTTGCAGCGGGGCCATACGCTCGCCGTTCACCGCCACGCAGTTGCCGGCCTCAAACTCCAGCTCCACGTATTCGGGCTCGTCCGGCGCCGCTTCCGGCGATACGGTCAGGATGTACATATCCTGCGCTTCCGGCGCGCTGGCATCATACCACGGATCCTCCAGCACGCCGCTCTCATAGCTGATATGCAGCAGGTTGCGGTCGATGGAATACGGCTTTGAAGCCGTCGCTTTGACCGGAATGCCGTGCTTTTCGGCATAGGCGATCATTTCCGCGCGCCCCGGGAACGCGTTGCGGAACGACTCGTCCCGCCAGGGCGCGATGACTTTCAGATCAGGCGCCAGCGCCGCCGCGGTCAGCTCGAAGCGCACCTGGTCGTTCCCTTTGCCCGTGGCGCCATGGGCGATGGCGGTGGCGCCTTCCTCCCGCGCGATCTCCACCATGCGCTTGGCGATCAGCGGGCGGGCGATGCTGGTGCCGAGCAAATATTGCCCCTCATACAGCGCGCCGGCCTGAAACATCGGGAAAATGAAATCCCGCGCAAACTCTTCGCGCAGATCGTCGATGTACACCTTGGACGCGCCGGTCTTGCGCGCTTTTTCCTCAAGGCCGATCAGCTCTTCCTTCTGCCCGATGTCGGCGGTGAAGGTGATGATTTCGGCGTCGTATTTCTCCTTCAGCCAGGCCAGTATCACGGACGTGTCCAGGCCGCCGGAGTACGCGAGCACGATTTTTTCTTTCGCCATAGAACGGATCCCTGCTTTCACCAATTTCTCCTAATTTCCAACTACGATTATAAACCAGCCGCCAAACAAGTCATAGGCCACAAAACGAACATCGTAAACGCTCGCGCGGCCAACCCCGCCGGCATGGCCCCAAAAGGGCGAGAATGCCGGCGTTGGTTCGTCTGAACGTTCGAGGCTGCGCCAAAAACTTCATTCTCCCGTAATAAGCGATATATCGCATGAAGCTTTTAAGCGGTAAACATTTAAGGGAAAGAAATGACCTGATGAGTGCAAAAAGGCCGTTTTCATATTTCAAAAGACCAGGTGACGCAATTTGTGACAACCGGGGCAATAAACAGGGGTTCTGTCCCAAATAAGGTCATCCGGTTCCGTTAGCATCCAATGGCGCCTTCGCTTCTCATAAGTGTGCGCGAAGGTATTTTGACAGGCACGGACAGTGTTTTGCGCCAATGTGCGCGTGTGTTCCGCGCCAAACGCGCAAGGCTTTGCGCCAAGCGCGCAAGGGTTCATTTTACCGGCAGGGACGCGCCAAAGCACCGGACTCGCTCACATGATCGACGCCAGGATGGCTTTTTGCGCGTGCAGGCGGTTTTCCGCCTCGTCGAAAATGACGGAGTTCGGGCCGTCGATGACGCCCTCGCTCACTTCTTCCCCTCGGTGGGCCGGCAGGCAGTGCATGAACAAATAGTCCGGCTTCGCGTATTTGACCAGATCCTCGTTGACCTGATAGCCCTGGAACTTCCGGAGCCGCTCCTCCTGCTCAGCCTCAAAGCCCATGCTCGCCCACACGTCGGTGTACACCACATCGGCGTTTTCCACGGCTTCGCGGGGATCGCGGACCGTCTCGATGCGGGCGCCGGTTTCCCGCGCAATGTCTTTGGCCAGCTTCACGATTTCCGGGTCCGGGTCGTAGCCTTCCGGCGAGGCGCTGGCAAAATGCATGCCGAGCTTGGCCGCTCCGATCATCAGCGAATGGGTCATGTTGTTGCCGTCGCCGACATAGGCGATTTTCAAGCCTTCCAGGCGGCCCTTTTTCTCGAGCACCGTCTGATAGTCGGCCAACGCCTGGCACGGGTGGGACTGGTCCGACAGCGCGTTGATGACCGGCACCGCCGAGTTCCGCGCCAGCTCCACAACGTTGCGGTGGCCGAAGGTGCGGATGATCATGCCGTCCACATAGCGGGACAGCACCATCGCGGTGTCGCGGATCGTCTCCCCGCGGCCGAGCTGGATGTCATTGCGGCTTAAGAAAAGCGCATGCCCGCCCAGTTGAAACATGCCGACTTCAAAGGACACCCGGGTGCGCGTCGACGATTTTTCGAAAATCATCCCCAGCGTCTTGCCCTTCAGCGGCTGGTAGATTTCGCCCGCCTTCTGCTTGCGCTTCAGCTCGATGGCAAAATCAATCAGATAGCGGATTTCTTCCGGCGTGTAATCCGAAAGCTCGATGAAATGCCGGCCCTTCAGCCGGGCCGCCATCTCTTCCGGCTTATAATTTGCGGCCATAGGCGCTTGGCTCCTTCCTTTATGCGTTTGCGGCCGGCGCTTTCGCCAGCACGTCTTGAATGAGGCTTACGGCCTCGTCGATCTCTTCGCGGGTCACGAGCAGGTTCGGCAAAAGCCGGATGACGTTCGGCCCGGCGGGCACGACCAGGAGTCCCCGGCGGTGCAGTTCCGCAATCTTGTCCGCGGCCGGCTGGTCGCAGACGATGCCGATGAGAAGCCCTTTGCCGCGAATTTCCACGACGCCGGGCACGCCGTTCAGCGCTTCGCGCAGCCGTCCCAGCAAATATTCGCCGGCCTCCGCCGCCCGCTCCGGCACGCGCTCGGCCAGCATCGTCTCGACGGTCGCGATGACGGCGGCCGTCGCGATAGGCGTCCCGCCGAAGGTGGAAGCGTGGGACCCCGGCTCAAAGCCTTGCACATACGGCTGCTTCGCCAGCATCGCGCCGACGGGGAAGCCGCTGCCCAGCCCCTTGGCCAGCGTGAACACGTCCGGCTCCACATCGTAGTGCTGGTACGCAAACAGCTTGCCCGTGCGCCCCATGCCGGTCTGCACTTCGTCTATGATCAAAATGAGGCCGTGCTTGTCGCAAATCCGGCGCACATCCCGCAAAAAGCCGGCGTCGACGGGGATGACCCCGCCTTCCGCCTGCACCAGTTCCAGCATGACCGCCGCCGTCCGCTCGTTTACCGCCGCTTCCAGCGCCGCCGTATCATGCAGCGGCACATGGACGAACCCTTCCGGCAGCGGCGCAAAGCCGTCCTTCACCTTCTCCTGCCCCGTCGCCGTCAGCGTGGCCAGCGTACGGCCGTGGAACGACTGGTTGAAGGTGATGATCTCATAGCGCATCTCGCCGCGCACCTTCTGATGGTAACGGCGCGCCAGCTTGATGGCCGCCTCGTTGGCTTCGGCGCCGCTGTTGCAGAAAAACACCGCATCGGCGCAGCTGTTGTCCACGAGCAGCCGCGCCGCCTTTTCCTGGTTGGGGATCCAAAACAGGTTGGATACGTGCCAAAGCTCGCCAAGCTGGCTCACCAGCGCCTCGCGGACCTTGTCCGGCACGTGTCCGAGGTTGGCGACGGCCAGGCCGCTGGCAAAATCGAGATAGCCTTTGCCGGTGTCATCCCACACGCGGCTGCCTTTGCCCTTCACCAGCGTGATCGGATACCTGGCATA
>Ga0181858_1000773_pt1 | contig 15574 bp, 13 predicted proteins | sample NewIslPassag4_SG_FD_130749 | JGI IMG/M metagenome (GOLD analysis project Ga0181858, IMG submission 130749) | Feedstock adapted compost microbial communities from Newby Island compost facility, Milpitas, CA, USA - Passage 4_SG | ecosystem: Engineered > Solid waste > Feedstock > Composting ...
CCGGATTTCCTCCAGCGACGTTTGCAGCAGGGGTTTGAACGGCGCCGACAGCGGATGGGACAAGGCGTCGATCTTTTCTTTTAACACCCGCAAGTAAACGTCGTCGGCCTGGAACTTGGTGATAACCCGCCACAAATCGAGGGCCAAAATGTTGGCGGTGCCTTCCCAGACGGTGAGCACTTGCGCGTCCCGCAATAGGCGCGGCGTAACGTATTCTTCGATGTAACCGTTGCCGCCCAACGTTTCAATGGCCTGGTGCGTCGCCTCTTTTGCCGCTTCGCCGGTCCGGTATTTGATGAGGGGGATGAGCATTCGGGCCATGATTTCCTCATCCGCCGTCGCCACGCCGTCGTTGACCTTGTCGAAGTATGCGATCATATCGAAGGTGGAACCGGTGTTCACTTCCAGTTCGGTCAGCATACGCGCCAATGTTTCTTTCACCATGGCATATTCAATGATGGGCTTGCCGAAAGCGTTGCGCCCCCGGGCGTAGTGCAGCGCTTCGTAAAAGGCCCGGCGCATGATGCCGACGGATGCCACGGCGTTGCAGATGCGGGAGATGTTCAGTGCCTCGGCCATGTATTTGAATCCTTTGTCGGGATCGCCCAATAAATACCCTTCCGCCCCTTCCAGAATGACTTCGGCGGAGGGCACGGCGTTGACGCCCAGTTTGTCTTTCAGCCGCCGCACCGTAATGTGGTTGCGGGTGCCGTCGGGTTTGATCCAGGGGACGAGGAAGAGGCCAAGGCCTCTCGTGCCCGGCTTGTCGCTGACCCGGGCCAGCACCGTGGCCACCATGGCGCCGGCGTTGCTGGCGAAAAACTTCTCGCCGGTGAGGCGCCAGACGCCTTCTTTTTCCGGATCCGGTTCGGCCACCGTCAAGTTGGCCCCGACGTCGGAGCCCCCTTGCCGTTCCGTCAGCCACGTGGCTCCTTCATACAGGCGGTCGGGCTCCAGCGACGTGAGGCCCGTCAAATACGCCGCCTTTTGTTCTTCCGTGCCGTAGCGGTGGACCAGGTGGGCGGCGGACATGGTGAGGGTTACCGGGCAATAGAAGCCCGGCTCGCTTTCGCTCAGCAAATAGCCTTGCAAATACGAGTACATATAGGGTGCCTTGTGGCCCAGTTCGGGAATGGTCCGGTACAAATAACCGACGATGCCCGTGCCGTAGACTTCCCGCACCGTCTGCAAATAACCGTCGTTTTTTACGATGTGGGAAATGTCTTCGCCCCGCCGGTTGTACTTCACCAGCCGCGGCTTGCCTTCTTTATCGGTGTAGGCGGCCCGCTCGTCGATGGGACCGGCCACCATGGCGCCGAACCGGGTCAGTTCCCGGTGGGCCCAGTCGTGCATGGAGGCGGGCAAAAAACGGCGCATCAAATATTGCAAGTTCGGGTCTTCCAAGTAAAAGTTGGGATTTTCCGGCGGCAACGGGATGTTGTTCCCGTACTGCCGCGCGTCGATTTCCCGTTGGATGTTCCGCAAGGTTGTTCACTCCTTGTTGCTGTCAAGGATGGTTTTCGCACGTCGTCAACCCATGTTTTTCAGCTGGTGCTTGAGTATTTTGCCGTTGGCGTTGCGGGGCAACTGCTCCAAGACGGACACCAGCCGCGGCCATTTGTAATCGGCCAACCTGTCTTGCAAAAATGCCCGCAGGCTTTCCAGCCACGCTGCTTCATCCCGCGCCGGCGCGCCCGGTTTGGGCACGACGAAGGCTTTGACCGTCTCGCCCCACGTTTCGTGCGGCACGCCGACGACCGCCACTTCCAGCACGTCGGGATGGGCGATGATGGCGTCTTCCACTTCTTTCGGATAAATGTTGACGCCGCCGGAGATGATGACGTCTTTTTTCCGGTCGACGATCCAGAAAAAGCCGTCTTCATCGCGATACGCCAAGTCACCGGAATACACCCAGCCGTCCCGGACGGCGAGGGCCGGCTCTTCCGGCCGGTTCAAGTAGCCGATCGTGGTGCCTTCGCCCCGCAAGCGGATTTCGCCGATTTGTCCGGGAGCGCAAAGTTGGCCTTGTTCATCCACGATTTCGATTTCGGTAAAGAGGGCCCCCCGGTTGCCGATGCTGCCCGACTTGTCGTGATGATCCCGGTGGCGCAGCAAGGTCCCGCTGGGCCCGGCTTCCGTCAGGCCGTAGACGCAGACGAGTTTGTCCCGTCCGAATTTTTCCGCGATGGCGTCGGCTTGCAGCTTGGACAGCGGCGCGCCGCCGTAAACCCAATATTTGGCCGCCGACAGATCCCGCTGGTCGAAGTCGGGCAGTTGCATGCTCAACAAATACGCCACCGGCGCCCCGAAGAAATGGGTGATGCGTTCTTTTTCCGCGATGTTCAGGAAAATGTCGGGGGCGAAGGTCGGATAGAAGACGTGGGCGGCTCCGACCATGACACCGGCCATGAACATCAGGTGCAACGGCGCGGAATGGCTCAAAGGCATCATGTGGAGGATGCGGCTGTCGGTGTTGCACTCGAATTCCACGGCGATCATGGAACTGACGGTGAGCAAGTTCCGGTGCGTAAAGCGGACGCCCTTGGGCCGGCCGGTGGTGCCCGACGTGTACAAAATGTCCACTTCGTCGTCCTCGCTCAAGGACCAGTGATCGAAGGCCGGTATATCGGGGGTGGGGGCGTTTTTCCAATCGTCCAAGCTTTCCCACGCCCCGTCCGCCGGACCGGTTTTCACGAAGAGACGGCCGTTGCTTTCAGCCAGCCGGGTCACGGCGGGGAAGACGGCTTCGTGCACAAATAATCCTTTGGCTTGGCAGTCGTCCAAAATGTAAGCGACTTCATCTTGGCTGAAACGAGGGTTGATGGGAACGACAATGGCGCCGGCGCGGATGACGGCGAAATACAAGATGGCGAAATCGGGCACGTTGGGCATCATGAGGACGATGCGGTCGCCCCGCTGAACGCCTTTTTGCTGCAACAGGCGGGCCAAATGATCGGCGGCTTCGTTCCACTGGCGGTACGTCGGCCGCAGCTCGCCCAGGACGAGGGCTTCCCGTTCCGGATATTTGTTTCCGTCAATGGCCAACAGCTTGGATACGTTCATGGCACTCCTCCTGTTTCGGCACGAATTTATAAAAGTACAAAGCAACGTCAAAGGCCGGAGGTTTGGGACGCCGGAGGGGCTTGTTCTTCATCCAGCTCCGCCAGCTTTTGTTCAAAGCGGGTTTTGAATTCCACAATTTCATCCCGCAGCTGGATGAGCTCTTCGATGCGGGCGTTCAGTTCGCGGATTTTTTCTTCACCGTACTGTATCGTTCGTTCCAGTTGTTTGCGCCCGCTCGGATCTTCGTCGAACAGCGTGATCATTTCCTTGATTTCGGCCAGCGTAAAGCCGAAACGTTTCCCGCGAAGTATCAACTTCAAACGGCCCCGATCGCGACGGGTGTAATAACGGGTCCCTTTTCCGATGCGTTGCGGATGGATCAGCCCCACTTCTTCGTAATAGCGAATGGTGCGGGTGCTGATGTCCAACTCTTGCGCCAATTCGGAGATGGTAAAAAGCCGTCTTTCACCGTCCCGTGTCACCCGGTTCAAACCTCCTTGTCTGATTAGGCATACTATAACATTAATTAACGTTAACGTCAACGTAAAAATGTTTTATATTCCGATAATTAATTGCCAATCGTTGGTTCTTATTGCTCGACCGTCGGGAAATTTTGTATGATGAACACATCGTGTAGGATGTTGAGAACGGAAAGGAATGGGCGAATGGAAACGGGTTCCATCCTGAAAGGACCATTTCTCATTTTGTTGCTGAACGCTTTTTTGGGCACCATCGGCGTCAGTCTGGCGATTCCGGTGTTGCCCGCTTATCTTGCGGAAATGGGGGCCGGTGGGCGCATTTTGGGATTGTTGGTCGCTGCTTTCAGTGTGACCCAGTTTCTGTTTTCGCCCATGGCCGGCGAATGGACCGACAAATACGGCCGGCGGAAGTTCATTTTGTTGGGCATGGCGTTATTTAGCTTTTCGGAAGGCTTGTTTGCCGTCGGAAAAACGTTGTGGGTCTTGTTTTTGTCCCGCCTGCTCGGAGGTTTGGCGGCGGCCTGCATCATCCCGGCGGTGATGGCTTACGTGGCCGATCTGACCAGCGAGCAACTGCGGGCCAAAGGGATGGGGTGGCTGGCGGCCGCCATGTCATTGGGTTTGGTTATCGGTCCCGGCGTAGGCGGTTTTTTGGCCGAGTTCGGCGTGCGCATGCCCTTTTATTTCGCTTCGGCAGTGGCGCTTGTGGCCTTGCTTTTTTCGTTTATCTGGTTGCCGGAAACAAGGCCCATCCGGGCCCAGTTGCGGGCGCGCCGCCGGCGGCGGAAGAGCGAACCGTTCCTGCGGCAATTGGCCCGCTCGTTGCGAAAGCCGTACACCTTGTTGCTCTTGTTGATGTTTGCCATGAGCTTTGGCCTGGCCAACTTCGAGTCGGTCTTCGGCCTCTTTGTCGACGACCGTTTCGGTTTCACGCCCAAGGACATCGCCGTCGTCGTGACGTGCGCCGCCCTGTTGGGCGTGTTGGCGCAAGCCGTGTTCGTGGAAAAATTGGCTTCCTCTTTCGGCGAGCGGCCTGTGGTCATCGTCACGCTGGCGCTGACGGCCGTCGGTTACGCGGGAATTTTGTTGGCGTGGAATTTTTGGAGCGTGTTGCTGGTGACGATGGCGGCGTTTATGACGACGTCGATTTTGCGGCCGACCATCAGTACGCTGTTGTCCAAAATGGCCGGCGATGAGCAGGGGTTTGTCGCCGGCATGAACAACGCGTACATGAGCATCGGCAATGTGGCGGGGCCGCTGGCGGCCGGTTTCCTGTACGATTGCAACGAAACTTGGCCGTTTCTTTCCGCTTCGTTGGTTTTTGTCCTCTGCTTTGCGGTGGCGCTGGTGGGTCTGAAACGTATGGCCAACCGCCGGGAAGCCGGGGCCGGCGGAGAAGGACGAAACGTTTCAAATATGGGTTAGTTCGGCTGGATGAGCCGGACTTTTTCTTTATTTTTCCAAAAGAAGAAATAGTAGATGGCCTGGATCGTCAACCCGCTGGCGAAAACGATGGGAAAACTGAGCCAAATGCCTGACAGTCCCAAAGGCGTGAACTGGGATAAAAGATAGGCTGCCGGCACTTGGATGCACCAAATGTTTAAGATGGACAGCAATGTCGGCCAAAAGACGTCGCCGCTGGCCCGCATGATGCCGGTCAGGGAGTTCATCACGCCGAACAGCAAATAACTCCATAGGGTGAGCAGCAAAAAGTTCAAGGCGATGTACAGCGATTCGGCTTCGGTGATGAACAAGGACAAGAGCAATTTGGCCGAGACGTACGTCGCGATGATGAGGGTTCCGCTGACGGCCAAATTTAATTTAATCCCTGTGTACATAATCGATTGTAGCCGATGAATAAGCCCGGCGCCGATGGCTTGGGCGCCGAAAATGGAAACGGTCATGCCGATGCTGATGGCCGGCATTTGCACGTAACTGATGATTTGGTTGGCGGCGCCGTATGCGGCGGCGGCGCTGGAACCGTACCGGTTGACCAAGGACACGAGGGCGATGGAAGAGAGTGAAATCATGATCATCTGTATGCCGGACGGTATGCCGATTTTGAAAAGCAGCTTGAGAATCGTCGGGTTGATTTTCAAGTTGCGCGCCGTTTCCTTGTCCAGCCGCAACGGATGTTTCTTCCGGTGAAGATAAAGCAGCAGCAGGACGAGCGTTATGGTGTCGGAAAGGATGAAGGCCAGCCCTGCACCGTAAATTCCTAGGGACGGCAAACCTAGCCAACCCAACACGAACAACGGCGTGAGCGCCACGGTCATCACCGTCGAGACGATAAGAAAATAAAACGGCGTTTTAGAATCGCCGGTTCCGCGCAAAAATGTGGTGTACATTACGTACGGAAACAGGAGGGGCAAGCCGGAAAACATGAGCGTCGCATAGCCGAGCACCAGGTCGAAGATGTCGGCCGGGGTGCCCATGAGCAGAAAAATCGGACGCCGGAATGCAATGCCGATGACCAAGACCGCCAAACCCATAAAAAAAGCGAAGGACAGAGACGTGCCGACGACGGCTTTCAATTGTTTTTCGTCCCGGGCGCCGTAGGCTTGGCCGATCAAGACGGTGCTGGCGTTGCCGATGCCGATGAGCAATGAAATCATGAGAAAAAAAACGGGAAAAAAGATGGATACGGCCGCCAACGCTTGCAAGCCGACAAACTGCCCCACGAAGATGTTGCTGACGGTGGAGCTGATGGATTGCAAAAAGTTGCTCAGCATCAACGGAATGAGGAAGGCCAACATCGTCCGCCAGGATGGATAGGTCGTTTCATTGGCCGCAAATTCTGTCATCGTGACCCTCCTTGGGAGTACGTTTTCAAACATTCTTTATTATAATCGATAAAAGTTGAAAAAAGCACTTGCCGACCTGGTTCAGGACCAAAACCCGAACCAGTGGCAAGCGCCGCATGGATTGTTTGGTTCGTTAAAAATTGACTTTGTCCTTGATCCATCCCCGGGCTTCCATGGCTTTCACGATGCGGGCGATGGACACCATGTAGGCCGCAGTCCGCATGTCGACGTTTTTGTTTTGATGCATTTCATAAACCCGCTGATACGCGTCAACCATTTTTTGTTCCAATCTTTGGTTGACTTCTTCTTCCGTCCAATAATAATTCATCAAGTTTTGCACCCATTCGAAATAAGAGACCGTGACACCGCCGGCGTTGGCCAAGATGTCGGGAATGACGTGAATGCCTTTTTCGTAGAGAATTTGGTCCGCTTCGGGAGTGGTCGGCCCGTTGGCCGCTTCGGCGACGATTTTCGCCTTGATGCGATCGGCATTGTCTTCGTTGATTTGATCTTCCAGGGCCGCCGGCACGAGAATGTCCACTTCCAGCTCCAGCAATTCCTGGTTGCTGATGCGTTGGGTCTTGTCGTTCAAGTAAATGACCGAACCGGTTTTTTCTTTTACGGTCAATGCTTCTTGGGGATCGATGCCTTCGGGGTTGTAGACGCCGCCTTGGGAATCGCTGATGGCGACAATCCGGCAACCGAGTTCTTGCAAGAGGAGCGCCGCAAAACTACCGGCATTGCCGAAACCTTGGATGGCCACCGTTGCGCCTTCCATGGGGATTCCTAATTTTGCGCAAGCTTCCTGGATGGTGTATACGCAACCGCGGGCGGTCGCTTTATCCCGACCGAGGGAACCGCCGATGATCGGGTGTTTTCCGGTGATGACGCCTGGGGTGAACGCTTGGCGGATGCGGCTGAACTCGTCCATCATCCAGCCCATGACTTCCGCGTTGGTGTAAACGTCCGGAGCGGGAATGTCTTTTTCCGGTCCGATGATGGAGGCGATGGCTTGGATGAATCCGCGGCTGACCCGTTCCAATTCGCCTTTGGACAATTCTTTCGGGTTACAGATGACGCCGCCTTTGCCGCCGCCATAAGGCAATCCGACGACGCCGCATTTGAACGTCATCCACATGGACAACGCTTTGACTTCGTCCATGGTGACGTTGGGATGAAACCGGATGCCTCCCTTGGTCGGGCCGATGGCATCGTTATGTTGGGAACGGAAGCCGTGGAAAATGCGGGTCGTTCCGTCGTCCATGGTGACCGGGAACGAGACGCAAAGAACACGCATCGGATGCAGGAGAATTTCCGTCACATTTTGGTCAAGACCGAGCATCTTGGCTGCGTGGGCAACTTGATATTGAGCGATTTCAAAAGGATTGTGCATAGATCGACCTCCATTTCCAAATCTTGAAGATGTATAAAATGATGAATAATGTGAACAGATGCTGGATGACCCGACTTGATTCATGTAGAGGCGCGCCGTTTCAAAACGAGGAAAACATGCAGTCCGGACTGCATTGTTTGCGCAAAACCGTTAGTGGCTTTGGCATCAACTGCAACATTATAACATAACTGTGTTTTATGTTTGAAGATAGAATTTACTTGTCACAATATATTCAAAAACGATGAACGGGAAAAGAAATCTGCTTCCGGTTCCTTTATAATAGATGTAGGTACAGGCGAAAACGGTTTGCCTGTTGGGAGATGAAGAGGAGGAAGCATGGGCATGAACAAAGTACATACGGCCTTGTCCATCGCCGGTACGGATCCGAGCGGCGGAGCGGGCATCCAGGCCGACTTGAAAACGTTTCAGGAGCTGGAAGTATACGGCATGAGCGTCGTCACGGCGGTCGTCAGCCAAAACACCATGGGCGTAAAGACGTATTTGGACATGCCGCTGGAACTCATCGAAAGCCAAATCGACGCCGTGTTTGAAGATATCCCGCCCGATGCGGTCAAGACGGGGATGTTGTCCCAATCGGCGGTCATTGAGCTGGTGGCGGCGAAACTGAAGCAATACCGGGTGCGGCATTACGTCATGGATCCGGTGATGGTGGCCAAGAGCGGCGATCCGCTGCTGGCGGAAGAGGCCCGCAAAACCCTCGTGCAAGTGTTGTTGCCGTTGTGCGAAGTGGTGACGCCCAATTTGCCGGAAGCGGAAGTGATGCTGGGCCGCGAGATTCGCGACTTGGCCGCCATGCGCGACGCCGCCAAACGGCTGGTGGAAGAGTACGGCGTGAAGGCGGCGGTGGTCAAAGGCGGACACTTGGCCGGCGACGCCCGGGACGTCGTGTACGATGGCAACGTGATGGAAGAGTTGGCCGCGTCGAAAGTTCAAACACCCCATACCCACGGGACGGGATGCACGTTTTCGGCGGCGATTTGCGCCCAATTGGCCAAAGGCTCGTCGGTTTTCGAAGCCGTGGCGTTGGCCAAGCGGTTCATCACGTGCGCCGTCCGGGACACCCTCGGCATCGGCAAGGGCCATGGCCCGACCAACCATTGGGCGTATCGGCGGCAGGCGTAAGCGGGGACGAGCGAATCAGTCTACAGAATTTGACCAGCATGATTTGAACTGCCGGGTGATGACATGATCGTATATGGATTTTACGGTCCCAGCGGAACGGGGAAAAGCCATCGCGTGTTACAGCTTTGCCACGGTCTGGGCGTCGACGATTTTATCGACGACGGATTGTACATCCGCCACGGGCGAAAAGTGGCGGGCATTTCCGCCAAATACGAAGCGAACAAAATGGCCGCCATTCGCCGGGCCATTTTCGACGACCCGGAACATGCCCGCATGGTCCGACAGGCCATTGAGCAATACAAGCCGGACAAACTGTTGATCGTCGGCACTTCCCAGAAGATGGTCCGGCGGATTGCCGAACGCCTGTCTTTGCCGGCTCCCGCCGAGTGGGTGCACATCGGCCAAGTGGCCGGCGAGGAGGACATTCAGCGGGCCCAGTATTATCGCAAGTATCACGGACAACACGTCATTCCCATTCCCCGCATCCAAGTGGAAAAGGACCGGTTTCATCAGTTGATCGAGCGGGTCCGGGCCATTTTTGCCCCGGATTCCCGGCCAATCGGCGAGAACACCATCGTCTTTCCCCGTTTTCAAGGCGGCCGGGTCTTGGTGACCGAAGCGTGTCTCAAGTCCCTTGTCCGGTATGTCGTCCAGCAAGATTCGCAAGTGTGCGATGTGCTCTGGGTGACGCTGGCCGATGATTTGGACCGGCCCATGCAGATTGCGCTGACGCTGTACGACGAAATTCCCATTCCCGTGGTGGCGAAACGGATACAGGCGAACGTGCGCGAGTTGTTCGTCCAGATGCTGGATCGGATCATACCGACACCCGTCGTCTTTGTCCGCCGCCTGGAACTGCGCAGCAGAGGGCTTGTCTCCTTGGGCGACGCCCGCAATTGACCTGCGTAGAAGCATCCTTTATGCTATATGTTATCCTTGCACTTTTTCCTAGATTTTACTTGATTTATAGAAAGGAGACGGCAAAGTGTTCAGAAAAATTGGCATCATCGGGTTTGGCACGATGGGCTCCGGCATCGCGCAAGTCTGTTTGGAAAACGGGTACGAAGTCATTGCGGTGGAACAGGAGGAATCGTATTTTTCCCGGGGTTTCAACCAAATGAAGCAAAATTGGCAACGGGCCATCGCGAAGGAACGGATGACGGCGGAACAGGCGGCGGAGTGCGAGGCGCGCCTCGTCATGACGACCGATATCGCCCGCTTGGGCGAAGCCGATTTTGTCATTGAGGCCGTGCCGGAAAACATTGCCTTGAAAAAAGAACTGTTCAAGAAAATGGACCAACATGTCCGCCCCGGTGTGGTGATGGCCAGCAACACGTCGGGGTTGAGCATAACCGAAATGGCCAGTGTCACTTCCGATCCGGGCAGGGTGATCGGGGTTCACTTTTTCAATCCCGTTCCGGTGATGAAGCTTGTGGAACTGATTCGCGGGTTGGAGACGCGGGAAGAGACGTATCAGGCGGCCAAGCAATGGGTCGATTCCTTGGGCAAGGAATCCATTGACGTGAAGGAATCGCCGCTGTTTGCCGTCAACCGCATTCTCGTTCCCATGATCAATGAGGCCATTTTTGTTTTGCAAGAAGGCATCGCCAGCGCGGAAGACATCGATAAAGGGATGAAACTGGGGGCCAACCATCCGATTGGACCGTTGGCGCTGGCCGATCTCATCGGTTTGGATACGTTGCTGTTCGTCATCGACTCTTTATATGAAGAAACCCAAGATTCCAAATACCGCGCCGCGCCCTTGCTGCGGAAAATGGTCCGGGCCGGCCATTTGGGCAGAAAGACCGGCCGGGGCTTTTACGAATACAATTAACACTTTTCGCTGATGTTTCTTGTGTTTATCCGCGTATCGCTCCCAAAGGCGCATGGCCGGAAATGAGACGGGAGGGAGCAGCCCATGAGAGTGCAAATCCGCCGGATTAGCCGGCAAGACAAGATTACGTTGCAAGAATCGGCGGGCCTGGCCATTGTGACCTTGCACCGGCCTTACGCCCGCAACGCTTTGACGGTCGAAATGTGGGACGAATTGGCCCAAGTGGTGGATCGGCTGGCGGAAAATCCGAAAAACCGGGTGTTGTTGTTGCGGGGGGCGGGCAAACAGTTTACCGCCGGCTCCGATTTGAAAGAATTTCACCGGATGCAGCTGGACGAAGCCGAGGCCGCCTTCCGCGTCATGGACAAGGCCATTTCCGCCGTGGAACGCCTGCCGTTTCCCACCGTTGCCGTCGTCAACGGCCCGGCCATGGGCGCCGGTTTGCAATTGGCCCTGGCCTGCGATTTGCGCATCGGATCGCCGTTGACCAAGATGGGCATGCCGGTCAGTCGCTTGGGCATTACGTTGGACGCCAGTTTTACGAAGCGCCTGGTCGACCTCATCGGCCCCAGCCGGACAAAAGATATGGTCTATACGAACCGCATATTTGACGCCGACGAATGTTTGCAGATCGGACTGTTGAATTATTTGGTCGACGAGAAGCGGCTCGATCGGTTTGCCGTGGAAACCGGCTATTTAATAGCCAGACAGTCGGCCGCTTCTTTGCGGGCGGTGAAGCGGAACGTCGCCCTCCTTTCGCCTCGGACCGACGTGGCCTGGGAAGACTCCCGGTATCGTTTTGTCGATCCGGTGGACTTTCCCATCGGTGTCGCTTCTTTTGTCAGCAAGCAGCCGCCCCGATTCGTCCGTTCAAGGAAAAGCCCCCATGTTTGACCAGCCGGACAGGTCCTGTCGTCGGATCGTTCCGGCGTTTTTTGTCAATTTTTTTCTCAGTTGGGGCATAAATTTATGGTATATTTATCCATATGACGACGTCGTTGCTAAGGAGGAATTATTTTGAGAATTTCAATCAAAATTAAATTCATATTATTCTGTTGTATTTTATTAATTATTCCGAGCACCATAGTCGGAGGCGTTGGTTACAATTTGGCGCGGCAAGGGCTGCACGAGCAAATGGTGGCCAATCTGCAAAACAGTGTGACGATGGCGCTGGAGCTCATACACACGCAGCAAGAACTGGTCAACAGCGGCCAACGTTCCTTGACCGAGGCCCAAGAACTCGTCAAGGAGACGTTGCTGGGACCGAAACAAGCCGATGGGACCCGGCCCATCAATGAAAACATGGATTTCGGTCCCAACGGCTATTTTTACATATTGGATACGAACGGCGTGTTGTTGGCCCATCCGAACAGTGAAGGGAAAAACCTCTGGAATGAGCAGGATGAACACGGCCGGTTTTACATCCAGGAAGTCATTCAAACGGCCCTGGAAGGCGGCGGTTTGACGACGTACAAATGGCCTTTGCCGCAAAGTCCGGACCGGATAGAGGAAAAAGTGGTCTATTCCATTTACGAGCCGGGTTGGGGATGGGTCGTGGCGGTGGGCGCCTACACGAAAGAGATGAACCGGTATGCCCAGTTATTAATGAACGTGCAAGGGGCGACCTTTACCTTGGCCATCGTCTTGGGGGCGCTGGTGGCGTATTGGTTCTCAAGCCGCCTGGCCAAGTCCATCGGCCGGCTCGTCCGGCAGACGGAGGCGGTGAGCAACGGCGATTTGTCGTTACCGGCGTTGGCCGTCACGAGCCGCGATGAACTTGGGGATTTGACCGCCCACGTCAATCAGATGATCGAGCATTTGCGGGAGATGTTGCAAGAAGTGAACCGTACGGCCGACCATGTGGCCGCCGCCTCGGAAGAAATGTTGGCCTGCAGCGAAGAGACGACTCAGGCGGCGGAACAGATCAGTATAGCCATGACTAACGTGGCCAACAGTTCGGAGATGCAGGTCGAACAAATCGGTGAGGCCAACGGCGTTGTGGCGGAAATGATGGATCGGCTGGGCCAAGTGGCGCAAGATATGGAGCGGGGCCAAGCGGAATCGCTGGAAAGTGTCCGCATTGCCGAAGAAGGCAGCGAAATGATGGCGAAATCGCAACAACAGATGAATCACATCGGGGAAACGAACCGGTTGATGAACGAAGTCATTCGTTCGCTGGAAGAGAAGGCGGCCCGCATCGGCGAAGTGGTGACGCTGATTACCCATATCGCCGAACAGACCCATCTGTTGAGTCTGAACGCCGCCATTGAAGCGGCGCGGGCGGGCGAACACGGGCGCGGTTTTTCCGTCGTGGCCGATGAGGTGCGGAAATTGGCCGATCAGTCGAAAGCCGCCGGCGATCAAGTCGTCGCATTGATCGGTCAGATTCAACAAGAAGTGATGCGAACGGTTGGCGCCGTGGAAGAAAATACGGCGGCCGTGGAATCGGGCATCCAGTTGTCCCGGCAGGCGGGCGAGTCGTTTAGGGCCATTGCGGAACAAGTGACCGGATTGAAGGAACGCATTCATCACATCGGCGGCGCAGTGGAAACGATGCGGCTCAATGCGGAAAAATTGGAGAAGGTCATTTCCAAAGTGTGGAAATTATCCCAGGAGACGATGGGATATTCGGAACAAGTGGCCGCTTCTTCGGAAGAACAGACGGCGGCCATGGAACAAGTGACTTCCATGGCCACCAACTTGAACGACCTGGCCGGCAATTTGAAAGCGATGGTCGATTGCTTCAAGCTGTAAGGCGACGGTACGACCCGCCCGGATATTCGGCGCTCCGGCGGGTCATACTAGCCGGAAAAAGGAGCGCCGAACATGTCCACGACACAGCCGAATGCGCCGGCGCGTCCAGGCCATGCGGCTCCCGCCCCTTTTGTTCCCGAGCAAGTGTTTTTCGAACCGGACGCGCTGGAATATCCGCTGGGAAAAAAGTTGTATCAACAGATGCGAAAAGCCGGCGTGCCGATACGCATGACGACGAGCCATAACCAGGTACGGGGCCTTTCCGGCCGAGGCGACGCCCAGACGTACCGCATCGCCAAAAAGACGCTGGTGGTGGGGGTAAAACGCGCGTTGAAATTCGAGCCGTCCAAGCCGTCGGCGGAATACGCCCTGCCTTTGGGCACGGGCTGCATCGCCCACTGCCATTACTGTTATTTGAACACCAATCTGGGCACGAAGCCTTACGTCCGGGTGTACGTGAACGTGGATGAAATATTGGCCCAGGCGAAACGGTATATCGACGAACGGGCGCCGGAAGTGACCCGTTTTGAGGCCGCGTGCACGTCCGATCCGCTGGCGGTGGAACATTTGACCGGCAGTTTACAAAAGGCCATCCGCTTCATGGCCGGAGAGCCGCTGGGGCGGTTGCGGTTTGTCACCAAATTTCATTTTGTCGAGCCGTTGCTGGACATTGACCACGGCGGCCACACCCGCATCCGTTTCAGTTTAAACGCCCCCTTTGTCGTAAAGTACTTCGAGCCGGCCACATCGCCTTTGGCGTTGCGAATCGAAGCGGCGCAAAAAGTGGCGCAGGCCGGATACCCCATCGGCTTCGTCTTGGCGCCGCTGTACCGGTTTGACGGATGGCGGCAGCAATACGTCCAACTGTTGGAACGGCTCGCCCGTTATGATGATTTGGCCCGCTACGGCGACGTGACGTTTGAACTCATCCAGCACCGGTTTACGGCGGTGGCCAAGTCGGTCATCTTGCAACGGTATCCGCAGACGAAGTTGGAAATGGACGAGGAGGCGCGGAAAATCAAGTGGGGAAAATACGGCCGCGCCAAGTACGTCTATCGGGACGAAGAGGCGGACGAGTTGCGGCATGTGCTGGAAGACGCCATTGCCCGCCATTTCCCCCAGGCCCGCATCGAATATTTCACATGAGCAGGGCCGTTTTTTTTTACCGATGGGCGCACCGCGTGCTACAATGAGGGGCATGAACGAAAGGAGAAACCGGGAAATGGAGCGGGCGTGGGTTACCCGAATGCACGACTGTCAACGCTGTCCTCGTTTGGTGGAATGGCGGCAAGCTGTTGCCGGAAAGAAGCCTGCATTTAGAGCGGACGAATATTGGTCGAAACCCGTCGGTGGTTTCGGCGATCCCCAAGCCCGCTTGCTCATTGTCGGCTTGGCGCCGGGTGCCCATGGAGCCAATCGGACCGGCCGTCCGTTTACCGGCGACGCGGCGGGGGAGTGGTTGTATCGGGTTTTGTATGAAAATGGCATGGCCAGCCGACCGACAGCGGTGGACGCGAATGACGGAATGGTGTTAAACGACGTGTTCATCACCAACGTCGTGCGGTGCGTGCCGCCGGACAACAGACCGGCCAAGGAGGAGCTGGCCGCCTGCCGCAATTGGCTCCAGGAGGAAATGGCACAGTTGCCGCGGATTGAGGTCATCTTGGCGTTGGGCAGGGAAGCTTTTCACAGTGTGAAGATGTTGTATCGGCAACTAGGGGTAGACGTCACGGGGATGTCGTTTGCCCACGGCGCCGTCTACCCCTTGGGCGAACGGTTTCCCGTACTGATGGGCTGTTATCATCCGTCCCGGCGAAATACCAATACCGGTCTGCTTACTTGGGAAATGTGGAAGGCCGTTTTTGACACCATTCGGTTGCGTTTTATAAAATATTTGTAAAATATGCATTTCGCCTGGACAGTGGACAGGAGGTATGGGCGTTGAAGAAGACTTTGAAAAAGTGGTTGTCCTGTCGTGAAAACGGCCGCCTTTGGCTGTACGTCGGCGGTGCGGTGGCGGTCCTCATTTTGTTGTTTGGCCAGTTATGAGTTGGCCCGCCAATTGTTCCGTCACCCACTGAACACCTACCAAGCCGCGGATGGC
>Ga0181858_1000782_pt1 | contig 15503 bp, 10 predicted proteins | sample NewIslPassag4_SG_FD_130749 | JGI IMG/M metagenome (GOLD analysis project Ga0181858, IMG submission 130749) | Feedstock adapted compost microbial communities from Newby Island compost facility, Milpitas, CA, USA - Passage 4_SG | ecosystem: Engineered > Solid waste > Feedstock > Composting ...
CCTTCGCCGCCGACGTTGATCATGCCGGCCCGGGCGGGCAGCGCCGCGGCGAGGCCGGTCAGCAGGATCGGCGTCGCCTTGATCAGCACTTCGCCGAAGCCGTACCGGTTGCCGAACGCGGACTTGAACATCGAAACATATAGATCGATCGGACTGACGCCGTAGACGAGCAGGAACACGCCGAAGGCCGCGAACGGCGCGAGGATCAGGCCGGCCTGGATCAGCGCGGACTTCGCGCGCGGCGCAAGGCCGCGTCGGGACGGCGCGGAGGCCGTGCCGGTCGGGGCCGCGCCGGCGGACGCTCCGGTTCCGGTTGCGACGACCGCAACCGCCGCTTCGGCCTTGTCCGCCGCGCCCGTCGGCCCGCTGACGGCCGATGCGTCCGCTCCGGCCCGGTCCATATTGCCCGCCGTTTTGCCCGCAGTCCGCGCCGGTTCCGCCGCCGCGGCCGCCTGCGTCGTCATGGCGCCGGCATCGCTTCTCATCATGCGGATTCCCCCTTCAGCATGCGGCTGCCGATCGCCGCGGCGTCCGTCTCCTCCGTCCGGTACGGCCCGTGCAGCCGTCTGCCCGACAGCACGACGATCCGGTCCGACAGCGTGAGCAGTTCGTCCAAATCCTCCGAAAACAGCACAACCGCCGTGCCGCTCTCCGCCAGCTCGATCAGCCGCTGCTGGATGACGCGCGTCGTGCCGATGTCAAGACCGCGGCTCGGGTAGCTGATGACCAGCGCCTTCGGCTTCCGCAGCAGCGCGCGTGCAAGCACCATCCGCTGCACGTTGCCGCCCGACAGCGTGTCGGCCCGGCGCGCCGGATCGGCGAGCGCCAGCGCCGCAGCCTCCTCGCTCGCCCCGAGCGCCTCGCGCACGCCGCGCCAGTCGATGCCGGCGCCCTTCGGCTTCATCGGCAGGCCGTCCAGCACCATGTGCTCGAGGATCGTGAACCCCGGAATAACCGAGTCGCGCAACGGGTCCTCGGAGACGTACGTCACGCCCGCCGCGATGAACGCCCGCGGGTCGGCCGGCATCGGCCTGCCGGCCACGCGCAGCTCGCCTTCGGCAAGCGGCCGGAGGCCGAACAGCGCCTCCGCGAGCTCGCGCTGGCCGCTGCCGGAAATGCCGGCGACGCCGAGAATTTCGCCGGCCCGGACGTCGAGCCGCACCTCCCCGAGCACCGTCTCGCCGTGGTCCCCCCGAATGACGCCGTCCGCGATCGTGATGAGCGGTTCGGGTTCGGCGGGGGATTTTTCCCCGTGCGGTTCCTTCCGGCGGCCCACCTGCTGCAGCGCCTTGTCCCCGATCATCGCGCGGACGAGCGCGGCCTCGTCCCAGCCCGCTTCCCGTCCGGCCGACCAGACGACCTCCCCGGCGCGCAGCACCGTCACATGGTCGGCGCACGCGAGCACTTCGCGGATCTTGTGGGTGATCAGCAGCACGCCGTAGCCGTCGGCGCGGAGCCCGGCGTGCAGGTGGTGTACGAAGACGAACTCGTTGCCTGCGTGCTCGACATTGCGCCGTTCAACGAAGGCCATCTCCTGATTCTGCCGAAGGCGCACGCCCTGGACGTCGAAGAGCTCGAACCTGCGGCCGCCCGAGCGGTCATGGACGCGTCGCGGAAACTGTCCGTCGTGCTGAAGCGGGTGTTCCGGCCCGACGGTATCACGATTTGCCAGAACGGGGGAACATTCAACGATCTCGGCCACTACCACATGCACCTGATCCCGCGGTACGAAGGGGACGGCTTCTCCTGGAGCGAGCCGGCCCGTCCCCACGACGCCGGGCGGCGGCTGGCCGAGACCCGGGAGAAAATCGTGCGCGCCATGGATTGAAAGCAGCCGGGATATTAATTAGAATTCTAATTAAATCCGCGAACAGGATTCGCGGACGTCTTTTTCGGACCATGGTTAGAATTCTAACTAATATCGTGAAGGAGGCGAATGTCATGCGGAAAGCGTATCGTTGGGCGGGATGGATTGTCGTGTGGCTGACGGCGGTGTTTTTTCTCCAGAACGGGGTGCAGAAGGTGATCGGCGCGCAGCAGATGGTGGCCATGTTCCGCGAGCTCGGCTACCCCGACTGGATGCGGATCGCAGTCGGGCTCATCGAGATCGCGGGGGCCGTGCTGCTCGTCATTCCGCGCTTCACCCTCCACGCGTCCGCGGGGCTGGCGGTGCTGATGATCGGCGCCGCGGTGTCCGAATGGAGAGCGGGCGAGTTGTTCGAAGCGCTTCTGCCCTTCCAGTGGCTCCTCGTGTTCCTGATCATCCTGTACGCGCGCATCCGGATCCGCCGCGCGGCTGCGGTGAAGGAGACGGAGGCGCTATGAGCGCAAAATCTTCTCCATCGGCCGGCCCTTCGCGAGCTCGTCGATCAGTTTGTCCAAATAGCGGACTTCGCGCATGAGCGGGTCCTCGATGTTTTCGATCCGGACGCCGCAGATGACCCCCGTGATTTTCTCCCGCGCGGGGTTGAGCGCGGGCGCTTCCGCGAAGAACGCCTCAAAATTCGTCCGTTTCCCGAGATGGGCCTCCAGCTCCTCCTGGCTGTAGCCGGTCAGCCAGCGGATGATCTCGTCAACCTCCGCTTTCGTGCGGCCCTTCTTCTCCGCTTTCTCGACATAGTGGGGGTAGACGCCTGCGACGCTCATCGTGTAGATGCGGTGCTTGGCCATGTGCCGATCCTCCCGTGCAGCATCGGATGGGGTGATGCCATGATCGTAACCTTAATCGGCGTCCGGCGCAACCGGAGCTTCTGTCCGCCGGTGGACGCCGAGGCGGCGGTGCGCATGCGACGGCCCCGGCCGACCGTGCGGTTCGGGGAGAAGCGGCCGCAGGCTCCGGAACGGTTCGGACGGATGCGGAACGTGTCATTGTCCGGAGGATCGGGTGATCCTCCCGTCTGTCCGGCGGAAATACGGCCGTTCCGGACGATGGACAGGGTGCTGTCCATCCGGTCGGATCATTCGCCGCTTCTGTCGGCAACTGCGGGAACCGGTTCGAAGAAGCGGCGGGTTGAGGCGCGGGACATGGCGTCGATCCCGAAAGCCGTCCCCATCGATGGCGGGAAAACCGTCGGTGGGGGCGGCTATTTTTCTGTGCCAGACCGCGGGGGCGTAGCGTGGTATCCACGTTACAGCGTGCCCGCGGGGGCGTTGTGCGATGCTGTAGCGTGGTATCCACGTTACAGCGTGCCCGCGGGGGCGTTATGCGCTGCTGTAGCGTGGTATCCACGTTACAGCGTGCCCGCGGGGGCGTTGTGCGTTGCTGTAACGTGGTATCCACGTTACAGCGTGCCCGCGGGGGCGTTATGCGATGCTGTAGCGTGGTATCCACGTTACAGTGTGCCCGCGGGGGCGTTGTGCGATGCTGCAGCGTGGTATCCACGCTACAGCTTCTCCAGCCGGACACTTCTCATGCAAGCTGATCAATTAAAAGTGACATATAAACAACATGGTCATGTCAGACATATCATTGATTCATAACAATCAAGAAAAAATATTAGCGAAAAAACATAAAGATTTTAGGACACTGGCGCTATATAATGAGATCGAGAGAAATAAATGTCAGAAAAACTTACACCAACAAGGAGGCGAACCGGATGTACATCGACGCGAGACCCTATCGGTACCCGTTCGACGGCAACCTGACGCCGCAAAACACCGCGCTCATGGTGATCGACATGCAGACGGATTTCTGCGGCATCGGCGGGTATGTGGATCTCATGGGCTACGATATTTCCCTGACGCGGCGGGCGATCGCCCCGATCCGGCGGCTGCTGGACACCGTGCGCGGCATCGAAGGGTTCACGATCATCCATACGCGGGAAGGCCATCGCGAGGATTTGTCCGACCTGCCCGAAAACAAACGCTGGAGGAGCAGGCAGATCGGCGCGGAGATCGGATCGGAAGGTCCGGCGGGGCGCATTTTGATCCGGGGGCAGAGAGGCTGGGAGATTATTGACGAGCTCAAACCGCTGCCTGGGGAAATTGTGATCGACAAGCCGGGCAAGGGGAGCTTCTACGCGACGGATCTGGACCTGATCCTGCGGACGAAGGGCATCCGCAACCTGATCCTGACCGGCGACAACCGGCACCAGACGCTGGCGCTGCGGCTGGCCCGCGCGGGGAACGCGTCCGAAGTGTACGTGGACGGCGCGCCGGCCGGGTCGTCGGGCCTTCCGTCGACCGAGGCGAAGCGCCACCGCGGCGCCGATCTGCCGTATACGGTCACGATTCCGCCGGGAAGCGACGCCGTGGACCTCGTGATCCACATCTCGAGCGACGCGCCCGAAGCCGGCATCTACAAGCCCGTCCGGTTCGGCACGCACGAAGCGGTCCGGATGCGGGACAATCTGCTCGTCTGCCTGCAGCTTCTCATGTGCGCGATCGCGCTGTTCCATTGCCTGTACGCCCTCATCCTGTACGGGCTCGGGGCGAGAAACCCGGCGATCCTCTACTATCTCGTTCTGATGGTCCTGCTCGCGCTCGCCACGCTGCTGTCCGACGACAAGTTGCTCTTCCAGTGGCTGGATATCAATTACGGCCTGCAACAGAACTTGATCTACTTCGTCTACATCGGCATGCTCGCCTGCCTGCCGCTAATGTGCAACCGGCTGCTGCCGCCCGTCTCCGGCCGGCGGCTGGCCGCCGCGTACGCGACCATCTGCGTGCTTGTCGCGATCGGCGTCGTCCTCTCGCCGCCGGCCGTCGAGCCGTACGTCCGGCTGCTCGCGCGGATGATCTATTTCGCGTCATTCGCGGTCACCGGCTGGATCCTGATCCGCAACCTCCGGATGGACGACGGCATCCCGTACCTGATGTTCGCCTGCATCGCCGTCGTCATGAACATGATCTGGGCTGTCGCCGGGCTGAACGCGCCGCTGACGGAGTTCATCTGGTATCCCTTCGATCTGATGATCGCGATCCTCTCCTTTTCCGCCTTCTGGTTCAAACGATTCTTCCGCGAGACGGAGCGTTCGCGTCTGCTCGCCGAGAAGCTGCAGGAGGAGGACCGGCGCTAGGACGAATTTCTGGTCAACACGTCGCACGAGCTGCGGAACCCGCTTCAGGCGATCTCCAACATGCTGGAAGTGGTGCTCGAAGACCGGAACCATCCGGTGGGGCGGAGGCAGCGCGAGCGGGTCGAGATCGCGCGGCGCGTGAGCCGGCGGATGAACACGATGCTCGACGACCTGATCGACATCACCCGGCTGAAGGAGCGGACGGTCCCGCTGAACCTCCGGCCGGTGCGCCTGCAGACCGTCGCCGACAGGCTGATGGACATGATGAGCATCATGCTGGAGGGCAAGCCGGTCCGCCTCGAGGTGGACATCGCCCGCGATTTCCCGCCGGTCAAGGCCGACGAGTACCGGCTTGCGCAGATTCTGTTCAACCTGTTGCACAACGCGGTCAAATACACGGACGACGGGCTGATCCGGGTGCGTGCGCAGCGGCAGGGGCACATGGCGGAGATTCGGGTGGAGGATACCGGCATCGGCATCGCGGAGGAAGATCTGCCGAACATCTTCCAGCCCTACGAGCAGTCGCGGCACGACGCCCGGCGCGGCCGCGGCGGCTTCGGGCTCGGGCTCGGCATCTGCAAGCAGCTCGTCGAGCTGCACGGCGGCACGATCCGCGCGGCGTCCCGCCTGGGCGAAGGTTCCGTATTCGTCTTCACGCTGCCGCTCGCCGACGGCGAGGAACCGGTTCACGACGAAGGACCCGTCGCCGGGCAGGGCGGAGGCGGCGCGGCGCGCTCCGCGCCGACGCCCGCGCTCATCCCTCCGGAGCCGGAGCCGCAATCGCCCGTCGGCCTCGTCGGGCGGGACATCTCCGCGGCGAAGCTCCTGATCGTGGACGATGACGCCGTCAACCTCCAGGTGCTGGTCCAGACGCTGTCGCTCGACGGCTACGCGATCACCGGCGTGGCCTGCCCGGAGCAGGCGCTGGAGCTGCTGGGCAGGGAGCGCTGCGACCTTGTGATCGCCGACCTCATGATGCCGAGGATGTCGGGCTACGAACTGACCCGCCGGATCCGGAGCCGGTTCAACACGACGGAGCTGCCGGTGCTGCTCCTGACCGCCCTGACCCGGACCGAGGACCTGGTGGCCGGCTTCCAGGCCGGAGCGAACGATTTCGTGAAGAAGCCCGCTGACGCCCTGGAGCTCCGCACGCGCGTCCGCTCGCTCGTCGGGCTGAAGCTCGCCTTCGAGGACCGGCTGCGCATGGAGAGCGCGTGGCTCAAGTCGCAGATCAAGCCGCATTTCCTCTACAACACGCTGAACTCGATCGCGGCGATGGGCTACACCGACTTCGACAAAATGCAATCGCTGCTCCACGAGTTCAGCCGCTACCTGAGACTGAGCTTCGACTTCCGGAACGCCGCGCCGCTCGTCGAGCTGGAGCGGACGAGCTCGAGCTCGTCCGCTCCTATCTGCACATCGAACTGGAGCGCTTCGGCGACCGGATCCGGGTGGAATGGGACGTGGAGAGCGGCTTCAAGGTCATGGTGCCCCCGCTGTCGATCCAGCCGCTCGTGGAGAACGCGGTCAAGCACGGCCTCATGCGCCGGTACGAAGGCGGCACCGTCGCCATCGCCGTGTCGCGGCAGGGGGATTACGCGGAGATCGCGGTCCGGGACGACGGCGTCGGCATGGAGCGGCGGGCGGATCGGGCAGCTTCTGGCGGAACCCGCGCAGCCGGGAACGGGCATGAGCGTCGGCCTGCGCAATATCGACCGCCGGCTGAAGCAGTTGTTCCAGGACGGCCTGCGGGTGGAGAGCGCGCCGGATCAAGGCACCGTGGTCAGGTTCCGCGTGCCGCTGTAGGGGCCGATGCAACGAAACGGCGGGCAGCCTGAGGCTGCCCGCCGAACCGGCGCAGTCCGATATGCGGTTCTGTCGCTTCCGCTCTCAATCGCACGTTCCGTGCAGCTCCGGCGGCAGCAGGAAATCGGACAGCCTCGGCACGAACCCGACGTTCCGCGCGACGCCGATCTTCAGTCGGTTGTCCCCGAATTGGCACGTCAGCCGGTCGTGGAACGCCTGTCCGATGTAGCGGAGGTCGATCTCGTACGCGTCGCGCCCGATCCAGCGCCCGCTGGCGCACAGCGGCACGTCGAACCCGGGGAACCGCAGCAAGCCTTCCGCCCATTCCCCGTGGCCGACCCGGAACCGCTGCTCGCCGCCGGGCGTCCCGAGCGCGACCTCGGCGCCGCCGTCCGCGAACGACAGCGTCAGCGTCCGGATAACCGGATTGTCCGCGATCCGCCAGACGCGCCCCGACCATTTCGCGGCGTCGCCCGTCTCCCCGGACGTCGCGGCCGGATACGCCAGCGATTGCAGACGCTCCTCCAGCTCCCGCCGCGCCGCGGCGTCCGCCTGTCCGATCGGCGCGTCTTCCATGCCGGGCAGCAGCTCGTCCCACACCGCGTTCAGGACGGCCTGCATGTCCCCCAGGCCCGCGGTGATCGCGATGACCGCCTGCTTGTGCGGGATGACGATGCAGAACTGGCCGAACGCGCCGTCACCGCGGTACGCCCCGTGCCGGCACCGCCAGAACTGGAAGCCGTACCCCTGATTCCAGTCGCTCTCGGGATTGTCCCCGTTGTCCGTCTGTTTCGCCGTCGCCGTTCGCACCCCCTCCGCGGAGAGAATCCGTTTTCCTTCCCAGACGCCCTCCTGCAGGTACAATTGCCCGAACTTCGCGACGTCGCTCACCGTCATGAACATGCCGTAGCCGCCCGCGTGGATGCCGCGCGGACAGACCATCGTCGTGACGCCCGTGATGCCGAGCGGCTCCAGCAGCCGGGGCCGCAGCCAGTCGAGAAGCTGCTCGCCGGTCGCCCGGTGCAGAATCGCCGACAGCATGTACGACGCCCCGGTGTTGTACAGGAAATGCGTCCCCGGCGGCCGCTCGATCGGCGTCTCGAGAAACGCCTTCACCCAGTTGCCGTCCGGGCTCGCGTGCATGATCGGGATCGTGTCGACGGTATGCCCCGTCGTCATCGAGAGCAGGTGGCGAATCCGGAGCTCCTTCATGTTGTCCGCGATCGCCGGCGTCACCTCCTCCGGGAAGAAGGAGATGACCGGGTCGTCGAGCGACAGCCGGCCTTCATCCACCGCCAGCCCGATCGCCGTGGACGTGAAGCTCTTGCTCAGCGAATTCATCACATGGGGCACATCCATCCGGTACGGCGCCCAGGCGCCCTCCGCCACCAGATGCCCGTTCTTCACGATCATCAGGCTGTGCAGATCGAGAGCGTCCGCCCCGATCCGCCGCAGGAACCCGAGGATCGCCTCCGAACGGATCCCCTGCGACTCCGGGTCGCTCCTTCGCCAGCCGTCGGTGTGAACCGTCTGAACCATGACGCAGCCCGCCCTTCTCTCACAGAAAATGCCATCCGCTTCTATCCTATCATACAGCGCCCGCCCGCAACACCCCTCTGGATTCCAATATCTTCCTTGTTCATGTCTGCGCCGCCGCCACCGCTTCCGCGAGCAGCCGCTCGAGCTCCCGGTCATGCCCGCCGCGCTCCTCGGCGGTCCACCCGAGCAGCTCCGCCATCGCGGCGCCCGCCGCGTCCTTCCACCGCAGCACGCCCGGCCGGTCGAAGTAGAGCCGGCCCGTCCGGCGGATCCAGAAATCCGCCGGCGTCGCGGCCATCTCCGCGAGGACGGCGTACCGGAGTTCGGCCGCGAGGGCGAGCGGCAGCCCGTGCCGGGCGGCGAATTCGCCCGACTCGCCCGCCAGCGCGAACACCCGCGGCGCGTTGGAGCCGTAGCGGCGCGCGAGCCGCTCCGCCTCGTCCGCGCCGAGCCCGGCTTGGGTGCCGGCTCCGATCTGCCCGCGGACGTACGCCTCGAACCCGGCGCTTCCGCCGACGTCGCCGCCCGAGACCGGCAGCGTCTTCGTGCGGCTCGCCGGCAGCGCCGCGAGCCCTTCCGCCGCGCGCAGCCGGGACACCAGGTTCACGATCCGTTCGGCCATCTTCCGGTAGCCGGTCAGCTTGCCCCCAGCGATGGAGACGAGCCCGGACGGCGACACGAAAATCTCGTCCTTCCGCGAGATCTCCGACGGATTCTTCCCGGGCTGCCCGATGAGCGGCCGCAGGCCCGCCCAGCTCGACTCGACGTCCCCGGGCCCGAGATTCAGCGACGGGAACATCTGGTTCGCCGCGTCCAGCAGGTAGCGCAGATCGTCCGCCTCCATGCGCGGATGCGCCGGATCGCCGGCATAGACCGTGTCCGTCGTCCCGATGTACGTCTTGCCTTCGCGCGGGATCGCGAACGCCATCCGCCCGTCCGGCGTGTCGAAATAGACGGCCTGCCGCAGCGGGAACCGCGCCCCGTCGAACACGAGGTGCACGCCCTTCGTCAGCCGGAGCGTTTTGCCCTGCTTCGAGCGGTCCAGCTCGCGGATGCCGTCCACCCACGGCCCGGTCGCGTTGACGATGTGCCGCGCGCGCAGTTCGTACTCTCCGCCGCCGATCCGGTCGCGCACGAGCGCCCCGCAGATCCGCGCTCCTTCATACCGCAGCTCCATGACGGCGGCATAGTTGACGGCCGTTGCGCCAATCGAGACCGCCCGCTTCAGCACCTCCAGCGTGAGCCGCGCGTCGTCCGTCCGGTACTCGACATAATAGCCGCCGCCCTTCAGCCCGTCCCGCCGCAGGAGCGGTTCGCGCGCAAGCGTCTCGTCCGGATCGAGCATTTTGTGCCATTCGCTCTTCTTCACCCGCGCCAGCGCATCGTACATCGTCAATCCCAGCCGGCTCGTGACCGGCCCGAGCTGCCCGCCCGCGTAGAACGGCAGCAGCATCCATTCCGGCGTCGTCACGTGCGGACCGTTCTCGTACACGACCGCCCGCTCCCGCCCGGTCTCGGCCACCACCTTGAACTCGAGCTGCTTCAGGTCCCGCAGCCCGCCGTGGATCAGCTTCGTCGAGCGGCTGGACGTGCCGGCCGCGAAATCCTGCATCTCCACGAGCGCCGTCCGCAGGCCGCGGCTCGCCGCGTCGAGGGCGATGCCGGCGCCCGTGATGCCGCCGCCGATGACGAGCAGATCCACCGTCTCCCCGGCGAGCGATCGCAGCATGCGCTCCCGCTCAAGCGCCGACCAATCCCGTTCCGTTTTGCCCATGTAGTCGCACCCTCCCTCGCCCGGCCGGAAAAAAAGAAAACCACGCCAGACCCCCGCGCTCGCGCGAGCGAAACGCCGAAGGTCCAAAACGCGGTTTCTCAGGCTCTCCAACCGGTATCAACTTGTATGCCTTTATTATACGCCAATCGTCGGAAAAATGACAGCCCCGGCCCGTTGCTTGCCGAATACACCTCCGGTTCCCGCTCCGCGTCCTTCGCCCCGCAGCCGGATGCCAGGCAGACGAGCGCAACGGCGCACGCCGGTCGGGCCAGCCGCGTCATACCTTTTCCACCCCTGCGGCTTCCCACAGCTCCGGCCGCGACGACGTCACCGCCGCCGCCCCCGCCTCGAGCGCCGCCGCCACTTCCCCGCGCGTGCGGATGAGGCCGCCCGCGATCACGGGGGCGCCGGTACGCTCGCGCACCTCGCGGATCCAATGCGGCAGGAGGCCCGGCAGCACCTCGATCAGGTCGGGTTGCGCCTGCTTCGCCACCTCGACGCTCGTGTCGATCGCCCCCGAGTCGATCAGGAACAGCCGCTGGATCGCGAGCACCCCGTTCTGCTTCGCCTTGCGGATCACCGCGGCCCGGGTCGAGATCAACCCGGCCGGCCGGATCTGCCGGCACAGAAATTCGGCCGCGTGCTCGTCGTTCTTCAGTCCGTCGATCAGATCCGCGTGCAGCAGCACGCGCTTGCCGTGATCCGCCGCGAGCTTCACCATCGGCTGAAGCCGGCCGAGCCGCCCGCCCAGCAGCACGAGCCAGACGGCGTCCGTCTTCAGCAGCCGCTCCAGTTCCTTCGGATCCCTGACCGCGGGCAGCAGCCGCTGTCCGCCGAAAGGATGGCCGGTTTGCATGGATCATCCCTCCCGTTCGTGCCGGCAGGCGGCGATTCAAGGCTTTGCGGCGAGTTCCGCGAACAATTGTTTCTTGAGCTCGCGGTTGCGTTCCTTGAACAGCTCGTTGTGCGAGGACACCATGCCCCATCCCGGCGCGTCGGGCGTGATGTAACGCTTCGCGCGGTTGACCGCGTTCGCGGCGTCCTGGAAGCAGCCGGCGAGCAGGTGCAGCTTGCCCTCGTGCCACAGGATGTCGCCCGCCGCGAACAGCCCCGGCACGCTCGTCTCGCCCGACGGCGTCCCCTTCACGCAGTATTCGTCCTTCATCTCGATGCGGACGCTGCTGTTCGCGATGATGCCCGCCTCCCGATCGTAGCCGTGGCAGACGACGAGATCGTCGATCGGCAGCTCCGCGGTCGAGCCGTCCTCGAGATCCCGGAGCAGAACCCCGCCGATGCGGTCCTCGTCCGACGCCGACGGCATGAGGCGGACGATCTCGGTGTTCGGCAGGCAGACGACGCCGTTCTTCTCCAGCATCGTCACCGACGCCTCGTGGCCCTTCAGCGTGTCCCTGCGGTAGGTCAGATACACCTTCCGCGCAAGCTCGCTCAGCTCGTTCGCCCAGTCGATCGTGGAGTTGCCGCCGCCGGCGATCAGCACCGTCTTGTCCCGGAACCGGCCGATCGACTTCACGGTGTAGTGCAGGTTCGACGCCTCGTACCGGTCCGCGCCCTCCAGATTCAGCTTCATCGGCTTCAGGATGCCGCCGCCGATCGCGAGGATGACGGTCCGGGAATAATGCCGATTGCCCGACGCCGTCCGCAGCACGAAAATGTCGTCCTCGTCTTTGTCGATCGCGGTGACCTTCTCGTTCAGCACGACCTCCGGATCGAACAGGGTCCCCTGCCGCACGAGAGATTCGATCAGCTTCTCGCCCGTCGTCGGCGGCAGGCCGCCGACATCCCAGATCACCTTCTCGGGGTAGACATGGACCTTCCCGCCGAGAAAAGGCTGGAACTCGATGATCTTCGTCTTCATCTCGCGCAGCCCGCTGTAGAAGGCGGCGTACAGGCCGGCCGGGCCGCCGCCGATGATCGTGATGTCGAACAGTTCGCGTTCAGCCGCCATTTCCGGTTCCTCTCCTTGCGGAACATGCCATGCGCCGTCCCTGCGGCTGTTCCATGGCACGCCGTCCCTTGTGTCGCGATGTTGCATCATCCAGTCATGGCATGCTTTTTTGGCGCCGCACAGCTTAGTCATGCTTTCGCGCCGCACAGCCGTGGCATGTCTTCACGCCGTCCAGCCGTATCATGCCTTCGCGCTGTCCAGCCGGATGCGATATTGAGAATCATTATCACAATCTGGTGTCGCATCAAATCTTATCATCGTGCCGCCCGCGTGTCAATAAAGGTCGTCCCGGTGTCGCACAATGGCCACAATGCTCCGGCGGACGACCAAGCCCTGAGCAAGCCTCCGTTTACATTCTGTTTACAAAGCCGCGTTATCATGCCCTTGACGATACGATTCGCAAGGAGGAATCGCGATGGAACGCATGAACCGGATGCCGGCCGCGGGCGCCGGATGGGCGGTCGAAACCCGCGGTCTCGTGAAGGGGTTCGGCCGAACCCGCGCGGTGGACGGCATAGATCTGAACGTCCGCGCCGGCACGATCTACGGCGTGCTCGGGCCGAACGGCGCGGGCAAAACGACGACGATCCGGATGCTGGCGACGCTGCTCCGGCCGGACGCGGGCACGGCGCGGATCTTCGGGTATGACACGGTGAAGGAACCGCATATCGTCCGCCAACTGATCGGCGTGACGGGGCAGTACGCGTCGGTCGACGAAACGCTGAGCGCCGCCGAGAACCTGATGCTGTTCTCCCGGCTGCTCGGTCTCCCGCGCGCGGAGGCACGGCGCAGGACGGAGGAGCTGCTCGAAGAATTCGGCTTGACCGAGGCCGCGAAACGGCCGCTCAAGCAGTTCTCCGGAGGCATGCGGCGCCGGCTGGATCTCGCGGCGAGCCTGATCGCGCAGCCGCCGCTCATCTTCCTCGACGAACCGACGACCGGGCTCGATCCGCGCACGCGCGCGCGGATGTGGGAGACGATCCGCCGGCTCGTGGAGACGGGATCGACCGTGCTGCTGACGACGCAATATCTCGACGAGGCGGACCAGCTCGCCGACCGGATCGCGGTCATCGACCGCGGCAGGGTCGTGGCGGAGGGGACGCCGGATGAGCTGAAGGCATCGGTCGGCCGTTCGTCGCTGCGCCTCAAGGTCATGGACGAGCGGAACATCGCGGAAGCGCGCCGCATCGTGGAGGAGGCGCTCCGGGTCCGGTCGGGCGTGACGCCGGAAGCCGGCGTCATCACCGCGCCGGTGGCCGACGCCGACCAGGTGGCCGATCTCCTGATCGCCCTCAGGGCCCGCGGGATCGCGCTCGCCGGGATCAGCGTGCAGAAGCCGACCCTCGACGAAGTGTTCCTGACCATCACCGGCCATGCCGCCACTTCGGGCGCATCGCCGGAACCTGAATCCATGCACGCGCAAGAGGAGGCGCATGTCCAATGAACGCAACCGCGCAGCCCCGGGCCGCCGTCCGGCTCCGGAACCGCGCCGGCTTCGCCCGCGCCGTCCGCAACTCGCTCACGATGGCCTGGCGCGGGCTCCTGAAGATCCGGCGCACGCCCGAGCAATTGTTCGACGTGACGTTTCAGCCGATCTTTTTCGCCGTGATGTTCACTTATATATTGGGCGGCGCGATCGCGGGCGACGTCCCGAGCTACCTGCCGATCGTGGTGCCGGGCATCCTCGTGCAATCGGTCATCACCACGTCCATCGTCACCGTCGTCCAGCTTCGCGAGGACATGGACAAAGGCGTGTTCGACCGGTTCCGCTCGCTGCCGATCGCGCGCGTCGCGCCGCTGGCCGGAGCGCTGCTGGCGGACATGGTCCGCTACGTCATCGCGACAGTGGTCACCTTCGCCGTCGGATTCCTGATGGGCTACCGTCCGGAGGGCCGCATCCTGTTCGTCGTCCTCGCCGGCGCGCTGGTCATCGTGTGCTCCTGGGCCGTGAGCTGGATCTTCGCCTTCTTCGGCGTTATCGCGCGATCGGCCGTCGCCGTGCAGGGCATTTCCATGCTCGTGCTGTTCCCGCTCACCTTCGTCTCCAACGCGTTCGTGCCGGTGGAGACCTTGCCGGGATGGCTCCGGTGGTTCGTGAACATCAATCCGATCTCGCATCTGGTGGCGGCCGTCCGCGAGCTGGCCAACCAGGGAACGTTCGGCCCGCACCTCGCCTGGTCCCTCGCCGGCGCCGCCGCCATCGTCGCGGTCTTCGCGCCGCTCGCGGTCCGCGCCTACATGCGCCGCGCCTGACGCCGCCCCGGCCGACGACAGGGAAGCAGCCGAAGACGAGGCCGGGAACGACCCCGGAGGACGGCGCCCTGGACGATGCCGTAGACGATGCCGTGGACGGCGCCGTGGACGACGTGGACGGCGCCGTGGACGATGCCGTGGACGGCGCCGCCCGCCGATCAGCGGGACGCTCCGCGGCGGCCGTCGCCGGCATCCTCCCGGCTGTCCGCGGTCAGGCGGGAACGGCCGACGGCATCGCCGTCTTCCCGCGGCCCGACGGGCAGCCGGACCGTGAATTCGGTCCCCTCGCCGGGCCGGCTTCGCACGTCGATCGCGCCCCCGTGCAGGTCGACGATCTTCTTCACGATGGACAGCCCGAGGCCGCTGCCGCCGCCGGCGCGGTTCCGCGACTTGTCCGCCTTGTAGAACCGCTCGAAGATGCGCGGCAGATCCTCCTCCCCGATGCCGATGCCGGTATCGGCGATGCGGACTGCCGCTTTCCCGTCTTCGAGCGTGAGCCGCACGCGGATCGATCCGCCGGGCGGCGTGAACTTGATGCTGTTGTGCAGCAGATTGCCCCACACCTGGCTCAGAAGCTCATGATCGGCCTCGATCTCGACCTCCTCGAGCTCCGCCTCCACCTCGATCGACTTCTCCAGCCATTGCGGCTCGCATGCGAGCACGGCCGAGCGCAGTTGCCGGTCCAGCCGGTACCGCCGCCGGTCGAACGGATGATGCTCGGACTCGAGCGACGTCAGCTTGAGCAGATTGTCGCTCAGCCTGGACAACCGCATGCATTCCGTCTCGATGATGTCGAGATAATGCTTCCGTTCCTCGCCGCTCAGCCGCTCGTCCCGCAGGGCGCGGGCGAACCCGCTGATCGACGTGAGCGGGGACTGGATCTCGTGCGACACGTTCGCGATGAACGCCTGCCGCATCTTCTCCATCTCGCCGAGCTGCACGGCCATGTCGTTGAACGTGGCGACGATCTGGCTGAACTGATTCTCGGGCGGGATCTTCATGTCCAGACTGACGCTGAAATCGCCCCGGGCCAGCCTCCGCATCGCGTCGATGATCAAGTTGAACATGGCCATGCGCCGGGGAAGCATCAGCCAGGAGACGAACAGCATGATGACGCCGAAGAGGAGGAACCCGAGCGCGGAATTGA
>Ga0181858_1000791_pt1 | contig 15433 bp, 7 predicted proteins | sample NewIslPassag4_SG_FD_130749 | JGI IMG/M metagenome (GOLD analysis project Ga0181858, IMG submission 130749) | Feedstock adapted compost microbial communities from Newby Island compost facility, Milpitas, CA, USA - Passage 4_SG | ecosystem: Engineered > Solid waste > Feedstock > Composting ...
AATCCTCGCTGGAGTGCCTTCGTGGGCTACCAGCTTGTTGCCGTTTCCGAAATAGCGCTGGCCGACGAGCAGTATCCGTTCTATGTCGTGGATATTGTGGACGCCATCCAGCATATCGACTCGAACGGGGATCTCCTGCTCCACGGTGGCGTGGCCGGTCTGTCGTTTGACTTTTGAGGTTGACAGTTGCCGAACCAGGAGTCCCGAGGGGATAGCTGACCTATCCCCACTCTTACAAAAACCTACCTCACGCCACGGGCATAACGCGCCGTAGGGGCAATTCATGAATTGCCCCTACCGTTTAGCTATCGACGGAAGCAGGCAGTTGGAATTCAGGAACGCGGACCTGACATGCAGGTCCCCCAGGCTGAATTGCGCTCCCACGCGAGCGCCTGTGGAACTCTCCCCCCAGATCGGCGCAAGAAAAATGGGGATGAATCAGAAAGAAATACGTGTTTGTCGCGTATGATCACCACGGCGCTCTTCATCATTCGTGGCGGGCTCCGTCGGTTGCGTCCGACGGTGGCGAGAAACCTGGTGGCGGCTCGTCGATGAAGTAGACATCTCGATCAGGCCGGGAGCCTGGACAGTGAATATTGAGCATCTCCAGGGTCTCATCGGCGGTGATAAATCGATGGGTCGTTCCCGGCGGGAGACGCAGAAAGTCACCCGGCTCGAGGGAATAGTGTTGACCGTCCAGGACCGCCTCTCCTCGCCCTGACAGAACGTAATAAAACTCTTCTGCTATCCGATGATAGCTGGTGGCTGTCGTCTGGTGGGGACCGATCCACACCCGGTAGAAAGTTGCGTTCAGCTCCTCGTCGGGTTCGATGAGCGACTGGAGTCGGTAAGGACCCAACGCTTGCACTGCGTACGTCGGAGAAGCTTTCCGATGGATGATTCTGCGACGTGGTGAGGATAACGGCACCTCGTCGGGCATGTTCGTCTCCCTCTCTTTGGCGATGAAAAAGCCGCCAACCGTGTTGCTGTCCAAGAAATCATTTCCTTGAATGCGCGACAATGACCAATCAGCGGCCGATGGAGCAGACGCGTTCTCCACGGCAGCACCGGATTGGTGGCTTCGAGGTCATCTCCGGAGCATGTCTTTCCATTATGGAGGCTTTGCACCGAACGCTGTTATGGCCTCCGCCGTGTTCCCGCATGACACCGCATCGGATGCAGCCGAGAATCCGGAAGCGGGACACGCTCCTATTTCGGTGCAGGTGCGGAGCCGACCATGGGGTAGAGCCTCAGGAGCACGCGCCAATTAGGCAGTTTTCAGCTTGGCTCTTTCGGCCGTGTGTGGATCAAAGAACCCCCGTAGTCGGGGATGTCAAGCCGTCGGTTAAACTTCACAGAATATCGCAACTTCCGCGATCCGAACCGGGCGGTTGAAGGAAGTCCCCGTCACGGTTAAAGTGGGTTATCATTGATGTTCATTGCGTCGACCACCATCGCAAGGTGCGTTCCTGTAGCTTTTTGGCGTTTCATAAGCGCCATCCAACTGTAACCTTTCTGTTCCGCACGGTTGTCACCGATTTTGTCTCGTGAAATTCCATTTTTGAACTCAGTGAAGGAGACAAGATCTTGAGCCCGCGACGTGGAAGTTGGCATCCAGCCCAGGAGAGCGACGAAATAGTTTACGCCATCTGCAATCGGTTTCTGGAACAACTTGGGCAGCACTGCAGCGGCAACGCCAAAGAGCAGAATGATCGCCGTCGCGGTGCTGCCGCGGCGGTTGCAGCATGGGCACGTAAACATCTGGGCCGAGAGGACCTGACGAGAGAACGGATTTATCCCCTGTTCTGGGAGGCCGTGCGTCGCCAGTATCTGCTTCTCTGCCCGCCCCGCGAATCGCATCTGGCATCGGAAATTCGCAAAACATTTGGTCTGGAGTCGCTTGCCGAGGACGCCATTCAGGTGGTGAATGTCCGCGGACCGGAAGCTGCCCGAAATGTGAGCGCCGTCGCAGCGGATTTGACGTTCCAGCTCATCCATCGGCTTCGCGGCAAAAAGGAGAAGGTCCACGTGGGGCTAGGGGCGGGGTATTCGTCGATGATGGTGGCACGGCGGCTTGCCCAGCGGGTTTATTCTGATCTTCAGTGCCCGCCGCTTGTGCTTCATGCGATCTCGGCAGGGGGCTTTTTCATCGATCAGCCGTACAAGGCTCCTGTGACTTATTTCGGATATTTTTCCGAGGTGATCACCCCTGTGGAGTATGTGGGGTTGTTCTCCGAGCCCCTCGTCTCGCGGGAGGAGTATGACCGGGTGCGGCAAAACCCCAGTGTGCGTCACTCGTTTGAACGGGCCAAGGAGATCGACATTGTCATCACGTCCTTCGCTGCAGCCCAGGATGAGCATGGGATGCTGGGGCAGTTTCTGAAGGCGCTCCAGCAGGAGGGTACCATCACACAGGCGGAAATCGACACAATGGTGCGCGCAGGTTGGGTCGGCGATGTACAGTTTCGCCCTTATTCCGCGAACGGGCCCATTCTGGAAGAATGTCCCGTTCAGGTCGTCACCCTGTTTGAAATTGAAGAATTGGTGGCGCTGGCCCAGCAGCCGAACAAATACGTCGTGCTCATCGCAGGGCCGTGCAGTGAATGCCAGCGACTGAAAACAGATGCGTTGCGCCCTCTTCTGACAAATCCACGTCTCAGGCTATGGACCCACCTGGTGATGGATCTTGCCACCGCTTACGACCTGCTGCGAAGTGCATAGGCAGTGCCCGCAGCCGCGTCCTGCTATCGGTGGACTGCGTGACGGGTCTTGCATCCCACGGCCCGTCGTTCGAGCGGTAAAACGCTCATCAGACGCGATCCATTTTCTCACTGCTCCCTCTTCTCTGTGTTGACCTGTCCATCAGCCTTTGGCGGAAGTGTGATGGCACCGCCGCGTCGGCGGTAGAGCAGCCAGTACACAGTGGGGATGACTACGAGGGTGAAGGTTGTGGAAGCAAAAATACCAAAGATGATTGACCAGGCAAGCCCGGAGAAAATCGGGTCAAGCGTGATGACCCAGTTTCCCAGCAAGGTAGTGGCTGACGTCAGGAAGATCGGGCGGAGCCGAACCGCGACGCTTCGCACAATGGCCTCTTTGAGGTCATATCCATCCATCAAACTGTGGTGGATGAAGTCGATCAGAACCACGGAGTTTCGCACCACAATGCCGGCAAGGCCGATCATGCCAATCATGGCCGTAGCAGTGAAGAAGACAGGATTGGCAAAGCCGCCCACCGGTTTATTTGTAAGGACATTGAGGAGCCAGAAACCGGGCATGATACCAATCATGGTCAGCGGGATCGCCAGCATGATGATGAGCGGCAGAACCCGAGATTTAGTCTCGAACATCAAAAGGATGAAGATCACCACCAGGGCCACGCCGAAAGCGATGCCCAGATCCCGGAACACGTCGAGAGTGATCTTCCACTCGCCTTCTCCCGCCCAAACGACACGGTAACCGTCTGGAACGGCCCAGTAATCCCCGCCGCCAGGATGAAACCAGGTGCGTTCCTGCCAGGGCCGTGGGTTCGGCGTCAGATGGGCGAGTTCCGACTGCGACACACGATCCATTTCCATATCGATGATTGCGTCGGCCCGCGGACGACCGGCGATTTCTCCGTACACATACACTACCCGCTGCAGGTTCTTATGGTAGATCGTCTTGTCCTCGAGCAGGGGGCTTCCGTCCGGATTTGTGGACACAAAGCTGCCCAGCGAGCCGAGTTGTACCAACTGGCCATTCTGGCCATGGACATAGATTTCCTCGAGATCATCCTCCGCGGAACGTTCGGAGCGTTTCAGCCGCAATATGACAGGTAGCGGATTGACCTCGGAGGGAATATGCAGTTCCGTGGCGTGATATCCGCTCAAAGCCGCCTGAATCGTCTGCGCGATAACCTCCTTGGAGACGCCGGATAAAGCTGCCTTGGGCTGGTCGGTGACAAATACGCGCTTGGGCTGGTCGGCTTCGGCCGAAATATCCACGTCCACCACACCGGGCTCCCGCAGCATTCGCTCTTCCACTTTCTTGGCCGCTGCGATGAGCTGAAGATAGTTGGCGTCCGGTGGGCCGTACACTTCCGCCGTGATCGTTGCGATGACGGGTGGTCCGGGCGGGACTTCTACCAGTTTGATGTTGGCATTGGTTTCCTTCGCGATTCTCTCGATATCGTGGCGAATTCGCAGGACGATCTCATGTGACTGATGGGCGCGGTGATCCTTGTGGAGGAGATTGATTCGGATATCGGCCACGTTGCTCCCCCGGCGAAGGAAGTAGTGTCGGACAAGCCCATTAAAATCCATCGGAGAAGACAGTCCCGCGTAAATTGCGAAATCCTTCACTTCCGGAAGTCCGGCCAGGTATGCGGCGACCCGTCGGGCTACGGCGTCCGTTTCTTCCAGCGTCGTACCCTCCGGCATATCGATCACCACCTGAAACTCGTTTTTGTTGTCATAGGGAAGCATCTTGAGGGGGACCACTCGCAAACCCGGGAGCAGCAACGAAGCGAAGAACAATACGGCAACCGTGCCGACCACTCCCCATGCCGCCCACGACCGGTTGAGGATCGGGCGAAACACCGTGCTCACAATCCGGTACACAGGCCGTTTCGTCAGGTCGTAGGGAACGTCTTCGTGAGCCTTTTGATGCTTGGCCCCCTGCAATGCGAACATCGCCATCCAGGGGGTGATGAGCAGCGAAACGGCGAGCGACACCAAGAGCGTGACCGGTACGTTGAGAGCCATGGGCGCCATGTATGGCCCCATCATGCCTGTGATGAAAGCCATCGGTGCAAAACTGGCGACGATGGCAAGTGTCGACATGACGAGAGCAGGCCGCACTTCCTGAACGGCGCGGAGAACGGCCGGACGGGGCGGCAATATTCGCATGGAAAAGTATCGAGCTATGTTTTCCACATCGGTGATGGGGTCGTCTACGAGAAGCCCCAAGGCCAGAATGAGTGCGAACAGTGTGACCCGGTTGATGGTGTAACCGTCCAGGTAGTTGATGAACAGCGTGACGCTGTAACAAACCGGTACAGCCAGCGCGATGACCACAGCAGCACGCCAGCCGATTGTCAGCCAGATCAACCCGATTACGGTGAGCACAGCCACAACCAGCGCCTCGACCAGTTCGTTGACTTTTTCATTGGCCGTTTCCCCATAATCTCGCGTGATTCTGTAAAACACCCCGGCCGGCAAATGCGTCTTGGCCAGTTCCGCCATTCGCTCTTCGACCGCCCGCGCCACCCAGACGGCGTTGGATCCCTTTTGCTTTGCGACCGCGATCGTCACAGCAGGATAGAAATGGACAGGTATCTTTTCCCGAGGCGTGCGGAGATCGGCCGGCGTGATGTGTTCGACGGGAAGCTCCGGGTGACGCGATGCCGGCCCGAAACCAATCCAGGTGTACGACGTTGGCTCGGCAGGACCATCGATGACCTCCGCCACGTCTTTCAAATAGACGGGCCGGTTCCCCACAACATTCACGACAAGGTTCTGAAGTTCAATGGCGTCCTCGACAAACGTCCCGGCCTCGACAATGAATTCCTGGCCCTGCTGATCGAAGCTGCCGGCCTGAACATTGACGTTGCTGGCACGCAGGGCCTGGGCGACCTGCAGGATTGACGTGCTGCGGGCAGCCAGCTTAATCGGGTTGACCTCCACCCGGATGTGCCGGGGACGTCCGCCCACCACGGTCACCCGGTTGGTTTGGGGAACCGCTTTTAATTCATTCTGGAGCTGTTCGGCAATACGCCGCAGTTCGTAGTCGCTGACTTTTTCCGGGTCGCGCGACCACAACGTGATGTTGACGATCGGAACATCGTCGATTTCCACCGGCTTAACGACCCACGCCTGGACACTCCGCGGCGCTTCGTCGATATACGACTGGATTTTGCTGTGGAGCTTGACCAGGGAGTCTTCACGATTCTGACCCACATAAAACCGAACGATAATGATCGCCTGCCCGGGACGGGACATCGAATAGACGTACTCCACGCCATCGATTTGATAAACAATACGTTCCAGGCGATTGGTGATTTGCTGTTCTACTTCCTGAGCGGAAAGTCCCGGAGCGGAAATAAACACGTCCATCATCGGCACCACGATCTGCGGTTCTTCCTCGCGTGGTGTGATCCACAGTGCCCCCATACCGATGATGATGGAGATAATCGTCAGCATGATCGCGGAGTCTCCCCGCAGGAAGACATCCACGATGCGGGTGAGAAACGGGACTTTTTCCTGAGGATTTGTCACGGTCGAGCCTCCCTATTTATGTTTCTGTTGCTTCTGGTGGCTTGAGACCTGGCCGCTGGACCCTGAGGATAAGTCCCAATGCCTGCCCAGCATGTGTCAAAGTCGTCGCGCTGAACACGTGGGACCTGCCCTCCTGGCGACAGAATCGACGCCCAATCACCGTTTCTGCGGGACGGTGCTTTCCGAACCTTGCTGTGACGTCCCTTCTCCGCCGCTCTGCGAGACGCCAAGATAAGGACAGACGCTTGGATCGGCATTTTTGGGCACCGCTACCATCTCGCCGGCTTGGAGACCACTCAGAACTTCGAGATGTCCCGGGCGTCCAAATCGGCCGACCTGAATGAGTCGCCGCTCCTTTGTGCCGTCGGGTTGTACCACCTCGACAAAATCGAGTTGTCCAATCCGCTTGATGGCGGCTGCGTTGAGACAGAGATGTTTGCGGCGTCCCGCTTCAATCTGCACGCGGCCGAACATACCTTCTACCAATCCCGGAGTTTCCGGAAGGGCGATTTTTACGAGGACGCTCCGCGTCGCCACATCTGCCTGGGGCACCTTTTCATCCACGGTGCCTTCAATCGTCCGTTGAAGAGCGTCGATATAGACTTTGACCTTGTCGCCAATCTTCAGGCGATTGGCCAGGTGTTCCGCAACGGGGACCTCCAATCGAAGCGAAGAGGGATCATACATCGTTAACAGGGGAACGCCCGGAGAAGCTGTGTCTCCTTCCTCGGCAAGACGATCCACAATCTGGCCGTCGCGAGGAGCGACGATGGTGCAATAGGAAAGGTTCACTTCGATTTCGGCCAGTGCCTGCTTGGCTTTTTCGTAATTGGCCTGTGCCTGATCACGTCGTGTGCGGAACTCGTTGAACTGTTGCTCGCTGATGGCCCCGGGCTGTTGCTTGCGGAGACGTTCGGCCCGTTCGAAATCATCCTGGGCCTGCTTGAAGGCCGCCTCCGCCGCCTGAAGCGCTGCCTGGGCCTGACTTCGCTGCCGCTCGAGGGCTGCGCGATCCAGTTCGATTAGCACGTCCCCCTGTTTGACCCGATCCCCAGCTCGGACGTGAATCTTGGTAATCGTGGACATGATTCGCGCCGAGATGGTGGTCCGTTCGCGGGCCTTTACCGTCCCCACAGCCTCCTCGATGTACGGCTTTTCCACAACTTCTACCGGCTCCTTGGTTTCCACATTGGGATCAAATCGGGGAAGTTCCGTCGTGACCTCGCCGGGGGCGATCTTCTCGTTAAAGAAGCCGGAAAGCCAGAAAATGACAAGCGTGAGGACCACAAGCCCCGCCAGAAAAGGAACAATGCGAATAATACTCCGAACAATCCCTTTCATTGTTCAATTCTCCTGGGAAATCGTTTGCCGTCGCTACAAACGACCTGGTAGGCATTTTCAGCTTTGTGCAACCAGAGCGTAGACACTCTGGAATCGCTTTGCGATCACACCTGACCGGTAGGGCGACCGCTCTACCATAACCGATAACTGAATCGGTCGTTTGGTTACACAAGGCACGGCCTTTGCTAACGACCTATAACCCTACTATTTTGCTAATATTTGAGTGTAGTGTGCCACAGTAAGCTGCCTCCATGCAAGCCCCGTGGTCGTGTTTTTTCCGATACATGGTGACAAGCGGTATCGGGTCTGAACGAAGACATTCAAAAAAAAGCCCCGAAAACTCTTTCGGGGCTGGAACTTTGGAACTAAAACAACACCAATCCGGTGAGATGAGCCTACCGGCTCACGGGCCAGGGGTGTATCCTGGTGGCCCCGACGGGCTGCCCCGCGGTCCACCACGACTCCCTGCTGGACCACGGGAGGTGGTTCCCCTCGTTCCGCGGGTGGTGCCGGTCCTCGACGTTCGACCTCTCGCAGGCCCATACTCCTGCTCATAGTATTCGGAGTACTCCTCGGGGTACATCGATTCTTCCCCGGGGCCCGTGGCGTATGGACCATACGGGGTGGGTTGAGCTGCTTGAGTGAATCGCTTGTACTGCTCTTCGTCCTCCAGCTCGTCCCGCAGCATGAGGTTGCCCTCGGGATCCATCACGACCAGTTTGGAAGGGGCCAGATCTTTATTGGGAAGCGTGTCCCCTCCGGCCAGATCCACGATCATAAGCCGTGTAAAGTAATCGATCGGAGTTTCTTCCTGCTGTGTGGTCGGGCTTGTTCCAGGATAACCGGGATAGCCTGGCGGACCGCTTGTCGCATACGCGGGCGGCCCACTTGTCGTCGAACCCACCATACCGGGCAGCCCTTCCAATCCCGGTGGGCCGGAACTGCTGCCGTATTCACTGTATTGGGTGGAGGTTTTCTTTTCTTTCTTGGGCGGATTCATTTTCTTCACATCGTCGGCACTGAAGTCGACGATCGTGCCTCGGACCAAATCCGGAAACTCAAAGAACTTGGTGAGACCTCGGGTGGGTTGAAAAACCGTCACCCCCACCGTAATCCGAGGCTCGATGAAAGGTGCCCGGCCGGCTTTGGCCGGACCGGCCAGAACACCGGTATCCGGCGGCACACGCACCACATTCGAAGGTTCACTCCACTCGGTAAGCAGCCACGCGTCTTTGGCGAGAGATTCGTCTTCCAGTACCTGTGGCGGTAGTTTGTAGTTGGGGTTCGCGAGCCACAACTTCACCCGATAACGGTACTTCTTATTTGGTTCTACCTTGTAATCGACAAACCGGAATAGTTTGACGGGGGCCTCCTTGCGCTGCTGAGCGTAACCCGGATAGGGTGAACCCGCGGTCGGATATCCCGGATAAGATTCATATTCCGATCCGTAGCCCGGTGGACCACTCGTGGTGGGATACCCGGGATACGTACCTCCAGGATAGGGACTGCCAGGGTAAGCTCCGCCCGGATAAGTGCCATAGGGTGACGCGCCGGGAACACCTGTGGCCATTCTTGTGGGATCGAGCGGGGCATCAGGAATTTCCGGAGCCGGTGGTTGCGCAGGCTGGGCACCCGCTGTCCCTCCCGGCTGTTGAGTCTGGCCCGGTGCGAGCGACGCTGGAATGGGCCCCGCGGGACCAGCCGGCCCTGCAGGGCTTCCCGGACCCATCATCCCCACAGAACCTACCTCTCCCGGGTAGCCTCCCATCGACGCGTAGGGACCATAACCGTACCCCAACGTCCGCCGCGGAGCCAAGAATGGAATATCCGGCTCATGGGCGACCTCCTTGCCCCAGGTGTCACCTGCTGTCAGCTGGACCAGTGGCCAAGTGAACGGCACCTGCCCAGGTGGCATGACGTATTCAGGGGAGACATACATAAACTGGTCGTGGGGAACGCGCTGTTCCTCGAACCACCGTGCACGCGCATTGAGGGGCTCCCATTTCAGAGTATCGGGAGGGGCGGAATCGTCCGTCACCTCGGCCCGTTCAATTGAGAAGTAAACGTACTGCGGCAGTTCAATGTCCAACGCCCCAGGCATCCCAGATCCAGCCGTGGGGTAGCCGGTTGAACCTGGATAACCTATCTCCTCACCCGAGCTCCCATATTCCGAATAGCCCGGATAGCCTGGGTAGCCTGCAGAACCTGGATAACCGGTGGTGGTAGCAGTACCAGTGGTCCCCCTATTGACCCGGATTGCGTCTTGAAATGCGTCCCGGAAAGCGCGGACCTGTTTTTCCCATTCGATGATTCCGGTGACCACAACCCAGCGTCGGCCGTGGCTCGGGCCCGTTGGACCTCCACCATAACCGGCATAGCCAGAGTAGCCCGAGTAACCGGGGCCTTCCTCACCGTAGGTTTCGGGCATGGTGGTCATCATACCGGGTGGTCCAGAGGTGCCCGGATACCCAGTTGAGCCCGGATATCCCGTGCCCGGATAGCCTGTAGGAGTTCCGGCGGATCCACCGGCAAGTCCTGCAACCGCGCCGTGTCCAGCGGCAGCCCGGAGATCCGTAACGGGATACACCGTTGGTTGACCTCGTTTGCGCCTCTGTTCGAAGAGGGGAGGATCAAAGGGCACAACGATCTGATAACCTGTGGAGGACACCGACTCCCGGATTCGCTTGGCAACCTCCGCGAAGCCTGGCACGTCGCGCGTTGGCTGGGGGGGTGTGCTCTTGTAATTCTGTTCTGCTCGACTTGCCAGTTGGGTGAGCTGTTCCGGAGTGACGTCCACTTTGGGCGTACTCATGAAGGACATGACGATCAGCCCGAGGGTGATGAGCACCGCCACGCCCAGAACAATTTTTTCCCAAACCGCTGCCAGCAGTTGATCAAACGAACCGGATTTTTTCTTCGCCATGATCGAATCCCCACGTTCAGGGTCGCGACGAGTATTTATCCCCTACAGTTGATTTGTTTTCCAGCTTGGTGTCAAGCAGGCTCGCAAATGCGATACTTTTCAGGTTTGTGGTGGCGCCGCCGGTGGATTGGCTGGATTCCGCGGCCCAGCAGGCGGCGGTGTTCCCGGTTGCGGCACTGCGGGCTGAGCAGGGGCATTTCCAGCCGCCCCCTGCCCCCCAGGCGCCGGCTGAGCCGGATTTGGCGGCACTCCCGCGCTGCCAGGAGCTGGCGGCTGGGTAGGTGGCGTCCCTACCCCGGGCTGCGCGGCGCCTTGCGCCGATGCCCCCGGTTGTACTCCCCCTTGCGCCGGGCCCTGAGGAGCACCAGCCGGTGCCTGCGGTGCCGCCGGTGGCTGGGTAGCGGGTTGCTGCCCCGCCCCCGGCTGAGTGGGTGCCGCTGATTCAGGAGCCGTTGCACCAGGTTGTCCTTGCTCTGCCGGTGGTTGCGCCAGCGATTGGCCTGATGGCAACTCGGGAGCCCCTGGTTTGCCGAGTTCTTCGATGTTGGGCGGATTGAAAATGTAAATAATCCCCTCGATGATCACCGGGACATCGTAATTACTTGTAGCGGACGTCGTCGTAGCGCCCGGTGTGCCGATACCATAGGAACTTGTCGCGTAACCCGGTCCAGCGGTTTCCTCGCCGTAGCTTTCCGACATCGGATTGCCCATGCCGGTACTGCCCATCGCGCCATAACCCATGGCGCCCGGCTGCCCCATTGAGGCCTGAGTTGGCCGGACCAGCACCCGCGTAATGCGAATGGGCATATCGGAATTGACACAATTAACGAGGAGTTGGTCGAGTTTACGCTGGTCCACGACCAGATCCATCCGAATGGGCATCATTTTGAATTCAGCAAATGGCTGAGCCGAGCCCGGCGGAAGCGGCTTACCATCGGCGTCCACGTAGCGTCCATAAAGCGTCGTGCCCGGCATTCCGTAGCCTGATCCGTACTCACTTCCAGCAGCCTCTGGAGAAGGGGGGCCGGAGCTCATTGGTGCTGCTCCGGGCGACCCCATACTTCCGGATCCAGTCGGCATCGCCGCCGCCACAGTGCTCGCCAGGTACCGTGCGGCATCGGGGCCAATCTCGATGGCGTTAATTCGTTTAACGGCCGCGTTGTGGGGGCCCGTCGCACCTTCGTTGGTCTTGGCGATAATCCGCAACAGAGCTTCGTAGACCCAGAGATCCTCCTGGGCGTTCCAGATCTCTTCGGATGTTGGGACCTTCACCCAGGCAAAACGCTGCTTAACGGCGGCGATATTCTGTGGGTTCCACTCCACAATTCCTTCCATCTCGACTTGTGCTGGGGCACCGGCACCGGTTGCGCCTGGATACGCAGCACCCGGGTACCCCGTGCCGGGATAACCTGCTCCCAATCCCTCTTCACCCACCGTGCTCATGGCTCCAGGATAGCCGGGTGAACCGCCGTAGCCGGCCATTCCGTAACCTCCCGGTCCGGCCATCGCACGGATACTCCCTAGTCGCTTGAGATCTGTTCCCTTAGGTCGGCGGAGATTGACGATTTCGAACAGAGTGGGGAAATGCTGGTCGATGAAATTGAGGTAAATTTCCCGAAACCGTTCCGGAATCGGATCGCCAAACTTACGGCCAGGCTGATTGACCCAGTTAAGAAACTCCTGTCCCAAAGCTGCCGGCCATTTATTCTTCTCCTTCTGAGCGGCGTACATGGACACCCATGCCTGGTAGACATCGGCCTTCAGTTCTTCGATCTTTTTCTTGGTGGCTTCAATGACCTGGGCATTGGGTGAACCCGGCTGCACACCGCTGACCTGGGACTTGAGTCCTTCGAGCTGTTCTTTTCGGGCTTTGATACTGGCCTGGACCGACTGCTGGGCTACAAACCAAACCCCCAGGCCGATAAGCACAGCCAAGCTACAGATGACCCAAAAACCCCACTTCTTGATCGCCGCGAGGATTGGTTGCAACTGGTTCATATTGAGGTTCCTTCACGTATCCTGTTCGCCGCGCACCGTCCGATTGTCCGTCAGCCGTTAAGGAGTGCCCGCACCCGGCCCCGGTGTTTGCCCGGCTGGACCGGTCGGAGGTTGCTGGCCAGCGGGAGCGCCGGCCTGTCCGCCGGCCGGTGGTACCGGAACTGCCTGATTTTCGTTCGGCAAAATCGGAGCATCCGGCAGAGAGGCGGCATCAACCGGCGGTTGCTGTGCTGCTGGACCTGGAACCGTTGCCGGATTGGGCGGTGCGCCTGCCCCAGGCCCGCCAACCGGCGGTGGAGTTCCAGGAATGTTCCCGGGGACCGGTTGGGGCGGTGCTCCCGCCTGGGGAACACCAGGTCCTGGACCGCTCGCTGGAGGTGCTCCCTGCGGCGGCATAACTCCGGGCTGAGGTGTTCCGGGAGTTGCCCCCACCGGCGCTGCCGCACCAGGAGCTGAACCTGGCCCCGGAGGAACCGTACCCGGCGCCGGTTGTGCGGTACCACCTGGCGCCGTTGGCTCTTCCGCTGCTCCACCAGCTTGCTGCGCGGCCTGTTCAGCGGCTTGCTTTCGGGCTTCTTCTCTCTCTGATTCCGTCTTGGGCTGCCATGCAAACTGGATGGTGAACTGAAATCTCCGCAAGGTGATAAAGCCGGGGATATTGTCCCCGGTCGTCGTTGACGTGGCGCCTGGGCCCATCACCGTGCCGGGCGATCCGGGAATTCCGGTCAAAGTCGGTGCCGTACCCAAGGGCGGGATCGGCGACCCCGGCGTGCCTGTCGGCGTGGTGGGTGGAGTGTAAAAGGGATCGCGGATACGCACCACCTGAATACGCCCAGGATTGATGAGCATGGGGTACATAATGCCCAGCTCTTTCGCCGTCACCCATTTGCCGTTGATCAAAAACTGACCTTCTTCCAATTTTTTTATCAGGGTGTTGCGGACATACTGGGCACCCTGATCCGTGCCGGCCACATCACTATTGTGGAAATGGTACCCGGTGAGGCGAATGACGTATCCCGGCCCGCTGGGGCCTGTGATATCCGCAGGTGGCGGATTGGGGGCGGGTGGATCGCCCAGGACGGCCCCCGCCATTCCACCGTAAATCGACTCGGGCCCCGAACTCATTCCGTAACTTGGACCGTAAGGTGACGTTGCCGACCCGGCCGTACTGCCCATGGCGCTTCCAGCTGCGGCAGCGGTTGTGGCCTGCGGTTCGGGCTCTTTTTCCCCAGGGGGACGATACCAACCGCCCATCTGCTGCCACCAGGTTTCGAGTTGCTCCATCCGTACCGCCTCAAGGCTGGTGATGTGAATTTCATCACGGCGTTCGAGAATTTCCTGTTGCTTTTTAGTGTCTCCAGCACTTGAGACATCCAGGGTGTCAGCGGCTTTCCGCTCGTATTGCGGAAGTGCCTGATTGATGGCGGTGAGCAATTCCAGCCATAAAAGGCGCCCTTCAATACTCCCGGTGATATTGCTGCCAATCGTCTTGATCTTATCGAATTCGGCCTCCACAGAAGCGAGTTCAGACTGATACTGCTTTACCGTGTTGAGCACCTGCGTGGCCGCACGTTCTGCATCGCCGAAACGTTCTGGAGATACGGTGCTCAAAGCCATCGACTGAGCAGCAAAGCTCACCGCACATCCAAACAGCAAAGTCGTCGCGGCAGCCAGCGCCCACGGCTTTTTTGCCCGGATGAAGCGGTCTTTGACAATTTCATCCGGAAGCATGTTGATTTCCATATATGCCCGTCCGATCCCCTGCAACGCCAGTCCATACACGATGGCGAAGCAGGAAAGATTCTCTCGGAATACCGGCGACTGGACGACGTCGGGCCCCATCAGACGCTCGAAGTGTTCCACCGATTCAAGGGGAAAACCAAGGCCCTTTTCCAAATAGGCGCGGAGGCCCTGCAATTTCATGGGGTTTCCCAGCGCGAGACCCCGTGCGATCTCGATGGATCGTTCAATTGAGTTGTAATAGCTGATCGAGCGCTGAATCTCTGAGAGAAGCTCAGTAAAGACCGGCCGCATGGCCTGGAAGACAGCCTTGGGGTCCGAGTACGTGGTAGGATTTTTCTTGATATGCTCGGCTTTCGAAAAGGTTAATTTGAGCTCTTTACTGAGCGCCTTGGTGAAGTGGCTACCGCCGATAGGGATGTTCCTCTGCCAGACACGGTAACCATTTGTGATCACGAGGTCCGTACTGTCCGTCCCCATCGAAATGACAGCCACCGCGGGCGGTGGGTTGTCCGGGTCATATTCGTCAGGCGGTGGCAGGTCCGGCATGGCGTCGAACCGCACATAGTTGAAAATCGCCAGGGGACTCAACTGGATGATGTCCACCTCGATGCCGAGATTCTGAAAGGGTTGAAGGGCCGCTTCGACCTGCTCTCGCTTGAGGGCGAACAAGCCAATCGTCGTTCCCAGGGTAAATCCGCTCTCGCCACCACCAGCATCCAGTCTCTGATAGCGCCAGACCACGTTGTTGAGATCGTATGGGATTTGCTGTTTGGCCTCGTACCGTACCACGTCGGGCAACTTGCTCAATTCGACGGGCGGCAATTTGATGAAGCGTGCAAGCCCCGTAGCACCCGAGACAGAAATGGCAATCTTGTGCCCGCGAACTTCATTGCGCGAAAGGAACTGCCGGAGAGCGGTCTCCACAAGACTGGCCGGATCCGCCGAGGGTTGCGTCAGAAGCATCGGATACTCAATGTAGTCAAACGCCTCGGCCACCACGAGTTGTGGGCTTTCGCCCGGTCGCAATCGAAGAGCCTTCAGAGACGCATTTCCGATGTCGATTCCCCAACAAGTCTCGACCTTGGGCATATTCGCTTACCTCGGTCTGAAAAGCCGTGCACGACAGGCCGGCGAACCGGTTTCAGATACCTGTTACTAATTTTTCTGCAAC
>Ga0181858_1000793_pt1 | contig 15408 bp, 13 predicted proteins | sample NewIslPassag4_SG_FD_130749 | JGI IMG/M metagenome (GOLD analysis project Ga0181858, IMG submission 130749) | Feedstock adapted compost microbial communities from Newby Island compost facility, Milpitas, CA, USA - Passage 4_SG | ecosystem: Engineered > Solid waste > Feedstock > Composting ...
AGGTTCACATCAGAACGCAAGAAGACTTAAAGCCCGGCCCCAAAAACTCATTGAAACAGGCATTCCGTGGCGCGATGGCGGGTTATCCACAGGATTGAGTTATCCACATTCCGATTTCATGTTTAATTCGTTTGGCAGTTGATTCAGGTCGGGCTGATGGTCTATCATGATGGAAGACACCTCTTCTGTCTGGTAGTGGAAGTCGTCACTCTCACTTTACCAAACGAAGCGGTGTTTTTCTATTTTGGCAAGCTGGCTATTCAACAGACCCTAAGCCCGCTCCACAATTGGTTTTACATTGATCTTCTAGGTGCGAAAGTTGAGTTAATAAACATATGATTTCCGTCAATGATCCGCTTTTTGTCTTTGATTTTGATTTTGATGATCCCGCAGGGACATTCAAAAGGGTGATCACGGGTGCCATTTACCTCGTTATTTCAAAGAAAAAAGGCCAATGCCGCGCCTGCGGCGCCCCAGGTTGCACCACAAGTCAGAGATGAAGCGGAGCAGGAAGAACAATGGAAGCCCGGCGCGGCGGTCCTGAGACTGTCCAGGACCATCCCGACCCTGGGACAACAAAGAGACGCCGACGAGGAAGAAGCGCTGGAAGACGAAGAGGAAGAGGAACTGGAAGAAGAGGAAGAGGAAGAAGAGGCAGGAAATCCCTACGCCCGCCCTTACGACAGCCTGGACGAATGCATGCGGCTGAATTTGATGGAAAGGGAATACAAGGCCGGCGGATACAGAAAAAAACAACTGATGGATCATCTCACCCGGGATGAAAAATTCCGCCTGCTCTACCACAGGCGCAATTGGATTCCGGACGCCAAGGAATGGAAAAAAAAGGCGTGGGAGCACTATTTCAACAACACCATTGAGGGGCAGACCGAAAAGCAAAAAGGCAAATTGAGCCCCAGTTTCTACAATATCCCCCGCCATATCGCCAATTTCGCGACCGAAGCGCTCAGCAATCCGGTCCAGACGACCGTCGGCATGGTACCGGTCGCCGGACCGCTGCTCAAACAGCGCCAGATTGCCAAACAGGACAGAAAGCTGGTCAATCTGCTCCAGGGCATTTACAAGGTCGGCCAGGACGCGGAATTTGAACAGGAAGCCGGACAACTGGCGGAAGGCGTCAATCAGAACATCAAGGCCGACTGGACCTCGGCGAAGGTGAACGCCGCCGTAAGTCTGCTTACGCTTCCCGTCGGCATCTCCACCGGCGGCGTCGGCTCCGGCTTGGTCGGCAAGGCCGTCGAGACGGGCGTCAATACCGCGGCGAAAACGACGGCGAAACTGGCGGCCCAGACGGCGGTTACGAGATACCAGTACGATGAGAACTCCAGGGAAGCCAAGCTGAACCTGAAGGCGCGGATGCTGGCCCTGAAGAAACTGGGCGAGCCCGGCTTCGAGCCGATCCGCAGCCTGGAGGAATACTGGGAACTGAAAAATCTGTCCCGGGAACTGCGGGAAAGAGGGCAAATCATCGGACCGCATCTGCCGATGAATGTCTCGCAAGAGAAACTTCTGCGTGTCATTGCATTCCAGATGCGCTTGCTGGATAATCAATGGAAGTATCGCACCCTGGCGGGCCACTCCAATACGGGCAAGGTGTTGAAAGCGGCCAAATGGACCTGGAAGGGAGCCAAAGCGTTCGGCAGATTCATCGGCAGCGGCGCAAGCAAGGTGGGAGCCAAACTGAAAGGGCTGTTCTCCCGAAAGAAGAAGGACCAGCAACCGGAGGACGAGGTTCCGCTTCTGGAAGACCGGTACAACATGTCCGACAGCGATATGGAAGAAGATGAAGAACTCGCCGGTTAAGGAGGCGCCACATGGAAAATCTGTTTTCCTTGACGAAGCCATCTTCCCAGATGGCTTCACTTGCTTATAACGACAACCAGGAATATCTGGAAGACGAACTGCAGTGGTTGAACGGATGCCTTGCGCTCCAGTTTGCCGTAATCAACGCCGACGAGAAAAACAAGACGCGCGTTCACCGGGAACATGCCGAAGTCCTGGACGAATGGCGTCGGCACATCCGCTCCCGGGCCAACCTCAGCATGGAACAGGGCGTGTTCCTCGCCCTTCCCTACCTTGCCGGCATTTTCCGGCTCTCGGAACTGGAAATCGGGGCGATCGTGGTCTGTCTGGGCATGGAGCTGGACCGGAAATATGAAGCGGCCTATGAATATCTCCAGGCGGACAAGGGCCTGAGACTGCCGACACCGGATTTCATCGCCAGATTGATCGGCCGAACGGATGACGAACGGCGGGAAACGCACGACCTTTTCCAGCCGGGCAGGCCCGTGCCGAGGTTCTTCCTGCGCAACGACCTGAATGCGGGCAGGCAGCTGGGCTCCTACCTCGGACAGCCGGTCCAGCTGGACGCGCGCATGGTGCGGTTTCTGACGGGCAATCCGTTCCTGGATCTGCCCATGGCCGAATTCTGCGAACTGCACGCCGGCGATGAAGAGCCGCCGCGGCTTCTGGGGAACGAAGCGGTGCAAGCGCGGTTCCGGACGTGGCTGGAGAATCGGCTGAACCTGAATCTGTCCGAACAGGTCTCGTTTCTGGTGTCCCTTTACGGAAAACCGGGCATCGGAAAGCGGACGCACCTGATCCACGCGGCAAAACATCTCGGCGAATTCCTGCTGTTCGTGGATTGCGGCAAACTGATCCGCAAAGGCAACAACCTGTCGGAATGGCTGACGCCTCTTTTCCGCGAAGCGGCGATCCACCGGTCGATGCTGGTGCTCTGCAATTTCCGCGAAGCCCTGGAAGAGGCGGACCTCCTGCACCGTCTTCCCGATCTGCTGGATGAGATCGCGCAGCTGAATTACATCGTGTTTCTGCTTTCCGGGAAACCGTGCCTGCCGTTCGACCGGAACCGGCGAATCATGCTAGAGCTTGAACTGCCCGATCTGATCGCCCGGGAACGGACGGAGGCGTGGCGCAAGGCCGCCGCCCGATACGAGACGGACCCGTCGGTGGACTGGGAATCGCTCTCCACGCGCTTCCCGTTCACGCCCGGGCAGATCGTCAAGGCGCTCGGCATGGCCGAAGAGCTCGCGCGCTGGGAATCCCCGGACAGCGTGAAGCCGGTCATCCGCTGGCCGCATCTCATCCAGGCCTGCTACGGACAGCTGAATCACCGGCTGGAAAGCAAGGCCAGACGGCTGAAGCCCAGGCACACCTTCGACGATCTCATCCTGCCGGAACCGCAGAAGCAGAAGCTCATGCACGCGTGCAACCACATCAAATACAAGCACACGGTCTACGAGAAATGGGGCTTCAACCGCAAGCTGTCCTACGGAACGGGCATCAGCATGCTCTTCTCCGGCCCGCCGGGCACGGGCAAGACGATGGCGGCGGAGATCATGGCCGGCGAGCTCGACATGGAAATCTACAAGGTGGATACCGCCCAGATCATCAGCAAATACATCGGCGAGACGGAGAAGAACCTGCAGGAGATTTTCAACGAAGCCGAGTCCGGGTACGCCATCCTGTTCTTCGACGAGGCGGACGCGATCTTCGGCAAACGATCCGACGTGAAGGACGCGCATGACAAATACGCCAACACGGAAGTGGCGTTCCTCCTGCAGAAAATGGAGGAATACCGCGGCATCTCCATTCTGGCGACCAACTACCTGCAGAACATCGACGAGGCGTTCATGCGTCGGCTCAACTACATCATCCGCTTCCCCTTCCCCGACGAGGCGGAGCGGGAGCGGCTCTGGCGGCGGATCTTCCCCGAAGAGACGCCGCTGGCGGAACTCGACTACGCTTTCCTCACGCAGAAATTGCGCCTCTCGGGCGGCCAGATCAAGAACATCGCGGTCACGGCCGCGTTCCTCGCCGGCGGCGCCGGCGAGTCCGTCGGGATGAAGCATATCCTCAAGGCCTACCAGTACGAACTGGACAAATACAGCCGGCCCGTGGACCGCAGGGAACTGGGCGATTACGCGGCGTTGCTGGACGAATATTGAACCCCGCCGGCACAACACCGAAATTCATGACCTTGTGACACGGGAGGTGCGCGAAGGGCTCGGTCATCACGGTGGCGGGCCGGAAAATCAGGCTGCCCGACGATGCGTACGTGGCGGGATACATCGTGATGCAAGATCCGCCGTCGGGACATGAGCCGTTTTACGCGATCCGGCGCGGCCATTCGACGATTGTGATTTCGGAACGGATTGGGTACGTGGGGAACCTGAAGCTGGACGAAGCGGATGGGAAGCCGTTCGATTTTCTCAAGAAGCATATCAGGGGCTATCTGGAGGGCGTGGAGGAACGGAAAGAATGGAGGCCGGTCCGATCGGCCCCTTCATCTCCCGATCAGGGAACGCGGTCATGACCCGGTCCCCGGCTTCCGGATTCCGTTTGGCACGCGCCCGTGCTGCGGAAACAGCCCGGCGTCATGCCCGTGTGCTTCTTGAACACTTTGTAGAAGTGGCGCGGATTCTCGTATCCGACGCAGCGCGACACCTGGTCCAGCGGAAGCAGCGGACGCCGCAGCAGGATTTCCTTCGCCTTGTCGATGCGGCAAGCGGTGAGATGATGAATGAACGACCGGCCCGTTTCCTTCTTGATCAGGCCGCTCAAATAATTGGGATGGAGGCCGAGATGGTCGGCCACCTCGACCAGGGAGATGTCGCGCGCGTAATGGCGGCGGATATAGTCCAGGCAGCGGGCCGCATTGTTCCGGCCTTCCGCGTCGGCGCCGTCTTCGGCGTCGGAATCCGCCCCTTCTTGTCCGCGCTTCATCCGCTCATCCTCCAGCTCCTGCCGGAAGCGGTTCAGGAACTGCCTGAGCTCGTCCAGCTTGACCGGTTTCAGCAGATATTCCGAAACATGGAGCCGCAAGGCCTGCCTCGCATATTCGAACCGGTCGTACCCGGTCAGGATGGCGAAATGCCGCACGCCGTGCGATTTCGCCCGGCGTATCAGCTCCAGGCCGTCCATCTCCGGCATCTGGATATCGGTGATGACCAGGTCCGGCCGAAACGCGGCCATCTTCTCCAGCGCATCGAACGCGTCCATCGCCCCCACGATCTCCTCGAATATCCCTTCCTTGCCGATCAGATGGCGCAGCCCGTTCAGAATGAGCGGCTCATCGTCGATGATCATCAATTTGGCCATTGGCTATTCCCCCTGTCCGGCCAGAATCATCGTGCAGGTCGTGCCTTCTCCGGCCGCGCTGTCCAGCGCGATGCCCGATGACGGCCCGTAATACGCCTTGATGCGCTCGTTCACATTGTGCAGGCCGATGCCGCCCCGGGACGAAAGATCTTCCCCGGGTGGCTCGCCGGCAAGCATTCGCCGGATGAGATCGATCTTGCCGTCGGGGATGCCGGCGCCGTTGTCCTCGATGATCACCCGGACCCCCGGACCGAACCATTCGATGCGGATCCGGATCAGCCCCGGCCTGCGGAGCTTGGCCAATCCGTGCTGGATCGCATTTTCGACGAGCGGTTGCACGATGAATCGCGGGCAAGCGAAATCGGCGACTCCCTCCTGCACGTCCCATTCGACGCGCAGCCGGTCCCCCATCCGGATCTTCTGAATCGCGATGTAATGCTCCACATGTTCGATCTCGTCGCGGAGCAAGGTCGCCTTTTCGCTGCCCGAAAGACTGTAGCGCAGCAGATTGCCGAGCGAACTCGCCATTTCCGCCACTTCCCGATCCTCATTCATCGCCGCCTGCATCCGCATGGCTTCCAGCGTGTTGTACAGGAAGTGCGGCTTGATCTGCGCCTGGAGCATCCGGAAATCGGCTTCCTTCTTCATCAATTCCGTCCGATGCACCGTATTGACGAGTTCGTCGATGCGGGCGATCATCGCGTTGTAGGAAGCGATCAGAAATCCGATCTCGTCCTGCCCGCCGCTACCGGCATACGGAGCAATATTGCGCTCGTCGACCCGCCTCATGTGCCGCGAAAGCCGGATGACCCGCCGGGTGAGCGACGCGGCCAGCACATAGTACAGGGCGGACAGGACCGCCAGCAGCATGGCCCCCGCGGCGATCATCCAGCGCTCGCGTTTGTCGATGGTATGCATGAGCGGCCCGACATTGCTGATTTCGACGAACAGCAGGCCCATCGGCTCGATGAAAATCGAGTTGACCAGGTGCCGTCCGTCGTCCGTATAGAACGCCGTCCCCGCCGGATGCCGGCGATCCTTCCCGATTGCGGACAGCAGGCCGGTGTCCGCCGGAGAGGTCGCGCGGCTGTACACGACCCGGCCTTCGCGCTCCCGGTCGATCAGGTACACGTCCAGATTTCCGTCGGGATCATCCAATGTCCGCACGAATTGTTCCAGGATTTCGCCGCCGACCGTTATTTTGATCACGCCCAGCTCCTTGCTGAACGTGTTCGTATACAGCTTGCGATAATAGTGGAAGGTCGGCATCCGGTCCGGGGCGCCGTCCGCGTACGTCCACATGCCTTCATCCGGCGGCAGCGCCGTAATGGCATCATGGTGTTCCGATGTTTTCAACTCATCCATGTTGACGATGTCGGGCGCCAGCGATAAAACGCTTTCATAATGCTTGAAAATGCGGATGTCGTCGATGATCGGATTGCCGAGATAGGCGTAGGAGAAGGTCGGATAGATCTCCTTCAGGTAGTTGTAGATCATCTCCCAATCGGCCTGGTATGCTCCGTTCAGAAACTCGATCAGCTTCACATTGTTCTGGAAAAGCTGATGAACCGACTCGGCCTGCAGCAGATTGACCTTCAGATTGGCATAGGACTGGCTCAACAATTGCTGCTTGCTGTTCAGATATTGCTGGAGAAAGTTCTGCCTCATTTCCTTGTAATAGAAATATCCGAACAGCGTGAACGGCACGACGATCAGGATCGCGTACCCGATGATCATCTTGGGCACGAGCCGCATACCTCTGATTTTCGTCCAAATCCGTTTCCATTGCGGCAGGAAGCCGCCGGGCAGTGCGCTGTTGTTGTCCATGGCAATTCCATTATACCAGACCCATGCGCGTGAGGGCCGCCTTTCTCCGCATGTGCGGCGAAAAGCGGCCATCCCGCGGGCCTTATCCGGTTACCTGCCGAAATTTTCCCTGATCTTCGCGAACATGCCGTTCGCCCAGGCCTCGAGATCGGACATGCCGATCTTCTCCGCCTGCTGGACCATGGCCCCATACGCCTGTTCCGCCGCTTCTTCCGATTCGGCCAGCAGCACCTTGGCGCCCTCGTTCTTGATCATCGTCTCCAGATTGGTGATGATGACCTGCTCCCGGGAGTCGGGCTCCGCCTTCACCAGGCCGATCTCCGGCTTCCATTCCATGATGTTGGTCCAGTTGACCGCCGCGCGGGTTGTCTCCGAGCCGGGCACATAGTTGTACAGCGCTTCCGTGACCGCGCTTCCGGCGAGCAGCCCCCACCAGTAGGAACCTTCCCTGCTCTGCGCTTCGGCGCTGTCCTTCTCGAACTTGAACTCCGGATAGCCCTCCGCGTGCATCGTCCAGTGCACGCCCTCGATGCCCCACATCGACAGTTTCTGGCCTTCGTCGGACATGAGGAATTGCATGAACCTGATGGATTTCCCGGGATTGCGGTTGTTTTTCGTGATGAACACGCCGGACCAGCCGGTGTCCGTGCGCACGATTTTCGCTTCCGGCGAAAGCGGCTTGCCGATCTGGGTGAAGACGATGCCCTGGTCATTGCCGGCCACGTCGGCGTTGAGACGATCCGCGACGCCGTGCGTCCAGGCGTAGGCAAACGCTTTGCCGCCGGTTACCAGCTCCTTGGCTTGGTCTTCGTTCTTGTAGGCGTAGTTTTCCGGCAGAATGTAGCCCTTGCGATACAGGAGATTCATGTACTTGTACATTTCGAGCAGCTTCGGGTTGCGCAGGGCGTATTTCAGTTCCCCGTTCTCTTCATAGAATCCCTTGAACGGCACGCCGAAATTGTTGGCGAAGAAGCCCATGTACCACGTATCGGTGGGATTGAGCACGAGCGGGATCATGTCCGGGTACCGTTCTTTCACCATGCCGAGCAGCTTCTCGAAATCTTCCAGCGTGTCGATCGGCGGGCTGCCGAGCGCTTCGTAGATGTCGTTGCGGAACCCGATATCGGCGCCGCCCTGCAACGCGTAGTTTTTGTGCGCATCCCACTCATCACCCGGCGAGAAATTGTTGCGGATCGTGTAGAATTTTCCGTCCGGCGCCAGATTGACCGCGATTTTCTCGGGATGGATATCGAAATCCGGCGCGTACTGCCCGATCAGTTCGTTCCAGGAATAGGCCAGGTTCGGGTCCGACAGGCGCGTGGCGTTGGCGCTCGTGAAGACGAGATCCGGCAAATCCCCGGACGCGATGAGAAGCGGCAACTGCTTGTCATCCGTCGCCACGGTGATGTTCAGCCTGACGCCGGTGCGCTTCGTAATCTCTTCCGGCACCGGACCGCTCCAATCCTTGAGCGGCCACCAGGAGTGGTCCACGAACATGTCCAGCTCCACGATTTCCTCTTGCTGCGGCGCCGTCGAGCCGGCGGCCGGAGTGTCGTTTCCGCCGCCGGCGCTGTCCGCCTGATTCGCCGACGGGCCGCCCGTCCCCTTGCTGCCGCCGCAACCGGCGAGCAGCGCGACGATGAGCAGAACCGCCAACAGCGTAAACCCCGTTTTTCTCTCTTCTCTACGCATCTGGATCCTCCTCCGCAGGTATCAATCTATATTAAAGCTCTTCGCTTTAATACCGATCCGTCAGCCCTTGACCGATCCGAGCATCATGCCCTTCACTAAATATTTCTGCAAGAAGGGATAGACCCCGATGATGGGCGCGATCGAAATGACCATCGCCGTCACCTGAACCGAGAAATTCGTCACTTTCAGGTTGGCCGTATAGACGGCGGCGCCCGCGTCCGCGGATATGACCGTCTGATTGATGATCTGGATCATGCGGTACGACAGCGTCCGCAGATGTTCGCTTTGCACGAAATAGGCCGCGTCCAGCCAGGCGTTCCATTGCCCGGCGCCGTTGAACAGCGCCATCGTGGCGAGCAAAGGCATCGAGACGGGCAGCACGATCCGGAGCAGGATCGTCATTTCCCCCGCGCCGTCGATGCGCGCCGACTCGCCGAGATCCGCCGGAATTTCCCGGAAGAAGCTGATCGCGATCAGGAGAAAGAACAGGTTCAGCATCGACGGAATCACGAACACCCCGAACGTATTCAGCAATCCGATGCTCCTGAGCACGACATAGTAGGCGATCAGGCCGCCGGAAAAATTCATCGCCACGATCACCAGCAGAAAATACACCCTCCGGAACATCAGATCGGGACGGGAGAGACCGTACGCCACCATGCAGGTGAACAGGACGGTCAGCACCGTGCCGACGATCGTGCGCGCCGCCGATACGAGCGCCGCCTGAATCCAGGCGGAATCCCTGAAGAAATAGATATAGTTGTCCAGCGTGAACGACCTCGGCCACAGGTAGACACCGCCCTGGGCGGCGTCCGTGCCCGAATTGAACGACAGAATCAGAATATAGTAGAACGGATACAGCGTGACGAACCCGATCACGGAGAGAAGCGCGTAGTTAATGGAATCGACCACCCGATCCTCCGTCGTCCTCCGTCTCATGGCGAATCTCCTTTCCGCCGTCGGCAGCCGTTAGTACAGGCCCGCGCCCGAAACTTTCCGGGCGACGGCATTGCTGATCAGAATCAGGGCAACGGAAATGACGGATTGCACCAGGTCAATCGCCGCGGCGAACGCGAAACGGCCCTGCGCCAGCCCCATATTGAACGCGTAGGTTTGCACGATTTGCGATTTGTCGCTGTTCAGCGCATTGCCGAGCAGGAACGATTGTTCGAAGTTGGAACCGACCAGGCCGCCGCCGAGGATGTTGCCGATCGACAGAATCAGCACGACGATCACCGCGCCCTTGATTCCGGGCAGCGTCACGTGCCGGATCCGCTGGAGCCGACCCGCGCCGTCCATCTCCGCCGCCTCGTACAGCGACGGATCGATGCCCGCAATCGACGCCAGGAAGATGATCGCCCACCATCCCGCTTCCTTCCACACCGCCGAGACGACCGCGAGCCCCCAGAAATAATCCGGATCGGTCAGGATCGGCAGCGGTTCGTCGATCAGCCCGAGATCGACCAGCAGTTGGTTGACCAGACCTGTGTTGGCGGAGAAGAACGCGAACAGCACGCCGGTGACGACGACCCACGAGATGAAATGGGGCAGATAGCTTACGGTTTGCACGAAGCGCTTGAACCACACAAGCCGCGCTTCATTCAGCATGATGGCAAGCAAAATGGGCACTGGAAAGGAAAAGACGAGCTTGAGCACGCTCAGCGCCAGCGTGTTCCGGATCAGCGTCGGGAAATTGTAGTCGTTCACAAACTCGCGGAAATAACGGAGTCCCGCCCATTCGCTGGTGAAGATGCCGGACACGCCGCTCGTGATCTTGTATTCCTTGAACGCCATCAGGATGCCGAACATCGGCGTATAGTTGAACACGAGCATGAAAGCGACGCCGAGCAAGACAAACAAATGGAATGCCATCTGCTTTCTGAAGCGCTTACGGAACCGCATCGCCGATGTCGTGGCCGTCGGCCGCTCCCGGTTTGTTGCCGTCTGGGCTGGCAAGTCTCATTCCTCCCGTGTCTGGCTGCTTCGCTTCCAGTATAAAGTCCCCGTCCCGCCGTCCGATACGGATCATTGATCAGCTTCCCGTGTCATTAATTAAGGTTGGAGGCGGATCGCGGCGCTGCCGAACCATAGAAAAAACCCGGCCCCGCCGCCGGGACCGGACATGCCGTCCTATTCATCCTGATCTGCCCGGGAAAGCGCCTCGACCCGATACGCCTTGCCCGCTTCCGCGAAAAATTCCAGCGTCTTCGAATCCACTGCGCGCACCGGCACCGGATGCTCTCCGTTTCCGACGGCGACCCTGACATCCGTTCCGCAGCGAATGCGGCACGGTCCGTCGGCGGCGGAAACGATGCGCGCCCGTACGAACCGGGATCTTCGCCACTCGATGTCGACAACAAAGCCGCCGCGCGCCCGCAGGCCGCTGACCCGCCCGTTGGACCATGCCTCCGGCAGCGCGGGCAGCAGGTCGATGCAGCCGGCGTGGCTTTGCAGCAGCATCTCGGCCACCCCGGCCGCGCCGCCGAAATTGCCGTCGATCTGGAAAGGCGGATGCGCGTCGAACAGGTTCGGGTACGTCGATTCGGCCAGCAGCTTCCGGACAAACCGGTGCGCCTGTTCGCCGTCTCTCAGTCGGGCGAACAGGCAGACCAGCCATGCGCAGCTCCAACCGGTATGCCCGCCCCCGTGCTCCAGCCTGCGCCTGAGCGAGACGCGGCAGGCCTCCAGCAATTCGGGAGCCTCCTCGCCGATCAGATGGCCGGGATACAGGCCGTACAGGTGCGAGACATGGCGATGGCCGGGTTCATGCTCTTCGAAATCCTCGTACCACTCCTGCAGTTGCCCGTGCCGGCCGATCCGGAAGGACGGCAGCCGCCGGAGCGCCTCGCGCAGTTGCTCGCGCAGTTCGCCATCGCAACCGAGCCGTTCGCTCGCCTCGATGCAGTGCGTGAACAGCTCGCGAATCAGCGAAATATCCATCGTCGTCGCGAACGATATACTGCAGACCGCGCCGTCCCCGGTCACGAACTTGTTCTCTGGCGACGTCGACGGGCAGGTGACGAGCTCCCCGTTCGGCCATTCGACCAGCCAATCGAGGCAGAACAACGCCGCCCCGATCATCAGCGGATACGCCCGCTCTTTCAGAAAGGATTCATCGCGGCCGTACACATAATGCTCCCACAGGTGGCGCGCAAGCCAGGCTCCGGCCATCGGCCAAAACGCCCAGCAGGCATCGCCTTCCGCGGGCGTCGCCATCCTCCAGAGATCGACGTTGTGATGCGCGGTCCAGCCGCGGCAGCCGTAATGAATCATCGCCGCGCGCCGGCCGGAGACGCCCAGCTCGCCGATCATGTCCAGCAGCGGTGCATGGCACTCGGCCAGGTTCCACACTTCCGCCGGCCAATAATTCATCTCCGTGTTGATGTTCGTCGTATAGTCGCTGAACCATGGCGGCTGGACATGCGGATTCCAGATGCCCTGCAGATTGGCGGGCTGGGTGCCCGGCCGCGAACAACTGATCAGCAAATACCTGGCATACTGCACATACAGCGCCTCGAGCCGCGGATCATCGCCATGCCGCCTGTACAGGTCCAGCCGTTCGTCCGTCGGCAAGGCGGCGCGGTCATCCGGCCCGCCCAGGTCCAGGTCCACGCGGGCATACAGCAGCCGGTAATCCGCCACATGCCGTTCCCGTAGCCGCGCATGCCCGAGCCGGACCGCCTCGTCCAGCCATCGCCGGCAGCGTTCGGACGGACGGGGATCGTCCGGGGCCGGCATGACGTTCCATCCGGCAAAATTCGTGGCCGCCGCCAGGTACAGCGTGAATCCGGCGGCTCCCCGGATCTCCAGCGCATCCCCGCCGCGCGGCGTGACCGTGCCCCCGTCGGCGACAACCCGGACGCGGACTTCGAACCGGAGTCCGAACCCGTCCTCGTAGGTGACCGGATTGGGATGATGGCCCGTGTAATTGCCCGCCACATGGCTCGGACATTGGCCGCGCAGCCGCAGGCTGCCGTCCGGCGCCGTTTCGGCGCGGGCGAGCAGGGGCGATGTCAGGGAGACCACAACGTCCAGCCCTTCCCCGTCCGTGTCGTATCGAACGACCATCACCTGGTCCGGCGCGCTGATCCATGCTTCGCGTCGCACGCGCGCCGATCGCCACGCATATTTCACCGAAGCGACAGCCGTCTCCAGATTCAATTCCCGTCTGTATCCCGCATTGGCCGTGCGCCCGGCATCCGTCCGGTCCTCGCGCCCAGCGGTTCCCCCCTGCTCCCCGCGCTCCGCGTGTTCGATCACGAGATCGCAGAGCGGCAAGTACGCCTCGACGTTGCGGCCCAGCATGCGGGATTCGATCAGGCGCTGGGCTTCTTCATACCGTCCTTCGGCAATCCGTTTCCTGACGGTATCGAGATACTTTCGGGCATCGTAATTGATCGTGTCGCGGGGGAACCCGGACCACAGGGTATCCTCGTTCAACTGGAAACGTTCCCGACCGATGCCGCCGAACATCATCGCGCCGAACCGCCCGTTGCCGAGCGGAAGCGCTTCTTCCCACCTTTCGGCCGGCCGGGTGTACCACAATGTCCATTGACCCGTATCGTCCATACCGTTTGCGCCTCCATCCGCCAATGTCTGTCTCCAGCTTAAATCACGGCGGCACAAGCATCTACGGTTCTTTTTTCATGCCGCCCGACGAAAAAAGGACACCTTGCCCGGTCTGCGATGGCCGTCGGGATGCGGGCTTCCCGGAACGGACTGCGGGCGGCCGTGTTTGACGCTGCAACGCGATGGTTGGCCAACCGTTCCGCGATCGCCATCAGGCTGTCCCTGGCCCGGCCCTTGACGAACACGTCGAACCGGTCCTCGAGACCGGTCTCTTCCGCGTTGATGAAGATGCGCCGGGCCTTCGTCAGGAACGGCAATCGGTTGACCGGCGCCACCTCCAGGCTCGTGCCGATCACGATCACGACGTCCGCTTCCCGGATCGCGTCCAGCGACGCCTGCCACGCCTCCGCAGGCAACGGCTCGATCTTCGGCTTCAACACCGCGCCGGAGGTTGTGGTGGATGATTCATCCGAATGGTGGTGGATACTTCCCGGGTCATCAGCAAATCCATCAGGGAGAGGAGAAAAATCTGCAGGAGATTTTCAGTGAAGCCGAGTCCCTGCTGGAGAAGAGCAACCGGTCGCCGGACCGCGAGGCGCTGGCGGAATACGCGGCGCATCTGGACGAGATGCAGGATCCGGCGTATCATGGCCTTGAGAAAACGGGAGGTGTGCGGACGTTGACTTTTTCGCATTCGGACAATATCGCGGCGCTGAAAAGCATCATCGGCGCATCCGGCAACATCGTCTTCTTCGGGGGCGCGGGCGTCTCGACCGAGAGCGGCATTCCGGATTTCCGGAGCGCCGGCGGCCTGTTCTCCGAGCGGGTGGGCAGATTGTCCCCGGAGGAAATCCTGTCCCACACGTTCTTCATGAACCACACGGAAGAGTTCTACGAGTTCTACAGGAGCAAGATGATCTACCGGGACGCGAAACCCAACGACGCCCATCTGGCGCTGGCCCGGCTGGAGCGGGCGGGCAAGCTGAAGGCCGTGATCACACAGAACATCGACGGCCTCCATCAGCTGGCCGGCAGCCGGGAGGTGCTGGAGCTGCACGGCTCGGTGCACCGGAACTACTGCATGAACTGCAACCGGTTTTTCGGGCTCGACCATGTGCTGGCGGCGGAAGGGGTTCCGACGTGCGATGAATGCGGCGGGATTGTGAAGCCCGACGTCGTGCTCTATGAGGAAGCGCTGGACATGGCGATACTGGAGAAGTCGAGGCGGTATATCGAGCAGGCGGACGTGCTGATCGTCGCCGGCCCGTCGCTGCGGGTGTACCCGGCCGCCGGGCTGATCCAATACTTCGGCGGCAGCCATCTGGTGCTCATCAACAAGTCCCCCACGCCGTACGACCACGCGGCGACGCTGGTGATCAACGGCAGCATCGGCGAGACGCTGAACCAGGCGCTGAATTGAACGGAACCGCGGGACGGGATCGCGGCACGGGGCCGCGTTTCCGTTCCGTGCCGATGGCCGCAATGAAGGAAGGCAGCCTATCCAAGGCTGCCTTCTCCGCCCATCAGTCTCGTCATTTCCTCGATCCGCTCAAGCGGAAAGGGCGGCTGCGTCAGCGGCCTCATCGCGATGGACATCAGCTTCATCGGATTGTCGTCCGCCGCGATCCGGTTGGAGCTCAAGATGCCGCACCTGGCGCAGCGATGGATGATGGCCCATTCGCCGTTCTTGCGGATCCATACCGAAATCGGCTCCATGCGGCCGCCGCAATCGGACGCCCTGTCACCCGGCTCATTGTCCACATGCAGGCTGGTCAGGCAATTGGGACAATGGTTCCGGTGCCGGCTGCCGGCGCCCTCCGGGACAACCGGCCTTCCGCAGACTTTGCACGTGAACGTTTCGTCGCAGGCATGGGTTTTGTAATACTCTTTCTCGAACGATCTTCTCTTGTTTTCTCTGTTCAATGGAATGCCCTCCGTATAGAATCAAGAATGGTTTTGATTCTATGGGAGGCTTATGCGGGAGTTTCCGTGCACAGCCTCCCGGCTATGCCACAGACTCCGTGTATCGGCTGTTCCTCTTCATCATGAAAAACAACTCTCCCTCAATAAAATAATGTTTTCTCCGTTTTTCTCGCTTTTTCGCATGATTTCATCTTTGACATCCAAAGCCCCCTTGGATAGGATTTGACGAGGAGCGAATATTTGGGATCGACCTGTTGG
>Ga0181858_1000798_pt1 | contig 15322 bp, 14 predicted proteins | sample NewIslPassag4_SG_FD_130749 | JGI IMG/M metagenome (GOLD analysis project Ga0181858, IMG submission 130749) | Feedstock adapted compost microbial communities from Newby Island compost facility, Milpitas, CA, USA - Passage 4_SG | ecosystem: Engineered > Solid waste > Feedstock > Composting ...
ATCTACACGGATTGCACGCAATTCAAAAACGGTGGAAAGAGTGCAGATTGCACCGCGGGATTGATGGGGGTAGCCCTATTGTGGGGTGGGGATTTCGAAAGTACAAGTCACCGTGAGGGGCGCCTGTCGGGCGACTGCCAGATGTACCGGATGGAAGCCTATTCCGATTGCGCAAGTTAGGGGATTTGCTGGGGGTCCCACGCGTGGACAAAATCGACAAGGGCTCGCACATTCTCTACGGGGGTCGATGGTAGAACTCCGTGCCCGAGATTGAAAATATGTCCCGGACGTCCACGGGTTCTCTCCAATATGCGCCGGGCTTCTTCGAGAACGAACTCCCGCGACGCGCAAAGGACCGCGGGGTCGAGATTTCCCTGGATCGCGTGGTCTTCACCAACGGCTGCCCAGGCGTCGGCAATGTCCACCCGCCAGTCCACACCGATGACCTGTCCGCCGACTTCGGCCTGGAGGGGAATAAGGGCTGGGTTGCCCGTCAGAAAATAGATGACGGGAACGTGCCGGGGCAAGTAGCCAAGCACGGCCTGAGTGTGGGGCAGAACAAACTGTCGGTAGTGTTGCGGCGCCAGACATCCCGCCCAGCTATCGAAGAGTTGAACGGCCTGCACTCCAGCGGCGACCTGGCCCTTCAGATAGCGTCCCACGGATGGGACGAGACGCTCCATGAGTTCCCGCCAGGCCTGAGGGCAGGCAAACAGAAAACGTTTGGTGCGTTCGAAGGAGCGCGACGTACGGCCCTCGATAGCGTAAGCGGCCAGTGTGAAAGGCGCCCCTGCAAAGCCAATCAAAGGAATTTCGGCCGGGAGATTGGCCCTGGCCAGGCGGACTGCCTGGAAGACATAGTCCAGGGCGTTGAGATCTTCCTCCTGTATTTCGCGGACGGATTCCACATCCTCGGGTTGTCGCAACGGATTGCGGATGATGGGACCTTCGTCCGGGCCGAAGCGAAGGTCGAAGCCCATCGGCTCCAGGATCGGTAAAAGATCAGCGAACAGGATCGCCGCGTCCACACCAAGCCGAGCCACCGTATTCACCGTGATCTCCGCAGCCAACTCCGGAGATCGGCACAGCTCAAGAAAGGAGACCTTTTCCCGGAGTTGGCGATACTCTGGCAAATACCGGCCAGCCTGCCTCATCAACCAGATGGGGACGCGCTCGACCGGCTCGCGGCGGGCGGCCTTCATGAAATTGCTCTCTTCCCAGGGAAATGCTGCCATACGACCCGTTCTCGTTGTAGCCTTTGCATCACTGGCGATACCTGCACGTTTGCCCCTTCATGGTAACCCCATCTAAGGCGTTTTTCTACGGTGGGACGAGTGCCCGAGACCAGGGCCGTAACATGCGCAAAAGAGCATTCTCGACAAAAAGAGTCGCCCGAAGACTGGGGAGCCTTCGGGCGACTGGTCACTCACTCATAACCGGTCACTGGGGACAGGACCGGCCTCATTGGTTCAGGCATTGGGAGCCTGGGGAAGCGGAGCCGGAGCCGTGGGCTTCTCGGCTTTCTTGGGAGCAGGCTGTTCAGCCGGAGCAACCTCGACGCCGCAGCCGCACTCGCTCACGACACAGGCATGCTTCTCGCAACCAAGGAGATTGCGGAGGAAGTTGAGCACCGGCCGTTCGCAGCGGGGCTTGCAACCGGGTTCGCATGCGGGCTCGCAAGCGGGTTCGCAGGCCTTTTCACAAGCCGGCTTCTCGCAGGCGACTTCGCACTCGCGGCAGTGGAGCCGGTGGTGGAGACGGCACAGGGGGCCGCATACCGGTTCTTTGCAGGCCGGCTCGCAAGCAGGCTCACAGGGCTTCTCGCAGGCGGGTTCGCAAGCCTTTTCCTGCTCGCAGGCGTTGCAGTCGGGTTGGCCGCAGGTCGGGCAGGCGGGACCAAGCACCTTGCGGACAAGGTGTCGCACAGGCTGCGGGCGGCAGGTGACACATTCCGGGGCGCAGGCCGGTTCGGGCACAGCGCACTTGGCCGGTTCACATGCCTCGCAGGCCGTCACGTGCCGGTGGGATGCGAACAGGTCCCGCAATCCGGCAAACAGATCACAACGTTTCGCCCGTTCGCAGGGCTCACATGCCGGGGCTGGCTGGGCGCAAGCCTGACAGCCCTCGTCGAGGCTGACCATGCGGCCGAACATGTCGGCTCCCCAGCTTCGGCCGCACAGCATCGCGCTGATCACAAGCGCTCCCAGTAGCAATGTCTTTCTCATCGAACGTGCACTCCTCTAAACGACCTGAGAGAGCGTGGCCTTCCAACCTGTCGGCCCCAACCCGAGCACCGCACACGGCCGCTGCGCGACGCGCTCAATCTCGGTCAGTGGGTTCTCCCATGGGTTAGAACCGACTGGGTGGATTAGGGTCGCAGCGCGGGAAGGATCGCACGCGTCCCTCAAAACCCAACTGATTCGCGTCAGGTCCGTCGAACCATTCCGTGGTTCGATTGTTCCCCGTCGGTTGCCTGACACGCCTCCTTCTGGCTGCTTCAGAGCCTCGCGTTGGCGAGGTTCAGTTTTCGTAATCGGCATTCGAGTTGAGCACCCTTGAGCGTGCGCAAGTGTATTTCTGAAAATGGGTTACTATTCTGAAAAGGGGGCTTTTTTCTGTTGCGGAGAATAGAAAGTTGGGGCAATATTTAACGGCGCAGTTCGATTGCAATTAGCCGTTAAACTTTCGCTATATTTTCCATGCGGGTTGATCGGTAAATCTGCTCACGTCGCCACCCTGGCGCAATGAGACCTATCTTGAATTGCCCGCACGTCCCCCTCACAATAGCCGTCATGAGTGATAAACGCTATCGACTGGCCGATTTCAACCAATTACCCGGTGTAGCGTGTCCCTGCGGCACGGCTTACCGGGCTTTCGCCGATGTGCCGGAGTTTCCCGGCACGATTCACCGGACCGAAATCGATACGGCGGCCAAGCCGCACTTCCATCTAAAACTCACAGAAACCTACTACATCCTGGAAGCCGAGCCGGACGCTTTTCTGGAGTTGGATGGCGACGTCATACCCGTTCACCCTGGACTCTGTGTTGTCATTCCTCCCGGTGTGGTCCACCGTGCCGTCGGGCGGATGGTGATCCTCAACATTGTGGTGCCCAAATTTGATCCCAGTGATGAAATCCTGGTGGACGAGCCGGAAGACCGCCCGTCAAAACAGCCTTTCTAGCGATCCGGCTGGGAAACCCGTTCAATATAACCAGCGACCACGCAGAGAGCGGTAGAAGTGGCGGACAAGTTGATCAGCGATCGGGCGGGCTCTCCAGCACTTCACCATCAATCGCCTTGGAAAAAGCAACCTTCCAAGCGCTTCCCAGCGGAAGGGGACGGAGGGACACGATGACAGGTATTCGGCCGCGCCTAGTTCGAAATGCTCAGGGGTCTGTGTCACTGGTGGCCGTGGTTGTTTTGGTTCTGTCCGGGGTGAATGCCGATCAAAGCGCGCGGGCAGGGGACTGGCCGCAGCTTGGGGGTTCATCGACGCGAAATAATGTCTCGCCGGCGACAGGTTTACCTTCGACCTGGTCGATGGGCGAGGTCGATCGAGCCACCGGACGATGGATCGGTGGGCCAACCGCGCGAAATATTCGCTGGGTTACACCCCTGGGAACCGAATCGTACGGCAGCCCTGCGGTCGCAGGGAACAAAATATTTTGCGGAACGAACAACGGCCAGGGATATGTGCCGCGGTATCCGCCGAAAGTGGATTTGGGATGTCTCCTGTGCCTGAGCAGAGAGACAGGGACCTTTCTTTGGCAGTATTCGGCCCCAGTGCTGCCTGATTCCAGCATGAACTGGCCGGAACAGGGGCTGTGCTCCACACCTCTCGTCGAGAGGGACCGACTCTGGGTGGTCACGAATCGGGGATCTGCTGTCTGCTTCGATACCGAGGGTTTTTACGACGGCGAAAACGACGGTCCCTTCACACAGGAGGAATCTACAGACCTCCGTGAGGCGGACGTGGTGTGGGAGCTCAACATGATTGAAAGGCTGGGGGTTCATCCCCGGTATATGACGTCGTCCTCACCCACGGCGTGGGGCGATTTGCTTTTTGTTGTCACCTCCCATGGTGCGAACGAAAAAGGCGAGATTGTCCGGCCGGATGCCCCCAGTTTTCTCGCGTTGGACAAAGAAACCGGAGAAATAGTCTGGGCCGATAATTCGCCCGGTGATCGCATTCTGGAAGGGCAGTGGTCCAGCCCCGCCTGTGCAGTCCTGGGAGGTGTCCCCCAGGTGATCTTTGGAGGAGGGGACGGCTGGGTCTATTCGTTTCTGGCAGAACGCACGACAGATGGAAAACCGAAACTTCTGTGGAAATTCGACGCCAATCCGAAGAAAACGCGTTTTGAGGAAGGGGGACTGGGTGATCGGAATTACCTGGTGGCTGCTCCCGTCATTGCCGATGGCAAAGTGTACGTGGTGACGGGGCAGGATCCTCAATGGGGTGAAGGCCCTGGCGATCTCTGGTGTATTGACCCTACCAAACGGGGAGATATTAGTGCCGAGTTGGTTGTTGATTCGGCGGGAAATCCGGTGCCGCCGCGGCGGACGTTCGCCGTCGATGAGAGCCGTGGCGAACGGGTGGTCGCCAAACCGAACTCGGGTGTCATCTGGCATTACCGCGGCCAGGACCTCAACGGGAATGGAAAGCTGGATTTTGAAGAAACATTACATCGGACATTGGGAATGCCCGCAGTGGCGGGAGGAATTCTCGTGGTGGGCGACGGCTCCGGAATTGTCCACTGTTTGGACGCGGAAAAAGGGCAACTATTGTGGACGTACGACATGATGGCCTCCGTCTGGGGATCGCCGTTGATTGCTGACGGGAAGATTTATCTGGGAGATGAGGACGGCGATGTGGCTGTTTTTGAACTGGCTCGTGAGATGAAACTGCTGGCCGAAAATCCCATGACAAGTTCCGTCTATACGACTCCGGTCGCGGTGGATGGCGTGCTTTACATCGTCACCCGGCGCCACTGTGTCGCGATCGGATCACGTGCCACGCATTCAACAGGCAAGACGCCGTGATAGTGAAGTGATAATGAAACCGCGAGCCGGGAACAGAAGAGCCAACGCTCGGGAGGTGCGGCGATGCAACCGGCAGAGAGACGCACAGCGTGGGTTTACGCGATCGTGGCCATCGGCGTGCTCGGCGGGATGGGGGTCGAGAAAGTTCGGGCACGCGACTGGTATGTGGCCGTGGATGGTCGCCCGCAAAATGCGGGAACCCGCGAATCGCCGTGGGATCTGGAGTCGGCACTGAGCGGCCGACAAGAGGTTGAGCCGGGGGACACGATCTGGATATCGGGTGGCACATATCGCTTCCCGGATCGGTCGCTCAACAGCCCGGGATTCACCGTTCGCTTGGCCGGCGAACCGGACAGACCGATTCACGTCCGTGCGCTGCCGGGAGAACGTGCCACGATCGACGGGGGCCTGAGCGTGGTCAGCCCCAGCGACTATGTGTGGATTTGGGGTCTGGAGATCCTCGTCTCGGAAAACTTCACGATGAGCCGTACACTGGATGAGCCTGGTTCGCACCCGCAAAGCTACGGCCGACCATGGGGTGGGCTGAACATTCATGCGGGAAAGGGGTGCAAGTACATCAACCTCGTCATTCATGACAACGCTCAGGGAGTCAGTTTCTGGCGAGGAGCCACCGACAGCGAACTGCATGGCTGCATCATCTTCGACAATGGATGGAAGGCACCGGATCGGGGCCATGGCCATGCGATTTACACTCAAAATGAAAACGGCGTCAAAATCATTTCCGATTGCATTATGACAGGCGGGTTCGGATACACGATGCATGCCTACGGGTCGGAGCGGGCGTTCGTCGATCATTACCTGGTGGAGGGGAACGTCGCATACAATGGCGGAACCTTCCTGATCGGCGGTGGACGACCCAGCCGCGATATTCGAGTACTGGACAATATCTTTTACAACGTCAATCTCCAACTGGGCTATTCCGCCCCATTTAACGAGGATTGTGAGGTCCGCAACAATATCCTCGTCAATGGCAATCTGGCGATCAACCGTTTTCGCCAGGTCGTTGAGGAAGGAAACCTCGTTCTTCCATCCGGGGCTCCGCGACCTGAGCAACCGGCCCGGGTGATCCTTCGCCGGAATCGGTATGATCCCCTGCGAGCCCACGTCGTTGTGTTCAACTGGAAGAGAAACGCCAGCGTGGATGTCTCGCTGGATGGTTTTGCCACCCCGGGGATGATCTATCGCTTCATGGATCCGCGGGATGTGTACGGACGGCCCGTCTTGGAGGGGCAGTATACAGGCCGACCTGTGCAGGTACCGATGCAGGGGGAATTCGGGGTTTGGGTGGTCTTTGTACGAAGGCCCTGAGCTGCGGGGGGGCACGCCCCGGGACGATAGTTCCGGGATGGCACCCGTGGCCATTATTCCAGCCGTGCCAGCTCTTCCAGTTTCCTCTTGTCGATGATTTCCAGTTCGTTGCGGGACAGGTGTTTGATCGCTCCCGCCAGTTCCAGCCGACGGAGGACCCGGGAAAACGTTTCGCTTGTGAGATCAAGCTGGGCCGCGAGGTGGCGTTTCAGCGTGGGCAACCGGACCTTCCGGTGGTCACGGTGAGATTTTTCCAGGAGTAGCCTGGCAACCCGGCCTGCCGCGTCGCGGAGCGTCAAATCCTCCACCAGATCCACGAGACGCCTTACCCACAGGCAAAGGCTGAGGAGCAACTGTCGGCAAAGTTCGTGGTCCTCCGAGATCAATTTCTGGAGGGATTCGAGAGGGAGAAGCACGCACGTGGTGGGGGACACCGCTTCGGCGCAAGCAGGACACGAAAAATTGCCGATAGCGGCTACTTCCGCGAACGTTTCTCCAGGACCAACCAGGTGTAACACCCGCTCTCGGCCCTGGGGCGTCCGCTTGAAGATCCGCACCAGGCCGGTGCCCACCACGTACATACCCGGGCAGGGGTCGTTCTGGACGAAGATGGTTTGCCCGCTGCGGAATCTGACGACACGCGCGATGGCGAACAGCCGTCGAAAGGCCGTTTCGTTGACATCCGCAAAAAACGGGCAATTTTCCAGAATTTCTACAGCTGAAGGGGACATTATGTCTCGCGAAATGAGGTGGCCGGTTGAACTCTCAAAAATTTTTGGCCGAACTTGATCTGCGTCAAAATCTCAACACGCCTTGGCCCGTATTATAGCGTTGGATGGCCGATCAACGGGATTGGCCTGCGAATGAAAAAGCGAGCGCAAAGGAAGTTTTTGAACTTTTGCACGCTGCATAAGGAGGAGCTGCCTATGTTCTGCAATCAATGTGAACAGACCTCGAATTGCACGGGATGTGTCATCAGCCCGGGTGTCTGCGGCAAGAACGAAGATGTGCAATCCCTTCAGGAAACGTTGCTCTATGGCGTGAAGGGGATGGCCGCGTATGCCCATCATGCCCGGCGGCTGGGTATGGTCGATGAAGAGGTGGACGCTTTCATCGAGGAGGCACTTTTTGCCACGATGACCAACGTGAACTTCGATTTGGACAGCCTTTTTGAACTGGTCCTCGAATGTGGCCGCCACAATCTCCGGGTTATGGAGATGCTCGATGAGGGCCATGTCCGTCGGTACGGGCAGCCCAGTCCGACGACGGTCAAAGAGGGGACCCAGGCGGGGCCCGGCATCCTCGTGACGGGACACGACCTCCGCGATTTGGAAGAGCTTCTCAAGCAGTGCGAAGGCACTCCCATTAAGGTGTACACGCACGGGGAGATGCTCCCCGCCCACATGTATCCCAAGCTTCGTGAACATCCCAATTTGGCTGGGCATTACGGGGGCGCCTGGCAGAAACAGCGCCGGGAGTTTGAGGAATTTTCCGGGCCCATTGTGGCCACCACCAACTGCATCCTCATTCCGAAAGACAGTTACAAGGACCGCGTGTTCACAACCCGGGTGACGGCCGTGCCGGGCGGTACCCGTTTGAAAGACGGCGATTTTTCCCCGGTGATCAAAAAAGCCCTGGAGTGCCCACCCTTGCCGGAGAATATCCAACGTGAAAGCACCGTCGGTTTCCATCACAGCGTGATCCTGTCGCTGGCCGACCAGATCATCCAGGCCGTCAAGGAAGGCAAAGTCCGTCACTTCTTCGTCATCGGTGGTTGCGATGGGGCGGAAATTGGACGGAACTACTTTAGCGATTACGCGCGGGCGACGCCGCCGAATTCGTTCATTCTCACACTCGGCTGTGGAAAGTACCGGATTCGGGATTACGACTACGGGACGTTGCTCGGTCTGCCCAGGCTTCTGGACATGGGCCAGTGCAACAATGCCTACGGGGCCATCAAGGTGGCTCTCGGGCTGGCAGAGGCCCTGGGGTGCTCTGTCAACGACCTGCCGCTCACTCTGGTGGTGTCGTGGTTTGAGCAGAAAGCCGTGGCGGTGCTGCTGACACTCCTGTACCTTGGAGTCAAGGGCATCACCATCGGTCCCAAACCGCCGGCTTTCATCACCCCGAACGTGTTCAAAATTCTCCAGGAGAAATACGACCTGCGGCTGATCGGGCAGACGGCGGAAGAGGATCTGCGGCGCGTCCTGGCGGTACGGGGATCCGGCACCGCGGACACCCCCTCGGTCTCACCCAAGGCGAACATCGCCGGCTGATCAGCGCCCGTAAATGAAGAGTGGACGGCCATGTGGAACGAGACGGCGGTAGGGAACAACAGGTTCCCTACCGCATCTCGTGTCTCGATTCCTTCCGGAAGATGCGGATATCGTACATTGGAAAAGTTTTTGGAAAATGAAGGCCCCCAGTGGCCGATGCCGGTGCTAATGTAAAATCCTTGCAAGTAGCTTGTGCGTGATGCGGGTGTTAATACTATAATGTTGCAAATGGAATTTGTAAGATTTCAGGGGGTTTAAAATGGGTATTCTTCACCTGCTCGGTGGAGATAAAAGACTCATCTGACATGGACCCTCCAATGCCGGAAGCGAACACACAATCGCGGCTGTGGAACTTACTTTCGCTCGGTTGGCTTCCCACTCCGGTGCGTTTGCTGGTATTCGGGAGTTGGGGGATCTGCCTGGGGCTGGCCGCGCTGGTGGCCCATATTTCGCGTGCCCCCTCTTATTTGAGCGATGATCCCGAGGTGTGCGTCAACTGTCACGTGATGCGTCCTGAGTACGTGAGCTGGCGTCACAGCAGTCACGCGGAGGTGGCCCACTGCAATGATTGCCACGTTCCTCAGGATTCTTTTTGGCGTCACTGGCTTTTCAAGGCCCGGGATGGTCTCTGGCATGCGACCGTGTTCACCATGCGCTGGGAGCCACAGGTGATCAAGTTGTCCAAGAGAGCGGAGCCGGTTGTGGAGCAGAACTGTCGGCGCTGTCACGAACCATTGATCAGTTTCACATCACTTCGTGAGCATGCACCGGGGGATCTCCGCTGCTGGGATTGTCACACGGAGGTACCGCACGGTTCAGTACGGGGCCTGGCGACCACACCCGGTTACCTTGATCCGAGCCTGCCACCAGTAGGACCCAACACCCTAGGACCGCGAATCGGCGGGCGTGAGCCCCGGGCTTCTGGCGAGGGTGCCGGTCGGTAATACACTTGAGTCAATTGTCACGCTCTTTTAGGGAATGCGCTCTTTGAAGATTTGAAAAAGAGGTGGAAACGATGGACCAATCGCAACACACTTCACAGCAAAAGCAATGGGCGTGGGTAGGATGGGTGCTTTTCGCTGTCGCATTGATCGTGACATTCGGGCTCGGGCTGCTGGCGTCGTCGATCCTCACCCGACGGCGAGAAGCCCTGCCGCCGCAACCCGTTCATCCCATTGCCAGATGGGAGTCAGACAGCAGCAAGTGGGCGGCTAATTTCCCCCGAGAATACGACCGCTACCGTCAGATGATGGACGATACCACCCGAACGAAATACGGCGGAGCTTTTCCCCGGGATTACCTAGAAGAAACCCCAGCCAACGTGATCCTGTTTGCGGGTTATGCCTTCGCTAAAGATTACCGGCAAGCACGGGGTCACGTGTATGCGGTGGAGGATGTGACGCACACCAAACGGGTCAACGAAAAAACGCCGGCGACCTGCTGGACCTGCAAGAGTACGGACGTCCCGCGGTTGCTGGCTCAGATGTCACCCGCCGACTTTTACAAACAACCCTTCGCGGCGTTTAAGAAGGAGATCACCCATCCCATCGGCTGTTTGGATTGTCATGATCCGACCGACATGCGGTTGGTGATCACCAGGCCGGCGCTTCGCGAAGCACTGCAAAGGCAGGGACGCGATCCCGACAAGCTCTCGCACCAAGAGATGCGGACGATGGTGTGTGCGCAGTGCCACGTCGAGTACTACTTCAAAGGCGAAGGGAAGTACCTGACATTTCCGTGGGACAAGGGCACGTCTCTCGAACAGATTGAGAGCTATTACGAGGAGGCCAATTTCAGCGACTGGACACACGCCATCAGTCATGCCCCCATGGTGAAAATGCAGCATCCGGATTTCGAAATATATTCCACGGGAATCCATGCCTATCGCAACGTCTCGTGCGCGGACTGTCACATGCCGTACATGAGTGAGGGTGGCGTCAAGTTCACCGACCATCATGTACAAAGTCCGCTGCTCAACATCGCCAACTCCTGTGCTGTTTGTCACCGATGGAGCGAAGAGGAAATCCGCAGTCGCGTGGAAAGCATCCAGGACAAAATCCACGAAGTGCGGGGACGGGTAGAGCAGGCCCTCGTGGCAGCGCACTTCGATGTGGCGGCCGCCATGCAGGCAGGGGCCACCGACGAGGAACTTCAACCTGCCCGCCAGCTCATCCGTCGAGCACAGCTTCGGTGGGACTTTGTGGCGGCCAACAATGGCATGGGCTTTCACTCGCCGGCGGAGTGCCTGCGGATCCTGGCTGCGGCCCTCGATTTAGCCGGGCAGGCTCGCTCCGAGGCCAGCCGCATTCTCGCCAAACACGGTATCACTGACCCCATCAACTATCCCGATGTAAGCACCAAGGAAAAAGCCCAGGCCGTGGAACAACTGTTCGTCAAGGGGACGCCGCCCAATCTTTTGCCCACCAAGGTGAGTGGTAGCCCCGTCCCTGCTGCGCTGACGGCCGGGCCATGATCCCCTCAAAATCGGTGGAACGCTGTCGCCCATCGCCACTCATGCGATTCTCGTGAGAATTTATCGCCGCCGGGTCCGCCGAGTTCGTCGCGGCTCTGAGCGATGGGACCGTTGGGCATGGTCCACTTCTAGAGGGTCGCGATCGTCTTCCGCCGAGAACACTGGAGGAGGTAACTTGGTGGCTAATGCCGCGGCATCTTCATCGGTGATGTCCTGCCGCGCGTACCCGTAACCACGGAAGATTGGCAGGCCTTTCAACCGCGCATAGATTTCCCTCCGCGTCCGCCCCTCTGGCATGTCGGGCCAGGGACCTTCTTGGTCCTGGAAATGGAAAAAGTTGTCAACGAGGCGTCGGACATATCGCCAGTAAGCGGGGTTGTCGGTTTGCAGCACGAAGAGTCCCCCGGGAACAAGCGCGCGATGGACCAGCGCCAGGAACGCCGGTGTCAGCAGCCGTCGGTGCTGCTTCTGTGGATCTTTATACGGCTGAGGATGATAAATGTGGATTTCCGCCACGCTGTGGGGAGCCACGTAATTTTCCAGAAATTCGTGACCGCCACACACGATAAAACGCACATTGGAGAGTCCCCGCTGGTTGGCGCGACGGGTCGCATAGCGGATCACTACCGGCAGGATGTCCAGCCCGACGTGATTGAACTCGGGACGCCGTAAAGCACTGGCCAGCGTGAAACGTCCGTTGCCGCAGCCGATGTCCAAAACAAGCGGGGCCTCCCGGCCGAAGACCGCCGACCAATCAATGGGGCCGGGGGGCGGAAGTCTCTTGATGGCCGTCTTTACCCACTGCTCCGGAGGAAGGATCCGCCCGGGAATGGGAACGCCAAACTCGTACTCGACGTCACCATCCCGGTAGTCTTTGGGATGTTTCATAGGATTCTCACGTACCGCAGGGGGCCTTAGCCGCACATAATGGGAGAATTGTCTTGCTGTAAAGAAGCCACACAGACGGGGCACTCCCTCACTATTGTACACAGGCTCCCAGTTCGAAGAGACCGCTCGGAAATCGCCGGGTCGTTAAGGTGCAAAAATGGTTTTGCGGCAACTGGCCGAAATCCTCTGGGTCTTCGCGCTGCTTGGATTGGCGAGTTTTGGGGGACCGGCCGCCTCCATCGCCATCATGCAGCAGACGCTTGTGCGGCGGCGTCGCTGGCTGAGTGATACAGAATTCATGGACTATGTGGGAGCGAGCCACCTCATCCCCGGCCCGATCGCGGTGCAATTGTCCCTCCATTTGGGCTACCGTCGCGCAGGCCTCCTTGGGGCGCTGGCCGCAGTCGTGGGATTCGTCGTCCCCGCGGCGATGATCACGTGGCTCTGTGCGGTGGTGTACGTGCGCAACCAGGGATTGCCCGCTCTGGAGGCCTGCCTCTCGACCGTCCGACCGGTCATTCTCGGCATTATCCTCGTTTCCATCAAGCAAATTGCCCAGGGAAGATGGCGACGACCGACCAATCTTGTAATCCTGGCCGCCGTGGTTGCGGCCTACATGTGGGGAGCCAATCCATTCGCAGTTCTTGTGGCGGGCACGTTCCTGGGAATGCTCCTGTTTCACGTGATTCAACCGAAAAAAGAAAACTCCCCGCCCGGCGACCGCCCTCCTGAAGTCCCCGCTTCGCGCCATACCTTCCCGTTTATCGGAGGTATGACGGCCGCCGGTACTTCGGCGCTGATAACCCAGATGTCTCCCCTTCAGCTTTTTCTCGTGTTTGCCAAAGTGGGGGTTTTTCTCTATGGAGGTGGTAACGTACTGGCGGCTTATCTGGCCTCTGAATTCGTCAACACGGGTATCCTGTCGCACCAACAATTGCTGGATGCGCTGGCGGTTGGTCAGAGCACGCCCGGTCCGATTCTCACAGTCGCCACATTTCTGGGCTATGTGCTGGGCGGCCATATCGGAGCGGTAGCGGCCACAGCAGGCATTATCACACCATGTATGGTCCTGGCCTCCGTTCTCCATCCCTATGTGCGGAAGGCACGCTCCTACCGCTGGTCGGCCGCGTTTTTGGATGCCCTGATGCTGGCCGTCATCGGTCTGATTCTGGGAGTGTGCGTGGACCTGGGACGCCAGGTTTTTACTCAGCCCGTCGCAATCGTCCTGGGGCTATTTACATTATGGGCGGCGGGCGTTTGGAAAATTTCGCCCGTTCGTTTGATCCTGGCGGCCGCCCTCTTGGGGCTACTCATCGGACGGTGAGACTGGTTTGCGCGAGAATCGGTCCTCCCGACAACCCGCCGCACAGAGTGGCCTTTAACCCTGCCCGATGGGTCGCCCACGGTTGCGAAAACCACCCCTGTGGACGCGGGTCGTACCGCAGCGAACAGGTCGAGACCATACGTGACACACCCGTCGGGACGGATGTTTCGATTTTGTCCGCACGTGGGCGGGGCGATTCATGAATCGCCCGTAAGGACGTGAGCGGCTGGTCCGGGGCCATAACAGCGAAACGACCAACTTTTTCTCCATCCGACATTCGCACTTTGGTTGTGCGGCCATCTTGAAACGGGCGCGTCCCAGTCTGGGCGTTGGCTTCCCCAAGCGAAAATGCTGTGCCATAATGATACGCGGATGAGCGAAGCAAACAGCCAGGCCGTTCTGCGGTTCTTCTGGGAGGGTTCCCATAGCACCGAGTCGAGGAGGCGTCCACCATGCAGAAGCATTTCAGTCATTCTGTCAAACTGACCTATGGGATGATGATAGTCGTGCTCAGCACCGCCTTGACGTACGGGGGTGCTCTTTTGGCCGAGAATGCGGGAGAAAGCGGTGGCGCCGGGGCGGGGATCTCGAAAGCATCGGCGGCACAGAGCGGGGAGAAAAAGCCTTCGCGCTATGAATGGCGTGACCTCTTCGACGGTAAAACGCTCAACGGTTGGAAGGTGCCCAAGTTTGGGGGAGAGGGGCAGGTCAAGGTGGAAAATGGGTGCATCGTCATGGAAACCGGCGACCCCATGACCGGAATTGCCTGGGCAGGCGATTTCCCCAAAATTAATTACGAGGTCGAATACGTCGCTAAACGAACAGACGGAATCGACTTTTTCGCTACGGTGACTTTTCCTGTCGGGGACAGCTTTTGCAGCTTCGTCACGGGCGGCTGGGGTGGCTCGGTGATTGGCCTTTCTTCCATCAATTTCAACGACGCTTCAGATAATGAAACCACTCAGTTCATGGTGTTCAAGGACAACCAGTGGTACAAATTCCGCGTTCGGGTGACCAAGGCCAAAATCGAAGTCTGGGTGGACGAAAAGAAAGTGGTGGACTTCATCATCGGGGATAACAAAATCTCCACCCGTTATGAGGTGGACCTGTGCAAGCCGTTCGGCTTTGCGAGCTGGTGCTCGACCGGGGTAATCAAGAGCATCCGCGTGCGGGAGCTGACGCCGGAAGAGGTCAAGGCCATCGAGGAAGAAGCCGAAAAGACCCGGCTCTAATGCGATTCTGCTTCTCCCATTCGGCGGGAAGATTGGTAATCGACCAGGTCCACCCGGCGGAAAGAAATCATGGCTCGGTTGGCTCTCTCCAGCCGCTGGCGGTCTTCTGGTGTGATTTCCGCCGATATGGTGTGAACACTCCGCAGCTCCGTGCGTCGGCCGGGCAACCACTCGAGAAAGTTTCTCGCGGCAGGTACCAGAACGACTTCCCGAGGAAGCAGTTTCTGCTCGCGCAACGTCTTGTTCACTGCCAGTCTGGCGAACGGTGGGCGGGAACCGGGGGTCAGCAGCGTGTTGGCCCGGGCAAGCCAATCGGAAACGTTCCAGAACAGATCGCACGTGGGCGCGTCAGGACCCTGCTGGGTTTTGACTCGGTAGGTCATCCAGGGGCTGGAAAACACCCACTCGTCCGGCACGTCTCGGCGGATCTCAAAATTCGGTCGACCGCAAAACCGGAATCCCGGGTCGGGGTGTTCGACGGCACGTGCCCGAAGGCGATCCAGAAACAAAAGGACCGTTTCAAAACCGACCTGGGCTTGTTCCCTTCGCTCAAAATCAAGGAATGTGATTTGTTTTCGGGCGAAATCGATGACCGTGGCCTCCTGTGGTGAATTCAGAAAGTCGTATGCCCGATCGGTGAGAATAATCGTCAGGCTCTGGCTGATCAGTTGATCGCTGCCGCGATACACGCGATTTTCGATGCGCAACACCTCTTGCGTCGGAGGATTCTCGGCCAGCGATGGTAGACCGACGCCGCCC
>Ga0181858_1000800_pt1 | contig 15280 bp, 9 predicted proteins | sample NewIslPassag4_SG_FD_130749 | JGI IMG/M metagenome (GOLD analysis project Ga0181858, IMG submission 130749) | Feedstock adapted compost microbial communities from Newby Island compost facility, Milpitas, CA, USA - Passage 4_SG | ecosystem: Engineered > Solid waste > Feedstock > Composting ...
CAGGCCGGGGCGGCGATCGCCGCGACCCGGGTGCCCAGCCACACTCCGCCGAGCAGCACGCCGACCAGTACCGTCAGCACCGTGGTGACCAGCACGACCCTGCCCCGCCGGGTGAGCCGGATCGGGGGCGCGCCCGCCCGCTCGCCGTGCCGCGGGCCCCGCCGCCGCGGCCGCACCCTGCCGTTCGCCGCGATCCGGACCGGACGACGCGGGGCGCTCCGCCGCACCGGCCCGCCGGGATTCCGCCCGGCCAGGTGACGCCGCCCGGGCGCCGCGGCGCCCATGGCCACGCCCACCGTCGCGCCCACCGCCTCACCGCCCGCCTCGGGGCGGCGCCGTACCCGGAGCCGGGGATCGCGGCGCGCCGTGGGGGACGCGGCGGCGCGTGACGGGCGCGGGGCCGCGCCACGGACCGGATCGCGGGTCGCCGCGGTCGCGTCCGGGCCCGCCGGAACGCGCCGGCCGACGCCGCGGAGCGTGCCGTCACCGGCGTTCCGCCGTCGCCGGGCCGCGGAGATCGGGATGACCGGGGCGAGGCGCTCGCCGCGCGGGTGACCGCCGCGGGCGGCCGGAGCGGCGGGCGGCTCTCCGCCCCCGCCCGAGGTCCCGCCGGAGGACCCGTCCGCGGACGTTGGCACGTCGATCCGCATCGCCGCCCCCTTTGCCGGAAAAACGGAATTAGTAAGATCGCGAATCGAACACCATATCGATCGAACTCCCGTACGATGTTGTACACCACGCGACCGCCGATTTCGAGACACTATCGAACAATTGTTTGATGATGATCTTGAATAGAGGTACGGTCGCGGTGTGCGACAAGAAGGACACGGATCGGAAGACCGGCTCGTGACCGGGTTCGACGGGCCGCGCCGCGAGGAGGATTCATGAGCGAGAAGGAAGAGGCGGGCACCCCCGTCGATTTGGCGGTACGCCGGCGCGACGCCCTCGGGCTCACGCCCCGGCAGCGCCGGATTCTCGAGGTGATCCGGGAGTCGGTGCAGCGGCGCGGCTACCCGCCGTCGATGCGGGAGATCGGCGAGGCCGTCCAGCTCACGAGCACCTCAAGCGTGTCGCACCAGCTCACCGCGCTGCAGCGCAAGGGGTACCTGCGCCGGGACCCGCACCGCCCGCGAGCCCTGGAGGTCCGCCTGCCGGGCGAGCCCGCGCCGTGGGAGAACGACTCGGACTCGGCTTCCGAGGAGCAGACCGTGAACCGCCCCGCCGCGGCCTACGTGCCGCTCGTCGGCCGCATCGCCGCCGGTGGCCCGATCCTCGCCGAGGAGCGCGTCGAGGACGTCTTCGCGCTGCCCAAGCAGCTCGTCGGCGAGGGCACGCTGTTCCTGCTCCAGGTCACCGGTGACTCGATGATCGACGCGGCGATCATGGACGGGGACTGGGTGGTGGTCCGCCAGCAGCCGGTCGCGGAGAACGGCGACATCGTCGCGGCGATGATCGACGGCGAGGCCACCGTGAAGACGTTCAAGCGCAAGGACGGCCACGTCTGGCTCGTGCCGCAGAACCCCGCCTACGACCCGATCCCCGGCGACGAGGCGACGCTGCTCGGCCGCGTCGTGGCGGTGCTGCGCAAGCTCTGAGCCCGGCGACCGGGCCGGACCCGGCCGGATGACGTCCGGGCGCGGCCGGTCGCCCTGTCGTGCCCGCCCGGAGGAGCGTACGGGGCGGCGGTCTTCCGCCGCCCCTGTTCATTGTCCTGCCTCCGGCAGGTGTGTTCTCTGCCCTGCCTCCGGAAGGTGCCCGGACGCGCCCCGAAAACGGTACGGCCCGCGAGCGTGTCGCGGGCCGTGGGTTCATCACGCCGTCAGGGAACGATGTTCACCAGCTTGGGCGCGCGGACGATCACCTTGCGCGGCTCGCCGGACAGGTAGGACTGCACCTTCTGCGAGGCGAGCGCCAGCTCCTGCAGCTCGGACTCGGAGATGTCCGGAGCGACCTGCAGGCGGTCGCGCACCTTGCCCGCGACCTGGACGACGCAGGTGACCGCCTCGACCGCGAGCAGCGCCGGGTCGGGCTCCGGCCAGGGCACCCGGGCGATCGTCGGCCCGTGGCCCAGCCGCTCCCAGCCCTCCTCCGCAACGTACGGCGCGACCAGGGAGAGCATGATCGCGAGCACCTCGGCCGCCTCGCGCACCGCGGGGTCGGCCGCGCCCGGCCCGCTGTCGATCGCCTTGCGGATCGCGGAGGTGAGCTCCATCATCCGCGCCACGGCGACGTTGAACCGGTAGGACTCGACCAGCCGGGTGACCTCGTCGAGGGTCCGGTGGGTGATGCGGCGCAGCTCCAGGTCGCCGTTCTCGACCGCGACGCCCGGCTCGCTCGCCGCGCCGGCCTCGGTCATCACCCGCAGCGCGCGGGCGAGGAACTTCTGCGACGCGCCCGGCGACACGTCGGCCCAGTCGATGTCGTCCTCCGGCGGGCCGGCGAAGACCATGGTGAGCCGCACCGCGTCGACGCCGTACTTGTCGATCTGCTCACCGAGGTCGACGCCGTTGCCGAGCGACTTCGACATCGCCTTGCCCTGGTTGATCACCTGGCCCTGGTTGAGCAGCCGGGTGAACGGCTCGGTGAAGTCCACCAGGCCCATGTCGTACAGGACCTTGGTGAAGAACCGGGCGTACAGCAGGTGCATCACGGCGTGCTCGACGCCACCGACGTACTGGTCGACCGGCAGCCACTTGCGCACCTTCTCGACGTCGAACGGCCCCTCCTCGTAGTGCGGCGAGACGTACCGCAGGAAGTACCAGGAGGAGTCGACGAAGGTGTCCATCGTGTCGGTGTCCCGCTTGGCGGGGTGGCCGCACTTGGGACAGTCGACGTTCACCCAGTCGGTGGCCGCCGCGAGCGGGGAGACGCCCTTCGGCGCGAGCGCCTCGCCGCGCAGGTCGGGCAGGGTGACCGGGAGCTGGTCGTCCGGCACCGGGACCTCGCCGCAGTCCGGGCAGTGGATGATCGGGATCGGCGTGCCCCAGAACCGCTGCCGGGAGACGAGCCAGTCGCGCAGCCGGTAGTTGACCGCGGCCTTGCCGGTGCCCTGCTGCTCCAGGATCTCGATGATCTTGGCGATCGCCTCGGACTTGCTCAGCCCGTTCAGCGGGCCGGAGTTGATCAGCGTGCCCTCGCCCGGGGTGGCGATGCCGGTCTCGGCCGGGTCGGGCTCGCCGGTGTCGACCACGACCCGCACCGGCAGCCCGAACTTCCGCGCGAAGTCGAGGTCGCGCTGGTCGTGCGCGGGCACCGCCATGATCGCGCCGTGGCCGTAGTCGGCGAGCACGTAGTCGGCCGCCCACACCGGGATGCGCTCGCCGTTCACCGGGTTGATCGCGTAGGTGCCGAGGAAGACGCCGGTCTTCTCCTTCTCGGTGGACAGCCGCTCGATGTCGGAGAGCTTCGCCACCTCGGCCCGGTACGCCTCCAGGTCGGCCCGCCGGTCCGGGGCGCACACCTCCTCGGCGAGCGGCGAGTCCGCGGCGATCACGAAGAACGTCGCGCCGTACAGCGTGTCCGGGCGGGTGGTGAAGACGGTGACCGGCTCCTCGCGACCCTCGATGCGGAACTGGACGTCGGCGCCGGTGGACCGGCCGATCCAGTTGCGCTGCATGGTGAGCACGCGCTCCGGCCAGCCGCCCTCGAGCTGGGCCATGTCGTCGAGCAGCCGCTGCGCGTACTCAGTGATCTTGAAGTACCACTGGGTGAGCTTGCGGCGGACCACCTCGGTGCCGCAGCGCTCGCAACGGCCGTTGATCACCTGCTCGTTGGCGAGCACGGTCTGGTCCTTCGGGCACCAGTTGACCAGGCCGTCCTTGCGGTAGGCGAGCCCGCGCTCGTAGAACCGCAGGAACAGCCACTGGTTCCAGCGGTAGTACTCCGGGTCGCTGGTGTGCAGCCGCCGGGACCAGTCGAAGGAGATGCCGTAGCGGCGGAACGAGGCGGCCTGCGTGTCGATGTTCGAGTACGTCCACTCGGCCGGGTGCGCGTTCCGTTTGATCGCGGCGTTCTCGGCCGGCAGCCCGAAGGAGTCCCACCCGATCGGGTGCAGCACGTTGTAGCCCTTGTGGAACCAGTACCGGGCCAGCACGTCGGCGATGGCGAACGCCTCGCCGTGACCCATGTGAAGGTCACCCGATGGGTAGGGGAACATGTCGAGCAGGTACTTGCGGGGGCGCGGATCGTCCGCGCTCTCCTCGGCGCGGAATGGGTCCAGCTCCTCCCAGCGTGGCTGCCACTTCTCCTGCAGCGCCTTCGGATCGTACTGCTCGCTCATGGGTCGTTCCCTTATATGTCACGTCCGTGCCGGCGACCGACCGATCCAGCCCACAAAGAAACCCCCCGGAGTACACGAGGGGCAGCCGCATCGACCGGTCAATTCCATCACCTTGGTCGATGCGGCCTGCTAAGGGTCGCGGAACGCATACTGCAAGACTAGCGCAGGTTTCAAGAGGCCTTCATCGCCTTGACTCGCCGCCACCGCCGCGGATCACGCCATTGGAGCGACCGGAAAGGCGATATCCGATGGTGATAGATCCGTTGTGACCTCCTATGTCCCATTAGACTACCCTCGTCGCGTGGCCAACTCAGTCCAGCCGGGACCGGAGCACCGTTCACCGGAGTGGAGCCCGCCGTTGCAGGACCCTCCGACGGAGCCCTCTGGGCCACGTATCGGGGACGCGTTCTCCGGTTCGCCTGCGGAGCACCCGGTCGCGCATGAGATCATGCCCACGCCGTCAAGACCGGGCATGACTGCGGGAGGAACGCCACCCATGGCTACCGAGCACAGCGACCGGCCTCCGATGCCGTCCCGGCCGCAGACGTCCGCAGGGCCTGGCCCGTCCGGTGGCCCGCCGGGCGGCTCGCGCCCGGCCCCGCAGCCCCAGGGCCCGTACGGCGGCGGCCACCCCTCGGCGCCGCAATCCTCCGCGCAGCAACCCTTCTCCGCGCCGGTGACGGGCGACATCATGGCGCCGCAGGGTGAGGCCGCGCGCCCGGAAGACCGTCCCGGTCCCCGGCCACAGCAGCGCCCCCAGCCCGGCCGCCCGCAGCCCGGCCCGCAGGCCCCGGGCCGGCCGCCGCAGGGCGGCCCGCGCCCGCCGGGCCGTCCGGGCCCGCGGCCGCAGGGCGCGCCGCAGCCGCACCAGGGTCCGCCGCCCGGCCGCCCGCTTGAGCAGGGCCACGGCGGTTCCCCGCAGAACGGCCCGCACGGCCGCCCGCCCGAGCGCCCGCAGGGCGGACCCGCACCGCAGAACGGACCCGCACCGCAGGGCGGACCGGGACCCCAGGGCGGACCCGGACCGCAGGGCGGGCCCGGACCGCAGGGGGGGCCCGGACCGCAGGGCGGGCCCGGACCGCAGGGCGCGCCGGGGCGGCCGCACGGCCACCCGCAGGAACGCGCCCAAGACCGGCCGCAGGAGCAGTGCCACGGCGGGCCTCAGGGTGAGCCGCCGCAGGGCCGGCCCCAGGATCGGCCGCAGGGCGCGCCGCCGGCCGACGACCCCTACCGGCCGTTCGTCACCGCCGGTCAGATCAGCGGCCCGAAGACGCCCCCTCCGGAGCGCCAGCGGGAGCTGTGGAACACCGTCTTCGGCGAGAACTACCAGGCGATCGGCGACGAGGAGGAGCTCGCCCGGGAGAGCCGCCCGTTCTGGCTGTACGCCTTCGTCGGCACGGTGTCGGTCGCGCTCGTGCTCGTGCTCGTCTGGGCGTTCGTCGCCGGCCCGCTGTCCGGTGGCGACGAGGAGGCGGTCGCCCAGCCCACCCCGTCCACGGCGAACCCCACCGCGTCCACCAAGCCGACCCCCACCCGCACCCGGCTGCCCAAGTACACCGGCAAGGCCTCCCCGGTGAACGGCACGATCACCGACCCGACCGCGGCGATCAGCGTGCCGCGGCTCGGCGGCCTGTGGCGGCAGGACACCCGCGGCGACCGGATCCGCGCCGCCTACGGTTACACCACCCGCCAGTACGTCGCGGCGGGCACGGACCCGACCGGCAAGCCGCAGTACGCCCAGCTGATGACCGGCCCGCTGCCGGAGGCGCTCACCTCGAAGTACACCTCGCCGGACAAGCTCGCCTCGGTGGTGAGCGCGGTCGCCTACCAGGCCCGGATGAAGTTCTTCCCCAAGGGCAACACGATCGTGAAGACCGTCCAGCAGAAGCTCAGGATCGGCGGTCGCACCGGCGAGCTCATGGCCTACCAGGTCACCGCCGGGGACAGTAAGACCACGATGGTGGTCGCGGCGATCGACACCGGCCGCAAGGTGCCCTCGATCGTCTACATGTCGGTGCCCGACAGCAGGCGGGAGCTGCGCCCGGACATCAACACGGTGTTCGGCTCGCTCCGCATCACCGGCTCCTGATCTCCGGCCCGCCACGGCCGCACCGCCGCCGGGGCGGGCCGTGACCCGCCCGGGTACGGCACGGCCCGGCGCGCCCCGCCGTACCCGGCCACCCGGATGCCGCCGGACCGGCCCCGGCATCGTTTCGCCGCCCCGGCGCGGCATACGGTGCGGCCGCTTCGGACGGGCGAATATTTCCGGCCCTGCCCGGAGGCACCACACTGCCTGAAACGCCGGAAAGGGCATCCCCGCGCACTTCCCCGCCACCCGGCCACTTCGCGATCGCGCCGATCGCCGTCCGGGCATCCGGCACGCCCGGACGCCCCGCCGCACCCGGCGTCCCCTCCCGAGTTCTCCGGGCCGCCGCTCCCCCGGCGCCGTTTCGCCGCGCCGCCATGCCACCGGCCGCGGCCGTGCCCGCCGCCGCGCCCCGTGGGGCCGTCCCGCACGGAAATATCACCGCAGGTCTGAATCACCCGAAACGGCGATCCACGCGTTCCGCACCACCCGCCCCACCCGGCCGTCTCGGGATTACCGCGATCGACGACCGGGTACGGACATCGCCGTCCCGGTCCGCGGTTATCGCTCCTGTACCAATCTGTAATTCGCGGCTACCTACCGGTAGGTATGCCGGAATGCGAATATGGCGCCAGCCGTACGTGGCGAACCAAGGAGAGTTCGATGCTGAACCTTTCGATCGTCCTGGAGGACAGCGCCCGGGTCACCCCCGACAGGACCGCGATCGTCTTCGGCGACATGCGGCTCCCCTACTCGATGATCAACACGGTGGCGAACCAGGTGGCGAACCTGCTCGCCTCCCGCGGCATCGGCAGGGGTGACAAGGTCGCCATCGCCTGCCCGAACCTGCCCTACTTCCCGTTCGTCTACTACGGCATCCTCAAGGCCTGCGCCACGGTGGTACCGCTCAACGTGCTGCTGCAGGCGCGTGAGATCGCGTACCACCTCGACGACTCCGACACCAAGGTGTTCTTCTGCTTCGAGGGGACGCCGGAGCTCCCGCTCGGGCAGCGCGGCAAGGAGGCCTGGGACGAGCACGTCCGGGCCCGCTCCGACGTGGACCCGAAGAACTTCATCGTGCTGCCCGCGGCCGCGCTCGCCACCACCTCCTCGATCGAGGGCGCCGACACGATCTGGGGTGTGCTCGACGGCGTGTCCGGGGAGTTCGAAACGGTTCAGACCGAGCCCGACGACACCGCGGTGATCCTCTACACCAGCGGCACCACCGGCCGCCCGAAGGGCGCCGAGCTCACCCACATGAACATGCTCATGAACGCGATGGTCTCGAACACGATGTTCGAGAGCGCCGCGGAGGTGGACGTCTACCTCGGGGTGCTGCCGCTGTTCCACTCCTTCGGCCAGACCGTGGTGATGAACACCGGCTTCCTCCGCCGCGGCACGCTCGTGCTCATGCCGCGCTTCGAGGCCAAGCCCGCGCTCGAGCTCATGCGCAAGGAGAAGGTGACGTTCTTCGCCGGGGTGCCCACGATGTACTGGGGCCTGGTGTCCGCGGTGAAGAACGAGGGCGTCGAGGCCCCCGACACGCTGCAGACCTGCGTCTCCGGCGGCGCCTCGCTCCCGGTGGAGCTGCTCAAGGACTTCGAGCAGACCTTCGGCGTGCAGATCCTCGAGGGGTACGGCCTGTCCGAGACCTCGCCGGTGGCGAGCTTCAACCAGCCGGGCCGCCCGGCGAAGCCCGGCACGATCGGCACCCCGATCTGGGGCGTGGAGATGAAGCTCGTCGACCCCGACTGGAACACGATCGAGGGCGAGGGGCCCGGCGAGATCGCGATCCGCGGCCACAACGTGATGAAGGGCTACTACAAGCGGCCCGAGGCCACCGCCGAGGTGATGCGGGACGGCTGGTTCCGCACCGGCGACATCGCCACCCGGGACGCCGACGGCTACTACGCGATCGTGGACCGCGCGAAGGACATGATCATCCGCGGCGGGTTCAACGTCTACCCGCGGGAGGTCGAAGAGGTCCTCATGAGCCACGAGGCGGTCTCGCTCGCAGCCGTCGTCGGCGTGCCCCACCCGGAGCACGGCGAGGAGATCAAGGCGTACGTGATCCTCAACCCGGGCGCGAAGATCACCGAGGAGGAGCTCATCGCCTGGGCCAAGGAGCACATGGCCGCCTACAAGTACCCGCGGATCGTCGAGTTCCGCGACTCGCTGCCGATGACCGCCACCGGCAAGATCCTCAAGCGCGAGCTGCGCGGCTGACGGCCCGCGGATCGGTCCCGACCCCGAGCAGGGACCGGGCCACGGCCGACTTCCGCGCCCGTCCCGGTACGGCCCGCCTCCCGCGTCGCCGAGGCGGGCCGTACCCATGTCCCGGGCACGATCAGGGCCAGCCGACGGCGGGCCGCAGCGGCACGTGCGAGCGGCCGTCGGACTCCAGCTTCACCGCGAGCACCTGGTGCAGCTGGACCTTGTTGCGCTCGAAGCCGACGACGCACCCGGCCATGTAGAGGCGCCAGATCCGGGCGATCGCCCGGCCGACCTCCTGCACCGCCTCGTCCCAGTGCTTCTCGAGGTTCGCGCACCAGAACCGCAGCGTCTTGGCGTAGTGCTCGCGCAGGTTCTCCTCGTGCCGGATCTCGAAGCCGTTGTCCTCCATCTGCCGGATCAGGTAGCCGACCGACTCCAGCTCCCCGTCCGGGAAGATGTAGCGGTTGATGAACCCGCCGGTGTTGATCGTCTTCTCCTTGCCGGTGGGCCGGGTGATGCAGTGGTTGAGCAACCGCCCGCCCGGCTTGAGCTTGGAGTGGAGGAAGCGGAAGTAGAACGGCAGGTTGTCCTTGCCGATGTGCTCGGTGAGGCCGATCGAGCTGATCGCGTCGAAGCCGGTCTCGGTGACGTCGCGGTAGTCCATGTGGCGCACCTCGGCGAGGTCGCCGAGGCCGCGCTCGGCGATCGCCTTCTGCGCCCACTCGGCCTGCTGCCGGGACAGCGTCACGCCGAGCGCCTTGACGCCGTACTTCTCGGCCGCGTGCATCACCATGCCGCCCCAGCCGCAGCCGACGTCGAGCAGCCGCATGCCGGGTTTGAGGCCGAGCTTCTTCGCGACCAGGTCGTGCTTGGTGTACTGGGCTTCCTCCAGCGTGGCGTCCTCGGTGGGGAACACCGCGCAGGTGTAGGTCATGGAGGGGCCGAGCACCCACTCGTAGAACCGGTTGGAGACGTCGTAGTGGTGGCTGATCGCCTTGGCGTCCCGCCGCTTGGCGTGCCGGCTGCCGAGCCGGGCCAGGGCGCTGCGCCGTACCTCCTGCGGCGGCGGGGGCACCCGCATGAGCAGCGGCTTGACCCCGAGCGACCGGATGGCGTCGAGCTTCTCGCGCAGCGGTATGTCGTTGAGGGTGAGCGACCACATGCGCGACAGCAGCGTGTACAGGTCGCCGTGCACGTCGATGTGGCCGGACACGTACGCGCGGGCGAGGCCCAGCTCGCCCGGGGCCTGGGCGAGGTAGGCCACCGCGATGGGGGACTTCACCTCGATCCTGATGTCGGCGTCGTCCGGCCCGGCCTTGCTGCCGTCGTAGGCGGAGAACGCGACGCCGACGTCGTCGCCGACGATCCGCTCGAAGATCCGCGCGAGTGTGGTCATCCGGTGAAACCTCCTAACGCCCCCGGACGCACTTGTCGTAGAGGTCGAGAAGCCTGCCGCCGGGGTCGTAGGCGCGCTTCACCGGCCAGTACGCGTCCCCGTTGTACAGGCGCCAGAACTCCTCGCGGGGGTAGTACGACGTGGAGTACAGCGACTTGTGGCCCTCGAGCTCGTGCACGGCCTTCTCGATGAGGCGGTTGTAGTAGCCGTCGTACTGTCCGCGGGGCAGCGGCACCATGCCCCAGAAGCCGAAGTTGACGTAGAGGCGGTTCGGCTCCATCGGGTAGAGCGGCCAGTGCTCGTGCGCCTTGAGCGGGCACATCCACACCGGCGTCATGCCGACCTTCTCGTGGAAGAAGGCGAGGAAGTCGGCGCCGCGCTCGACCGGGATCTCCACGTCCTGGATGACCGACTCCTGCACCGGCCGGTCGAGCCAGCGGTCGATTCGCGCGGTGATCTGGAAGCGCTTGTCGATCCCGACCAGCTTCCGGTAGACGTCCGAGCGCAGCCAGCGGCGCGGCACGAGCGAGCGCACCAGCGGCTGCTGCACCCCGAACGCGCGCGAGCACCAGAACCAGTCGGTGTCCCACCGCCACAGGTAGTCGCGCACGGTGAGCCAGTCCCGGGTGCGGCGGCGGATCGACTGGTAGTAGATGCGCATGCCGGTGTAGTCGGAGGTGTACGGCGCCCGGTCGGCGAACCGGCCCACGGTGATGTACAGCTCGTCCGGGGCGAAGAAGACGCCGTCGACGAAGTCGACGGGCTCGCCGTCGAGGTCGCCGGCCTCGCAGATGTCCTGCATCGCCAGCATGCACTTGTGCGCGTCGGTGAAGCGGAGGTGCGTCAGCCGCACGTAGGGCTTGACCGGGGCGAGCTTGATCCGCAGCCGCAGCGCGTAGCCGAGCGTGCCGTAGGAGTTGGGGAACGCGCGGAACAGGTCGGCGTGCTCGCCCTCCGGCCGGGCGACGACCACGCGGCCGTCCCCGGTGAGGATCTCCATCTCCTCGACCGACTCGTGCGGCAGGCCGTTGCGGAAGCTGGTGGACTCGATGCCGAGGCCGGTGACCGCGCCGCCGAGGGTGATGGTCTTGAGCTGCGGCACCACGTACGGCATGAGCCCGTGCGGCAGCGTGGCGTCGACCAGGGTCTCGTAGGTGGTCATGCCCTGGACCTCGGCGGTCCGGGTCTCCGGGTCGACCGAGATCACCTGGTCGAGGTCCTTGGCGGAGAGCTTCGCCTGGCGGGCCGGAGGGCGGAACCGGAACAGATTGGTCGTGGCCTTGGCGAGCCGCGGCGGCGCGCCCTCGGGCAGGCCGGCGTAGGACGCCTTGATCTGCTCGACGGCCCGTCGATGCGCCGCCATGCGGGGCTCGGAGGGGCGGGTCCTCGCCACTGAGGAACCGGTCCCGCGTCCGGGCATGCCATCACCCCCACGATTTGTCAGCGAAGTTCGCCTCTACGTGACGGTACTTCCTCCATTAATCCCGGACCAGACTAGACACGTTAAACGTGCGAAAACTCAGCGGGTCCCCTGATTCCGTAGAGGCCAGAGCGAAATTCTACGAGGCGCCGGTGGAAAACTCCGTGTCGACACGCCGAAGCCCTGGTCAACGAATGGTCTAGGCCTCCGGCGACCGGGGTACGGCGAGGCCGGGACACACGCGTTATACCAGGTCGCACTGGTTGCGAACGTTGGCCGAATTTTGTTCTACTGACCAAGTAAGAACTATATCACCCGCTTTGCCGCAGCCGTACCGGGGGAGGAGCCGGACGATGGGAAATGGGCCGCTGGCCGGGGTGCGCGTGCTGGAGCTGGCCGGGCTCGCGCCGGGACCGTTCGCGGGCATGATGCTCGCGGATCACGGCGCGCAGGTGCTGCGCGTCGACCGGGTGGAGACCGTGCGGGCGATCGGCGACCGGCCGCACGGCGGCGCGCTCGACCGGGGCAAGCGCACCATCGGGCTCGACCTGAAGTCGCCGCGCGGGGTCGAGGCGTTCAAGCGGCTCGCCGCCGCGGCCGACGTGGTGATCGAGGTGTTCCGGCCCGGGGTCGCCGAGCGGCTCGGCATCGGGCCCGAGGACCTGCACCGGGTGAACCCGCGGCTCGTCTACGGGCGGCTGACCGGGTGGGGCCAGGACGGGCCGCTCGCCGCGCGGGCCGGGCACGACATCGACTACATCGCCATCTCCGGGGTGCTGTCGCTGCTCGGCCGTGCCGGGCAGAAGCCCACCCCGCCGATCAACGTGCTCGGCGACTTCGCGGGCGGCGGCCTGCTGCTCGCCTACGGCATCGTGCTCGCGCTCTTCGAGCGGGAGCGCACCGGCCGCGGCCGGGTGATCGACGCCGCGATGGTGGACGGGGCGGCGCTGCTGTTCGCGATGTTCTCGCCGCTGCTGGGGCCGGACGGCGGGGCGCTGCTCGGCGGCTGGGGCGAGCGGGGCACGAACCTGCTCGACACGGGCGCGCCGCAGTACGACACGTACGAGACCGCGGACGGCGGCTTCGTCGCCGTGGGCGCGCTGGAGCCGAAGTTCTGGGCCGAGCTCGTGGCGCGGCTGGGGCTGGCGGACCTGCCCGACCCGAACGACCGGGCGAACTGGCCGGCCATCCGCGCCCGGCTGGCGGAGGCGTTCCGGTCCCGGACCCGCGCCGAGTGGGAGAAGGTCTTCGAGGGCTCGGACGCCTGCGTGTTCCCCGTGCTGTCGATGAGCGAGGCCCCGCGGCACCCGCACAACCGCGCCCGCGGCACCTTCGTCGAGGTGGGCGGGGCGCTCCAGCCGGCCCCGGCCCCGCGCCTGCTCGGCGGCGGGCGCGGCGACCTCGCCCCGGCGACCCGGCTGCACGACCTGTCGTCCTGGGGCATCGACGAGGAGACCGCGCGGGCGCTGCGCGACGAGGGCGTGCTCGCCTGACCCGCGCGGGGGGCCCGCGCGGCGCTCCGGCTTCGGCCGCGGGGCGGTGGTACGGCGACGCCCGGGCGGCCTCGGCCGCGCGGTGCGCCCGGCGCCGTCGTGCCTCCGTTCGCCGTGCCGCGGTTCGCCGTCCTGCTGTTGGCCGCGCCGCCGCGGCGCCCGGCCGCGCGTACGCAGCATGTGTTTACCGGAATGTAGTATGTCTACTACACGGGCCCGCGATGGCCTCCCCCACGTACGCGGCAGGTGAGCGATGAAGGATCACGCCGAGCGAAGCCGGGAGCGGGTGCGGCGCCGGATGGAGATCGACGTGCTGCCGTCCTGGTACGCCACCCGGGGCCGGCGGCGGGCGCTCGCCGCGGCCGGCCTCGCCACGACGGCCGCGCTCTGGGCCGACGCGGTCGCGGCCTGGGCGCTCGCCCCCGACCGCGGCATGTTCACCGTGCACTACGCGCTGCTCGCGGCCGCGACGGTGGTGGCCGCTCCGGTGATCGTGTTGCTCAACGTGGCCACCCGGGGCGTCACCCACCTCGCCGAGCGCCACCTCGACGAGCGGCAGGTCGGCGAACGGCTGCGGGCGCAGGCGGTGGCCAACCGGATCACCCTCGGGCTGATCACGATCGCCGGGGCCGGGGTCTTCCTCGCCACGTTCCGGCAGGGCGCCGAGGCCCAGGTGCCCGGGTTCGCGGTCATCCTGATCCTGTACGCGCTCGGCATGACCCACCTCATGCTGCCGCTGTTCGTGGCCGCGTGGCGCATGCCCGACCCGCCCCCGCCGGACGAGTGACCGCATGGCGGACCACAGCGGCCGCCACGGCGGTGCCGTACCGCCGGGGCGCTCGATCACCGATAGTGTTCTCTCGCCGCCGCCGGGCCACGGTCCCCGGAGCGGTCCCGGCCGGGCCGGACCGGGCACGGCGCCGCAGGCGGCGACGGGACGTCCGGGGCCGATGGGCGGCATCACCGGCATGACCGGGGTCCGCGGAGCCCGCAGGAGCGGGCCCGCGGGGGCGCGGGCCGGGCGCGGCGCAGGCCGTTCCCGCGCCGCACGCGGACCCACGCGACAGGCCGTACACACGCGACGGGCAGGGTGAACGATGGCCGACGGCGTCGTCTACAACCGGATCGCCGTGCTGCGGGCCGATCGCGGCATCTCGCGCCGGGGGCTCGCCGACGCGCTCGGCGTGCACTACCAGACGATCGGCTACCTGGAGCGCGGCGAATACAGCCCCAGCCTCCACCTGGCGCTGCGCATCGCCGAGTACTTCGAGGTGCCGATCGAGGCGGTGTTCTCCCTGCGCCCGTTCCCACGGCTGGGCAGCGAGACGAAGGGCTGACGGCCCCGCCCGCGGACGCCCGGCGGGTGCGCCGCGGCGGTCGCGGGCCGGGCCGGAACGCCGTGCCCGATGCAGTGCCTCAGTGTCCGATTCAGCCGCCCGATTCAGCCGTCCGGTGCGCCGCAGGGTGCGCCGCACCGGCCCGCACCCGCCGCCGCGGGCCCCACGTCAGGAGGACGGCGGCGGCAGGATGGCGATGTAGAGGTCGGCGCCGTCCGGATGGTGCACCTCGAGGTCGGTGGTGAAGGCGCGGGCGGGGCTCGCCCCGGACTCGGTGTGCTTCCACACCTGCTGCCAGGCGTCGATGAGCGCCTGCGGCATCGGCCCGCGCGCCTCCAGCTTCATCACCGGCACGCCCGGCACCCGCACCGCGACCATGCCCTCGGGCAGCCGCGCGGCGGTGTGCACGGCGATGCCGACGACCTGCGTGTACGCGCCGCGGTGGTCGCTCTCGTAGTCGGTGAGCACCGCGTACAGGTTCTCGTCGACCCGGGCGGGCACGTGGGCGAACGCGCCCGGCGCGCCGGCCCGCCGCCACAGGGCGGGGAGCTGGGCGCGGGACGGGTCCGCCTCGATCGCCGGCGAGGTGCGGACCGCGTACCCCACCACGAGCATCTCGGGCCGCTCGACGATGGTGAAGGGCACGGCCGGCGCGGCCGCCTGCCCCGTCTCGCCGGAGGGCGCCGGCTGCTCGGGGGCCGGCCCGGTGCCCGCGTACGCCGGCCCGGCGGCGTAGTCGCCGATGTAGTGGCCGCCCGAGTACGCGTCCCCGGAGTAGGCGTCGCCGGAGTACGCGGCGTCCCGGGGGTAGGCCTGGGTCGGGTAGGCGCCATCGGCGTAGCCGCCTCCGGAGTAGGCGTCGCCCGGGTACGGGTCGTCGCCGGTGCGTCCGGAGTCTCCGGTGGCGCCCGGCACGCCCACCGGGTACGGCGAGCCGCCCGCGTAGCCGGATCCCACGGCCGGAAAGCCCGGCTCGGTCGCCGGACCCGAGCCGCCGGAGGGGTTCGGCTCGCCCCGGGGGGGGGCGGCGGGGGCGGCGGGGCAGGGCGGCCCTC
>Ga0181858_1000808_pt1 | contig 15213 bp, 15 predicted proteins | sample NewIslPassag4_SG_FD_130749 | JGI IMG/M metagenome (GOLD analysis project Ga0181858, IMG submission 130749) | Feedstock adapted compost microbial communities from Newby Island compost facility, Milpitas, CA, USA - Passage 4_SG | ecosystem: Engineered > Solid waste > Feedstock > Composting ...
CTGGCCGGACATGATCCTCACCGCCGTCCTCCGCCTCGGCATCGACGACGTACGCGAGGTCGCCGTCGCCGGCGACTCCGAAAGCCACATGCTCTCCGGCCGCCGCGCCGGCGCCTCCATCGTTGCCGGCCTACTCACCGGCAACCACAGCCGCGAACGCCTGCTGGCCGGCGGCGCCACCCACATCATCGACTCGATCGCCGACTTCCCCACCCTCCTCCTCGACCCCACCCGCACCCCTCCCCAGCCGAGCCCGCCCGGCTAGCACCCATCCCCACCGCCAGATGTCCTATGCTGTTGAAGGTACGGCCGCACCTCGGCGATCTTGTCGAACGGTCCACCCGAGAGCGGCACACGGGGCTTTAGCTCAGTTGGAAGAGCATCTGCTTTGCAAGCAGAGGGTCAGGGGTTCGAGTCCCCTAAGCTCCACCGGACAAAATCCCAGGTCAGCGACACAGCGCTGACCTGGGATTTGATCTTTCCGGAGCTATTCAAGGCTTCCGTGCCCGTTACGTGCCCGATGGAGTTTCGAAGGCCTTACGCGTCGCGCTGCCGCGGCCGTTCCGCCTTGGGCCCGGCCGCGGCATACGCGCGAGCACCTTTGCAGGTACGAGGCATATGCGGCAGATGGACTAGTGGGCTGCATAAATGAAAGGCGCGGTGTATGCGGGCACCGCGCCTGGCCCTCGCCGTCCTCCGCGAGGTCCGCGACCTGGGGATCACGCACATCGACACCGCGGACGTGTACGGCCCGCACGTCGCGAACGAGCTCATCCGCGAGGCGCTGCAGCCGTACGGCCCGCTGCTCGTGGCCACAAAGGTCGGGGCGGTCCGTGACGAGCAGGGCGGCTGGCCGCCGGCCCGCGAGCCCGACCAGCTTCGCCGGCAGGTCGAGGACAACCTCAAGACCCTCGGGGTCGACAGGCTGGACCTGTCTACCTGCGCCTCGGCGACGCCACCGGGCCGCAGCCCGGCTCGATCGCCCGGGCCTTCGAGACGCTCGTCGAGCTGCAGCGGCAGGGCGTCATCCGGCACCTCGGCGTGAGCAACGCGACGCCGGAGCAGGTCGCGGAGGCCCAGTCGATCGCGCCGATCGTGGCCGTGCAGAACCTGTACAACCTCGCCATCCGCTTCGACGACGAGCTCATCGACCGGCTCGCCGCCGAGAACGTCGCCTACGTGCCCTTCTTCCCGCTCGGCGGGTTCACCCCGCTGCAGTCCGAGGCGCTCTCCGCGGTGGCGAAGCGGCTGAACAGCACGCCGTTCAGCGTCGCGCTGGCGTGGTTGCTGCACCGCTCGCCGAACATCCTGCTGATCCCGGGGACCTCGCGCGTGTAGCACCTGCGGGAGAACGTGGCCGGTGCCGCCCTTTCGCTCAGCGACGAGGACCTCGCCGAACTGGACAAGATCGGCCGTCAGGGCTGAGGGACAGGTCACGGCCCGCGGCGGCCATGACCCGAAGGATTTGCCGGCAAAGGCGCCAAGGGTCCGATCCGCCAAGCCCCACCCCGGGTGGAAGGCCACTTCCGGTCACCGGAAGTGGCCTTTTGACCCCTGGGGAGCAGGGCACACGACACATGATCAGCCGCTCGCTCCGGCCACCGGCGGCCCTCGGCCGCTCGGGCGACTCGACGGCGAACGGGAAGGGCGGGTACGGCCGGGGCCGACGTGGCGAACGGACCCGAACGACTGGACAACGTTGCGGGTTCACGGTCCGGACGGGCTGAGCGTGTACCGCCGGTAGCGGTCACCGGGAGGAGTGAACTCGAGGCCGTTCTCGTCGAGGGCGTTTTCGATGGTCAGCTGGCCGTTCGGGAAGCTGAATGTTGGAATTGCGCCTTGGGGATCCAGCGCAGGGTGAGCACGCCCATGCCCGCGCAGAGGACGGCACCGGTCGCCATGGCGATGTGCAGTCCGCTCAGGAACGCGGACTTCGCCGCGGTCACGACGGTCGCCGTGGTCGCCAGGTCGAGGGTCTCGTTGAGTGTGGGGGCGAGCTCGGGGCCGAGGACGCGGAAGGCGAGGGCGGCGACGGAGCCGAGGAGGGCGATGCCGAGGGCGTTGCCGATCTCGTTCGAGGTCTCCGCGATGGCGCCGGCCGCGCCCGCCCGCTCGGCGGGCACCGCGGCGACGGCGGTGTCGGCCACGAGCGCGAACGAGATGCCGTAGCCCACTCCCGCGATGGCCGTCGACGCGATGTACCAGCCGATCCCGCCGGTGGTCGTGGTCGGCAGGAGGAGGGCGAGACCGGCGGCGATCGTGAAGTAGCAGAGGGCGAGCGCGCGGCGCTTGCCGATGCGCTCCGCGATCCGGGGAGTGATCACGCACATCGTGATGAGCACCGCCGCACCGGGCAGCGCGAGGAGGGCGGCGGTGAGGACGGGCAGGCCGAGGACGGTCTGCAGGTAGATGCCGGTCAGGTAGGCCGCGGCCGACCAGGCGACCAGGGAGAGCACGCCGGTGATGATCGCGACGGTGAACACCTTCCCGCGGAAGAGGGTCACGTCGACCAGCGGGTAGGCGAGCCGCCGCTGCCGGAGGACGAACCAGATCAGCACCAGGACACCCGCCGCGCCGGAGGCGAGAACCGGCCAGGACGGGCCGTACGCGGCGAAGTCCTTGATCGCGTACACCACCGCGAGGAGCCCGCCCGCGGAGAGCAGGATCGACGGCACGTCGACGCCGCCCGGACGGGTGGCCCTGACCTCGCGGAGCACGAACGGGGCGGCCGCGAGGAAGACGACGACCACGGGAAGGTTGATGAGGAACACCGAGCCCCATGCGAACCGGCTCAGCAGCAGCCCGCCGAGCACCGGTCCGATCGCGAAGCCGGCGGCGAAGGTGGCCGCGAAGATGCCGATGGCCTGGGCGCGTTGCCGGGGGTTCGGGAAGAGTTCGCCGAGTACGGCGAGCCCCGACGGCAGCAGTGTCGCGCCGCCGAGGCCCATGAGCACGCGGCAGCCGATGAGCCACTCGGGCGAGGGCGAGAACGCGGCCCCGGCGGAACCGAGGCCGAAGACGGTCACGCCGATCATGAGCAGCTTCAGCCTGCCGTACCGGTCTCCGAGGTTGCCGAACGCGATCAGCAGCGAGCCGACGGCGAAGCCGTAGCCGTCGAGGATCCACAGCGCCTGATCCGCGGTGGGCGCGAGCGTGTGGGTGATGGTCGGCATGGTCAAGAACAGGATCGAGCCGTCCATCGAGACCAGCAGCACCGGGCCGAGGACGACCAGCAGGCCGAGCCACGCTCGGCGGCCCGCCCTCGCCTGCTCCGGCGGCGGTGCGGACGTGGCGATCGGAACCGGGTCGTGTTTCGGGTCAGCCATGGTTCCGAATCGTCAGGAGCGCGCCGTAACCTGCCAGGCCTCTGTCGTGGGTACCCCTGACAGGTGCAGGCGCGGCCGCGCGCCGTGAGGTTACGCTCGGCCCATGCGGACCGAGACGCTGGGCGTGTTCCTCAAGACGCGCCGTGCCCGGGTCACGCCACAGGACGTGGGCCTGCGGTCGTACGGCACGGTGCGCCGCGTTCCGGGCCTGCGGCGGGAGGAACTCGCGCAGCTCGCCGGCGTCAGCGTCGGCTACTACACGCGGCTGGAGCAGGACCAGGGCACCGCCTCGCCGCAGGTGCTCGACGCGCTCGCCCGGGTGCTCGGCCTCGACACCACCGAGACCGCGCACCTGCACAATCTCGCCCAGCGCTCGGGGCTCTCCCGGCTCAGCCCGCCCGAGCCGGAGGTCCTCGCGCCCCGCGTCGCGACGTTGCTGACCTCGCTGGGCGAGAGCGTGCCGGCCATCGTGCTCGGCAGACGCGGTGACGTGCTCGCGTGGAACCGCACCGGTCACGCGCTCATCGCGGAACACCTCGAGTACACGGCCCCGGACTCGCCGGAGACCAGGCCGTCCATTCCGCGCATGTTCTTCCTCGACCCGCTGCACCGCGACCTGTACCGGAACTGGGACGAACTGGCGCGCATCCACATCGGCTATCTGCGGCTGACCTCCGGGCGGTATCCCGGCGACGCGAAGCTCGCGGAATTGATCGGGGAACTCGCCATGCGCAGTCCCGAGTTCGCGAGCGTCTGGGCCACCGGGGAGGTCGCCGACTGTACGGCGGGCCCGATGGATCTGCGCCACCCCACCCTCGGCGATATCGAGCTGGATTACCAGGTGTGGCTCCAGCCGGACAGCCCCGATCACCGCCTGGAGATCTACACGCCGCGCAATGAAACGTCGCGCGACGCCCTCAGGCTCCTATAGGTGGGCAAAGCGCACGGGCAGCCCCTGAAAGTTCCGATATGTGAAGATTCCGGCGGCTCACAATTTCGGCGTACCTGCGGCCGAACGGGCGTACCGCGGAATCGCCGCCGGCGCTCGCCGCGGAACCGATCGAGCAGGTCCGCCCGCATCAGCGGGGCGCCTCGGCACAGGCCGGCCAAGCCGTCGCGCGCCGAATTACCGCCCTGCCGGACGGCAACGCGTAAGCGCCGGTTCCCCGACCCCCTGGGGTATGGGCAGTATTACGGATTCTTGGAGCATTTGACCACACCTGTGGTATTTGTTTACGGTGACACCTGCCCAAACCCTTGCGAAGAGGACCGGCCGTCGCTGTCTCCAGCTGCCGTCGAACCGGCTCGGCCTTTACCTCGCGCTCCGGCACTGGTGCACGCCCGGACAGCGACTGCTCATGTCGCCCATATCCGCAGACGAGATCCTTTTCCTGGTGCTGGCGGCCGGCCTGGTGCCGGTCATGGCGCCGCTCTCGCCCCTCGACGGCAACATCGCGGCCACCCGCGAGCTCCTCGACTCGGTGGACGCGGTGCTCACCACCAACCTGTACGGCCTGCCGGACCGGGTCACCGAGTACTCCGGCAAGACGCTCGTCGAGGACGTCGCCCACGCCATCGAGACCACCGTCGACGGGCGCCCCCTCGGCACCTTCGGGGTGGCCGGCGTGTTCAGCCTCTCCAAGCACGTCGCCGCGGGGTCCGGCGGGGTCCTCGCCGTCGAGCACGAGTCCGACTACCGCGAGCTGAAGCGCCACCGCGACCTGCTGCTCGAGCCCGGATCGCTGCGCCGCGAGATCCGCTCGGTGCTCCCCTCCATGGCCCGCCAGATGGCGCTGCGCCTGGACCTGGTACGGCCCGCCCTCGCCCTCTCCCGCATGCTGGGCCTGGAGGAGGAGCGCGAGGGGTACCGCATCGCCCCGCGCCGGGCCGAGCTGGAGACCGCCCTCGCCCACGCGCCGGACCTGCCGCCGTTCGACTCGTGGGTGCGCGCCGACCTGCACCACTACCGCAACCGGAACGGCGCGCTCGCCCGCTGGTACCAGACCCGGCGGCTGCGCGCGCTGCCCCGCGAGCGGGACCGGCGGATCGCGGGCGTGCAGCTGCTCGCCGAGCTGCCCTCGGCCGCGGAGGGCGTCCGGAGGCACGCCGACCAGCCGCTGTTCCGCGTCCCCCTCCTCGTCGAGGACCGCGACGCGGCGATCGCCACCCTGGAACGGCACGGCGTCGCCACCGGCTACCTGTACGACCCGCCGTACGACGACTACCTTCCCGGCCTCGTCGAGCCCTCCCCCGCCCCCGAGGTCGCGCGCTGGTGGGGCCGCCACGTGCTTCCGGTCGACCCGCTCTACGCCCACCGGGCGCTCCGGGTGGTCAGGCATCTGCGACCGGCGCACCCGCCGCGCACCGAGCGGCCGCCGGCCCCGGCACGGACGGCGACCACGCCGAACACCGCCTGATCACCGGCAGGGCACGGCCGTACGGCCGCTTCCGGCCGGCCTCCGCGACCGCATGCCGACCGCCTCCGCCGAGGTCACGGCGTCACGGCGTCTCGGCGGCCGGTCGGCGGCGACGGCGCTGCGTGACGATGAAGTGGGCGACGATGAGGGTGATGCTCGCCGCCGCCCCCGTCCACACGATCGTCTTCCCGATCGCCTGGACGACCTCGTTCCTGCCGGGTGGGAGCACGACCATCTGCACGGCGGCGCCGACCGGCACGGTCAGCCGCGCGAGCAGGCCGACGGCCCCGGGCCGCCTGGCGCAGGCGCCGATCGCACCCAGGGGCGCGCCGAGCACGATGCTCGCGGTCCCCCACACAAGCTCGTCCGCGCCGAACCAGGGCGTCTGCCCGCCGTCGGCGACGGCCTCCCCGATGCCGTAGGCGATCGTGGCCGCGAGCAGCGCCAGTGCGGCGGCGACGGCCCCGAGCGCCGGTGCCGTACGGCGGCCGTCGCCACCGCGCGTGACCGCCCAGCCCACCGCGACGCCACAGCCCGCCCAGGCCCAGCCGGAGTCGAGCAGCACGCTGATGATCTCCGGGTACGACCAGCCGCTCGTGGTGTAGGCGCGGCTTTCCAGATCGGCGTGACCGAGCGCGAGCGCGTTCATGAACGCCGTCGCCGCGCCGAATCCCGCCCCGATCGCCAGGGCGCCCAGGAGGCGGGCCGCACGCGGCGTTCCCTGCGATCGATCGCCTCGCTCGCTGGTGATCACACTGCCTTCGTACCACACGGATCACGGGGCCGCGCGGCGCGGTCGCGCGACGATACCGTCCGGCAGGCGACCACGCGTCTCCTCCGGGTACGGCCCGCCGCGCCGGTGACCGGCCGGAGGCGCGCCTGCCGGAGAGCGCCGCGGCATCCGGAGAACCGATTCCCCGGCCACCCGCCGAAGGCGGGGAAACCGAAACGCCCCCGCCGCGGGAGATCGCCGATGGCCGCCGGACGGATCGGTCGCGATCCGGCTATGCCGACGCGTCGGCCGGGCTCGTCTCCGCGCTCACCCAGCCCAGGTACTCGGCGCTGCCCGCGACGATGGGGACCGCGATGATCTCCGGGGTGTCGTAACCGTGATTCGCCGCGAGGTAAGCCGCCACGTCGGAGTACCGGCCGGCGGTGGTCTTGATGAGGAGCTGCCACTCCTCGGCCTCCTCCACCTTCCCCTGCCACCGGTAGTGCGAGCGGATCGGTCCGACGATCTGGGCGCAGGCCGCGAGCCGCCGCTCGACGATCCCCCGCGCCAGCGCGGCCGCCTGCTCGGCGCTGTCCACCGTCGTCATCACCTGCACGTGATCGGCCACTGCGCCACCTCCTCGCGACCCCACTTCCCGCCGCCCGGCGGACGAACGCCCCGCCCGGGCGCAGGCGGGCGGCGCCCGGCAAGCGGGTGGCGGGCGCGGCGGCCGGACGACCGGGCCACGGCGTCGCCGGCCGCCGTCCGGCGTGGCCGTACCGGGCTCAGCTCAGCGCGATGCAGGCGAGCAGCAGCACCGAGTTGACGATCTCGGTGACGCCGATCTGCTTGGGGGTGAGGCCGCGCCGGGGGAACAGGATCGCGCGGGCCAGCAGCCAGGCGAACAGCACGCCCGCCCACGGGCTCAGGTACGCGGCGACGGCGAGCGCGACCACGTGGTAGCCGATCGACCAGCGGTAGTAGGCCGCGTTGCCGCGCTCGCGGATCATCGTCTTCACGTACGGCACGGTGCCGGCGAAGTACGCGGCGCACAGCAGGAACGGGACGAGCACCGCGGACGGCGGCGTGTCCGCGAGCGTGGCCACCACGAACACCATGAGGCAGCTCTCGGCGACGGAGGCGAGGTCGTTGCCGAGGTCGCGTTCCCGGCGCCGCCACGCGTAGTAGGCGTTGACCGCGAACAGCGCGGCGTAGGCCGGGGCGTACCAGAGCACCCGCGGCGCGGCGATCACGACGACGAGCAGCAGCGGGGCGGCGATCAGGCCGTAGCCGAGCAGCTGATCGCGGTACCGCCGGGGGCGGCGGGACTTGACGGCCTGGAAGACGAAGTAGGACAGCAGGTACCCGGCGATCCAGGCACCGAGCAGGGGGAGGGCGGGCCAGGTGAACCCGGCGGTGACGAGCCCGGCCAGGTACGGCACGGCGAGCATCGCCCATGCGCCGTGCTGGGGTGGCACGAACCGCCGCCGACGGCGTGCCGCCGCCGGGCGTTCCGCACGACCGGCCCGACCGGTCGCGGTGGCAGCGTGGTCCATGGTGCTCTCCGGGATCGGTGGAGACGCGCGGCCGTCGTGCCGGGCGGCGAACCCGCGCTGAGCTGCGGCGCAGCCGCCCGGACGGCCTGGTGCCAGGCTAGCGAACGGGGTCCTCGCCCCGATTCCGACGATCGGCATCGGATAAAAGGACCTTCGTCCCCGATCGCGGGGCGGGGCCGCCGGGCGCGGCGGCCGTCAGACGATCCGGAAGTCCGCCATCATCGCCATGTCCTCGTGCTCGAGGTTGTGGCAGTGGAACATGTACCGGCCGCGGTAGCCGTCGAACCGCACCAGCACGTCGACGATCTCGTACGGCCGGACGTCCACGGTGTCCTTCAGGCCCGCGTCGGTCGCCTCCGGCCCGCGGGTGCCCCGGCCGAGCACCTGGAAGTGCGCGAGGTGCACGTGCACCGGATGGTGGAAGTCGCTGGTGAACCGCCACACCTCGGTGGTGCCGAGCCGTACCTCCGCGATCGGCCTGCCCGGCGTGTACGGCTCGCCGTTGATCGTCCACATGTCGCCGGAGTCGTGCCGGGTGCGGCGGAAGTCGAAGGTGCGCACGGTCACCGCGGCGGCCCGGTCGGCGGGCGGGAGCTCGGCGAGCCGGGGCGGCACGCGGCTGTCGTCCCGCACCCGCGAGGTGACGCGGAACCGCATCACGGCCCGGGTCTGCGGGCTCTCGCCGAGCGTGTTCACCATCGTGATCTCGGTGCCGGGCGAGAACCCGGAGAAGTCGACGACCACGTCGAACCGCTCCCCCGGCACGATCGTCAGCGCGGTGTGCTCGACCGGCTCGGCGAGCAGCCCCTGGTCGCTGCCGATCTGCACGAACCGCGCGCCGCCGGTGAGCTCGAGGCGGTACCGCCGGGCGTTCGACCCGTTGAGCAGCCGCAGCCGGTACCGCGCGGTCCCCACCTCCAGCACCGGCCAGGGGGCGCCGTTGACCAGGATCACGTCGCCCTGCACGCCCTCCATGTACGCGTCCTCGACGCCGGGCCGTTCCAGCAGGGTGGGGTCGAGCGACGGGTAGCGGAACGAGCCGTCCTCGGCAAACGCCCGGTCGCAGATGAACAGCGGGATGTCCCGCTCCCCCTTGGGCAGCGGCAGCGCGTCCTCCTCGTCGTCGCGCACGATCGCGAACCCGGCGAGGCCGCGCCACACCTGCGGGGCGGTGAAGTCCATGCGGTGGTCGTGGTACCAGAGCGTGGCCGCGCGCTGCTCGACCGGGTAGACGTAGTCCTTCGCGCCGGAGTGGAACGTCCAGACCGCCGGGTCGTGGTGGCCGTGGCCGTGCATGCCGCCGGACGGCTGGAACGTGCGGCCCTCCGCCACCACCAGGTCGGTCGGATACCCGTCGGAGTCGTCCGGGGTGACGCCGCCGTGCAGGTGGGTGGAGGTGGGCACCGGCAGCTCGTTGCGGACCCGCACCGTGGTACGGCTGCCGCGGCGCAGCTCGAGCGTCGGGCCGGGGAAGACGCCGTCGAAGCCCCACACCTCGGTGGTCGTGCCGGGGATGATCTCGACCCGGGCGGCCCGCTGGGTCAGCTCGTAGCGGCCGGGCTCGACCGGGCGGGCGACGGGCGGGATCGGCAGCGGCACGGTGTACGGGCGCGGCAGCCGTACCGCGCTGGTGAGCGTCTCGCCCGCGGCCTCGGCGGGCAGCAGGGCGGCGCCGAGCGCCCAGCCCGCGCCGGCAAGGCCGGTGCCCGCGGCGACGCCGAGGAACGCGCGCCGGGTGAGGGCGCGCCGGTCCTGCGCGCTCATGCCCGCGTCCCCTCCGGCGTCTCCTGCCGCCGCTCCACCTGCCCACCGCGGGGCGCGGCCTCCGCCCGCCGCTCGAGGCGGCCCCACGCCCAGACGGCCATCGCCGTGGCGATCCCGAAGATCAGCATCGAGAGCGGGATGTGCAGGTCGAGCACCCGGCGCAGGCCGGTCGTGTGCTGGATCCCCTCGAGCAGGGTGAGCAGCAGGCTCAGCCACATCGGCCAGGCGGCCCCGCGCCCCGGCCGCCACAGCAGGATCGCCGCCACGAACTGCAGCGTGGCCAGGCCCGAGGCGACCTCCCCGTTGATCGAGTGCAGCCGCAGCAGGTCGACGTCCCCGGTGATGAACATGCCGGCGAGCACGCCCTGTGCCAGCACGGAGACCAGGTGCGCGGTCACGGTGACCCGGATCGACCAGACGATCCAGCCCGCCACGGGGGTCCGGCGCGGCTCGGGGTTCATGGGGAGGCGTCCTCTCCTTCCAAGCGGTTTCGTACGGCACGCCCGCCGTACCGGAATCGCCCTCGACCGAGGGGAATGCCGTCTCGCGCGTACCGTATCCCGCGGACCCCTCGCCCCCTCATCCGGGTCCGCCCGGCCACCCGGTGACGACGCCCGCGCCGCACCGCCGGCGGCCCCGATCGCCGCGGGCACGCGCGCCGTGAACACTTCCGGGCGGTCGCGGCAAGACATGGGCGACGACGGCACGGAAGGGGTTTACATGATCGGGCTGGATCCGTGATGTTGGCCGGGGAAACGCTGCCCGCGGTGGACGACGCGGACATCATCGCGGAGTCCCTGGAGCACCCGGAGCGGTTCTCGGCGCTGTTCGACCGCCACGCCGGGACGATCTACCGGTACGTGTCCCTGCGGCTCGGCCCCGAGATCGCCGAGGACCTCGTCGGGGACACCTTTCTCATCGCGTTCCGCCGGCGCGGCTCGTACGACGCGGATTTCCGCGACGCCCGGCCGTGGCTGCTGGGCATCGCCACCCGGCTGATCACCAGGCACCGTCGCCGGGAGGTCGGCCGGTACCGCGCACTGGAACGGCGCGCCGCCGACGCCCAGGTGGAGGGGCCCGAGGAGACGATCACCCGGAATCTCGCCGCCGCGAGCTCCCGCGCCGCCCTGCTGCGCGCGCTCTCGCGGCTCTCCCGCGGCGATCGGGACGTGCTGCTCCTCGTCGCCTGGAGCGACATGACCTACGAACAGGCCGCCCACGCGCTCGGCATTCCGGTCGGCACCGTCAAGTCGCGGCTCAACCGGGCGCGGCGCAAGGTGCGCGAGGCGCTGGGCGGCATCAACCCGTTGCAGGAGGACTCGGATGGATGAGCTCAAGCCGCTTCTCGCGGAGCTGGAACACCGGCCGCCGCCGACGCTTGCCCGGCAGCGGCTCCGTCTCGACGAGGCGGTGGCGCGGGCCGGCCGGGCGGGGCGGGGGCCGGCCCGGTGGTTCGGCGGGCGTCGCCTCGCCGTCGGCGGCGCGCTGGCGGGCCTGGCCGCCGCGGCGGGCTTCGCCGTACCGGCGCTGGTCGGAACCGACACGCCGGCCTATGCGCTGACCAAGAACCCGGACGGATCGATCAACCTCCAGATTCACGAGTTCCGGGATCCGGACCAGGTCGAGCGGGATCTCGCGAAGCTCGGGGTGCGCGCCGACATCACCTACCTGCCGCTCGGCAAGCGGTGCGGCAACAGCCGGGGGCGGCTCGCACCCGAGGACGACGTCAAGATCCCGCTGGAGATGCTGAACAGCAAAGACCCGAAGGTGCGCGAAGAGGTCTGGAAGCGGCTGGACAGCCGGGCCTCGGCCCGGGCCGTGCGCGCCAAGAACGGCATCACGATCTACCCCGAGCACATCAAGCCGGGCCGGACGGTCGTGCTCGAGGTGATGGAGAACTCGGCGGAGCCGGACGGGGACCGCCCCCGCGTGCTCTGGCAGTTCGGCAGCCGGCTCGTGGTCGGTCCGGTCGCGCCGTGCCAGGTCGTGGACGACCCGACGGCGCACGAGATCGGGGACGCGACGCCGCCGCCCGGAAGCTGATCCGGCACCCTCGGGTTTCGGGTCGAGGTGACGGGCCCGCGCCGCCCGTTCGTGCGGGCCCGTCGCCTCGATCGGATGGCGGACGAACATGCCGGCATGACCGGAGGTCATGCGGTCCTCGGCCCGCAGCCGGCCGCAACGGATGCGGCGCAGCACCCGCGGCCGGCACCCGGGTCCGCGGGCGGCGGCCGCCGCAGCGATCAGGGCGCGCGGACGGGCGCGTTCGGCCGGGGCGGGAACGGAGGCCGGTTCGCCGGTGGGGGGTGGCTCGGCTCTCACGTTCGCGAAGACGCGCTGCGGAACCGTTCGGTTGGCGTTCCCGCCGCGTATCGCCCGGGCTCAGCAGTCGAGCGGTGCGGGGGTGCGGCCCGCGCGTCTCGCCTCCGCCGCCTCCGCCGCCTCCTCCCGCGCCTTCGCCCGCTCCAGGCAGCGCAGGTCGACCGCCTGGGCGACGCCGGGCAGCGCCTCCGCGGCCTCGATCACCGGCTTGGGGTCCGCGCCCGGGGCGAGGGCGATGCGGAAGCTCTCCGGCAGGTCCTCGGCCTTGGTCAGCTCGGTCAGGAGCTTGTTGTCCCGGTAGCGCCTGCGGAAGTTCTCCAGGGCCGTCTCCTGGTCCTCGAAGGTGATCGCGGTGATCTCGGTCCGGGCGCGGAGCACCCGGTACACGTCGTCGATCTCCCGGCGGGTCGCCGGGCGGGCGGGCTCGTCCGGCCGCTTGCCGTCCCGGCAGGCCGGGGCGAGCGCCCCCCGGTGGCACAGGAAGACCACGACGTCGGCCGCCGCGCCGCTCCCCGGCTCGGCGAGCGGCGTGCCGTACGGCAGCGCCACCGACTCGTCCGCCGGAGGCTCCGGGGCCGGCGGCGCGGCCGAGCGGGCGAACAAGACTCCCCCGGCCACGGCGCTCACCGCGGCCGCCGCCGCCGCGGCGGCGAGCACGGGCCGCCGGTGGCGCGGCGGGCGGGCCGGGACCCACGGTTCCGGGGGGAGGAGCGGGCGGACCGCGGCCGGGTCGACCGTCTCGGCGGCCTCGCGGAGCGCCGCCCGCAGCCTGGCTTCCACCTTCTCGTTCATGCCTCCTCCTTCAGGGCCCTGCCGAGGGCGGCGATGCCGCGGGCGATCGTGGAGCGCACCGTGCTCGCGCCGATGCCCATGACATCGGCGATCTCCAGGTCGGACAGCTCGAGGTAGTAGCGCAGGACGAGCGCCTCACGCTGGCGGCGCGGCAGCCGCCGCAGCGCCGCCAGGACCTCGCGCCGCTCCTCGCCGATGAGCACGGCGCTCTCCGCCGACCAGATCGGCGGCTCGTACGGCGGGCGGCGGCGGAGGGAGAACGCCCGTCTGCGCAGCACCGACCGGCAGCCGTTGAGCACGGCGGAGCGCACGTACGCGAGCGCCTTGTCCGGGTCCCGCAGCCGTGGCAGCCCGGCGTGGGTCCGCTCGAAGGCCTCCTGCACCACGTCCTCGGCGGTGGCCAGATCGCCGACCATGATCAGCGCGAGCCGTACCAGCCCGAGGTGGTGGGCGGCGAAGATCTCGGCCACGTCCACCCGTTCTCGGGGAACGGCGTCCTCGGCGGTGGCCGGCGGTTCGACTCTCATGCCCCAGAGACGCGCGGCGAGCCCGGATGCTGCTCGTGCCGGGGCACGGATCGGATCCGGGGGGAGATCTCGTGCTCAGACCCGGGAGAAGACCTCCTGCAGGGAGCGGCAGGCGCCGTCGAGGTGGGCGCGCATGCGGCGGACCGCCTCGTCGGCGTCGCCGGCGCGCATCGCCTCGAGGATCGAGGTGTGCTCGGCGACGATGCGCTCCCGGCCGAGGGTGTGCCGGGTCTGCACCATCGACAGGTGGAGCTCGCCGCGGATCAGCCGGTAGGCGCGCTGGTAGCGGGGGCTGTCCAGGGCGTCCACGAGGCACTGGTGGAAGCGCAGGTCGGCCTCGACGAACGCGCTGTGTGAGGCGTCGGGGTCCAGGTGCCGGAGGTCCTCGACGGCGCGCGACGCGGCGACGACGGGGACGGTGCCGCGTTCGATGAGCAGGCGCACGACCTCGGTCTCGATGGGTATGCGGATCAGAAACAGGTCCTCGACGTCCTCGCGGGACAGGCGGGGCACGCAGGCGCGCTTGTTCGCCTCGCGGTAGAGCAGGCCCTCGTGCACGAGCGTGGTGAGCGCGCTCCGGGCGGTGGGGCGGGACACGCCGTACGCGGAGGCCACCTCGGCCTCGGTGATGGTGCTGCCCGGCGGAATCTGGCCGTCAAGCACCCGGTCCCGCAGCGAGGCGGCGAGCGCGTCGACGACCGAGACGGTGGACAACCGGAGTGCGGCGTCCCGGGGCATGCACACCTCCCATCGAGCCTCCCCTCATTCTGGCACGCTCCCGGGAACCAACTATTGACAGACAAGAAACATTGTCTGACACTTTCCAGCCACGGGGCGTGCAGACGGGGACACTCTGGATCAATAAGGAGCAGGGCCGTGGACGGCTACCAGCAGGTCTTCGATCCCATAGCGGGATCACTCGCATGGAGCGCGCTGTTCGCCGCGCTTCCCCTCGCCACCCTCTTCGTGCTGCTCGGCGCGCTGCGCTGGAAGGCGTGGAAGGCGTCGATCGCCGCGCTGGCGGTGAGCCTCGCCGTCGCGATCTTCGCGTACTCGATGCCGGTCGGGCAGGCGCTGCTCGCCGCGAGCGAGGGCGCCGCCTTCGGGCTGTTCCCGATCATCTGGATCGTGCTCAACGCCCTGTGGATCTACAAGCTCACCGAGATCACGGGCTACGACCAGGTGCTGCGCCGGGCGTTCGGCTCGCTCTCCGACGACCAGCGCATCCAGGCGATCATCATCGCGTTCTGCTTCGGCGCCCTGCTCGAGGCGCTCGCCGGCTTCGGCACCCCGGTGGCCGTCTCCTCGGTCATGCTCATGGCGGTCGGCCTGCGGCCGATGAAGGCCGCCGCGGTCTCCCTGGTCGCGAACACCGCGCCGGTCGCGTTCGGCGCGATCGCCGTGCCGATCACCACGCTCGGCAAGATCACCGGGCTCGACGCGGCCGAGCTCGGCGCCATGGTGGGGCGGCAGACCCCGGTCCTCGCGCTGTTCGTGCCGCTGGTGCTCGTGCTCATGGTGGACGGCAAGCGCGGCGTGCGGCAGACCTGGCCGGTGGCGCTCGTCGGCGGCGCGGCGTTCGCCGGTGCCCAGTACCTCACCGCGAACTTCATCTCGTACGAGATCACCGACATCGTGGCCGCGTTCGCCGGGGCCTTCGCCATCGTCGGCATGCTGCGCTTCTGGCGGCCGCGTGAGGTGCTCACCGCCCAGGGCCCGATGCCGGTGGTCGCCGGCGGGGCCGGGGCCGACGCGCGGTTCGCGGCCGCGCACCGGCGCCGCCGCACCGGGGGGGGC
>Ga0181858_1000814_pt1 | contig 15164 bp, 19 predicted proteins | sample NewIslPassag4_SG_FD_130749 | JGI IMG/M metagenome (GOLD analysis project Ga0181858, IMG submission 130749) | Feedstock adapted compost microbial communities from Newby Island compost facility, Milpitas, CA, USA - Passage 4_SG | ecosystem: Engineered > Solid waste > Feedstock > Composting ...
GATATTGAATAGAGCAGGAGAGCGGAATTACGAGCGATTCCCGTACCGATACGACGAGGACGGAATGCCGCTGTGCCGAATGTGTGGGAAACGATTGGACCACAAACTGCGGACATTCTGCGGCCAGCGTTGTGTTCGTGACTTCAAAATGAAAACGGATTGGCAAAGGGTGCGGCGTGTCGTCTACGAGAGAGACGGCGGAATCTGTATGAAATGCGGAAAAAACGTGGACAGAAAGAACTTCCATGTCGATCACATTGTCCCGATCAGCGCCGGTGGGGATGAATGGGACTTGAACAATCTGGAGTTGTCATGCCCGACATGCAATTTGACGAAAGGGGCGAAAACCGATGTCGAGGTCTGTGCAAACTGACACCGAAAAGAAGATCGCGGAGATTCGGGAAGCGTTGGAGAAGGCTACGCATGGACAGTGGAAGTGGGTTGATGTGTACAAACCCGAATGGCTCCAGTTCCTTACCCAAGCGGTTGAAATGTACAGGGAACTTATGCACGAATTGGACAAGGAAAATGATCATTTGCATGAGAAGATAAACGAACTTGAAAAGTTGAAGCAAGAACGCGACAAGCTGATCGAGGTGTTGCGGTTATATGCCAATCCTCGCAATTGGTACGGAGATGTATTCGCGCCGCCAGAAGGCATATCTGATGAAGTCGATGATGGTGGCCAATGCGCCCGCGACATCCTCAAAGAAATCGGGGTGACGGTGGATGTGTAGACATGGGACACAAGTTATAGTGTTCACGATTGAAAGCGGAAATGTTCCTGTTGATGCCTGTATCGCTGATGAGATTGTTTATCTCAACAGGGAAGGGGTCGTAACGCTTGGTTGTTGCTGTAGTCATGGTAAAGCAGGACAAATTGTGGAATGGGAAAATGCGTATGGAAAATGGAAGGGGCACTATGATCCTCCTAATGTCCTTATAAAACAAGAAAGTTGTGACATTGCAAAGAAGTTAGGATATCGACCGTACCCTTACTATTATGCGGACGGTCAGAGCGGCGGGGTATGGCAGATGCAATTAAAGACAGGATGTGTGACGGAAGAAGAAGTTGAAGAATGGCATAAACAAAATACCATCAAAGAAATCGGGGTGACGGTGGAGTGATATGGCTTCACAACTGCCCAAGAACCGACGACAACTACGGCCCGCAGGTAGTTGAGAAGGGGAAACAGTGTCCGTTTTGTGGATTGATGGAGGAAGATGTGTACATCGGCGACCGGATTGAAGAGAAATGTCCGAGGCAACCGTTGCCGGAGCCGCCGGAAGAACAGTAAAGGGGTGACGTTGGGTGATTGATGTAAAAATTTATCTCAAAAACGGATGTGTAGTTGAGTTTGTTTCGGAATTCATAGAATCTGCGAAAAATATAGACGGATCATACGGAAGACTGGAATGGAAAAATGTCAACGGAGAAGAAACATTGCTGTCGATCGACCTGAAAGAAATCGTCGCAATCACATACAAAGAACGGAAAACATAAGAATGAGGCGATGCGGATGGCGACAGCAACGAAACTTGACAAAGGCGTATTCCGTCATTACCAAGACGTTGGGGCAAAACGGATACTCGGCGACTCTGGAAAGGAGGGCCGTTATGAACATCGAAAAACGATTTTATGAAGCTTGGTTCGATGGCTCAACAAATCATCACAAAAAAAGATCTGGCATAGGTGGCGTCATTATTTCTCCAGATGGTCAAGTTGTTGCTAAGTACAGCATGGAAATTCCGTATATACCAGATAGTCGCAAGGTAGAATACATAGCACTTATAAAGTTAACTGAAAAACTTTTAGAATTGGGAGTTAAAAACGTCGATATCAAGACTGACTTCAAAGGGTTGTGCGATTCAATTAAATTTGGTGGCTCTCGCAAATACAATAGGCTCAATCCGGGCGAAGAAATTACAAAGTTACACATACAGGCTTTAGACAAACTGGACAAATTAACATATTATATGATCAATTGGGTGCCAAGAAGAAAAAATCGCAGAGCAGATAGATTGAGCAAAAAATATAAAAAAATAAACAGAAGGAGGAGTAATCATGGTTAAAACTGATGAAATAAAACACACTTGAAGGGAATTCTGATTTTCCATTTTAATGGAGGTTGACCAGCATGGGACTAAAGACAAACGATGGATTAAAACATGTTTGAAAATTGCATCCAGAAATAAAATAAAACATTATAAACATGCTTCTATACTTGTAAAAGGTGGCCGCATTATTTCCATTGGTGTAAATAAAACAAAGGCCGGTTGCCTTGGTGATCCGTGTTATCATCTTAAAGGTTGGCACGCAGAACTGGATTGCCTACATAAAGTTGACCCTAAAGATGCCAAAGGTGCAATTCTTTATGTAGGCGGATGGAGTAAAGGCGGACGAGTGATTAAAAGCAAGCCATGCCCGTATTGCCAACAGTATTTGAAGAAATTTGATCTAAAAGCTGTATATTATTCTTTACCAAATTACGAAGTGGGGGCAATGTAAATGGAAAATACAAAAGAGAAGATTAAAGTATGGAGATTTAATGAATATGATTGGGTCGCTGGGGAAGATTTAGATGATGCAATTGAATGGTATTGTTGTAAAACTGGAATGGAAAAACATGATGCTATTGACGAAGCCTTTTTTGAAGAATGCAATTTAGACGAAACAGTGTATGTCGACGAAGCTACATTCCAAACATATTACAAGCCAAAAAATGTAGCATCATATGGGCGCGTACAAAAATATGGAAAGTGGTTTGTAAAAGTTGGGTTTAATGATGTAATTCAGCACGAAATAAACGACTTCCCTTGCATCATTGCAACAACAGAATTTTAGTTAATAAAACTATGCAAAACAAACGTTCTATGGTATAATTGCCGTAGAACTTTTTGTTAAGGAGGGGTAATTAATTGACTTGTTTTTGCAATCTACATACTCATACTGCATATAGCTTTCTTGATTCAATTTCCAAGCCAGAGGACATCGTGAAAAAAATAAAATCAATGGGACAAAATGCTGTTGCAATTACCGATCATGGAAATGTGTTTTCATCTGTAAAAATGTATAAACTTTGCAAAGAATACGGTATTAAGTACATATACGGTTGCGAATTCTACATTTGTGATAATCGTTTTGAAAAAGACAAAAATAATAAATATTATCATATTACAGTATTAGCAAAGAATGAGCAGGGCCGACTTAATATCAACAAACTTGTTTCCTTGGGGTATTTGGAAGGATTCTATTACAAGCCCCGTATTGATTTTGATCTTCTCTCTCAATATAAAGATGGATTAATTGTTCTTTCCGGTTGTATGGCAAGCGAACTACAACGAACGCTTGCAATGGGCGCGGACGAAAAAGCAAAAGAAATTGTAAGAAAATACAAGAACACATTTGGGAACGACTATTATCTCGAAATCCAATCTCATAAAGATATTGAACAACAAAAACTAAATCGAAAAATCGTTGACATTGCAAAGGAACTTGGCGTTGAATGGGTTGCAACTGCCGACTCTCACTACATCAATGCTGAAGACCACGAATTACATAGTATGTTCGTACAAATTGGCCAAGAACGCGAAGCAGGAGAAACATATGCAGATACGCAATTGCAAAGTGAAGAAGAGGCAAGAAATTTTCTTATCAGTTTAACAAATGAAGAAAAAGATCGAGCAATTATAGCAACACAAAAAATTGCTGATAAATGCAATGTCGAAATTCCTTTGTCGGCACCAATTATTCCCCATGTCAAAGTTCCAGACAAGTTCAAAGATGAAAACGAATATTTGAAACATCTTTGCACAGAAGGATGGATCAAAAGAGGGATTCACAAATTACCAAAAGAAAAAATAAAAGAATATAAAGAAAGGTTGCATTATGAATACAATGCTGTTTGTGAAATGGGGTTCTCCGGTTATTATCTTCTCGTCCATAGCTATGTCAATAGCGTAAAACGAAGAGGAATTGCTCGTGGTTCTGCCGGAGGAAGTCTAATTGCTTACCTTCTAAATATTGTAGATATTGATCCAGTTAAATTTGGCCTTTACTTTGAAAGGTTTATTGATGTTGGCGCACTTGATCTACTGAGAGAAGGAAAAATTCAACCAGAAGAACTAAAAATTCCAGATGTTGATACTGATTTTGGAACAAGCGATAGAGAAAAAGTAATTAAATTTATCGAAGAAACATATGGTAGCGATCGTTTTGCAAGCATCGGATCATTTCAATATATTTGGGACAAATCGGCCATTAAAGATGTTGGTCGTGTAATGCAAATACCTTTTGAAATAACCAATGAAATCACAAAAGTTTTAGGAGACGATGAAATTGACGATGCACTTAATTCAGGAAAATTAAACAAATATGTAGAAAAATATCCGAAACTTTTTGAATACGCAAAAAAACTCACTGGTCTACCAAGACAATTTTCTATGCACCCATGCGGAAAAATCATAAGCACTTCTGAACTAACAAATTATACTGCGATTTTAAATAATGATGGTGTTACAGTTCTACAATGTGATATGGAAGATGCTGAAGCGTTGGGACTTGTCAAAGTAGATACACTTGGCTTAAGAACAATAGATGTTATTTATGATGTTCTCGAAATGATTGGGGAAGATTATGAGTACATAAATCCAGCCAAGCTGAACTTAAACGAACCTAAAGTATATGAAATTTTTCAAAATGGATATACAGATGGAATATTTCAATTTGAATCTGAGGGCATGAAATCTGTTCTGCGCAAAATGAAACCGACCACAATTGACGATTTGGCAATTGCAAATGCTTTGTTTAGACCGGGAAGCATGAAATACATCGATAACTATATAAATCGAAAGCATGGTATTGAAAGTTTCGAATATCTACATCCAGATCTTGAGCCAATTCTAAAACCAACCTATGGAATTATTATTTTCCAAGAACAACTAATCGATATCGGTCGTCTTGCAGGGATGAGAAACCCAGATGAAATTAGGCAAGCGACTGCAAAAAAGAAAATCGAAAAGATGATAAAAGTCGAACCAGAACTAAAAAATGGATTACTTAAAAGGGGGTGGACGCAAGAGCAAGTAGATAAACTATGGAACGACATCTTGGAGTTCGCTAAATATTCTTTTAACAAATCACACTCATACGCATATGCACTTACTGCTTATGTAACTGCATACTTAAAAGCCTTTCATCCGAAAGAATATATGTGTGCTCTTATCAATTCCTATGAAGGGAAAAGAGATAAAATAGCAGCCACATGGTCTGAAGTTAAACGAATGGGGATTAAAATTGAACCGTTTAACTTCAGAAATGCAAAACCGCTTTGCGAAATTGAACATGGAAATTTAATTATTGGAACATCTATTATCAAAGGATGCAATCGACAAATCGCTTATGATTTGCAAAAATTTAAAGACAAGCATTACGATACATTTGTTGAACTTCTGGTTGATATTGAAGAAAATACATCAATACAGTCTGACCAAATGTTAGCGTTAATTAGGCTCGGTTTCTTTTCTGAATTCGGCGAAACCGGAAAACTGTATCTTGTTTATAATGAATTCAAAAATGGTAAAAGTAAGTACAGTAAGACACATCAACAAAAAACAAAAGAAAAAAGAATAATTTGGCTGATGGAATTTGAAAGAAAAACAGAAAATATCCGCCTAAAAGCGAATGCAGAAATCAACTATCAAATCGAATATTTAGGAGGTTTAGTCAAGGATTATTCTAATGCAAAAGGATGGTATTTGGTAAGAGAAATAAATACAACAAATGCACCCAAACTCACTTTATACAGTTTGGAAACATGCGAAGAAAGAATATTTAAAATGCAAAGGAACGATTACTTTAAAAAAGATCCTGCACTACAAATTGAAATAAATTCTTTAATCAAGCTTATTGAAATTGAATACAAAAACAAACTCAAATACGTTGATGGACAATTCGTACCATTAGATGAAAAAGAACCATGGATTAAATCTTACGTCAAATATTCTAAATAAATAATAGGTGAAAACAATGAATCTAGATCGATTTGAAAATGCATATTACCAACTGCGGTTTCCTGATCGACAGGAAACCGCAAAGACCTTTTGTTTTTGTTATGGATGTGGTGAAGAAATTCTAGTTGGCGAATATGTGCTTCGCTTAGAAGATAAATACTGTCATCCAGACATGTTGTGCTTAATTAGAGCGAGCGAAGCAATTGAAATGATTGCTGGCGAAGATGAAGACGAATACAAGTGGGAAGATGAGTAAACTTGAATTTTGTTTCAGAATGTTGTCATGCTAGCATCCAAGAAGTATTAGTATCAGATTGCTTATTCGATCAATATCACCAATCAACATTCAAAGATTGGGTATGTGAAAAATGCGAAAAAATAAATAAAAGATTATTAACTTAAAAATAAACAAAAGTAAGGAATAGTGATTCATGATCAACTACCAAGATAAATAGATCGAATTTTCAATTGCAAAAGAGCATACAACCAAAAGCCATTGCTAATTAATAGATAAATGTAAATTATTCCAGACGATAAAAAACACAAAAAGAAACTTATAAACTTTGTCATACATATTTACCAAAAAATAAATGTTTATAAAGCGATGCTGTAGCTTATTTTTTAAATAAAAAATATATTTTATTGTGTATTGGAGGTACTAATTAATGATCGTACTAAGTCTATTCGACGGTATGTCTTGCGGAAGAATTGCATTAGAACGAGCAGGAATTAAAGTAACCAAATATTATGCAAGCGAAATCAAAAAACATGCAATCATTTGCTCAAAACACAACTATCCTGACATAATACATATCGGCGATGTTAGAAAAGTTAAATTCAGAAACGGAATTTTGTATACAGAAGTTGGAAATTTTAATGTTGGCCATATTGATTTGCTAATTGGCGGAAGTCCATGTCAAAATTTTAGCTTTGCAAGAGCCATGTCTTACAAAGAAATCGACGGACTGAACGGCGATAAAAGTTCATTATTTTATGAATTTTTGAGAATTTTAAACGAAACAAAACCAGCATACTTTTTATTGGAAAACGTAAAAATGAAAAAAGAAAGCGAAAGACAATTGAATGAATATCTTGGTGTCAAAGGAATACATATTAATTCTAACTTAGTCAGTTTTCAAAACAGAGATCGCATTTATTGGACTAATATTCCAGGTGTAACGCAACCGGAAGATAGGAATATCAACTTTCAAGATTACAAAGATACTGATTATGAATATTGCAAACAATTTAAAGTTCCATACACACCATCAAGAATTAGATATTGGAACAACGGAATGGGTAGTATAAATGGAGTTAGGGCATGCCCAAATGTTACATATGCCAATAAAATATATTGTTTAACTAGAAAACAAGATCGTTGTCCAAATTCAGGCTTAGTAGAATTCGATGGTTTTTGTAGATTTCTTACTAGAAGAGAATTAGAATTGGCCCAAACAGTTCCAGTTGGTTATACTGACTGTGTGTCTTACATACAAGCGCAAGATCTCTTGGGCGAAGGATGGACTGTTGATGTAATCGCGCATATTTTCAGTTTTATAAAGTAAATAAAAATAAAATAGCATAGAAATCAAATAAAAGGATTCATATCTAATTGTTCTTTCCATTTTGTTTCATAATTATCATCCAATTCATATGTTTTTCTGGTTGCATATATAACATGGATTCCGGCAGAATTATCAGTCCAAATATAACCCTTTTTCGATAAACTACCAATAATACCTTTAGCAGTATTGATACTTACTTCGATTCCATTTGCCAAATCTTCAAATGTAATATCAGAAAAGCCAATTTCACCATGCCAAAAACCAACTGCCAAAATCCAGTCAATGGCTCGTCCTTCAAGCTCGGTCAATTGTTTGTTTTGAATCAAAACATCTATTTTTTTATTTACCATTTGGCTACCTCCAAATTCATGTTAACTAATTCTATTTTAATTCAATAAAAAAAGATTATCAAATTTGATCGACAAAAGGTGTGAAACGCATGAGAATTTTCAACTTTAATAAAAATGAATTTATAAAACAAAGATTTTATATGAAGAAGAAAGGGATTAAAATTGGTTAAAAACGTTACATAGACAAATATACGGATGATGAAATTCGCGAAATCATTTTTGAAGATTGGGAATTGGGCGCTAAATGGATGTATGAACGTTAATCCCAACCATGAATATTGCGATCAATAAAATTCCCAGCGCGAAAATAATTGCCGAAAGTATCCCTCTCCATATACTTTTTGCCAGCCAACAGGATCAGCATTTTGCACTTACATTTATGGCATTTTACATATAGAGAATCAGGATAAACATAATGATTCCCTTTTTCGCCACATTCAGGACATTCATATCGCAATTTATATCTTTGTTTGCCGTCGCGATCAGTTTTTATGCCTGTAATATAATACTCAAGCAACACAAAGCCCCTCCCAATAAAATAGGGAATTTGTATATAAATTATACCACATCACACATAAAGGAGTTGTATCGTTGAGCAAAACAAAGGACCCCGGTAAAATCTTTCAAAATAATTGGGCGGAAAGTTGCAAGAAAGAAAAAGTATTGTGTCATCGTTTTCGAGATATATTCATTCCTCCGGAATTTAGAACAAAAATAAAAACGCCCAAAAATCCCTATGATTTTATAGTATTTTCAAATCATTACGAATTTCCTGTAGAACTAAAATCTGTTGCCGATAATAAGGTAAGTTTTTCAGAATCAATTATAAGACCACATCAGATTGATGCTTTGATTGAAGCAAATAAATACAAATCTGATGGAGTAATACCCGGTTTTATATTCAATTTCCGAACATACAACAATGAAACATGGTTTGTACATATTGAAGATTTTATTGAATACAAACAAATAGCCGAAGCTGGTGTTAAATTAGAAAAATATCCAAAAATCAATAAGCGATCAATGCCAATTGAAACAGTAAGAGCAATTGGTTTAAAAATAAACAATTACAAAATGAAAATAAATTATCATTATTGCATCCGTGAATTTGTTCAATATGCCATTGAAAAATACGGAAGCAAATTCCACTCATAGGACAAGTATTCCACTCAGTAACTTAGAATTGGGCGGTGAATCTAAAATGGATGACTTAATCCTAATCAAAACAAAAAGCTTTAACGATGGTTCTGTGGCTAACATATACATACCAAAAAACTATAAAGAATATGCAAATCAGTCGAAGAAAAATCTAGCCAAATTTGTTGCTGAGTTAATTCACAGAAACGGGCTCTTTAAGAAAAATGCCGCCAGTTAAGGCGGTTTTTTTCGTGTAAAGTATTTGACTTAAACATATAACATTAAACGAAACTGATGTTATAAGATTAAGTCAAAATAAGGTGTGACACAAAATACGGATTAAGAATCACTTTAACATCAAGAGTGGCCGGTCTTCTTCCAATACCCTTTTCCTTAATACCAATATAAGCACTCAATACGATTTTTCGCAGCAAATCATTCTTTTCCGTTTTATTATCTAAAGAATGGTAGACATCGATCAAATTTGAAAAAGTCTCTTTGACGCGATTAACTTGTTCGGGGGAAAGGGTTTCTATTTTACTATCCTTAGTCAAGTTTTCAAATTCACGCTTTGTCTTGCTTAATTCTTTGTTAACTTCATCCCTGCGCTGTAAAAATTCTTCGCGGGTGTAATCTCCATTTTCATATGCTTCATAAATGAATTTCAGCTGTCGTTCATGCTTTTTGATTTTTTCTTCAATAGTCTTAATGATCTCTTGTTTTTCCTCATACTCATCTCTTTTTACACTATTGACCAAATTCAGCAATTCTTGTTCTAACAATTCAGAATCTAACTCGGCAAATTCTCTAATTGACTGTAAAATAATTCTTTCAGTATCGCGATATTTTACACTCATTCTGCAACCACTTCTACAGTACAAAAATTCTTTATGGTACGTGCTGATTTCTCCGTTTTCTTTTTTGTATTTTTGAACAGAATATTGACGAACCAATTTCTTCCCGCAATTGCCACATGTTGCAATGCCAGCCAATTCGCACGGACTGAAATCCATTGGAACAGGGAGATTTCTTAGTCTGCCGTTCATTTTTTCTTGGGCAAAATTGAAAGTTTCTTCATCGATAATAGCAGGGTGCGCATTCTTTTTTATAATCCATTCGCTTTCTGGTCTTTGAATCTGTTTTCCTCCAATCCTTTCAGTAGATCTATAAATTATTTCCCCCAAGTAAACACGATTCCTAAGAATTCTCCTTACAACAAGTGGTTGCCACGTCTTTCCGCCAGTCGGCGTTGGAGTCATAGAAGACAATCGAGTAGCTATCGCTTGATAGCCAAGACCGCTTGGATTTTCGCTGTCTCCATATACATACCAATGAAAAATAAGTCTAACATACTTCGCTTTTTCTTCGTCAATCTCAAGTACTTTTGTTTTATGATTTACCTTATATCCGTATGCAGGACGCGAAGTCATAAACTTTCCTTGACTTGCGAAAAAATACTTTGCTCCAATTAATCGTTCGTTAATAAAGAATAACTCTTCACGAGACATAAATAATTGCATACGGATAAACTTGGCATCATCGGGATTCCTAACGTCCCAAATACGATTTTCAGTAATAATAAAAATTCTCTTTCTTTCAAAAAGGGAATATATTTTCCCCATATCCTCATAAGATCCTCTTCCAAGACGTTGAATTTCTCTAACTGCAATAGCTTGGTACTCGTCGTTTTCAATTTTCTTAAGTATCTTTTGAAAGACTGGCCTAGTTTCAATTTTGTCTCCAGACCCAATTTCCATTTCAACATCAAAGGGGATATTATATTGCTTAAGAACTCTTTCCATTTGAATTCTTTGTCTTTCTAATGCATTAAAAGATGGATCTTTTTCTTCCTGTAGTTCTTCTTCTCTTGATTTTCTGACATAGCATATAACTTTTTGAATAGTGCTTGGCAAAGGATATATCATTTGGTTGCCCTCCAATCGTCGTTTTTGTAAGATATTTTATAATAAACGACCAATGTAGCGCAACCAAATTAGGAGGATATAAATGTATCTGTTTAGTAAGAAAATTTTTTGCTCTCAATGTAGACGGAAATTCAAAGGGAAAAAGGAAGGAGGGAAGAATGTTTATATCTGTTCAACGTATTCTAATTATGGAGCAGATAAATGCACTCGTAAAAGAATAGAAGAAGATGAGTTGCTTGAAGTGGTCAAAAAACATATTGAAATCATTGAAATTGAATTGAGAAGAATGGGAAACACAGGCAAATTTGAAGTTGACATAAAATCATATATAAAGAGGATAGATAGAGGGGAAGAGTGGTATACCATTTATTATTCAGATGGAACAAAGTCAGAAGTCACTAATAATCGCATAAGATACTAATTCCGACAAAAAACAACCCCTCCCCCGATTTAGGACGCAATAGGAAAGTCGGGGGAGAGGTTATGCAGCATTTTAGGACGCAACAAATCCAATATATAGCTAGTAATTTCCGTTATTAGGACGCTAGGATTTTTGTTTTTCGACTAAATCCGACATAAAATCAATAATAAAACGAACAGCAGATTCTTCTTCTTCATTTAGAACTATTCCAAATTCTTCTAATTTTGCTTTGCTAACCAGAAAGGCAATTTCTTTTCTTTGCTCTACATCGTCGATGGTCATAACGTTCTTTACATACTCTAATGCGTCAATGATAGTATTATAAATTAGTGTAATGTTTTGTTTCACTTCTCCATCTTTTAAAATTTTATCCATTAATAATTTTAAAATTCTGACCGTCAGTTCTGCATCTTCAATATTTTTTTGCTTAATCCATCCTTTTTCTTTTGCGATTGAATAAAATAGCCAGCCAATAACTACAACAATGACTGGAACTGCAATCATAATTATTGTTTCTAACCATGGGCTCATTTTACACCACTCCTTATTTCGTCAACGTTACAGTATATGTTTTTTGATCCCAACTAACCTTTGCCCCAAGTTGTTCTGCCAACTGTCTAACTGGAACATAGGTTAAGTTGTTGATCAAATAAGAATTTGAAACCGGAATGTAGTTTAAATAAGCCTTTTTTGTGGCGCTATCCCACTTGACTTTGGCTCCAAAAAATTCACCCAATTCTCGAAGCGGTAAATAAGTTACTCCATCAATAAGCAATCCATTGGTCATCTTTTTGCCATTTGCAATTACCGTTACTTCACGCTGAATTTTAGGCGTTTCCGTATTTGAAAACTTTTCTTCGCCGCCATTTTGATTGAAATAAAAGAGCAGTGCATGATGCACCACTCTTTCGTTAGCACCAGTATTTGCCTTTTGATTTAAACCCCCTGTTTTATCTGCAACAATTGTACTTCCGCCGCCATCGAAATTAATGGCGGTGATTGCTCCCTTCTCGATCGCAAATAATGCCATTTCTTCAAGCGTTAAGCCTTGATCATAATTCGTTCTGCCATCAGCCCATGCAAACCACAAATCACCGTTTTTATCAATCCATGCAAATGTTCGTTGCGATCTCGATTTTCCAATGTCATCATTAATTTCTTGTTGTATGCGATAATGTTCATAAACTGGTTTCCCATTTTCAACCAATAATGGTGCGCCTTGAATCAACAACGTATACTTATCGTTGGCATTCAACTGCCCAATAATAGGCTTTCCATTGACAAAGGCAAACTCATGCCACTTTGTCATTTTCCCATACGCTGTTGAAATGATCTTGTCTCCATCTTTAGCATCCCCAAGGATCTTGCCCTCAAAGAAAAATGGAGCATTTGTCCCTAAATCGGCATTATATTTCTTTACTAAATTGCTCACCTTTTCATTAGACTCGTATACAAAACGCAACGTATATTTCCCGGTTTTAAATTTCATAAATCGAACATCTGTTGCTTTTTTTGAGTAATCAAATTCACAATGATAAAGTTTGCCACCATAAGAATAAATGCGCTCTTTATACATCGTAAATTCTTTATATGAACTATTCATTAGTTTATTTAATTCCTCCCTAATTAAGGGGATAAAGTTCTTCTCGGCATGTTCTTTCTTATTTCCGCCAAAAAAGTTAGTGCCGGGGCAAGACTTATATGATGCGAACCAGTGATGATATATAATTGTATTAGTAGTTGGAGTTAAATTAAGCCATTTGCACAAAATTGCATTAACATAAATAATTGTTTTTCTGTGCTCTTCTGTCATTTGATCTCGGCCAATATCAAAGTCTCCGAGGTGTTCAATACAAATAGCTCCCGTATTCTTCCCTTCTATTCCAGCAGGTGTTTGCTCAAAATTACGACCAAGCGAATATGCAATGGTGCCGTCTGGAAAGGTTGTGAGGTGTTGTGCAATATCTTTGAAGCCCCGATCCTTCATGTGACTGTTACGCATTGCTTCTAGTCGCTCAAAATGATTTTTCCCATTGAAATGCGAATAATTGGGGACCCATGTATGGTGATTCTGTATTATTGAAATTTTTCTTGATACTTTTTGTTTCAGCAACCACTCACCAAATTCTTCTCTTGTTTCAAAAAGTATAAAATTACCTTTTTGTTGCACAATTTTCACCTCCATGCTAACATGAATATGGGACGATACTGCCTATCCATCGCAAGAGTTCTCTGTGCCTTTGGCAGTTAATCGTCCCCTTATTTTTCATCATATTCGCCGGTCTTGCTGTCTTTCATCTGTTTATTTTGTTCAAATGTTTCTTTTATTTCTTCCCTTGAAGAACTAAGATACCTTTCTTCTTCCTGCAAGATTTTCTTCCCAATAATTGACAAGTGATTCTGTTTTGCTTCTTGCAAATTTTCATAAATAGATCTTGTTTCAATTAATGCAAAGCCAGACAGAAAAATGTATTTCATATATTCCCCAATGAAAAATGCGTGGTTGGCGGCAACGAATAAAATCGAATATGATAAAACCTTTCCGGCGAATCCGGTATACATTTTTTTAGATAAAATAGGCCTTTTATTTGCTTTCTCTGCCCATATACGTGAAACAATATCGAGAATGATTAGTACGAACACGCTAAAAAGTTCTCTTGAATTTAAGCCAGTCAAATAAGAAAGGGCGGCCAATATTGAACCGCCCACTACACCACCAATGTAAAACAATTGATCGGTAAACATTTTAATTAGATGCTCTTTTGTCGAGATTATGGTGGTCTTTATATATTCCATCATAAACCCTCTTTTCTTTATTTATTTTTCATTGCCGCATGTTCCTGTTCGGCCTGTTCGAACCGAATCTGCGTCTAGGCAAGTTCGAGTGCCCAACCAGCCGAGCACGATGCCGCTGATGGACGCGGCGGCTGAAATGAGAATTGCCCAGTCGGGGTGATCACCCCCGCGCAAATAAGAAAAGCCCCGCGTCAAGCGGAGCTTGGAAGTTGGGCCTCGACTTGCTGTCGTAACTGCTCTCCATATTTTTCTTCGATTTGCGCCAACGCTACATTTCGGTCAACGCCTTGCTGTTCTTTCAGTAGTACATAGCGCACCCAAAAATCGACCATCACTCAACACCTCCAAGCAGAAGGTCGCCCAGCAGAACCGTCATCTCATTGAGTTGTTGCTGTTGTACTTGTAACTGTTCCTCTTGTGTAAGCGGTCGGTCATATTCCTCAAACCACTGTTCTCCGGTCTGCGGATTGACGAACCAGTGGTATCCCCTGCCGATCTGAGGCGCGGGAGGTTCGGCTTCCGCTTCAACAATAACCCCTTGCGACGTATCAATTCCCGCATTTGCAGGATGATCGAGATTATACGACGTTTGTACCAACATTTTATCCGGCGAAACAAGTGTACCCGTCAAAAGCTTCATTTCAATCACCCCAATATTTGAAAGTATCTGTTCCCATCCAGCTTGCGAATGGCTTTGTTAGCACTGCCAACATCATGCGCACAATAGACGTTGCCCGCTGAATCGACAGCGATGCCACGACCCCTCACAACATCGGTCTTGGCCCAGATTTCGTTTCCGGAACTGTCCAGCTTGCGAATGGATTTGTTGCCACTGGTGACATAATGCGCACAATAGACGTATCCCGCTGAATCGACTGCAATGCCCATACCGTTCCCAACATCGGTCTTGGACCAGATTTCGTTTCCGGAACTGTCCAGCTTGCGAATGGCTTTGTTA
>Ga0181858_1000817_pt1 | contig 15157 bp, 14 predicted proteins | sample NewIslPassag4_SG_FD_130749 | JGI IMG/M metagenome (GOLD analysis project Ga0181858, IMG submission 130749) | Feedstock adapted compost microbial communities from Newby Island compost facility, Milpitas, CA, USA - Passage 4_SG | ecosystem: Engineered > Solid waste > Feedstock > Composting ...
CACCCCCAGGGGGAAACCAATGCCGACACCATCCAGGAGGATCTGGAACCGGCCGGCATCACGATACTAGGCTTGGAAGGGAAGCGGGACGGCCGGTGGGTATTGTTGGATCTGGGTGACGTGGTCGTTCATATCTTCCATAAAGATGAGCGGGAATTTTACCAGCTCGAGCGGCTATGGGGAGACGCGCCGCATATATTCGTTCCGCTGGAGCCGCTCGAAGCGATGGACGGAAGAGGGAGCATTGAATAAGAAGAGGGAGCATTGAATAAATGGATCACATGGTTCTGGAAGTAGGCACAGCCTTCGTTCTGGTGGCCATCGTAGCGTTTATAGCATATAAATTGAAACAATCGATTATCCCTTTTCTTATTGTGTTGGGGATGATGTTGGGGCCCCATGCCCCGACTATCGGCATTTTTGACCTGACTTTTATTGAAAGTCAGGAAATCATTTCTTTTTTGGGCCGCATCGGGGTATTGTTTCTCCTGTTTTACCTCGGATTGGAGTTTTCGGTACAGAAACTGCTCAAATCGGGGGCGAAGATCGTCGCCGGCGGCAGTGTCTACGTCCTGGCCAACTTTTTGCTCGGACTGGCATATGGTTATATCGTCGGACTGCCGCTGTACGAAACGTTGATCGTTGCCGGCATGATGTCGGTCTCCTCCACCGCCATCGTGGCCAAAGTGCTGGTCGATCTCCGGCGGACGGGGAATCCGGAGACAGAATTGATCCTCGGCATGGTGTTGTTCGACGATATCTTTCTGGCCCTCTTCTTGTCGATCATGTCGGGTCTGTTGCTGTCCGGTTCGGCTACGGTGGGCGGCATAGCCTTGTCTTTGTCCGTTTCCATCGGATACATGCTGCTGTTTCTTGTCGTGGCCCGGGTCGGTCCACGGGTGTTAAACAAATTATTGGATATCACGTCCAATGAAATTTTCATCATTGTCGTGTTTGCCGGCCTGTTTTTCGTCGCCGGTTTTTCCGAAACGCTCCACGTGGCGGAATCCATCGGGGCGTTGCTGTTCGGGCTGGCCTTGTCGGAGACGGCCCACAGCAAGCGGATCGAGCAGCTGGTCGTGCCGTTCCGGGATTTTTTCGGCGCCATCTTCTTTTTCAGCTTCGGCTTGAGCATCGATCCGTTTACGTTGGTCGATGCCGTCTGGCTGGCGTTGGGTGCGGCCGTGCTGACCATTATTGCCAATGTGCTGGCCGGCATGTACGCGGGGCGCTACGCCGGCCTGTCCCATCGGGCTTCTCTCAATATCGGGTTGACGATGATTGCCCGGGGAGAGTTTACGATTATTATCGCCAATTTAGGCGTCAGTGCCGGTTTAATGCCGGTGCTGCAGCCTGCATCGGCTCTGTATGTGCTGATCATGGCCATTGCCGGGCCGTTGTTGGCGAAAGAATCGAAACGCGTATATAATGGGCTCAATATAATTTTTCGCTGGAAAAAGACGGAGAAAAAGAAAAGCGACGTTGTGAAAAAGCGGAGCGGAGGTTCGGTCAATGGCGACAATTCGTGAATCGGAGTTGCCCGGGATCGGGAAAAAATTTCAAGTGGAAGCCAAGTCCGGCGACAAACTCATCATCGTCGTTCACGACGACGGACGGCGGGAACTGTACCAGTTCGACAGTGAGGATCCGGACGAAATCGTGTCGGTGGTGACGTTGGACGATACCGAAGCCCGGCAGGTGGCGGCTATTATCGGCGGGATGGTGTATGAGCCGAAGGCATTGGAAACGGTGGAAGTGTCGTTGGAAGATCTGGTTATCGAATGGGTGAAAATCGAGCCCCATTTCCAATGTGTGGGCAAGTCCATCTTTGATTTGGACGTGCGGCAGCGGACCGGCGCCACTGTCTTGGCGATGGTGGAGAAAAACCGGCAAAAGATCAACCCCGGTCCCGACGATCGGATTCAGTCCAACATGACGCTGGTGGTGGCGGGCGAGCGGAAGCAGATCAAACAACTCAAAGAATTGTTATTACACGGCTGAGTGAAACGGCAAACGTGGGGGCAACCGGTTTGAATTCCTTGGAAACGTTGACTTTGCCAGATGCGATCCATATAATAGGAACATAAAAAGCGTTGGATGGCGTAGTGTTTCGCTGAATCGGACAGATGCATACATTTTGGAAAGGCGAAGATGAGGAGCAGTAGCCTGTCCATTCCATGGCAGAGAGTCGGTGGCCGGTGGAAACCGATATGGAACACAGGTGAACTCGCCTCGGAGCTGCCTTGGGGAACCGGAAAGTACCCATGCCGTGCCCCGCGTTAAGGGATAATGAGGGGGCAGGCCTGGCCTGCCAATTAGGGTGGTACCGCGGGAATTCTGCAATAGAACCTCTCGCCCCTAGCGTTCGAGCTTGCGGGTGGGCGGTTTTTTTTGTTTATGCCTTTACACCGGCGGAAAAGGATGAAGTGAGAAGTAAGGAGGTTGCAGATGAACACGTTGGTCACAAAGACGTACAATCCAAAAGAAATTGAATCGAAGTGGCAAAAGGTATGGGAAGAGCAGCAAATTTACCGCACTGACGAAGATGACAGCAAGCCGTGTTATTATGCACTGGAGATGTTTCCGTATCCGTCGGGCAAATTGCACATGGGCCATATGCGGGTGTATTCCATCGGCGACGTCATTTCCCGGTTCAAACGGATGAACGGTTATCAAGTACTGCACCCCATGGGTTGGGACGCCTTCGGCCTGCCGGCGGAAAACGCCGCCATTCAGCGGGGCATTCATCCGCGGAAATGGACGTTGGAAAACATTCAACAGATGAAAGATCAGCAAAAGCGACTGGGCGTCAGTTACGACTGGGAGCGGGAAATCGCCACCTGTTTGCCCGATTATTACAAGTTCACGCAAGAGTTGTTTCTCTTGTTTTATGAGCGGGGTTTGGCGTACCGCAAAAAGGCGGCGGTCAACTGGTGCCCGAGCTGCACGACGGTGCTCGCCAACGAACAGGTGGAAGACGGCAAATGTTGGCGCTGTGACTCGGAAGTGATGAAAAAAGAGCTGGAACAATGGTTTTTTAAAATCACCGACTACGCAGAACGGCTGCTGCAAGATTTGGACCAACTGGAAGGATGGCCGGAACGGGTCCGGACAATGCAGCGCAACTGGATCGGCAAAAGCACCGGCGCCGAAGTCGTCTTTGCCATTCCTGAACTCGGCGAAACCGTGTCGGTGTTTACGACCCGTCCCGACACGCTGTACGGCGTGACGTGTCTCGTCCTGGCGCCGGAGCATCCATTGGTGCCCCGCCTGGTGCAAGGCAAGGAGACGGAGGCGGAAGTGCTGGCTTTCGTGGAGAAAATGCGCCGGGAAAGCGAAATTGCCCGTACCAGTGCCGACGCGGAAAAGGTGGGCCTTTTTACCGGGGCGTACGCCGAACATCCGTTGACCGGCGAGCGTATCCCCATTTGGATTGCCAATTATGTGTTGGTCGATTACGGCACCGGCGCCGTGATGGTCGTCCCGGCCCACGACGAGCGGGACTTCCAGTTTGCCAAGAAATATCATTTGCCGATTAAAGTGGTCATCCAAAACCAGGAACGGAACCTCGTGGCCGAGGAAATGACCGCCGCGTATGTGGACGAAGGGGTAATGGTCAACTCCGGTCCCTTTGACGGCATGAACAACCGGGAAGGCATTCAGGCGGTCAGTCGGCACTTGCACGAATTGGGCAAAGGCGGGCCGACGGTGTCTTACCGCATCCGCGACTGGCTCATTTCCCGGCAACGGTATTGGGGCTGCCCCATTCCCATCGTCTACTGCGACACTTGCGGCATCGTACCGGTGCCGAAGGAGCAATTGCCGGTGCTCCTGCCGGACGACGTGGTGTTTGACGGCAAGAGCAACCCGTTGACGACGTCGGAATCGTTCGTGCAAACGACGTGTCCCCGCTGCCATGGACCGGCCCGGCGGGAGACGGACACGATGGACACATTTATCGATTCGTCGTGGTATTTTTACCGGTATACGAGCGCCAAAGATTCGGAGCGCCCCTTCGATCCGGAAAAAGTGAAAAAATGGCTGCCGGTGGACAAATACATCGGCGGCATCGAACACGCCGTGTTGCACTTGCTTTATTCCCGCTTTTTCGCGAAAGTGCTGTACGACGCCGGGTGGGTGGACCACACCGAACCGTTCAAAAGTTTGCTGACGCAGGGTATGGTGATCAAAGACGGGGCGAAAATGTCCAAATCGAAAGGCAATGTCGTCAGCCCTGACGAAATCGTCGAAAAATACGGGGCCGATACCGGCCGCCTGTTCATCCTTTTCGCGGCACCGCCGGATCGGGATTTGGATTGGAGCGATTCCGGCGTGGAAGGCTGCCATCGCTTCTTAAACCGGGTCTGGCGCTTGGTGGAAGACCATGTCGATTTGTTCGGCGCCGCCCGGGTTGAACCCCGGTTGCAAGATGATGCCAGCAAACAGTTGCACCGCTTGACCCATGCGACCATCAAGAAGGTCACCGACGACATCGAATTGCGGAATCACTTCAACACGGCCATCAGCGCCATCATGGAGTTGGTCAACGGCATCTACGACCTGAAGGCAACGGCCGACAAGGGTACCGTCGCCCATGCCATCGAGACGTTGCTGCTGTTGTTGGCGCCCTTTGCGCCCCATTTGACGGAAGAATTGTGGCACCGCATCGGCCATGCCGAAAGCATTCACCGGCAAGTGTGGCCCGGTTACGATCCGGCGGCCCTTGTATTGGACGAAGTGGAAATCGCGGTCCAAGTCAACGGCAAAGTGCGGGCCAAGTTGACGGTGCCGACCAAGGCGGACAAAGCGGAAGTGGAACGGCTCGTGCTGGCTGATGCCCGCATCCGCAACTTGGTGGAAGGCAAAACGGTACGGAAAGTCATCGTCGTGCCGGGCAAACTGGTCAATGTCGTCGTCGGATAAGAAGTGGCCGGAGAGGGCGACGGTCAAGTCCGTACGACATTGGGTTAAACGTCAGGGTGCCAAACGGGGTTTTCGCCGGGGGACTGGAGGCCGAAAGCCGATTCGATTTTTTCCACGTCTTCGACGAATTTTGCTTGTGTCGTGCGGAAAAGACGGTGAAAGACGCCGGCCATTTGATCCGCCAGCAAATGCAAGCCTTGTTGCGTGATGCCTCCTGGAACGGCGATACGCCGTTGGATTTCTTCCAGGCTCAATCCTTCTTCGAGCAACAATTGGGCTGTCCCGCCGAGCATCTGTATCGCCAGTTTTTCTGCCAACGGGCGGGGCAGTCCCGTTTCTTCCGTCGCCGCATCGACCATTTGCGTCAAGATGAGGCTCAAGAAGGCCGGGCCACAACTGGACAAATCGGATGCGATACGAGTATAGGTTTCGGTAATTTCCACCGGCGTGCCGATGGAGGCAAACAATTGGAGCCATTGCGCCCGTTCATCGGCCGAAATGCGGGGATGAAATGTCAACAGGCAAGCGCCGCTGTGGGCCAAATTGGTCAGGCTGGGGATGAACTTGATCAATTTCGAGGGGATGCGTTCCGCCAAATGGCGCAGTTGCACCGGACTGGCGATGACAACGACGGTTTTCGATGGCGTCAGATGCGGCGCGATTTCTTCCAATACGGAATGAAATTCCAACGGTTTTATGCACAAAAAGAGGAGCTCCGCATGGACGGCCACGGCGGCGTTCGATTCCGCCACCGTGACGCCCGGATGTTTCTCCGCCACGGCCTGCGCTTTTTGCGGCGTGCGGTTGTGTATGAACACGTTTTCCGGCCGAAAGGCTCCGGCTTGCAAAAATGCTTCGATTAGCATGCTTCCCATCGTTCCAATACCGATAAATCCGACGCTGCCGACCGTTTCTGAGACCATGTTTTATCCTCCCCATGCGCAAGACGCAAACCATCGTTGTACCATCCTATGCCAAACGTCTTGCCTTTATGCCCGTCGGCGGTCTTTTCGCCGAAAGCGGCCATTGCGTATAATTAGATAGAGAATTTCGAATCCTGGGAGTTGTTCGGAATGGGCTGGAGCGAACGGGAAAAACGGTTGGGGCTGTTGCTGGCGTTGTTCGTCGTGGTGTCGATCAGTTTAGTGTGCTATATGTTCTTTGGCCGGGAAGAGCCGCCGGCGGCGACCTTTCCCGTTTTTGAGGAATCGGAAGCGGCTTCATCCCCGACGGTGGCCGACGCCACCAACATGCCGGGACAGGAGGAAGCGCCGGTGGTGGTGGACATAAAAGGCGCGGTGAAGCGTCCCGGGGTGTATACTTTGCCGGCGGGGTCCCGGGTTGTGGATGCGGTGGAACGGGCCGGTGGATTTTTGGACGATGCCGACCCGGAACGCATCAATTTGGCTCAACCGCTTAGCGACGGGATGGCCTTCCGGGTGCCGTTTCTGGGGGAAGAGAGGGAGCCGGCCGCCAGCCCGGTGCCCATTTTAGAGGCCGGAAGTTCATTTGGTTTTTCCGGCGGATCGGCGAAGATCAACATCAACACGGCCACGGCGGCCGAACTGGATACCCTTCCCGGCATCGGGCCAGCGAAGGCGGAAGCAATCATCCAATATCGAACGGAACACGGCCCTTTCCAGCATGTGGATCAATTGTTGGAGGTGCCGGGCATCGGGGAAAAGACCTTGCAAAATTTGCGGGAATTGATTACGGTACATTAAAACGGTTGGCAAAGGAGGATATGGAAATGGCAAAAATGTTTGTACCGTCCGATGAACGGATGCGGCAAGTGTTGGAGGACGCCAAACGGATTGCGGTGGTCGGGTTGTCCAACAAGCCGGAGCGGGACAGTTACCGTGTGGCCGCTTATTTGCAGGCGCAAGGTTACGAGATCATTCCCGTCAATCCGATGATCGATGAAGTGTTGGGGCAAAAAGCGGTGGCTTCCCTGAAAGACATTGAAGGGGAAGTGGATATTGTCGATGTCTTCCGGCGCAGTGAAGAAGTGCCCGCGATTGTGGACGAAGCCATCGCCATTGGGGCTAAGGCGTTATGGCTGCAGCTGGGCGTCATCCATGAAGAAGCGGCGCAAAAGGCGGAAGACCACGGCATGGATGTGATCATGGACCGGTGCATTAAAGTGGAACACGCCCGCTTGTTTACGTAGACAATCATTGCTGGACTGCAAAGGGAGAGGGAAATGATACTGAACGATCGACAAATCATTGAATTGGCGGAAAAAGGCATGATCGAGCCCTTTGTGCCCCGCAATGTGCGGCAGCTGGACGAAAACGGGAGAAAAGTGATTTCGTACGGCGTATCTTCTTTCGGGTACGACTTGCGGGTCGGACGCCACTTTAAAGTGTTCAGCAACGTCCACAACGCCATCATCGATCCGAAAAACGTCAACGATCGGGCCTTTGTCGATATCGAGGCGGAGGACGGGTACATCCTGATTCCGCCCAACAGTTTCGCCTTGGCCCATTCCATCGAATATTTCCGCATTCCGCGGGACATCATGGCCATTTGTGTCGGCAAGTCGACCTACGCCCGCTGTGGAATTATTACCAATGTAACCCCCTTCGAACCGGGGTTCGAAGGGCAGATCACGCTGGAAATCAGCAACACCACGCCATTGCCGGCGAAAATTTACGCCGAAGAAGGACTTTGTCAGGTGTTGTTTTTGCGGGGCGAACCGTGCGAAGTCAGTTACGCCGATCGGAAGGGGAAATATCAAGGCCAGATGGGCATTGTCACGCCTCGCATCTAGCCGTGGAGGATTCTGTTCGACCCTTGTCGAAACAACCACACATCGAAAGGTGTGTGGTTGTTCGTGCAATTGCGAATATGGTTTGTTCTCGCTTTTTTGGCTGGCATCGTCCTTGCCTATCCGGCCGTCCGAACGGCCGAGGTATGGTGTCTCGTCACGGCGGTGGTGTGTGCGGGGATTTGGGTTTTGGCGCAACGGCGGTGGGTTTGGGCGGTCTGTTTTGTCCTCGCCTTCGGTTGCGGTGTCGCGTATATGGCCGGGGTGGAGGCGACAAACCGTTCGGCGATTGCCAATGTGTTGTCTTCGCCGCAAACGGCTTATCCGGTTCAAGTCCGCGGTACCGTCGCCACCGCGCCGCAGGTGGACGGCGACCGAGTCCGATTTGTCCTTCTCGTGCAAGCCTTGTCCTGGCGAGGCGAGACGGCCGCAGTGCAGGAAAAAGTGCAAGTGACGCTGCGGCTGGTGAAGGAGCCGGAGGTTGTTGCCGTCTCCCGTTGGCGGCCCGGGGACGTTTTGACCATGCCTTTGACGTTGACGATGCCCGACGGTGCCAGGAATCCGGGGGCCTTTGACTATCGCCGGTATTTGCACGAGCAGCGCATTCATTGGCTGGGCGAAGGACGGGGCCTGGCGGCGATAAAGTGGGAACGGAAGGATTCGTGGCAAGGCCTCGTCCACGACGGGCGCCAGCGACTGGCCCGGGTGTTGGACGAGTTATACGACGGGCCGACGGCCGATTTCCTCAAAGGGCTGTTGTTAGGCCAACGGGAGGCGGTGCCGCCGCCGTTGGAAGAGGCGTTTTCCTCCTTGGGGATTGCCCATATCTTGGCCATCTCCGGCGGTCATGTGGCCATCGTGGCGGCCCTTGCCTTTTTCGTTTTCCAATTAATCGGCGTTACACGGGAGCGGGCGATTGTTTGGCTGTTGCTGCTGTTGCCCGCCTACGCCGTGATGACAGGGATGCAAGTGCCGGTAATTCGGGCCGTCATTATGGCCGCCATGGCCTTGTGGGCATTGTTGCGGAAGCGGCAGGCGGAGCATGTCCAGGCCCTCTTTTTGACGGCAGGATTGATGGCCCTTTGGAATCCGTATTGGCTTTTTCAAGCCAGTTTTCAGCTTTCTTTTTTGATTACCTTCGGCCTCATTCTCTGGACCGATCGTCTGTCCCAGGCGATGCAGCAATGGTTGACTGTGCAGAAATGGCCGCTGTTGCGGCGGTGGTGGCCGCCGCTCATGGCTTTGTTATCCTTGACGGTCGTCGCCCAGTTGGTCTCATTTCCTTTGATCATTGCTTATTTTCACGAATATTCGTTGCTGTCTACCGTGGCTAATTTAACGTTGGTGACGGCGCTGAGTTTTATTGTTCTTCCTTTGGGTTACGCGACGTTGTTGTTGGGCGCCGTTCATCCCGGCGCCGCCTATGCGTTGGCGCAGCTGAACCAACACGGGTGCGACTGGCTTTTATCAGCCGCTTCCCGGATGGCCGAGTGGCGCTGGTTCGTCACGACGTGGCCGACGCCGTCCTTGATCTGGATGGTGGTTTATTATGGATTGTGGGCTTGGTGGGTGGCTTTCCTGCCCCCTCGTTCCTCATTGCCGCCCGTCGGCGAGCGGCATGGACGGACATGGACGATCCGTTGGCCGCTGTTCGAAGCGGCGGGCTTGCGTTTGCGGAAAGCGGCGCCGGCCTTGCTCATGCTGTTGCTGGCCGCATGGGTGGCGATCGGCTATTTGCCCCATGCCGTATGGGAGCGGGGCGCACGGGTGACATTTTTGGACGTGGGGCAAGGGGACGCCATCGTCGTGGAAACGCCGAGGGAAGTGTGGCTCATTGACGGCGGGGGCCGTCTCCTGTGGGAACGGGAGGCGTGGCGTCAACGGGAAGACGCCTTTGATGTAGGTGAAGATGTGGTATTGCCGTATTTGCTGCATCGGGGCATACGGAAAATTGACGGGCTGGTTTTGACCCACGGCGACGCCGATCACGTCCAAGGGCTTGTGGCCATCGCCCGGAGGCTTCCCGTGGGCATGGCGCTGGTCAACGGCGGACCTTCCACGCCGGTGCAGGAAGAGGTGTTGGCGGCGCTGCGGGAGAGGGGAGTGCCGGTGTATCGCGCCGTCGCCGGGTTGCGGTGGTCGACGGAAAAAAGCATCCAATGGGAAGTGTTGCACCCGCCGGCGGGCCCGGTGATCAACGACAACCGGCATTCGGTGGTGTTGCGGCTCGCTGTTTACGGGCGGGAACTTTTATTTACCGGCGATTTGGACGTCCAGGGGGAGATGGAACTGGTAGCGGCGGGACGGGTGCGGCCGGCCGACGTGTTGAAAGTGGCCCATCACGGTTCCGATACATCGACTTCGGAAGTTTGGTTGTCGGCGGTGCGTCCGGCATTGGCCGTCATATCGGTAGGAAAAAACAACATTTACGGCCATCCGGCAAAACCGGTACTGGAGCGGCTGGATACGGCCGGCGTTGTCGTTCTGCGGACTGATCGGGACGGCGCCGTCACCCTTCGGTTTTTCCCCGATGGCCGCTGGCACGTCAAGACCGAATTCGAAGGACAGAAGCGAGGCGATGCGATTGCTGCGGTTGTTGGCGCTGGACATTGACGGGACGATATTGCGCGATGACGGTACGCTCAGCCCGTTGATGCTCGAAGTGTTGCAGAAAATTCAAAACGAAAAAGGCGTCCTCGTCACCCTCGTCTCCGGGCGTTTGGTCTCGTCCATGAAAGAATTGGCCCAAAAGTTGGACATCCGCATTCCCATCATTTCATCCAACGGTGCCGTCATTTTCGATCTTAGAAGCGGTAACAAACTGTTTTTCCGCCCCATTCCGGTGGCGACGGCCAAAACGGTGTTGGCCTATCTGGAAGATCATTTGCCGCGGGACTTGCTCGTCAATCACGAGAACGGGTTTTACATCAACCGGCATAATTCATTGTTATCTATTCCCGATCCATCTCCTTGGGTGCGGGAGCGGCTGGCCCGCTGCACGGTGGTGGACCGGCTGGCCGACGGCGTTCATTTTGATCCGTTGAAAATTTCCATTCTTGAAGAGACGGAGCGGATACCAGAAACGGTGGACCGGTTGGCCAAAGGATTTGGCGCGGTGCTCAACATCTATGCTTCCTCGGAATTCAGCATTGATTTGAACGCCAGCCAAGTGTCGAAAGGGCAAACGTTGGCCAGGCTGGCGGCTCGTTTGGGTATTCGACGAGAAGAGATTATGGCGGCCGGGAATGCGGAGAACGATTTGGACATGATCCAATTTGCCGGTGTCGGGGTGGCCATGGGCAACGCCCCTCCTGCGGTGCGCCAGGCGGCCGATGTGGTGGCGGGGGACAATAATGAAGACGGATTGGCGTTATTGTTGAAAGACTATTTTGGGGTGTGAATTCGGTGCGGGAATGGCGGCAGGCGATCCAAGACGTCAAACAAGGCAAGCCCCGCGGGCTGTATGTGTTGTACGGAGATGAACCTTGGCTGATGGACGAATTCGTCCGTCAGACGGTGGATCATCTCGTGCCGGAAGCGGTCCGGGATTTAAACGTGGATGGAGTCGATTTGGCCGAAACGGCTTTGGACGAGTTGCTGGATCAGGCCGATACCTTGCCCTTCATGGCTGAATATCGCGTCCTTGTGGGCAAAAACGCCTTCTTTTTGACAGCGGTCGGCCGCAGTAAAGTGGAGCACGACCTGGCCCGGCTGGAGTCGTATGCAAACGAGCCTTCCGGCCACGCGGTGGTGCTGTTGCTCGTGCCGGGGAAGCCCGATGAACGGAAGAAAATTGTCAAGCGGCTGAAGCAACAAGCCGCGTTGATTCCATGCCAACCGTTGGACAAGAGGGACCTTTCCCGCTGGCTCGAGCGGCGGGCAAGAGCCCGGGGATTGACGCTTTCGGCGGAATTGCTCGACGCGCTTATGGAACGGACGGGGCAGCAAATGTCGCGGCTTGAGCAAGAAGTGGAAAAACTGGCGCTGTATGCCGGAAACGGGACATTGACCCGGGAAGAATTGGAGCGGTTGGTGCCGCGGACATTGGAGGAAGACGTCTTTACGATGGTCAACGAATTGCTGGAAGGCCGCGCCGAAAAGGCGCTCCGGACGTATTACGATTTGTTGGAAAAAAAGGAAGAGCCGCTGAAAATGCTCGGGTTGCTGGCCTACCAGTTCCGTTTGTTGTTGCAAGTGCATTATTACATGAAACGCGGTTATTCCGAGGGGCAAATTGCCAAAACGTTGGGGAGCCACCCTTACCCGGTGAAACGGGCCTGCCGGGTGGTGGAAAAAAAGGGCGACAGACTTGCCCCGGTGATGAGTGATTTGTTGCAACAACTGGCCCGGCTGGATCGGGCGATGAAAACCGGCCGTACACAAGAGGAACGGGCGGCGGATTTGGAAGTGTTTCTTTTGTCCGCCAGCTACCGCTTGCAAGGGCTCGGGCCGGCTCATTGAAAAGCGAGGAAAAAGTAAGGGGCTGTTCGCCGAAGGGACGGCGGACAGCCCCAAATTTATTTAAGCGTTGGCCGCTTTTGCCTCGTTCCATTTTTTCATCAGTTTCGATTTGTGCCGGGAGGCCTTGTTTTTATGGATCAAGCCTTTGGTCACCGCTTTGTCCAGTTTCTTGACGACCAATTGCAATTCTTGTTCGGCTTTGGCGAGATCGCCCGCCGCCAAGGCCGTTTCGTACCGTTTGATATACGTACGCAACGCGGAACGTTGCGACACATTGCGGATGCGATTCCGTTCGGCGATTTTAATCCGCTTCTTGGCTGACTTGATGTTGGCCACGTTTTCACCCCCTTCTCCTTGCATAAACCCACCAGAAGACGTACTGATTCTATCAAAATTCCCTCTGCTTGGCAAGGAACGGGCCGCTTGTCGTATAAACCCGGCAATGTTGGGAAAAGAAGAAAGAGAATACTCTTGGCGAGGTGAAAAGATGGCCGGATTGGATTTGTCCCGCTACGGGGTGCAGACGGACCTGGCCCTGGAGGCCCGGCAGATGGCGCTGGACCACGACCCCGTGTTGGAAGGGGTGGAAGGGGAGGAAGTTCGGGAAAAGGGGATAACCATTACCCGCATTCGGGTGCTCAATGAACAAGGCGCCCGCCGTATCGGCAAAGAGCCGGGCCATTACGTGACGCTGGAGGCGCCGGGTTTGCGGACGAAAGATACGGACTTGCAACAACGGTTGACCGTTTTGTTGGCCAAAGAATTGGAACGGTTTTTACAACGCATGGGCATTGGCGCGAAAGATTCGGTGCTCGTCGTCGGATTGGGCAATTGGAACGTGACGCCGGACGCTTTGGGACCGGTGGTGGCCGGCAAAATTTTGGTGACCCGCCATTTGTTTGAACTGATGCCGGAACGGGTGGAGCAAGGGTACCGTCCCGTCAGCGCCCTGTCGCCGGGGGTTTTGGGGATTACCGGGATCGAGACCGGCGAGATCATTTACGGCGTAGTGGAAAAGACGAAGCCGGATCTCGTCATTGCCGTCGATGCGCTGGCGTCCCGATCTCTGGAACGGGTCAACACGACGATTCAAATTGCCGATACCGGTATACGTCCCGGTTCCGGCGTCGGCAACAAGCGCAAGCCCATTACCCGAAGCGCGTTGGGCGTACCGGTGCTGGCCATCGGTGTGCCGACGGTGGTCGATGCGGTTTCCATCGTCAGCGACACCATCGATTTTCTCTTGGCTCATTTGGGACGGCAATGGAAGGCGCAGCAGCCGGGGGACAATCCGGCCGCGTTATTGAAGCCTGCGGGCTACGATTTGCCCGGAGCGGCAGGGCGTTATTCGGAAGAAGACTTGCCGGATGAGAAAATGCGGGAAGTGTTGATGGGGCTGCTCGGGGGACTGTCGCCGGCCGAAAAGCGACAGCTCATTCACGAAGTGTTGACGCCCATCGGCCATAACATGGTGGTGACGCCGAAGGAAGTGGATACGTTCATTGAAGACATCGGACAAGTGATTGCCGGCGGGCTGAACGCCGCGTTGCATGAAGCGGTCCGGGCAGACAATTGGGGCGCTTACACCCACGGATAAAAAATATTGGACAAGATGGTCTAACCTTTCCCTCTTTCACATACGATTGAACCAACGGAATCGTATGCCCGGAAAAGATAAGTTTATGGAAAGGGAAGGGGAATCCAACTTGTTCCAGCGACGTCGCCATCGGTTGCAGCAATTTTCGCGCTTGACCCCCCGGCCTTGGTTTATGGGATTGCTGCTGTTATTCATCGGAACCGGTTTGTTGGTGATGGCGGGAGGCATTCCCCGTTCCATGGGCGCCCCTGTTTCCACGGCGGTTTCGGTGTTGCCGGACGAAGCGATGACGGCCATTTTGGAGACGGAATTGCCTCCCCGCTCTTATACCGGAGAAAAAGATTCGACGGAAGTTTTCATGGAACGACTTTTTCAAGTGCGTTGGGACGATCCGAAAACGTGGCTGCACACCGCCTTGCCACGGGCGGCCTATGATACCCGCCAACAGACAGAAACCGTGTTTGACAGCGCAGACAGGATGTCCACGGAAGCGCCGCCACCCGAAGCTTTGGTGCGGGCCATGTCGACTGAAGATTCCGATCTTCCTGCCGCCGCCCAAATTCCGAAAGGGCTGACGACCGGCGGGAAAAAAGTCGTGTTTATTTACCATACCCACAACCGGGAATCGTATTTGCCGGAATTGAAGGGTGCCAGCGCCAACGAGGCTTACGACGAAAAGACGAATATTACTTTGGTGGGCAAATGGTTGGCGCAAGAGCTGGAGAAGCGGGGCATCGGAGCGGAAGTTTCGACCGTCGATTATTGGCGCCAGCTGCAAGGGAAATACCATTTGTCTTACACGGCCTCGCGCAAAACGGTGGAGGCGGCGGTGAGCAACAATCGGGATTTGCAGTATTTTTTGGACGTGCACCGGGACGCGCTGCCCCGGGAGAAGACGACCCGCACCATCGGCGGTGTCGATTACGCGGCCATTGTTTTTGTCGTTGGCAAAGCCAACAAAAACTGGCGGCAAAACGAGCAGTTTGCCTTGAAATTACATGAAGCGCTGGAAAAGCTCTACCCCGGTCTGTCCAAAGGTGTGACGGGAAAAAACACGGAAGGCGGACGCAGCAACGGGGAATATAACCAATCGCTGCATCCCAACAGCATCCTGGTGGAAATCGGCGGGTACGAAAACACGTTGGAAGAGGCACGCCGTTCCGCCACGGCGTTGGCCGACGCCTTGGCGGCCGTTTACTGGGATGCCGAGGCGGTGGACGCGCCGGCGGACGTTGAACGCAGCAATGCGGGAGACGAAAACGAATAGGGGTGGACGAGGCGATGCGGACGTTTTTTGTCTCGGCGGTTCTGCTGTTTTTTTTGTTTCTCGGCATTTTTATCGGCATTCAATACGCCGAATCGGGCATCCGGCAAGTCCGGGGCGATGACGGGCCGCCGCAAGACGA
>Ga0181858_1000820_pt1 | contig 15126 bp, 11 predicted proteins | sample NewIslPassag4_SG_FD_130749 | JGI IMG/M metagenome (GOLD analysis project Ga0181858, IMG submission 130749) | Feedstock adapted compost microbial communities from Newby Island compost facility, Milpitas, CA, USA - Passage 4_SG | ecosystem: Engineered > Solid waste > Feedstock > Composting ...
AATGCCGTGAAGCCGAGCATCACGGCGAAGAAGACGGCCATCCACTTCCAGCGCGGGCCGAGGCCTCGCTCGATGTAGTACATCGGCCCGCCGGCGACCGACCCCTCGAACGTACTCGGGGCCCGGGGCTCGGCGGCCTCTACGTGATCCTCACCAACATCGACCAGGTCCTGCCCAGCTTCGCACTGATCTTCCGGGAGGCGTTCAATCCGACGGCGGGCGTGGCCGGCACCGGTGTCGGCGCGTTCCTGGTGACGATGATGTGGGGCGTCAAGCGAGGGCTCTTCTCGAACGAGTCGGGGCAGGGCTCCGCTCCGATCGCCCACGCGGCGGCCAAGACGGACGAGCCGGTCTCCGAAGGCGTCGTCGCCCTCCTCGAGCCGTTCATCGACACGATCGTCATCTGCACGATCACGGCGCTCACGATCATCATCACCGGCGCCTGGAAGGAGCGGGTCCCGACGGCGCTCGATCTGCGCAGTGGCGACGTCTCCTACATCGCGCTGCAGGAGAACGGGCGCTATGTCCGCGTCTCGCCGCCCGCCGAGATCCGGATCGTCGACGGCGCACACGCCAGCGAGGAGGTCGGCGCGCCGCTCTTCGCCTGGCACGAGGCCAAGGTCGAGCGCTTCTACGTCGACCCCGAGATGACGGTCCTGTTCAATGGCGTGATCGACGTCGCACGCGGCGTCGCCCGCGCCGACGACGGCACGGAGTACCCGACGCTCCACGGCGAGGCGGTGGAGTCGGGCGCGCCGCTGACGATGCTCGCGTTCCGCCACGGGCTCCCGGGCGAGTGGGGCGACTACATCGTGCTGATCAGCGTGATCCTCTTCGCCGTATCGACCGCAATCTCGTGGAGCTACTACGGCGACCGGTGCGCCTACTATCTCTTCGGCCCGAAGGCGGTCCTGCCGTACAAGCTCGTGTACGTCACCATGCACTTCGTCGGTGCGACCCTGGCGCTCAACACCATCTGGGCGATCGGCGACATCGCCCTCGGCATCGTCATCCTCCCGAACCTGATCGCGCTGATCCTGCTTGCGCCGCAGGTCAAGGAGATGACGAACAGCTACTTCGAGCGGAAGCCGTGGATCGAGAACGCCGAGGTCCACGCGCGCATCGTCGCGGAGCGCAAGGCGGCGAAGCAGGCGCAGCAGATCAGCTAGGGTCGACGCCGTGAAGAAAGTCGTCGTTCTCGGCGCCGGCCGCGTCGGCGGCGCCATCATCCGCGACCTCGCCGCGACGGGCGAGTTCGAGGTGACGGCCGCCGACGCGTCTCCTGAGGCGCTCGCCCGCCTCGAAGGGACGCCCCGCGTCGTCACGGTGCAGGCGGATCTCTCGGACCCGGCCGCTCTCGGCCGGGTCCTCGAGCGTCAGGACCTCGTGGTCGGCGCGGTGCCGGGCTTCATGGGGTTCGAGACGCTGCGTCGTGCCCTCGAGGCGGGGAAGGACATCGTCGACATCTCGTTCTTCCCCGAGGACCCCTTCGAGCTGGACGCGCTGGCGCGCGAGAAAGGGCGCATCGCCCTCGTCGACTGCGGCGTCGCGCCCGGGTGCAGCAACCTGATCCTCGGGCGGTACGAGGCGGAGCTGGACTCGACAGAGCGCTTCGTCTGCATGGTCGGCGGGCTGCCGGTCGAGCGGCGCTGGCCCTACGAGTACAAGGCGCCCTTCTCCCCGATCGACGTCATCGAGGAGTACACCCGACCCGCCCGTTTCCGTCGCGACGGCAAGGACGTCGTCATGCCGGCGCTGAGCGAGATCGAGCTGGTCGACATCCCGGGCGTCGGCACCCTCGAGGCGTTCAACACCGACGGGCTGCGCACCTTGCTGCGCACGTGCCGCACGCCGTCGATGGTCGAGAAGACGCTGCGCTACCCCGGCCACGCCGAGCGGATGCGCATGCTGCGCGAGACGGGGTTCTTCGACGTCGATCCGATCGATGTGGGCGGCATCCACGGGCGGCCGATCGATGTCACCGCCCGCCTCCTCTTCGACGCCTGGATGCTCCGGCCCGGCGAGCAAGACCTCACCGTCATGCGGGTGGAGGTCGAGGGGACGAAGGACGGGAAGCGCGTGCGCCACGTCTACACGCTCCTCGACCGCTACGACGAGCGCACCGGGATCCACTCCATGGCCCGGACGACGGGGTACACCTGCACCGCGATGGGGCGTCTGGTCGCGCGGGGGATGTTCCGCGAGCCGGGCGTGCACCCGCCGGAGATCGTCGGGCGGGACGAGGCGTGCTTCGACTTCATCATGAGCGAGCTCGCGGCGCGGGGGGTGGTGTTCGAAGAACGGGTCGACGAGGGGTGACTCGGATATCGGGCGTGCCTCATGAGAGTCGTCGCCCTCCTCCGTATCGAATGGATCAAGATCCTGCGTCGTAGGGCGTTCTGGGTTGCGCTGGCCGCGGATGTCGGCATCGTCGTCGCCGCCGGCAGCGGACTCTACGCCGAGATCATCCGCCGTGGTGCCGTCATAGCTACACTTGCGGGCGAATGGCCCAACATCCTCCAGTTCTCCGAGATCGCCTCGGTGATCTCGGCAGCCGTCGTCGTCCTCCTGGTAGGCACCGAATTCTCTTGGGGCACCGCACGGCAGAGCGTGATCAACGGACTCTCCAGGAATGAATACTTTGCGGCAAAACTCCTACTCGTGCCGCAGATGGGCCTGCTCTTCCTCCTCGCCACGCTACTGGCCGGCGCGAGCGTGGTGATCATTGTCGCCAATCCACCGACGATCGTTCCCTGGTTCAGTCGGGTTGACCTTCACCATGTCGGCGGTACGGCGCTGGGCATCCTGGGCTGCGGGAGCCTGGCTTTCCTCATCGCAATGACGATTCGCGGGCCAGGTCCTGCGATTGCCGTTTTCGTTCTCTACCTCATGGTAGAGCGCATCGCCGCGAGCATCCTGATGCGACTCGAAGGCCCCGGCGACGCCGTGGCGCGCCACCTCCCCTGGACCGTATTCCAGGGACTCATGCAACGCGCGGTGTATGCGTCGGACGCGGGCGCTCACGACTCCGTCTCCACGCTGGCGAGCATGACGACCTATCCGAGCCCCGGATGGTTGGCCGCCATTGCCGCGCTGTATATCACAGGCTGTATTGGGGTCGCATTCCTGGACTTTCGACGCCGCGACCTCTGACGCCGGGGTCCGACCAGACCGCGCGCTCTCGGCGGACTCGCTCGGATGCAACGCTGAGCCGGAATGAGCGCACCGCTTGCCGCAACCGACACCGAAACTATGTACCGCTGTTCACGGGGAAGGCGAAAACTGTCTTCCGGCTCGTCTGGACCGCCCCCTCATCCGCGCCAGCATCCGCCGGATCCAGGAATTCCACGATAATCTGTGCGAAATCCCCCGCATCGGGGCGAGTCTGGACATATTCGGCGACTTCTCGTGCCTTCGCGTGCTTCCGAGAAGTCGCAAGCCCGTGATACTGCTCCCCTTTCAGCGTGATGCGCAGCTCCGAACGACCGCCCACCCACGAGGTCTTCACGTCGGCCGGCCCGTAACGGGAGATCACGTCCTGGGCGAGGTCGGTATCCAACGCCGAACGAGCCACTCGTATCTCCGCGTTCCGGCACCCGACGCAAAGGGTGAGGGCAAGTGCCACGAACAGACTCAGCCCACAGCATGAGCGCGGCGGTGCGCATGCGCCACCTTGCGTGCCATACGGGAACATCTCACCTCCTGCGGTTGAGTCTCCGAGGTTGGACTGAGCAGACATACGACCCCGATCATTTCAGATCGTACGGGCGCATTCTGACGAGGCGTTCCTTCGAGGTGTTTCGAACCAATATAGCGCACTTTCGGACGCCACATAAAGCGTATCGCCGCGTATCCCCAAGCTACGCGGCCGCGACTCGAACGCAGGAAGGTGCCAGGACATGCCATCGCCAGGGCGTCCGTCCCGGATCGGATAGCGATAAACCACCCCCCGAGTCGAGCCCGGCGCGTCGTGGCCCAGTACCCACGCCGCATCTCCCATGACAATCGCGTCGGCGTGCACCGCCTCGATGCTCGGATTGCGTTTCGCTCTCACCGTCACGTTGACAGTGCACGTCGGGCATGCCTGTTCCCGGCTGTACTCAACCGTGTCGACTGTGCCTGCCACAACGCGGCCACGGAGACGATCGTCGGTTAGGAGTTCGTACTGCACACCGTAGTCGAGGTCCAAGAGGCGGACCGGGCCATGCGTGTAAGGCGCGAAGATCAGTAGTGAACCGAATGCGTGTAACCGACCGGCGTCGTCCAGCAGGCGTTCGAAATTGTTGAAGAACAAGTCTTTGAAATCTCGACCCACGGGCAGCAAGTACCCGGTTACTGCGCCGGTCTCGAGCGAGCGCCGCGCGATCAGGTAGTTGTTCTCGTTGGTTGCGGCGTGCAGCAAGATTTCTCCAGAGACGATCGCCGAACTGCTTTCATTCCCTTTGAGGTGGAAACTGTTGATGCTTTGAAGTTCGCCCCCGGGGACGTAGCGGAAGATTTCAAGTTTGCCTTCAACAACTCGTATGAGGGTATCGCTACTGACCGCGTACGCGTGCCCGCCGGCGAGGACCAGCTCCCAGCCGTGATTCCTCAAGCGGAACAGGCCTTCCTCCGTGTCGAGCATCAGCTCCGCGCCGATCAGGAGGATCCGCCGCGCCTGCGCCGGGGTCTGCAAGATATTAACGGGGAGCAAGCGCTCGGAGGCTGTGCATATCACCCCGGCGCGACCGGCCGTGGCCATCTCTCCGCCTGTGTCCGGGACTGCGGGTCCGGCCGAACATGCCGCGGCGGCCGTCAATAACCCATATACCATTGTACACCGAACCAATGCCTTGGTCATGGATGCCCCCTCCACCGCAGGATGTAGATTTCTGGTTCCCCTCCCAGGCTGCGTGCACCGATGGCGTATCCACCCTCGCCCTGCGATGTCGCAAAGACGAGAGGGCCTCCGATGGGACTCACAGTCCGGCCTACGACGGTGCCGTCTCTGTCAAGTTCGTAGATCCGCTGACTCTCACTCGTCTCCTCCTGTTGCGTCAACAGATAAGCTCTACCGTCAGGTGACCAGAGGACTCCGGAGCTCCCCACGGGGTCCGGACCTGTGACGACCCGCCGTATGGTTCCACCGTCGCGAACGACCTCGACCTGACCACTCCCGATCGGCGGAGCCGGGTAGGTAATGATTTGAATCGGCATGCCATGCGTGTCGTACACGCCGATCACCGGTAGGTACGCATGGATCACCCAAAGGTGCGACCCGACCAGGTGGAGCCGGTAAGATTGCGGCACGTTCAGCGACGAACCCTGCAGCATAGCTGCGCGCTCAGCGATCTCATGGCCGAACGGCCGGACATCCGCGTCGTTGGGATGAAGATCGATCCCGCGCTTGAATCGCAGCAAAGGGGCGGGATTGAACAGGATGGTCGCGATAAAGTCCCCACCAAGGGCGACCATGTGACTCGCACCCTGCACTTCATCCGGTAACGGCTGCGTCCCAAGGTAGCGACCCTGCCGATCGAAGTAATCAATGCGCCCGTTGCCTGTGTTCAAGACCCAAACCGTGTCGCCCAGGACCCCGAGCGCTGCGGCCGCTCTGAACTCCCCGGGGCCTTGGCCGGCGCCGCCGATCGAACCGACGAACTCGCCGTCTCGTGTATACTCGTACAGGCGTCCGGCTTTGTAATCCACAATCCATACCCGGGATTCAGATACCGTCAGGTCCATGGGCATCCAGAATCCGCCGTCGGGTGGCGGCTGAAACACGCCGACGACCTCGAACGGAAACTGCGTCGCCGGGACTTCCTCCGGCTCCCATCTGGCCTCCGCTCGCCGCGTGGCGTACCAGGTGGACCATCCGATGGCTACGCCCCCCAGGATCGCGACCACGGCACTAAGCCGGCGCTTGCGCCCTGTCATGTGCCCTCCGCCAGATTGGTCAACGGTCTCGATGATCGGTCGGATGAAGTCGAGGCTCGGGCGGCTACCGGTGCGAAAATCGAAGGTATCCGAGAGATAACCCGTGAAACACCCGATGATGCCGTCGCATCACGAATGTACCGGCGGTGGGCTCGACGCTACTCGCCTACGCCATGCAAGGCATTTCCTGGTAGACCGTCGTGCACGTCTCGATGTAGAAAATCCACCACTTCTCCTTATAGCACACCTCGAACATCACGAGGCACTCAGCAGCCTCCGCGTCCTGCATGGCGAGCACCCCGTCGTTCATCTTGACGGGCACCAGTGTGAGCATCAGTGCCGCTGCCCCTGCAACCAGCCATCTGATCGTCCGCATTTGTCACCTCCATCGGTTCGGTGATGTGCGTGAACTCGACCGCAGAAGACCCCGCCGGACACGGAGCTTCCTGCTCGTAGGACACGAAGAGCTCGACCGCCCCCCCGCCGATCTCCATGCCGATGCAGGTCCTCACCTTGACCTTGCAACCGGCGACGGCGGCAACGGCCTCCCTGGTCCCGACCCAGCCGGCCATACCCTCGTCGCCAGGCGAGGGAGCGAGTAACAGCCCCAGGCTCATGATCGGAACAGTCATCAAGTGAGAGGCTTTCATGCATTCCTCCTGATGGAAGGATCGAACGATCATCAACCCACCGCCGGCTCAACTCCGCTACGCTCGCTAGTCTCAGCCTGCGTAGGCTCCGCGAGGACTCCTGTCGATGAATGTCCATTACTTGGCCGGCCGAAACCTGCATCGAATCGGGACAGGTTACGTTTGGAATCGGTCGCGCACTGTGGTTGAGCACAACGAGAGAGTCGCCCGGCGAGGCGATCGATGAGCCCCCGAACACCGCCTGCTCGGGCCAGCTCAGTCGGGGTTAGCCCCGTGAGGATTCTTAGATTGCGACGAAGAGCCGCGCCGCTCGAGAAACCCAGGATCCGGGCGGCGGCCTCGACGCTTCGGCCGGCATCGATCAAACGGAAGGCGTGGATCGTTCGGCACCAGGCAATGAGTTCGTGTGGGGGTGGCAGCCCGACGAGGCGAAACCGGCGCCGTACGGTGCGTGGTGTGCATGATTGAAGTTGTGCGAGTGCAGAGACGTCGATTGGAGATTCGGCCTGCTCGAATACCTCCGTCAGTGTCGCCCACGCTTCCGCAGACAGGAGCGCGCGAAGTGGTGCGAGACAATTGCTGGTCGCCCTTCGATTGCAGTAGCGCAGCAGGATTTGGGAGATACGCGACACGTCATCGTCGACGTCGAGCGTGATAATGTCGTCGACTCCTGCGCGAACGAGGCGCATTACATCCGCAGCCGGTCTGTCGGAGAAATCGCTGTACGCGATAATGTCTAGAGACGGGCGCCGCCGATTGATTGCGTGGATCTTCTCGAGGTCGAGCTGCCCGCCCCAATACGGATCGATCACCGCGATAGGGGCTCGCTCCTCGACGGTCATATCCAGGAGGTGCTGCCAGGACCTGGCCTTTGCGCAGCGGAGACTTCCGGAAGACGATCCCATTCGAATCGCGCGTTAACCGCTCAATGGCGCGATCGTGTCGTTGAAGGGTGATCACCAGCATCCGTCCTCCCTGGAACTCGAGCGAACGTAGCGGATGACCGTGTCGGTGGGGACAGTTGCCAGTCCGATGGGTGCCGGGTGGCGATGCATAGTTTCGACCGGTCCACCACCGAACGGTCGAACCCTTGATTGCACCCGGCGTCAGGCAGACGAAATAAGCGCGCACAGGTGGCTTTGCACCTATTTCGGACGACCGGCCGCGGGACGATAGGGTGCATTGGCGGCCGGCGCGGACCGATGAGGTCGATCCTCGATCACCGCAAAATTCCGGGGAAGGTTCGACATCTGTCAATGTATAACACCAATCGGTCGATCCGGGTTAACGTTCTACGCGTATAGACATGTTCGGCACATACACGGCGTCTTCCCGACCCGAGTGAGGAGGGAGTCGCGAGCGCGGGATCCGCACCGCGGGGCCCGGGTATTCGGAAACGGACCGCGACCCGCCAGGTGGCGGGTCGCGTCGCATCGTCGAAGGAGGTAGCGCTATGCCCTATCCGGAACTCATGGTCGCGCCGATGCGCAGGGAGCTGACCCGCCTCGGGATCGAGGAACTGCGCACGCCCGAGGAGGTGGACGCCTTCATGGAGAAGGCGAAGGACGGCACCGCGATGATCGTGATCAACTCGGTGTGCGGCTGCGCGGCCGGGAGCATGCGTCCCGCCGTGGCCATGGCGCTCGAGCACAAGACCCGGCCCGAGCACATGGCTACCGTCTTCGCCGGACAGGAGGTCGAGGCGACGGCGCGCGCCCGCGAGTACATCGTCGGCTACCCGCCGTCTTCGCCCTCGATCGCGCTCTTCAAGAACGGCCGGGTGGCCTTCATGCTGGAGCGCCATCAGATCCAGGGCCGCCACCCCATGGAGATCGCCGAGGATCTGATGCAGGCGTTCGACGAGCACTGCGCGAGGAGCGTGGCGTAATTCGACCGGCGCGAGGTCCTGGACCGAGCGGGCGGCGCGGTCCAGGAAAATCGATGGGAAGAGCGACGACGCCCCGCGGGCCATTCGGCCCGCGGGGCGTCGCTCTTGGGCGCGTCCGTGATCGGAGCCGGCGCGACGGTCGGCGCCGGCGGTCACGATTCACCGCCCCATCGCGGCGCCGTACTGTTCCTCCACGAACCGTGTGAGCCCCGCCCGGTCCAACGCCTCCATCGGCGCGAGGAACGTCACCTGCACCACGCCCGGGTGCCTGCCGATCTCGATGGCGCCCGTGATGGTCGCGCGGTTGCGGACCTCGGGGATCGTCATGCCGAGGAGCACGGCGGCGCGGCGCAGGCCGCACTCCGTGGCCGCGTTGAGGTTGGGGCCGGTGCCAACCACGGAGATCGGGGCCGATTCCTCGATCCCTTTGAGTCCCCAGCGACGGGCGAGGGCCTCGGCGCGACGGCGCTCGCGCTCGCCGAGCGGCCGGGCGGCCGGCGGCAGATCCTCCGGCCTCGGGAAGATGACCGGCCCCTCGAGCGTGCGGCCCTTGAGCACCTCGACGCCGAGCGTCGCGATCCCCGCCACGTCCATGGTATGCCCGGCGATCTCGCCATCGCCCTGGAGCGCGTGCATGTCGCCGAGATAGATCCCGGCGCCCGGGACCTTCACGGGCGCGAGCACGATCGTGCCCGGACGCACCGCGTCGATGTCCATGTGCCCGTCCGTGCGCAGCTCGAGCTGATCGGGCAGGAGCGCGTATTCATGCGCGGCGCCGACGAGCGCGGAGCCGAAGTCCCCGGCGTTGTGCGAATCGGGCATGCGCACCGCCGGCATGGTGCCGAGCTGGCCGAGGAACGGGCGCAGCCGGACCGGGATCCCCACCAGGTCGTGCGGCGCGAACGTCAGGATGGAGTGCTGCACGGACCCCTCGGGGAGCGCCGCGTAACGCGCGGCTTCGCGGGCGATCCGCTGCGCGGCCTGCTTGTCGACCGTCACGCCGACCATGCGCAGGTCGTCGAATACGACCGTGTAGCCGTTCTCGATCCTGAACGGCGTGACCGTCGTGCCACACGCGCTGCAGCGGACCGCCTCCGGCCCGATGCCGTCCAGGTCGGTCTCCGGGTACAGCTCGCCGCACCCGGGGCAGCGCGCGGCCACGTACGGATCGCCGAGGAAGTGCCCCTCGACCACGCGGTCGTGCCCCGAAGCCGTCGCGATCGACGTGACCCTCAGCTCCTGGAGCCGGATCGCCACCGCGTCGCCGGGCTCGGCGCCCTCGACCGCGACCGGCTCCGTAACCTCGTGCCCTCCGCGCAGCCGCGGCGTGATCATCGGACCCCAGCACCCGGGCGCCGTATGGGCGACGATCGTCCCCCCGTCCTGCACGGGGCCGAGCATCTCGCGCTCGGGGTCCAGAAGACCGTCGGTGAAAGTGGTGACGAACACGGTGCGGCGGGCGGTGCGAGTCGCGGTGGTTACCGACATAGCTCCCTCCTGAGGTTTGTGGGTGGGCTCCCGTGTCCCGGGAGCGTGCTGCACCCTCATCCTCCGGCGGCCGTCTCGCGGCTCCTTCGCTCGCGTGGGGGGGCGGCTGGCCACGTCCCGCACCGGGGGACGCGGCTCGGTGGGCGGCGTCGCGTGCCCGCCCGGGTCTCGGCTCCTCGTCGAGCCCGTTCGGACGACGGCGACCCCGAAGTCAGGGGTGCGGTGTACCTGGTAGCGGTGCCGAATATGTACACGGCGCGCCAGGCGGGGCAACGGCCGTTTCCCCCAGCGTGCGTCGGGCAGGACACACCTGGCTCCATCGTTCGGGGCCTGGAAGGCAGGGGACGCCCGACCCGTCGTCGCGCTCCCCGCCGCCCGGTCCATCGTCGGCTCCGGCCGACCGATCCGTCGCCGACGGCGGTCCCGGGCGCCTCATTGATCCCCGCGGCCCGATCGGGCATGGAATCGCGCCGCCTGGCCCGATCCGCTGGCCCGCGCGTGCGTTCCGCGGTTATATTTCGCAGCCACATGCGCTTGCGAAAACAATGGCCCGAACGAGCCTGAAATGATCGTCATCATCGGCGCCGGGATCACGGGACTGGTCCTGGCGCACGAGCTGTCCCGATACGGCATCGAGTACGTGGTGCTCGAGGCTGCGCGGGAGCCGGGCGGCGTGATCCGGACGCTCGAGATCGACGGCTGTCTGTACGAGGTGGGCCCTCAGCGTACGCGGCTGGTCCCGTCGCTCCGGGCGCTCATCGAAGAGCTCGGCCTCGAGGATGAGCTCCTGGTCGCGCCGCCGGGGCTGCCCCTCCTGGTCTACCGCGCCGGCCGCCTCCGGGAGGTGCCGTTCTCGATCCCTGCGGCCTTCCGCACCGATCTGATCTCCCTGCCCGGGAAGCTCAGGATCCTGCTGGAGCCGGTGACGGGCGGCGCCCGGCCGGACGAGTCCGTGGCGGACTACCTGGTGCGCAAGTTCGGCCGGGAGGCGTACGAGAGCATGCTCGGCCCGCTCTACGGCGGCCTCTACGCCTCGGACCCGGCCAACATGCTGATGCGCTGGACGCTGTCGCGCGCGCTGGAGACGTTCGGGATCGAGGGGAGCGTGCTATTCTCCCTGCTGCGACGCGCGTTGCGCAACGGCGCGGGCGACGGCGCGCCCGCGTGCTCGTTCCGGCGCGGGATGCGCGCGCTCCCCGAGGCGCTCCACCGCGCGCACAGTCGGCGTGTGCGTCTGGGCACGCCCGCCCGGGCGCTCTTCCGCCGGGACGACGGACGCTGGGTCGTCGAGACGGACGCGGGAGAGTGGGTCGCGGACGACGTCGTCCTCACCGTGCCTGCGGACTCCGCGGCGACCCTCCTCGCCGGCGCCGCGCCGGACACCGCCGAGCGCCTCGCACGGCTCGCGTACAACCCGCTCGCCGTGGTCTACCTCGAGGCCGAGCTCGACCGGCCGGCCATGGGCTACCAGGTCGCGTTCGGCGAGCGGATGGAGACCCGGGGCGTCACGTTCAACTCGTGCCTCTTCGGCCGCGACGGCGTCTACACGGCGTACCTGGGCGGCGCGAAGAACCCAGCGCTCGTCCAGTGGGACGACGACGCGATCGCGGAGGTCGCGGCGTCCGAGTTCGAGCTAGCGACGGGCCGCCCGGCGCGGCCGCGGCACGTGGAGCGTGTCTGCATGCCCGCGTGGGACAGGAGCTGGGCGGCGCTCGACGGTGGACTGGCGCTCCCCGACGGAGTACACGTGGCGGCGAACTGGGAGTCGCGGGCAGGCATCCCCGGGCGGCTCGCACGGGCAAGGGAGCTCGCGAGCGCGCTCCAGCGGCGACGATCCGGCGGGGGCTGAGTCGAGGCCGCTGGCACGCCCGCGGTCCATGGCGGCGCCAGGCCTGCCACCGAAGTAGACGCTGGCCCCGACACAACCCACCGACTCGCCGCGACATCCTGCTTGACCGCCGCGCGGGCGGCTCATATCGTCTGGTCCGGTCCACCGACCCGGCAAGCCTGCGAGGCGTCCGACGATGCATCCGACCGTTCCACTCGCCGGTGCCGCCGCGACGGAGCGGACGCTTGCGTTCGAGAGCGACTCGCCGGTTGCGGCGGTGACGGTATCGGCCCACCCGCCCGCGACGCTCCCCCGAACCGACCCGCGTACATCGCCGCAAGCGCCCAGGCCACCTAGCCGCTTCGACGCGTTCGACGCCCCCCCGGTGGTGCGTTACGTCATCGCAGTTCTGCTCGCGGTCGCGGCGCTCGCGGTGACGGACCTGCATCACTCGGCTCTGGGCGGTCACACGTACGCGCTCCTCTACGCAGCGGTGTGCGTCGCCTCGTGGTATGGCGGCCCGCTCCCCGGGTTGGTCGCATCGCTCATCGCAGCCGCAGGGATCCACGTTCTCTCCCTCGAACCGAGCGAGGAGCTCTGGCCGGTCACGTCCTCGGAAGTTCTACGCCTCATTGGTTTTTCGACCATCGCATTCCTGGTTGGCTCCGTGACACACGCCTTGAGGCTGGAGCGCCGGAGCGTCGCGGAACGGGCGCGGGAGGCGCAAGCCCGCGCGCAAGAGCTGGAGGCGCTATCGCGGGAGCTGGAGCAGACCAACGCGCAGCTCGTGCAGCTCACGCGCGAGGCCAACCGCGTGGCGAGCCGCCTCGCCCGCCTCCACGTCGTTACGGCCGCGTTGGCGCAGGCCGTGACGCCGACACGCGTGGCCGAGATCGTCGTCGAACAGGGAATCATCGCCCTGGGAGCTCGAGCCGGCGCCCTCGCGCTCCTCCAGTCGGACGGGAAGACGCTCGAGATCGTTCGCTCGATCGGGTACGAGCAGGTGTTGATGGATCGGTTCCGACGTATGTCGATCGACGATCCGCTCCCGATCACGGAAGCAGCGCGCACGGCTCAACCGGTATACGTCGAAACCGACGAGGATCGCTTCATCCGTTACCCTTTGCTGGCGAACGCCGAGGGGGTCTCCGCGACGGGCGCCTGGGCGGCGATCCCGCTCACAGTCGAGAACCGCACGTTGGGCGTGCTCGGCCTCACCTTCCCCGAGCCGCGCGAATTCTGCGACGAGGACCAGGAGTTCATCCTCGCGCTCTGCCGCCAGTGCGCGCAGGCGCTGGACCGCGCAATGGTCTACGAAACCGAGCGCGCAACGCGCGCTCGTACCGAGGAAGTGCTCCGTTTTCTCTCCGAAGCGTCGTCCCTGCTGGCGTCCTCGCTCGACGAACGCGTCACGCTCGAAGCCGTGGCCCGGCTCGCCGTGCCCCGGCTCGGCGATCTCTGCGTGGTCGACAGCCTCGACGGCGAGGGTCGCCTCCGACGCATCGCCCACAATGCGGCCGACCCCCACAAGCTCGAGATCCTGGCGCGAATCGGCGAGCGGTACCCTCCGAGCTACGATCAGGTGCCCGAGCTGCGGCAGCAGCTGGTCGATCGGGGGGTCGTCATCCCGTCCGACGCGATCGACGACGTGCTACGCAGACTCGCCCTCGACGAGGCGCACCTCGAATTGTTGCGCGCCCTCGATCCGAAGTGCGCCGCGGCGTTCCCCCTCGTCGCGCGCGGCCATACCGTAGGCCTCCTGACCGTCGCGATGGCCGAATCGGGGCGCAGGTACGGGCCCGAGGAGCTCGCCCTGGCGCGGGAGCTGGCCCGCCGGGCGGCCATTGCCGTCGACAACGCACGCCTCTACGGCGCGGCCATGGCCGCACGGCTCGAGGCCGAAACCGCGAACCAGGCCAAGAGTGAGTTCCTGGCCCGGATGAGCCACGAACTGCGCACGCCGCTCAACGCGATCGCCGGTTATTGCGACCTGATCGAGCTCGGTCTGCGCGGCCCCGTGACCCCGCAGCAGCTCCAGGACTTGAGGCGGATCAGGGTCAATCAACGCCTGCTGCTCAAACACATCAACGACATCCTCAACTTCACCCGCCTGGAGTCCGGACACCTCGAGCTGCAGCTCGGCGCCGTACCCGTGGAGGAGACGCTCGCGGAACTCCGCGCCGTCGTCGAGCCGCAGCTCCGGGAGAAAGGGTTGAAATACGTCTTCCACAAGGGCGACCCGAGCGTCTGCTGCCACGCCGACCCGGAACGACTCCAGCAGATCGTGTTGAATCTCCTCTCGAACGCGATCAAGTTCACGAACTCGGGCGGGCGTGTTACACTCTCGTGGGACGCCACGCCCGATACGGTCCGCATCCAGGTCCAGGACACCGGCCGCGGGATCCCGCGGGACCGGCTCCGGGCGATCTTCGACCCGTTCGTCCAGGTCGATGGAACGCTGACGCGCGAAGGCGAGGGCACGGGGTTGGGGCTGGCGATCAGCCGCGAGCTCGCGCGCGCGATGGGCGGCGACATCGAGGTCGAGAGCCAACTGGGAGAAGGATCGACCTTCACCCTCACGCTGCCCCGGCACCAGGGGTGAGCGCCGGTTCGTTCACGCAATTCCGGACGACGACATGACTCGATATCTGACGACGACGTTGCTCATCGCCGCTGCGATCCATGCCGCGGACGTCGACGGTGTCGGCGCCGCGTCCGGCGGCCCGGTCACGCACACGGTTCGGGCGGTAGTCGCCACGCCGGACCGCACCCACGCAGGCCCGGCCGCGCTTTCGTCCGACGGGCGCCTCGTCCTCGAGATTCGCGGCGCCCTCTGGCTCGCGCCCGACGCGGCCGATCCGTCGCGCCTCATCCGGCTCACCGGCGGCGCCGCGCTGGACATCGAGCCCGCCTGGACCGCTGATGGCCGGGCCGTGGTCTTCGCGTCCGACCGCGCCGGCGGTTTCGACCTCTGGCGCCTGGATGTCGGGCCCGACGGCCCGACCGGCGAGCCGGTCCGCCTGACCGACTCGCCCGAGCCGGAGCGCGAGCCGGCGCCGGTGCCGGGCGGCGGGATCGTCTTCTCGCGCGGCCGTCGCGACGCCGTCGACCTCTGGCTCCTGCGCGCCGACGGCACCGAAGAACGCCTCACGCGCGGGCCGGGAGCGCACCGCATGCCCGCCGTCTCGCCCGACGGCGAGCACATCGCCTACGTCCGCATCCGCGACCGGTCCCGCGAGCTGCGCGTCCTGCGGCTGGGCACGGCCGACGACCGCCCGGTCCCGTCGGACCCCCCCGCGGCGTACTCCGTCGGGGCGCCCGCCCGGCGCCGCAGCACCTCCGCCGGCGGGGGCGCA
>Ga0181858_1000824_pt1 | contig 15091 bp, 17 predicted proteins | sample NewIslPassag4_SG_FD_130749 | JGI IMG/M metagenome (GOLD analysis project Ga0181858, IMG submission 130749) | Feedstock adapted compost microbial communities from Newby Island compost facility, Milpitas, CA, USA - Passage 4_SG | ecosystem: Engineered > Solid waste > Feedstock > Composting ...
CAATGCGTGGAACGCACGGAAAATGTAGCCGGACCCGTCGATCAGGTAGACGTGGCTACCCTTGACGATGGGCACCGGCTCCCCCTCGGGAACGGTGCACTCGGCGACCCGTTCGACGGACTGTGGAGCGGTCTCTAGCGTCATGGCCGGCACTATACGCGGTCCCGTCTGCCGGGTCAGCAGCCTGGCGCGGGACCGTCGTCGCAGGCGACGGTTGGTGCTGGGAGTCCGGGGTTTTCTTCGGTGAATTATGCCTGCCGCACCACTGCGCCGTCCGATTCCCCGTTGGTCGACCCGTTCGACCAGACTTCCATCCCGGCCCATGGTCACTATGTGACGCATCCGAGTCCATTTACTCAAGAGCTTCGAACCAGATCGAGTTCCAGCTCCACTTGCAAGCCGGCGCCTTCAGATCGAAGCTCCAGCCCGCCAGCCCAGGCGTCCGCAATCTCCTGCACGATGGCGAGGCCGAGACCGGCCCCCGTGGGCGCCTCGTCAAGACGACCTCCGCGGGCGAGAACTTCGCTCATCCGCTCCGCGGGAATCCCGGGGCCATCGTCCGAAATGAGCAGTTTCACGCGATTGTTCATTGCTCGCGCTTCGATGCGGACAGCACGCCGGGCATGTCTGGCTGCGTTGTCGAGGAGGTTGCCGATCGCCTCCGCCAGATCGTCGGCATCGATGCGCGCCAAAAGTTGCGGTGGGCACTCGACCGTCCAGGCGAGCCGAGCGCCATCAGGCGTCCGCATCACGACGGCGAGCACGCGGTCGATCACCTCGCGGACGCGGGCGCGGGCCGTGGCAATGCCGCTTTTCATGCGCGCGCGGGCCAGCTCGCGTTCGACATGGCGGCGCATTGCCGTTGCGATCTGCTCGATGTCGGCGGCGATGTCGGCTTCCCCTTTCTGCCTGAGCCGCTCCACGTCACCGGACAGGACCTGCAGCGGCGTCTTGAGCCCGTGAGCGAGATCGGCGGCGCGTGCCCGCGCTCGTTCTGCTTCGCGCTCGCGCGCCTCCAGCAAGGCATCGACCTCGGCAGCCAGCGGCTGCACCTCCTTGGGGAAGGCTGTGCCGAGGCGTGTCGCGCGGCCCTCGCGGATGGCTGCAAGGCGCTTGCGAACCATTGCGAGCGGGCTCAGCCCGAACGTGACCTGCGCATACGCGGCCGCGATGAGAACCACGGCAAGGACACCAAGGTAAGGCAGCAAATCGGCGGCGAACGCCCGGGTGGCTGTTGCGATTTCGCGGGCATCGATTGCGACTGCAGCCCGAATGGACGCACTGCCGAGGCGCGCCGGTAATCTGAGGCTGCGCTCCAGAACGAGAAGCTCTGCCCCAGCCGGTCCGATGATCCGATGCCGATGAACGTTGCCGTCGGCCAGCACGTCCCTTGGCAGCAGAAGATCGCCGTCCCACAGCGACCGCGACCGCAAGACGGCATCTCCCGCCTGGACCTGCCAATAGAGGCCCGAGAGGGGCTGGTCGAAGCGGGGATCCGCAAGCACGTCGGCAACAAACAGCGTTCCATCAGGGCCGCGGTCCAGATTGGCGATGATCTGATCGAGATAGACGGCAAGCTCGCTCTCGATGCGGCGCTCGACATGCCTCTCGAACAGGAGCACGAGGCCCAGCGCTGCGAGCGCCAATGCCGCGACGATGGAAAGGGCCCCGGCAAAGAAAAGCCGAAGTCGAAGCGAGCCGGCGCTCATGCGTCCTCGGCAGCGATGAGATAGCCGAAACCGCGCCGCGTTTCGATCGCGCCGGGCCCGAGCTTCTTGCGCAGGCGAGCCACGAGGGCCTCGAGCGCATTCACGTCGCGCGCATCGTCGTCACCGTAGACATGTTCGAGCAGCTCCGGCGCTGGCACGACACGTCTTTTGTGATGCATGAGGTAGGCGATGAGGCGATACTCGAGCGGTGACAGCGGAACCGGCACGCCATCCATCGTCACTCGCATTTGTCGGAGGTCCAACGTCAGCGGGCCCGCCTCGATGATCGAACCGGCATGACCCGCCGAGCGCCGGATGACGGCGCGCACGCGTGCAACGAGCTCCTCCATGCGGAACGGCTTCGGCAAATAGTCATCCGCTCCGGCATCGATTCCCTCGACCCGCTCCGACCAGGAGCCGCGGGCCGTAAGCACCAGCACGGGCATGGTGCGGCCGGCGGCGCGCCATCGCTTGAGCACCGCCAAACCGTCTATTTTGGGGAGGCCAAGGTCGAGAACCACGAGATCGTAGTCCTCGGTGTCGCCACGAAACCAGGCCTCCTCGCCGTCGTGCGCAATGTCGACGAGATATCCGGCCGCTTCGAGCGCGGCGCGCACGTCGGCTGCAATGCGCGGCTCGTCCTCGGCCACGAGAATGCGCATCAGTCCGCCTCGTCCTTGAGAATTTCCGCGGTCAGTGCGTCGACCTCGATCTCGCGGAGCTGGCCCGCGGGCGTGATCACCTTGAGCTCGTAGACGTAGGCCCCATCCTCTCGCTCGAACTCGCCGTCGATGACCTCCCCGCCAAGACGGGAGCGCACCTCGGCGAGAATGTCGGGCGGCGTCCGGGCGAGCCTCGCTGCCCGCGCGCGCCGGGCCCGCTCGTGATCGTGGCGGCTACCCCGCCTGCGCTGCCTGCGGTCGTCATCATCGTCCGCAAGGGAGGGCGCGCCGGTGCCCAGGGCCGCAAGCGCGAGCAGCACCGCTCGTCTGTCGAGCTCTGTTTTCATCCCTCTTTGCCTGCCGCAGCCAAGCTGACAATTCACTGACATGGATCATCAGGAAGGTGTCAGCGGCACTTTGCCATGGTCCTTGCGCGCCGGAAATTCGTGCCGGCCAAGAAATGGAGACGAAAATGCGCAAGGTTTTGGTGGTATCCGCATTTGCTCTCGCTACGGCGACAGCAGCCGGCTTCGCCGCAGCTTCCGACGACAGTGGCCGCGTGAACGTTCCCAAGGAGCGGTGGCTGTCGATTGCCCAGATCGCAGAGAAGCTCGCCGCGCAGGGTTACGAGATCCGGAGGATCGAGATCGACGATGGGGCCTACGAGGTTTCGGCCACCAAGGATGGGAAGCGCGTGAAGGCTTACCTTCACCCGGCAACCGGCGAAATCCTGAAGCAGAAGACTCGTAACGATGACTGACCTGACCGACGAGGCTCAAGCCGACGGCGATCTGCCGTCGGCGAGGGCAGCCGGCGCATCACCGGGGACGGTGCGCGTCTGGGATCCCGTCGTTCGCGTGATTCATTGGTCGCTCGTTCTGCTGTTTGCAACGGCGTGGCTGACTGGCGATGAGGTCGAGTGGCTACACATCTATGCCGGCTATGGCATCGCTGGTCTCGTGGCCATCCGCATCGTGTGGGGGTTCGTGGGCACGCGGCACGCGCGGTTCAGCGATTTCGTCTATCGACCGTCGGAAGTGGCCAGCTACCTTGCCGATAGCATTCGGTTTCGCGCCGAACGCTACCTCGGCCACAATCCGGCGGGTGGCGCGATGGTCATCACCCTCCTCGGCGTGCTCGCCGCGACAGCCGGAACGGGCATCCTGATGACCAGCAGCGCCTTCCATGATGCGCACTGGGTGGAAGAGGTTCACGAAGCGCTGGCCAATCTGGCCCTGATTCTGGTCGGGCTGCACATTGCCGGCGTCGTGCTCGCCAGCCTCGAGCATGGCGAAAACCTCGTGAAAGCAATGATCACGGGCCGCAAACGGCGGTGAGCCACGAGGATGGTTGGTCCTGCCGAACCTGTCGCCCGGTGATATCGTCATCATCGACAATCTCGGCAGTCATCGCTCGCCGGCAGCGTCCTTGGGGTGCCAGACTGTCGCACTGCCAGCCGCTTTGACCTACCCGGTAGCGTTGCTGGATGAGGTAGGGCATGGCTCCCCTAGGCTTTCCCTCAGGCCGCAGCTCGGGGCTCCAGTGCATGAGGTCCTTGCCGTTCGGCTTCAGAGACTCTATGTTGCGCCGCGTGAACACCTGCATGTGGGTAAGCACTGGGCAAGCAAGGCAAGCGCCTGGACCTAGCGACTGCCCGATCAGCAGGGGAAGATCACCGGCCTCATGTAGTCCACATGGACTGCTTTTAGGACGCACCCATAGCTCAGCTGGATAGAGCGCTGCCCTCCGAAGGCAGAGGTCAGAGGTTCAAATCCTCTTGGGTGCGCCATAAACCCTTGATTTTCCTTGACTGGCTTATTGCTCATTGGCGTCGAAGGTTGCGCGGACGGGACCGGAACTGTCAATAATTGTGGGGGAAAAATGGGAGCCATCCGGTAGGAGATCAGATACAACTTGACCCTCAATTTAGTCGATCAGTGTATCACCAACCTTGTGAGCCCCCATCGTCCATTCCTTACGCTCGACGTGTCCATAGATCTGCGAGACCACCTCTATTGTCTTCCAACCACCCGCATCCTCGATGTACTGCAGCGAGTATCCTGCCCTCAACAGCCGCGATGCGAAGGCATGGCGCCCGATCTCGTGTGGTGAGCAGGAGGGGTTCGGGGCGTTCTCAAGCAGGCGCGCGCGCTTCCAGCCGCCTTTCTTCTCGACCATTTTCGGATCAAGGCCGTTGGCCTTCAGGCAAGCCACGATGACATCCTCAGTTGTTCGACGACATGGCCGAGCGCGCGCGGCGGTTTAATGGCGTGGAAGCTCGCAACAGGCTTCATTCTGTGTGATGAACTGTACGAACCCGACGCCATCAGCATGGCTTACGTCTGCCGCGATGCTTGCGCCCTCGTTCTCCGCAAGATCAGCCGTGAGCCGTTTCATTCAGTGAACCGATACGGCTCGACCGCAGAGCCAATGGCGAGGAGGTTATCCAACTCCTGCCGCCACGCGAGGTAGAGATCGATCTCATGCGGGGCGCCCGAGCTGCAGCGCTTGTTCGGCGTCAGTGGAGAGCGCGAAGCGAGGCGGGTCAACTAAGAGCTAGGCCGCCTCAGAAAGGCTTAGCTATTTGCCGCCACACACTGTTACAGCCGACACTTTCGGCATGCAAGAATGATACGGCGAGAAATTGAGAGCCAGGCACGTCGATACGATGATCGCCTGTCGCTATGATCAACGCGACTCGTTCGAGCTCACTCATTTATCCCTCCCTTATCACCTATCACCGCGTACTTGGCGCCTACTAGACCGGGCGCAATTTCTCTCCTGCGCCCCCATTCGTGAAAGTCGATAACCCGGTTACCTAGGCAGCAAATTAATTTTTTTCTCGAAGCCCTCTTGCACAATCCGCATGCGGTCAGGATCAAAGGGCTTCACCAGCTCGAACGCCTCTTGCGGTGAACCCGTCAACCACGTCTCGAACTCGTTCTCCTTGGTGAGCAGCACCGGCATGCTTTCGTGATAGATGGCAAGGCGCCACGTTTCGTGACGAACGTTCGTGACGCCAAGGTGCTGACCAGCCGCTTTTGGCTGGACTCGTTTGAGCAACGCCGCTGCCTGGTGCCGGCAAGCTCCTTCTGCGAGCCTTTCGGTGACGTGAAGTCGGCGACCTGGCACTGGTTCGCGCTCAAGGGCGACGAGCCGCGTCCGCTGTTCGCTTTTCCGGGAATTTGGGCGCTGATGCGGCCCCCTCCGAACGAACGGCTCTTTTTCGGTTCAGTGCCAGTACTATTCGGAACAAGTAGTGTGACTGCAACTCAGACTGGTCAATGAGGAGGGGGCTTGACCATGCTCAGAAAAGCTTCTGTCTCTGTCTTAGCTTTAGTTGCTTGCACGAGCCTCGCGGCCGCGGCGGACTTCAATGGACCATCATACAGGGGATCATTGAAGGATGACGACGCGGCGCCCGCGGCCCATAGCTGGACTGGCTTCTATGTCGGAGTTAACGGTGGATACGCGCGAGGTGATGGCACGGTAGATCCAGGTCATGATACCGAATTCGATGGCTGGGCAGGGAGCGGTCAGATCGGCTACAATCTCCAACTCGGCCAAATTCTTATTGGCATTGAGGCTGACTATCAGTGGGCCGATCTCAAGGACAGCTTCATCGTCTTGCCGACAGGTCGATCTCCGCGCGTGCGGAGGAAGCTCTTGTCGGCGCCTTATTCCTTTGTTGCCGCCGGGTCGATCTCCGCGCGTGCGGAGGAACCTCTCACCCCCAACATATTGGAGTTATTAAACTTGTCAAAGAGCTGCGTTCATTGACCTCGAATAGGCCGACGGACCAATAGGCAGCCTTCGTGCTCTACGAGACATTTGGGCGGCTCGCCCAAGGTGAGGACACGAAGGCCACCCGGTGCGGTCTTATCCCGCCACGTCATGACAATGCTGCCGGACCCGAGTGTTGAGTGCCAATCACTCAGCACGTCCACACGCGCTCTCGCACTGCTTGGCTCATACGGGGGCTGGCGTAGACCCCGGGAGCGAGCTCCAACATGGTCGAGCCGAGGAAGCCGCGATATCGCATCTCGACGTCACGCGTAATAACGAAACAAAGCGCCATTTTCAGCCCTCGTACGAAACCTCTTCCTCCGGCGTCCTCAGCACATCCTTTATGCGGTCAATCAGCAGCGCGATGACCTGCTGGCGGAAAAACACTTCGGCGGCGCGCCTCCGGACCAGCCGTTCCAAGTTCTGAGTAGGCTCCTTCAAGACCTGTTTTGCTGCCCCGAATGCGATCGGCAAAGTGACGTCATGGCGCACGAGGTCAGCTATTTCCAAGACAAACGATTGCCCACTGTCCTCATGAATGAAGCTGAGCTGCGGGATGGTGCCCGTCGCGGCAACAGCGATGGCCGCAGCGGCCTCGACGGCGCTGGCGGCGTGGTTGATGGCTTGATTGGGAATATCGGCCGCCGTTGGATTATCGCGATCATATCTGCGACCATGCCAAGGGACACCAAATCGTTGGGCAGCGAGCTCATAGGTGCGCTTCAATCGCGCCCCTTCCATGCCGCGCAGCATATCGAGCGTGCGTGCCCGAACGATCTCGCCGAAGCGGATCGAATACATCTTCCGAGCCACTGCGATGCGCGTCTTGCTGTTGGCCCATAGCTCAACTTGCTTGCGAGCGAGCATCGACGTATCTGGCAATAGTGGAGGTGCGGTGTAAAAGCGTACGCCACCGTCACCGATTGCAGCCAAGGCGCAGCCGTGAGCCGCCAAGAGCCTGAGAGCGTCGTGCGTGATGCTGGAGCCTGGCCCAAGCAGCACCATGGACACGGATTGATGCGGCACCTGGTAGTTGCCTGCTTCCAACGTTCCGCCCGCCGTGACGAACCGCAGGCAGCCATCCTCAACATGCCAGCCGTAGCCATCGTCCGCACCTTGTCGCGAAAGGCCTTCGCTTGCCATCCACAACCCCGCGCGGAGAGCGTCTGGCTGGAGCTGGATCATGTAAAGCGGGAACCTCGGCACATCCGTCATTGGCGCGCTCCGTCCCCGGCCTGGAACTCTGTTAGCGGAAGGGAAAACAAATAGAGCTCGCTCTCGCCGGCATGCACGCCGGCTATCCAATCGCGACGATCTGGAAGGCGCATCACGCGATAGGGGCCAGGTGGTGGACCTTCGCGCGCGGGAATAACCAGCTTTATTCTCCTGTCAGACGTTAATCCCCCATCTCTTCCTGCCGAAACCGCCGATAAGGGCCATTGGAGGAGCGCATCCAGGACGCTTTCAGCCTCCACCGGCGGGCCAGCAAGAGTGCTTCCCGGGTCAGGTCGTCGACAACAGTGAAGTAGTCACTTTCCGAGGCTTCCGCGTGCACTGTAAAAGCGTGCGCCACGTGAATTGCGGCATCGGTGTTGGCCTCCGGATCCGATGTCACCATCCGACCGAACAACGCAGCTTCCAAACCTGTCTCGAGTACGCCCCGCCGCCGGAGTGCAGATAAATTCGCCTTCTCACTCTTCGTGAACAGAGTCTTGACGGCGTCTGCAGCCGCTTTCGCATCAGCGTGGCGTTCAGCGATCTCGATCGCCTTTTGTGTTAGATAGTCGATTTCAGGCTGGCCCAGGAGCAAGGCTTGGCGATCCTTGATTTTCGCCGATTTTTCGCCGTGCAGTCCAATCGCCATCGCCTCGCAAATGGCTTGTCGCACTTCGTGGGTGCCAACCTTCGCAGCCTCTAGTGCCTGGAGAATCCGGCGCTCGGGGATCTCACGAGAGCGTACGCCCATCGGCACGTTGATTTTTTCAGTGCCCAGTCATCATCGGCGGTGCGCCAGTGTTGCTTCAGGCATTGCGAGGAAATGCGCGTGCGCGTGGCATCGCCGAACGGGAGACGCTTCGCCAAACCACTGTCGTCTCGGTTGAGAAGTGTGGCGGGATAAGAGGCCAGCATATGAATCTGCAAAAAACGGGCGGCGGCCGATGTCATCGAAATCACTCCATCAATTCAATTCTGATATCAGTTCAGCCCGGTTTGTCGGCTGGCACGCTGGAACGACTGGGCGATCCTGATCCGCAACTCCTCGGCCTCGTTTTCACGGTCCGGTCGGCCGTCGAGAAGAACGAGGCGGCAAAGCTCGCGGTACGGAACGGCCTCCTCGCTGTTCGCCAGCCGCTTGGCCGTGCGACGGGCGAGATCGCGCAACGTGCTTCCGCGCGCGTTGAGCAACATGTCCAATCTTTGTTCGGTAAATCCGATGGCGGCGAGACTCTGGCCGAGATTGCCAGGTCGGAGCCGGTCCGGGCGTTGTGCCATGATGTGGACAGCACACGCCCACCGGCGCAGGCTGCCTAACCCCATTTCGGCGATGTCTGCACGCGCCAACAAGCGAAACAAGGCCCCTGTTGTGGGCCGGTCCGGATCCATGCGCCGCAAGGCAGCCAGTTCACCCCGCGCATTGGCTGCCACCAGTCGACGGAGACGAGGCGGTCGTCGGCGCGGCGGCCGCGCGGGCGGAAGGCGCGCCTTCCGGCTCGCGTGGACGCCGCTCGGCCGCCCGGTGCCGAACACGCGCCACGCCAACGCTCATGCTCGAAGGGGCCGGAGCGATCGCGCGCGTGGAACCCGACGGATCAGAGTGCGATCGCGTAGCCCTTCGTATACGGATCGGTGACGGCTTCGAGGCGGCCGGCCGAATCGCGCGTGACCAGCACCGGGCGCGCCAGTTCGTAATTGAACGGCTGGTGCTGCTCGCCGACGAGGCGCCACGGAACCTTGTCGGGGTCGAGCTGGCCGAGAACCGGTTCCAGCCGCTCCGAGGCCAGGACGACCGACCCGCTGGCGTCGATGCGGGGCGCCGCCACGGCCTGCTCGGCATTCATTCCGCGCTCGATGAGGTTCAGCGCGATCTGAAGCACGCAACTGATGATGCGCCGTCCGCCCGGGGCTCCAAGAGCCGCCGTCGCGCGCCCGTTCTTGGTGAGCAGCACGGGACCCATGTTGGCCAGGGGGCGCTTGCGACCGGCGATGCTGTTCGCCGCGCCGGGCCGGGCGTTGAACCACCCCAAGGCTGCATCGAAAAGGAGGCCCGTCTTCGGGCAGACGACCTTCGAACCGAAGTGGTTCGCGGCCGTATGCGTCAGCGACACCGCCATGCCGTCGCGGTCGATGACCGAGATGTGGGTCGTACCCGAGGTCGGTTCAGTGGCCCCCTCCGGCCGCCACACCGGCTTGGGACCCGAGTTCATTTGGAATGGCCAAGGATCGTGAACGGCGCGGCCGGCGTAGACCTCCCAGGGTGCGCCCTCGCCGTCGCGCGGTCGCGGCGCCGGCTCGTTCCGCCGGATGGCGGCGGCGATCGACGCCGCATATTCGTCCGCGAGCAGCCCCTCTTCGGGCACCGGAACCACCTCGGGATCGCCCAGCCAGTGATAGCGGTCCGCGAAGGCATGCCATGTGGCTGCGGCGAGGTGCTCGATCCGAGCGGGCGTATCCTCGACCGGCGCGCGGTCGGGATAAAGCGCCATCCAGATTTTGAGGATCTCGTACTGCGTGACGGTTCCGCAGGGTGCGGTCGGCGCCCATATCTCGTGATCGCGCAGCGCGAGTCTGCGGGCTTCGCCGATCCGAGGGATCGCCTTGCGGAGGTCGTCGCGGGACAGAATGCCGCCCAGCGCCTTCACGGTCTCGATGAGGCCATCGCCGATCTCCCCTTCCAGCAGGGCCGCCGCTCCCCGGGCGGCCAGCAGTTCCAGCGTTCTGCCGAGAGCCGCCTGACGCACGCGCGGCGGCGTGCCGAGGCTCGCCTCTCCGAGATGCGCGACCGGGAACGGGTCGCCGTTGGCGAGAAAAACCGCCGCGGCTCCCGGGTCGCTGCGCAGCGCCGGCAGGTTCGCCAGAACCTCGAGCGCATAGTAGGAATCGGCCTCGAAGCCGTCGTGGGCGAGTGCGATCGCGGGCTCGAGAACGGTCGCCAGCGGCAGCCGGCCGAAGCGCCTGTGGGCTTCCACGAGCCCGGTCATGGTCGCTGGGACCCCGGCAGCCTTGATGCCTTGCACGTTCTCGTCGCCCACGACCACCGAGACGCCGAGCCCCCGGTCGAGGGCGCGGCTCGTGTCGATGGTGAACATGTCCGGCCGGGCCGCCGCGGGAGCGCGCGGCGCGAATTCCACCGAATAGGCCCGCCCGTCTTCCGGCGCGTGGACGAGCATGAAGCCCGAGCCGGCGAGGGTCGTCTCCATGGGTTCGACCACTCCGGCCACGAAGCCGGCGGCCACGGCGGCGTCGACGGCGTTGCCCCCGAGCTCGAGCATTTGGGCTGCGGCCTCGGCGCTCTGCGCCCGCGCGGCCGCAACCGCTCCCGAAGTTCCGACGGCCGCCGATCGGCTGACGAACTGTTTCGATCTTTGCATGGCAAGAGTCCCGCTGCTGCTGTCCGCCGCCGCGCGGTCAGCGCGGTGAGCGGTTTGGTGGAATTCGGCTCGGAGAGAGAGCTAGCCGCTCAAGCTCGCCTTGTAGGTCTCGCGCAAGCTGAGAAGGCTGAGCAGGCTCATCAGGGCGCCGACCGCGACGAACGCCGACACCGCGTAGATCGTGCCCGTACCGGCAAAGAGCCACACGGCGATGAAGCTGGAAGGCGCACTCCAGAGAACCGAGGCGAGCTGGTAGCTTACGGACACGCCGGTGTAGCGGATTTCGGTCGGGAAGGCCTCGGCGAGGTAGCTCGACTGGACCGCGTAGGTGCCGGCGTGCCCGATCGCCCAGGCCAGCACGCTCGCCAGGATCATTCCGGCGAGGGTGCGCGTGTTGATGAGCCAATAGAACGGAAAGGCAATCACGAGCCAGCCCAGGAGCCCGATCACGTAGACCGCTTTGCGGCCAAGCCTGTCTGACAGGCGGGCGAAGAAGAAATAGGCGGGGATGCTGGCGATGGCCCCGACCATGCCGGAGATCAGGACCCAGCTCGACGGCAGCCCGAGCGTTCCCTTGGTGTAGGCGCCGTAATAGGAAATGAGGGCGTAGGCGCCGAACGAGAACGCGGCCTGCAGGAGCACCGTCAAGGACAGCACCCGCCAATGGTCCCGGAACAGGACGGCGAGCGGGATGCCCTGCTTCGCGCCCTTGCTCTTTTGGTCCAGAAACACCTTGGGTTCGGTGACATTCAGGCGGACATAGAGGCCAAAGAGCACCAGCACGCCGCTCATGAGGAAGCCGACGCGCCAGCCCCATTCGAGGAAGGCGGCCTCGGACGTAAAAAGAATCACGATCTGCAGAACGGCATTCGAGAGGAAGAAGCCGATCGGATTGCCAATCTGACTGAACACCCCGTAGAAGCCGCGCTTTCCCTCCGGCGAGTGTTCGATGGCCATGAGGGCCGCGCCGCCCCATTCGCCGCCGATCGCCAATCCCTGGCAGATGCGCAGAACGACAAGCAGCGCCGGCCCCCACAGGCCGAACGACTCGTAGCCCGGCACCAGCCCGATCAGGAAGGTTGCAAGCCCCATCAAGAGCAGAGTGGCCACAAGCGCCGCCTTTCGGCCGACCGTATCGCCGAGATGGCCGAAGAACACCGCGCCGAGAGGACGCGCGAGGAAGGCGACGCCGAAGGTCGCAAAAGAGGCGAGAAGAGCGGCCGTGGGCTCGGAGCTCGGGAAGAAAATCTTCGGGAACACCAGCGCGGCGCAAATCCCGAAGAGGAAAAAGTCATACCATTCAATGGCGGTGCCGATCAGACTCGCCATCGCGACGCGATAAGGCGAGGTCACCGTGGTCGCCGCCGTGCCAGTCACCACCCCAGCTGCTGTGCTGCTCATCGTCTCCCCTCTTGAGCGCCATGGAAAAACGTTTTGGCAGACGTTGGCAAAACGATTTAGCAGAGTCAATAAGCGAGGCAAGGCGATGCGATGAAGGAGAGGCCCCTGAAACCACGCGTGACCATCAGGGACGTTGCGGCGGCCGCGGGGGTTTCCATCACCACGGTTTCCCACGTTCTCAACGGGAAGGGGCGCACGTCGGAAGAGACACGTCGGCTCGTGCTCGCCGCGGCGGAACGGGTGGGATACGGCGCGGACCCGATCGCCCGGAGCCTCAGAACGGGCGAGACGGGCGTGCTCGGCATCATCTTTCGCCCGAGCGACGCCATCAGCGGCTCCATGCACGGCACGGAATACCACATCCGGCTGGCCGGCGGTGCGGCCACCGCGGCCCTCAGCCGCGGCTACGGCCTGCTTCACTTGCCTCGCCCGATGGGCACGCAGCGGTACGCCTTTCCGATGGACGGATGCATCGTCGTGGCCCCCTTCAAGGGCGACCCGATCGTGACCGAATTCATCCGGCGAAATCTGCCCGTCGTCACGGCCGACCCGGATCCTGGACGTCCCGAGTTTCCTTGGTCCATCCGCCGCGACGACTACACCGCGGTGCGCGAGCTGCTCGATCACCTTGCGGCAAATGGCGCCGAACGGATCGCGCTTCTCCACGGTCTGGATACCAACGCCTGGCTGCTCGAGAGCAGGCGCGCGTTTATGGAATGGGCGGCGGAGCACCGGCGCGAGCCCATGGTTTTCACGCTCCCGGAGCCTCACGGCGCGGAAGGCGCTCACAAGCTTGCGCTGGAGCTGCTGTCCGAGAAGAGCCGGCCGGACACGATCGTCGCCGCGACGACTCGCTTCGCCGTCGGAGTCATGCAGGCCTCCCGCGAACTGGGGCTGGCGGTCCCGCAAGATCTCATGGTGGCGGCGCTGTCGGACAGCGAGCTCGCGCGCGGCCACGAAACGCCGATCACCGCGATCGACCTTCATGGAGACGTGGTCGGTCGAGAGAGCGTGGCGCTGATTATGCGCCGCCTGGCCGGCGAATCGCCCCCTGAGCCCGCGATCCTTCGCCCGACTCTCCGCCTCCGCGAGTCGACACGGCGGCGATAGCCGCCCGGCCGCCGCCCAAGGCGGAAGTGGCCGACCTCGTCGTGCGGTGGCAAGTCGGCGATGAACTAAGGAGCTTCTCATCCCCAGCAGGCAGTTGGTCAATGAAAGTGGGCAGTGCTGGCGTTGCGCTTGTACGCAATGGCCGACCCATCGCCCACCTCCTCATCTGGATAAATTGAGGGTAAGCCAGACGCTCTGTGTTGAAGCGCTCGCTCCCTATCGGCCTGTTCTTCTCGAAGACAAAGCAGGAGGATTCGACGAGTGCTCCAATGCAACCGCGCCGCCGATGCTGGGAACGATCGTCGTCGCGACGTGGTTGCAGCTTGCGTGTCTGGAGCTTTTTGTTCGTTGCGTCGTCTGAATTGGGGCTGGAGCCTTGAAGGTGTTGCTCACAGGCGCGACCGGACTGGTCGAATCGGCCATCCTGGCCGCGCTCGCATCCGAGGGCCCCTCGTCAATTGCATCCAGTGGGACGCCGATCCGCAGCACGGCCCGCCGTGAGATCAGCCGCGGTGCCGTTGGTGATTCGCGTGAAGTACCTGCACGTCCTCGGCGCGGCAGTCCTGCTCGGTACCGGAGCGCGCATCGCGGTCTTCATGCTGCTCGCCCACCGCACCGGTGATCCCGCAGTTGTCGCCGGCGTGGCTCGGATTGTCGTGATCGCGGACTTCCTGTTCACCGCGACGGCGGTCATCGCCCAGCCCATTACGGGCGTTCTGCTCATAATTTCGACAACTGCCGGGGATGCGCCACGCTGGGCTCGAGCTCGGAAGAGGTGACAGTCGTGGCCCAGCTTGAGTTTGACCGCGCCTTGGTGGAGGCGGGTTGTGTAGCCCTGTGGTATGCTGATGTCGTACAGCGCCGCGCATCGGTGCCCCGCACCGCAGCTAAGTCGTCAGCGTCGACGACCATCGCGCTGGATGCGCACAAGCCACCGAGGAAAGGGAGATCCATGCGCGATCTCACCGCTTGGCTGGCCCAGATTGGCCTGGAGAAGTACGCAGCAGCATTCGTAGCGCACGAGGTCGACCTGGCAGCCCTGCCGCACCTGACCGATAACGACCTCAAGGCTATTGGCTTGCCGCTCGGCGCTCGCCGCAAGGTTCTGATCGCCTTGGCCGCCTTCGGTGCGCGGCCAGAGGGGACCACGAAGCCCAACGCAGAACGCCGCCCGGTGTGCGTGCTCTTCGCCGATCTCGTCGGCTACACCAAGCTCAGCCAAGAGCTCGATGCCGAGGACCTGCATCGAGCGCTGCAACGTTTTTTCGGATGCGTTGATCACATCGTGCAACAGCACGGTGGCCGGGTCGACAAGCATATCGGCGACTGCGTCATGGCCGTGTTCGGTGCGCCGGTGGCGCACGGCAACGATGTCGAGCGCGCTGTGGCCGCCGCTCTGGCCATGCGCGATGCCGTGCCAGATCTTGAGGTGGCGCCGGCTCCGCCGCTCGCCGTGCACATCGGTGTGGCGAGCGGGCAGGTGGTGGCGAGCGGCCTCGGCAGCTCTTATCACCGCGAGTACACGGTGACCGGCGAGGCCGTGAATCTGGCGGCGCGGTTGACCGACGCTGCGGGCCCCGGCGAGGTGCTCGTCTCGAATCGGGTTCGACGGGATCTGGCAGAGCGGCTCGATGGCACCGACACACGCCTGCGCGAGGGCGGGGGCGTTGTTGCGCCCGTCCGGGCCCGCCCCGCCCCCGAGCGGCGTGGCGCCGGTTCTACCGAGCCGCTCTGCCAGATCCCGTCGACCCCGATTCGAGACGAGCACCTCGCCGGGGCCCGCAGCGTCGGTCAACCGCGCCGCCAGATTCACGGCCTCGCCGGTCACCGTGTA
>Ga0181858_1000826_pt1 | contig 15068 bp, 16 predicted proteins | sample NewIslPassag4_SG_FD_130749 | JGI IMG/M metagenome (GOLD analysis project Ga0181858, IMG submission 130749) | Feedstock adapted compost microbial communities from Newby Island compost facility, Milpitas, CA, USA - Passage 4_SG | ecosystem: Engineered > Solid waste > Feedstock > Composting ...
CGACGGACTGGGGCGGCACCCGCGCGATCAGGACTCCCTTCTCCCGGAGCCGCTCCGCGATCGTCCGCAGGTTGAACCGCTCGGGACGGGCTCCGCGCCGCACCTCCTCCCACGTGAGGGGAGTGGACACGGAGGCGTGGACGGTGGCGCGGGGGGTGTAGGGGGCGGCCAGCGTCTTGCCGCGCCAGTGCTGCAGGTAGTCGATGTAGATCCGGTCGCCCCGGTCTTTTTTCAGGCGTTCCACGGTGAACAGGCGGGGATGGGCCGCCGCCAGGTATTCCGCCAGAAAGCGGCCGACCTTGCGGAGCTGCTCGAAGGTGTAGCCCCTCCGGATCGGCACGAAGATTTGGACGCCCGTGGCGCCCGACGTTTTCGGCACGCTTTCGATGCCGAGCGACCGCAGCAAATCCCCGACGATCGCCGCGGCCTCCATGAGGCGCGGGTCGCCGTCAAGCGTTGGGTCGATGTCGAGGATCCATTCCGCGGGCAGGGGATCGTCCACGTAATGAAGCGACGGGTGAAACTCGAGGCAGGCGAGGTTGCCGAGCCACAGCAGGGCGGGAAGGGAGTCGGGCACCACGTAGCGGATGCCGCCGAATGCGGCGGTGCGGACGAAGGGCGGGGCGGGCCCGGGGCAGTTTTTCTGGTAGAAATGCGGGCCGTGCACGCCGTCGGGATAGCGGATCGTGGTCAGGTAGCGGTTGCGGCAGTATTTCAGCAGAAAGGGGGAAAGCTCCGCCAGATGCCGCAGGTAGTCGAGCTTCGTGATGCCGGCCTCGGGAAACAGGAGCTTGCCGGGATTGGTGATTTTCACCTCGCAGCCTTCGACCTCGAGGATGTGTTCGCCCGCTTCGCGCATGCGCATGTCCCCCTGTCGCGGATGGATGAAAAAACGGGGCGGCCCGGGCAGCCGGAAACGACGGAAAAAACCGCCGCAAGGGAGGAACCGTTCGATGCCGCTTGAGCCGATCGAGCCCTTTGAGCCGGTTTCCGCCGAAACGATTCCCGAAGACGAACGGTGGACGGCCCAGATCAAATGGGACGGAGTGCGGATTCTCACTTATTATGACGGGCGGGAATGCCGGCTATACAACCGGAAGCGGAGGGAGCGGACGTTCCATTATCCCGAGCTCGCCGGCATCCGCGGCTGGTGCGCGGCCAGTTCCGTCATCCTGGACGGGGAGATGATCGCCCTCGGAACCGACGGCAAGCCTTCCTTTCACGAGATCATGCGGCGTGACGGGATCCGCAGGCTGGAAAGGGTGAAGGAGGCGGCCCGGCTTGTTCCCGTCACCTACATGGTGTTCGACATCGTGTACCGCGACGGCCGGTGGCTGGACCGGTTCAGCTTCCGGGAACGGCAGGACATCCTGCGGGAGGTTGTCCGCGAAGGCGATCACGTCCGGATCGTGCCGTCGCACGGCGACGCCCGCGCCCTGTTCGAGGTTGTCCGGAGGGAACGGATGGAAGGGATCGTCGTCAAGGATGTGGAAAGCGGCTACGCGGTCGGCGGGAAGGACGGTCGGTGGAGGAAAATCAAATATTACCGCGACCTCAACGCCGTCATCGGGGGAGTGACCCTGCGCGGAAACGTCGTGAACGCCGTGCTGCTCGGGGTGTACGACGGAACGGGCAGGCTTCGCTATATCGGCCGCGCGGGAACCGGAAGGCTGACGCGGGAAGAATGGCGCCGGCTCACCGGGCGCCTCCTTCCCCTCCGGGAGCGGGACATGCCCTTCGCCAGCCGGCCGGAGCGGCCCGGGGACGCCCTCTGGGTGCGGCCGGCCGTGGCGGTGCGCGTGCAATATCTGGAATGGACGGATGCCGGCACCCTGAGACAACCGAGCATCCAGGCGGTCGTGGACGTGCCTCCCGAAGCGTGCACGTTCCCCTGACCGGCGGCCGGATCTCCCCTCAGACCCTGGCGGCGGGTTCCGCGGGCGGCGCCGATTTTTTCCTTTCCTTCTTTTCGCCCTGCTTCCCTTCCCGCTGCACCGCCTCCAGGCTCGCCTGCAGGGCGGCCATCAAATCGATGACGTTCGCCCGCGGCTTTTCCGGCACAGCCACGACTTCCTCGCCCGCCGCCTTTTTCCCGATCAGGGCGAGGAGCGATTCGCGGTAGTCGTCCCGGTATTTCTCCGGCTCGAAGGGGGCGGACAGCTGCTCGATCAGCATCTCGGCCATCTTCAGTTCCCGCTCGTTCACCTCCGCCTTCTGCGGCAGGTTGGGCACCTGCTCCGCCGGGCGGATTTCGTCGGAATAGAAAATTGTCTCCATCGCGAGGCTGCGGCCGATGATGCGGACGGCGGCCAGGCTGCTTTTCGTGCGGATGGCGACCTGGGCGATGCCGATTTTTCCCGTCCGCCTCAGGGCTTCGAGGAGCAGGCTGTAGGCGTTGGATCCCGTGTCGCCGGGGCCGAGGTAGTACGTTTTTTGGAAATAGATCGGATCGATGTCCTTCAAATCCACGAACTCGAGGATGCGGATTTCCCTTGTCGCTTCCGGCAGCAGGGCGTCCAGCTCCTCCTTTTCCAGCAGGACGAACCGCCCCTTCTCGTACTCGTAACCCCGGGCGATGTCTTCCCAGGCCACCTCCGCGTCGCAGTGCGGGCATTTGCGGACGTAGGTGAGCGGCGTTCCGCACGCCCTGTGGATGTACCGGAGGGAAACGTCCCGCTCTTCCGTGGCCGCGTACATGCGCACGGGGATGTGCACGAGGCCGAAGCTGATCGCTCCTTTCCAGACCGTATGCATGAAAAAACCTCCTTCCGCAGGCGTCGGCCGGATCTACCTTTAAGGTGTCCCATCCGGTGTTCCGACATGCCGAGCCTGCTTCGGGAGGTTTCGCTTGCGGGCGCCGGGCCTTGTCCGGCGCCATTCCCGCCGCCTTCGCCCGATTACCTGTTCAAGGTGGCCACGTAAATCTCGAATTCGCCGATCTGGTCGAGCACCAGGGAAACCGCGATCGCCTGGCTGCGGATGACCTCGTTGTGATCCGGGCTGCTGATCACCACGGGAGGGGTGATGTCGATCGCGATGCCTTCGTCGTACATGATGCTGCTTGCGTTTCCGCTGATCATGTTGCCCAGTTCGGATATGGCGCTCAGCGCCAGCTCGTCAAGCTCCGTCACCGAGTAGCCGCCCATCATGGCGGAGATGATCCTCAGCGCCACCTGACGGGGAAACCCGAACACGATGTTGCCCTGCAGCTGTCCGAGAATGCCGATTTTCAGCCAGACGTAGTCGTCCCGGTATTCGATCACCGTGAGGCTGATGTTCCCCCGCTGGGGGGAGACGGCACACATTTGTTCCAGCACCAGGGTGGCGGATTTCAGAAACGGGTTGATATGCGCTGCCTTGATCTGCATCGGTAGGTCCTCTCCCGGTCAGTCTCTTCCCCGTCATTCTCGTAATCCCGAACGTTCGGGAATTGGGAGAAAATGCATTATATTTCTTAATATAACATACGCACAGCGGGGATTGAAACCGTTTTTTTCGCTTCTTGTCGAAACATGGCGTTTTTGTTGCGCACAAATCGGCGAGGCGAAGGGGGGGAGGAGCGGTTGAGGAACCGGCGGACGGAAAGGCGCCGGGGTTTGGGCGGAGTAGAACGGGGACCGGCCGGTTACCCTAAGAAAAACGGAAGAAATAAGGAGGGATGGAGTTGGATTCGGATCATGAAGGCCGGGACGACCATTACGTCGACATCGACCGGATGACCAACGAGGGGCTTGCGGGCGGGCGGGTGCTGCCCGGCCAAAACGGCCTGATCGAGGATGACACGACGCATACGATGGACCAGCGCTTCGAGGAAAGGCGCCCGCCCGCTTCGGCCCGCAAGCCGGACACGCAGGACATGTAGGCGGCGCAAGGAGCGCGAGCCCCGCCCCGGTTCCCGGGGGCCGGGGCTTTTTCGCGCGCGCATTTGCCTGCTTCTTCCCGGAAGGGATATAATGGTTCCAAAACTGGCGGAGGTGGCTGTTCCGATGGTCGAGCCTCTTCGTTACGTATCCCGTTCGGAGGAGGATACGGCCAGGCTGGCCCGGGGGCTTGCGGAAGCGGCGGGGAAACCGGGCGCCGTGATCACGCTGGACGGGGACCTGGGCGCGGGGAAAACGGCGTTTTCCCGCCATTTCGCCGCCGCGATCGGGGTGGAGGATCCCGTCAACAGCCCCACGTTTACGATCATCAAGGAATACGAAGGCAGAACGCCCGAGGGCGGGCCGCTCATGCTGTATCACATGGACGTGTACCGGATCGGGGAGGACGAGGCGGCGGAGCTCGGACTGGACGAGTACTTTTACGGCGGCGGCGTCACCCTGATCGAATGGGCGGACCGGATCGCGGGGCTCTTGCCGGACGGGCGGCTGTCGATCCGGATCGAGGGATCCGGAGAAGGCGAGCGGGTGTTCCGGATCACCCCCCATGGAGCGGCTGCCGAAGAAGTCTGCACACGGTTGAAACGGAGCGGTTTGATTCCATGACCAAGGAAACGAACGGTCTTCCCGCGCGGGGGCTGCCGCACGGAGCGGCGGAAGGCGGGCCGGGCGGCGGGTGCCTGCTGGCGCTGGACACCTCTACGCCGTCCCTGTCGCTGGCCTGGTTTGAACGCGGGGAACTGATAGCGGAAAAGGATTGGTTCGGGGAACGCGCCCATTCGGTGATGGCGGTGCCCGCCCTGCGGGAGCTGGCGGAATCGGCCGGCCGCAGGCTCGGGGATGTCGGCGCGGTGGCGGTCGGGCATGGCCCCGGCTCGTACACGGGGGTGCGGATCGGCGTGACGGTGGCCAAAACGCTGGCGTGGACGCTGCAGGTTCCGCTTGTCGGCGTGTCGAGCCTGAAGGCGCTCGCCCTGACCGCGGCCGTGCGGTGCGAAGGCGGCGGGGCTTGCGCGAACATGGCCGGCGCTCCCGCGAACGGTGACGGCGCGGCTGCCGCCCGCGAGGCGCTCGCCGGAGAACGGGCCGGCGGAGAAGCCGGCGTCCGGCGCCTGTACGTGCCGTTGATGGACGCCCGAAGGGGGCGGGCGTACGCCGCGATCTACGAACGGGATCCGCGGACGGATGCGGGGATCCGGCTTCAGGGGATCCAGGAGGACGGCGTCGTGCCCATGGAGAGCCTGCTCGGCCGCCTGCGGGAGCTCATGGACGGCGGGGAAGCGGTCCGGATTGTGTTCACCGGCGACACCGGCGTTTTTTCGAGCCTGCTTGAGGACTTCGCCGGGACGCGGAAGGGAGCGTCGAGGGCGGACATCCTGCCCCTGGCGATGAAGGCCGCGAGCGTCGGCAGGCTGGCGATCGCCGAAGGAACGCCGATCACATCCGAAGCGATCCACGCCTTTGCGCCGAACTATACCCAGCCGGCGGAGGCGGAAGTGAAGCTCATCGCCCGCCGGATGGCGGAAGCGGCGGAGTCCGGGGAGGCGGGGCGCGGATGAGGCGCGGAGCGGGAAAGAAAGAAGAAGCGGAAAAGGACGGGGCCGGGATGGGCGCCGCGGCGAAGGAGACGGGCGTCGGGGCGGATACGGGCGCCGCGGCGGACCTGGAGGTGAGGGTCCGGCGGATGACCGTCGGGGACATCGGGCAGGTGCTGCAGATCGAGAAGGAAAGCTTCACCCTGCCGTGGACGGCCGCCGCGTTTTTCAACGAGCTGACCAACAATCCGTTCGCCCGCTATCTCGTCCTGGAGCAGGGCGGCCGCATCGTGGCCTACGGCGGCATGTGGACGATCCTGGATGAAGCCCACGTGACGAACATCGCCGTGCGCGCCGACAGCCGCGGGAAGCGCCTGGGAGCGAGGATCCTGCGCGAGCTGATGGTGCTGGCGGCCGCTTCGGGGATGAACCGGATGACGCTGGAAGTGCGGGTGTCCAACGCGGCCGCCCGGCGCCTGTACGAATCGTTCGGATTTCGGGAGGCCGGGGTGCGCAAGGGATACTATTCCGACAACGGCGAGGACGCGCTCATCATGTGGGCGGATCTTCCGGACGCCCCGCGGTCGTCGAAACGGCAGGCCAACGAACCGGCGAAACCGGACGGAACGGGTCAACAGGGGGGAGAGACGGGGTGAGCCCGACGTGCCGCATTCTGGCAATCGAAACGAGCTGCGATGAAACCTCGGCGGCGGTGGTGGAGAACGGAACCGTCGTCCGGTCCAATGTCGTGTCCAGCCAGGTGCAGGTGCACAGGCAGTACGGGGGCGTCGTTCCGGAGATCGCTTCCCGCAAGCATGTGGAGAGCATCACCTGGATCATCGAGGAAGCGCTCCGGCAGGCCGGCGTCGGCCGCTCCGAGCTGTCCGCGGTGGCCGTCACCCAGGGTCCGGGCCTGGTCGGCTCGCTCATCGTCGGTCTGGTGGCGGCCAAAACCGTCGCGGCGGCGCTCGACATCCCGCTGATCGGCGTCCACCACATCGCGGGGCACATCTACGCCAACCGGCTCGTGCGCGAGCTCGAATACCCGCTCGTCGCGCTCGTCGTCTCGGGAGGGCATACGGAGCTCGTCCATGTGCCGGAGCCCGGGGTGTTCCGCATCCTGGGGCAAACCCGCGACGACGCCGCGGGGGAGGCGTTTGACAAGGTGGCCCGGGCGCTCGGGCTGCCGTATCCGGGAGGACCCCACATCGACCGGCTGGCCGCCGAAGCGGATGTTCCCGTCCCGCTCCCGCGCTACTGGCTGGAGTCGGCAACGTACGTTTTCCGCTCCCGCGGGCTGAAGTCGGCGGTGCTGGCGCTGATCAACCAGGCGAAGATGAAGGGCGATGTCGTCAACCGGGCGGGAGTGGCCCGCGGTTTTCAGGAAGCCGTGATCGAGGTGCTGGTGGGCAAGACGTTGCGCGCCGCCCGGGAAACGGGCGCGAGGCAGGTCGTCCTCGCGGGCGGGGTGGCCGCCAACCGGGGGCTCCGGGAACGGCTGGCCGCGGGATGCAGGGAGGAAGGGTTCCCGCTCGTCGTCCCGCCGGCGGAGTACTGCACGGACAACGCCGCCATGATCGCCGCGGCGGCTTACCTGAAATGGGAGAAGAAGAGTTTTTCGCCGCTCGACATCAAGGCGGAGCCGGTCATGAAGCTGGAAGCCTGGTGAGGGAATCCGGTCGGGCGGATCGGGAGAGCTGCGAACAGGGGTTGCGGATGAAGTTATCCACAACCCCTGTGCATTTCGTGGATAAAGGCTCCGGCGTTCCGTCGCGGCTGGGCCGGGCATGTGGACAAAACGCTGGACAGTTTTTTCAGGAAACGTGGATATGTGGACAATTCCGCCGGAGCAAAAACTCCTTCAGAGCAAAAACGTTTCGATCACCTTCCGGACCCCTTCCTCGTAGTTGCTCGCGGTGATGTGGCCGGCCGCCCGCTTCAGGGCATCCACCGCATTGGCCACGGCGACGCCCAGGCCGGCCGCCTGCACCATCTCGAGGTCGTTGAGCCCGTCTCCCACGGCAATGACCTCGTCCATCCCGATGCCGAACCGCTCCGCAAGGAACCGGACGGCGTGGGCTTTCGTGCCCTCCGGATGGGTGAACTCCAGGTAGTGGGGCTTCGATTTGGTGATGTAGGCGGCGCCTTCCAGCATCGGGGCGATTTCCCCGCGGAGGAGATCGAGTGGGCCCGGGTCGCCGATAAACAGAATCTTCGTCAGTTTTTCCGCGGCCAGGCGGCTCATGTGCGGTTCGACTTCGTACGGCACCCCCGTCAGCCGGCTGTAGTCGCGGACGTACGCATTGTCCTCGCGGGAGATGAGCCGGTCGTCCACATACGCCTGGACATGGATGCGCCGCTCCTCCGCAAACTCCAGCACGAGGCGGGCCGCGTCCGCCGAGAGCCAGCGCTCGTACAGAACCGTGCCGTCCTGCAGCGTTTTGACGAGGGATCCCTGATACGTGATGATCGGCACGTCCAGGTTGATCTCGCGCGCAATTTGCTTCGCGGACCGGAACATTCTTCCGGTGGCCAACGTGACGACGACCCCGCGCCGGACCGCCCGGGCGAGCGCCTCCTTCGTTCCGGGCGTGAGCCTGAGATCGTCGGTGAGCAGCGTGTCGTCGATGTCGCTCACCAGCATTCGGTATTTCATGCGATATCCCGCTCCCTTCCTCTCCAATGCCGCGCCGCAAGAACCGTCGCGGCCGTTCCCTTTGAACATGATACGGCACGGGAGGGATCGGGTCCAGCCCCGGCAGGGCACAACAAAAGCCGGCGCGTCCGCCGCGCCGGCTATCACCGCCTGACCGCCGCACGCCCGCCTTCCTTCAAGGCCGGCGCTCCCGTCAGCTCCAGATGTCCCCGAAGGTCCGGATCCGCCGGGCGAACTCGTCCAGCCGGTTGTCGAGGCGCCGTCCGTTCCAGGCGTCGTAGGCGTAGCTGTTCAGGAAGTTCACGAAGTCCCGGTTGGAGGAAATGAACACGTCCTGCACGTGCGGATGCATGCTGCGCACCTTGGACTCGATGTTGTTCGCGAGCTTCGGCGAAAGCTTTTCCCTGCCGGATACGGTGTGCAGGTTGTTGGCCGGCGTCGCGAACAGACGTTTGGCGTTTCTGCGGCCGCCCAGGGTCGATCGCCCGGTGTCGGCGTCGTAGACCCCTTCCGATGTTCCGACGTTGTTGACGTCCGGAGTTCGGCCGTACAGGTAGGTGCCGGTGGAGGAATAGTCCGTGATGACGCCGACGTAGGCGTTCCGGTCGGTGACGAGGACGACGGCCGCGGCGATGCCCTGGATCTTGTCAAGCTGGTACATCGCCTGCTCGCTGATGAACAGCCTGCCGTTTCGGTGGGTTTCGGCGGATCGGGCCCGAAGATCCGAACGGGTCACCGCTCCGGATGGCCGGGACGGAGGGGATTGGACGGCCATGCGCCGTTCGGCCTCCGCTCCGCGGGTCGCGCGCTCGCTGCCGTAATCGGAGTTGCCTTCGTAATACTGCTCCAGATAGAAATTGCCGCATCCCGCCGCGGCCATCAGCATCAAGGCGGCCGCCGCGACCGATCCCACAACCAACCGCCGTTTCATCCGTGCGTCGCTCCTTTCGCGATTCGGGTCCTTTATAACATGGATCAAACCCGCTGAATTATTCGCACGGACACGTGGAAATACTGTAGAAAAATGAAAATTAACCGTCGGAAAAATCGCCAAAATCCTTGATATGATGCGGTTTCCGAACAATTTGTGAACAATGTGTGGTGACAAATTGACAAACGGAAACAACGTATTTATAGTTAAGGAAGACTTGGGTGGGCTGCTTGTTGCTGTCAGGCGGACAGCGGCATTCCATACACGGCAACAGGGCTGTCTGGAGTCAATCACAATACGGAATTGGGGTTGATGGAAAAGTGACTCGGTGGAAACACGGTAAGCGCATCATGGCGGTTCTGGCGATGCTAGCGCTTGCATTGTCCGGCTGCAGCCTGAAAAACCAGGGAGAGGCGAACCCGCTCAACCCGAAGGGTTCCGTGGGGGAAGAGCAGTACTTCCTCATTCTTCTTTCCCTCGGCATCATGATCTTCGTCATGGCCGTCGTCTTCATTCTGTTCTTCTACGCCGTGGTCCGCTTCCGCAAGCGTCCCGGCCAAACCGGGATTCCGAAGCAGGTGGAAGGGAACCACAAGCTCGAGATCCTCTGGACGGTCATCCCGATCATCCTGCTGACGATCCTCGCGGTTCCCACGGTGGCGTTCACCTTCAGCCAGGCGAAGGACCTGTCCGATGCGCCTCCGGAGGAAGTGCTCAAGATCAAGGTGACGGGCCACCAGTTCTGGTGGGAATTCGAGTATCCGGATTATGACATTGTGACGGCCCAGGACCTCTGGATTCCGGTGGGCAAGACGATCTTTGTCGAACTGCACGGCGCTGACGTGATCCACTCGTTCTGGATTCCGGGCCTTGCCGGCAAGACCGACACGACGCCCGGCGTGACGAGCACGTTCTACTTCGACGCCAAGGAGCCGGGAACCTACCTCGGCAAGTGCGCGGAACTGTGCGGCGCGGGCCACGCCCTGATGGACTTCAAGGTCATCGCCGTCTCGCCGGCGGAATTTGACGCATGGGTTGCCACCATGACGAATCCTCCCGCGCCGTCCGCCGAACCGGCCGTCGTGTCCGGCGAGCAGGTGTTCAAGGACAAGAACTGCATCAGCTGCCACGCGATCACGCCGAACGGCGCCAGCCTCGGCCCGAACCTGAACAACTTCGGCAACCGGAAGACCGTCGGCGGCTATGCGGAAAACACGCCCGACATGGTGGCCAAATGGCTCATCAACCCGCAGGAAGTGAAGCAGGGTGCGACGATGCCCACGGTTCCGCTGACGGATGAAGAAGTTCAGGCATTGGTCGACTACCTCGGCAGCCTGAAGAATTATTGACGCTCCCGGATGGACCACGCATGCGCATAAGGAGGTTATGAAGGTGGCATCTCATGCTGCATCACACCACGAGGTGAAGCGGTATAAGGGCCTGATGGATTGGCTCACGACCGTCGACCACAAGAAAATTGCCATCCTGTACCTGGCCAGCGGACTGTTCTTCTTCGTACTGGGCGGAATCGAAGCGCTCCTCATCCGCATCCAGCTCATGTTTCCGATGTTCAACTTCCTGGACGGCCAGACGTACAACGAAGTTCTGACGATGCACGGCACGACGATGATTTTCCTCGTGGCGATGCCGCTCGTGTTCGCCATGTGGAACGCGGCGGTGCCGCTGCAGATCGGGGCCCGCGACGTGGCGTTCCCGTTCCTGAATTCCCTCGGTTTCTGGGTGTTCCTGTTCGGGGGGATTCTTCTCAACCTGAGCTGGTTTCTGGGCGGAGCGCCGGATGCCGGCTGGACGATGTACGCGCCGCTCGCCCTGCGCGAATTCAGCGGCCCGGGCAACGACTACTACCTGATCGGGCTGCAGATCGCCGGGATCGGGTCGCTTTTGAGCGGCATCAACTTCCTGGCGACGATCATCAACATGCGCGCGCCCGGCATGACCTTCATGCGGATGCCGCTGTTCACCTGGACGACGCTGGTCACGTCGCTCATCATCCTGTTCGCTCTCACTCCGCTCGCGGTCGGGCTGATCGAGATGACCTTCGACCGCCTGTTTGACGCGAAGTTCTTCAATCCCGCCGGGGGCGGCAGCCCGGTGCTCTGGGAGCACATCTTCTGGATCTTCGGGCACCCGGAAGTGTACATCCTCGTGCTTCCGGCCTTCGGGATCATTTCCGAAGTGGTGGCCACCTTCTCCAGCAAGCGCCTGTTCGGCTACGGCTCGATGGTGTTCGCCACGTCCCTGATCGGGCTGCTCAGCTTCATGGTGTGGGTGCACCACATGTTCACCGTCGGCATGGGGCCGATCGCGAACGCCCTGTTCGGGGTCGCCACGAGCCTCATCGCGATTCCGACGGGGATCAAGATCTTCAACTGGCTGTTTACGATGTGGGGCGGCCATCTCCGGTTCACCACGGCCAGCCTGTACGCCTTCAGCTTCATTCCGTCCTTCGTCATGGGCGGCGTCACCGGGGTCATGCTGGCGCTTCCTCCGGCGGACTACCAGTTCCATGACACGTACTTCGTCGTCGCCCACTTCCACTACGTCATCGTCGGCGGCGTCGTGCTGGGTCTGTTTGCCGGCATGTACTACTGGTGGCCGAAGATGTTCGGCCGGATGCTGAACGAAACGCTCGGCAAAATCTCGTTCTGGTTCTGGATCATCGGCTTCCATCTCACCTTCTTCATCCAGCACTTCCTGGGCCTGTGGGGGATGCCGCGGCGGGTGTTCACGTACCTGGAGAACCAGGGCTGGGACCTGCCCAACCTCGTGAGCACGATCGGCGCGTTCCTCATGGCGATTTCGGTCATCCTGTTCGTCATCAACGTCGTGATCACCTGGGCGAAGAAGCCGGACGCGCCGGGAGACCCGTGGGACGGGCGAACGCTCGAATGGTCGATTCCGTCCCCGGCTCCGGAGTACAACTTCAGGCAAATCCCGCTCATCCGCGGCCTGGACTGCTACTGGAAAGAGAAGATGGCCGGCAACAAGGAGATGACGCCGGCGGAGCCGCTCGGCCCGATCCACATGCCGTCGCCGTCGATCCTTCCGTTCATCATGGCGCTGGGGCTGTTCATCTCCGGCATCGGGTTCATCATGTCGAAGTATGAATTCGAAAACAGCTTCCTGGTGGCGATCTTCCATTCGTACGCGGTCGGGATCCTTGGCCTCGTCATCCTGTTCGTCTGCATGATCATCCGGTCGCTCAAGGACGATCCCGGATACCATATTGAACCGGAAGAACTGGAAGCAAAGGGGGCTAAGGCATGAGCGCGCATAGCCATACGGACCATCTGCCGGCGGAACTGGAAAAGGCCACCCTGGAAGGGCGCAACAAAATTCTGGGCTTCTGGCTGTTCCTCGGCGCCGAGTGCGCCCTGTTCGGAACTCTGTTCGCCTCCTATCTCGCCTTGAGGGGCAACAACATGGGAGGGCCGACCGCGAACGAACTGTTCGACCTGAGCATCGTGGCGCTGGCCACGTTCATCCTGCTCACGAGCAGCCTGTTCAGCGTGCTGGCCGTCCACGAAATGCACCGGCACAACCTGGGCAAGGTGCGGTTCTGGCTCGCTGCCACCGTGCTGTTCGGCCTCGCGTTCCTGGCGCTGGAAATTTACGAGTTCGTGCATTACGTGCACGAGGGGCACACCTTCTCCTCGAGCGCCTTCGCGTCGTCGTTCTACTCGCTGGTCGGCTTCCACGGATCCCACGTGCTCTTTGGGGTCTGCTGGATCGCCCTTCTCGTGGCGCAGCTCGGCCGGAAGGGGCTGACCGTCGTCACCGGTCCGAAGATTTACGTGGCGGCGCTGTACTGGCACTTCATCGACGTGGTCTGGGTCTTCATCTTCACCGTCGTGTACCTGATGGGAAAGGTGGGTTGAGCCGATGGTCCACAATGAGACCTCTTCCCAGAAGATCAAGCGGGCCCCGGTCCATGAGGGCATGAAAAACCACTACATCACCTTCGCCCTGTCCATCATCCTGACGGCGCTCGCGTTTTTCGCCGTCATGAACTCGGACCTGGGCTCCGGATTCGTCTACTTCTTCATCGTCATCCTGGCGTTCGTCCAGGCCATCCTCCAGATCCTGTTCTGGATGCACATGAAGGATCGGGGCCACCTGTACGCGCAGGTCACCTTCGTCGTGGCCGCGCTGGTCCTGCTGCCGATCATGGTCACGGCCCTGTTCTGGATCTGGTGGTAAACGGACGGTTTTTCGAGAGGAGCAAGGGTGCACAGCCGTTTGCTCCTCTTTTTTCCTGAATTCCGGAAAAGGGAAGGGGGAGCTGCGCAATGTTTGGTCTCGAGCATTTCGGGTTCAGGGAGCTCTGGAGCCCCCTGTTTTTCCTGTTTCTTGCCGCCGTCGGGATCGTGTACTGGGGCGTGACGGGGCCCTGGCGGGAACGCATTCCCGGATCGGAGCCGGTGCGTCCGATCCGCAGGGTTTCGTTCCTGTTCGGCCTGTTCCTGATCTACCTGGCCCAGGGCGGCCCCCTGGATCTTCTCGGGCATCTCATGTTCAGCGCCCACATGCTGTCGATGTCGATCGCCTTCCTGATGGCCCCGCCCTTTCTCTGGAAGGGGCTTCCCGACTGGATCATCCATCCGGTCATGGGCAGGATCCACCGGTCCCCGTTCCGGTTTCTGATGAAGCCGCTGGTGACCCTGTTCCTGTTCAACATGCTGTTTTCGCTCTACCACATTCCGCTCGTCCACGACACGGTGATGACCAACTATTGGCTGCACACCCTGGTCTACATCGTGCTGTACGCGAGCGCCATGCTCATGTGGTGGCCGATCGCCGCTCCGTCCCAGGCGTACCACAACCTGACGTCGTTCCGCAAGATGGCCTACGTGTTCGTCGCCGGCGCCCTGCTCACTCCCGCCTGCGCGCTGATCATTTTCGCGGGAGTGCCGCTGTACGCGACGTACAACGATCCCGCCGTCTGGGCCCGGGCGCTCGGATACTGCGTGCCGAAAAGCGCGGAGGCCATCCTGCGCGAGTTCGGCGGGCCGGGCTTCTTCAACCCGATGACGCCGGTGCACGACCAGCAGCTGGGAGGCGTCATCATGAAGCTCACGCAGGAAATCATGTACGCGGGCATCCTGTTCAACATCTTTTTCCGCTGGTACCGCAGCGAACGGCAGCAGGAGGAGCTGCCGGACGAACCCCCGGTTCCTCTCATGCCCGAGGGCGGCCTGAACCGCGCCTGACCGGCGGAACTTGCAGCAAAAAGGATGGAGGGTGAGGGAACCCATGGCCCAAGTGCTGCCGCTCGTGAGCACCTCGTTCACCGTGCTGAGCGCCATCCTGATGGCGTTCGGCTGGCGGCTCATCCGTCTGGGACGAAGGGAAGCGCACCAGAGGATGATGCTCGCCGCCGCCTTCTCAGCCCTGATGTTTTTCATCCTGTATGTGACGCGCACCGTCGTGTACGGCAGCATGCCCTTCGGAGGACCGGAACACCTGCGGGTGTACTACCTCGTCTTCCTGCTCATTCACATCGTGTTCGCCACCGTGTCCGCCGTGCTGGGCATCGTCACGATCACGCTCGGGCTCAAGGGCAGGTTCGTCCGCCACCGGTGGTTCGGGCGCACGACGGCGTCAATCTGGTTCATCACGGCGGTGACCGCGGTGATCACCTACGTGCTCCTGTACGTGCTGTATCCGGCGGATAACACGACCAACCTGTGGAATGCGATTTTTTGAGCCGGGCCGGAGGGACCGCCTTCCGGCGCCGCGCCTGCGCACGGCCGCAAGCCCTCTCCCGGCGGCGGGAGGGGGCGGGCTGTGCAATTTTGTTTTATATGGTAAAATGGGAATGTTTGTGAAAAGATCTGGGAAAGGAGTTCGACGATGTTCCCACTGAAACTGGAGCGGGTCACCAAGCGGTATGGCGACTACACCGCGGTGAACGCGATCAGCTTCGAGGTGTCGGGCGGCGAGATCTACGGACTGCTCGGCGCCAACGGCGCAGGGAAAACCACCACGATGCGCATGGTCCTTGGACTCATCTATCCGGACGACGGCCAAATCCGCTGGAACGGCAG
>Ga0181858_1000827_pt1 | contig 15056 bp, 13 predicted proteins | sample NewIslPassag4_SG_FD_130749 | JGI IMG/M metagenome (GOLD analysis project Ga0181858, IMG submission 130749) | Feedstock adapted compost microbial communities from Newby Island compost facility, Milpitas, CA, USA - Passage 4_SG | ecosystem: Engineered > Solid waste > Feedstock > Composting ...
CGCGGGGGCGAGCCCGGCCGCCGCGGCACCCGCCAGCATGGGCGCGCCGCTCAACTGCCGGGTCACGAGGTACGCGACCACGATTCCGAGCAGCACCGTGTGGCTGATCGCGTCCGCCATCATGGCCATCCGCCGCAGGATGAGAAGCGGCCCGAGGAGGCCGCACGTGACCCCCACGAGACAGGCGGTGAGCAGGATCCATGCCGCGTAGCTCATTGTCTTTTCCCCCTTCCGCCCTCCCCCGTCGCATCGCCAACGACTTCCCGGCGGACCCGCATTCCCGAAGCGGCGAGGGCAGGCACCAGCCCCTTGCGGAGACCGAACAGCAGGGACACCGCAAACAGCGCCGACGCCGCCAGCACGATGAAAGGTCCGGTCGGCCACCCCCTGCCCATCGTGCTCGCCAGCGTGCCAAGCGCGCCCGCCGCCCCGCCGAACAGCGCGGAAACGGCCAGCATGCCGCCAAAGGATCGGGTCCAGTAGCGCGCGCTCAGGCCGGGAAGGATGAGCAGCGCGGCCATCAGCACAACGCCGACCGCCTGGATGCCGACCACGATGACGACCACGAGCGCCGCCATGTACACCGTGTCCAGCAGACGGACGGGCAGTCCGACGCCGCGGGCGAAGGACGGATCAAACAGCAGCAGTTTCCATTCCTTGAATCCGACGGCGACGAGCAGGACAACCCCGATCGCCACCGCGGACATGATGATGACGTCGGAGCGGACCATCGCGGCCGCCTGCCCGAAAATGAAGCTGTCCAAGCCGCTCTGGCCGCCGCCGGGCAGGCGGTTGACGAGAGCCAGCAGCATAATGCCGAACCCGAAAAAAATCGAAAGCACAAGCCCCATGGCCGTGTCTTCCTTGATCCGTCCGGACGAGCGGATCGCCTGGATGAGCCAGCCGCCGAGTAGAGCGCTCGCCGCCGCTCCGAGCGTCATGGCGGTGAGATTCTTTTGCCCAAGCAGGGCAAACCCGATGATGACGCCCGGCAGGGCGGCGTGCGCCAGGGCGTCGCTCATCAGGCTGTGCCTTTTCCAGTAGGCCAGGCATCCGATCAGCCCGGAGGCCATGCCCAGAAGCATCGAGCTAAAGAGGACCCACCGGGCGTTCTGGGAAAGGGATAACAGCCCGTCGATCCAGCCGCTCATCCCGCTCCTCCTCCAAGCCAGCGCAGCGTCCCCCCGTAGGTGCGGGCGAGATTTTCCCGGTTGAACACTTCCTTTGTCCCCCCGTGCGCAATGACGGTCCGGTTCAGGAACAGCACATGGTCGAAGTAATCCTCCACGGTCTGCAGGTCATGATGCACGACGAGCACCGTCTTGCCCTCGTCCCGCAGCGTTTTCAGCAGGTCCATGATCGCCCGCTCCGTTGCCGCGTCGACGCCGGCGAGCGGCTCATCCAGAAAATACAGGTCCGCGTCCTGCACCAGCGCCCGGGCGAGAAACACCCTCTGCTGCTGTCCGCCGGACAGCTGGCTGATCTGCCGGCGCGCGACCCCTGCCAGCCCCATCCGTTCCAGCGCCCGCAGCGCCCGCTCCCGGTGGGCGCGCCGCGGCCGGCGCAGCCAGCCGATCTGCCCGTACAGCCCCATCATCACCACGTCGAGCGCGTCGGTCGGGAAATCCCAGTCGACCGAGCTCCGCTGCGGCACGTAGCCGACGCGCGCTTTCCCCTCCCGGTAGGGCCGGCCGAACATGCGCACGCTGCCGGCGAGCCGCGGATGCAGGTCCAGCATCGCCCGGAGCAGGGTCGACTTGCCCGCCCCGTTCGGTCCCACGATCGCCGTGAGCGTGCCCCTCCGGATCTCGAACCCGACGTCCTCCAGCACCCGGTTATTCCGGTACGAGGCGCAAAGCCCCTCCACCCGCAGAACCACCTCCCCGCGAGTTCCAGAGATTTCCTTTCTCCCATCATCCCGTTTTCCGTCGGGACCGCTGCTTCCGTTCGGATCGTTGATTCCGTCCAAACCGTTGATGCCGCCGTACGCCTTCCCATCATCGGCGGTTCCCGCCGCCGAACGCTCCATCGCTTCCGTCTTCACGAGCCGATTCTCCCCTCATCCCCTAATGATCCGTTCCGCCCAGGGCATCGGCGATTGCCCTCACGTTGTGGCGGTACATGCCCAGATACGTCCCTTCCTCCGTCCCGGCCGCCCCCATGGCGTCGGAGAACAGCTCGCCGCCCAGCTTCACGTCCAGACCCCGGCTTTTGGCGCCCTCGATGACGGCGAGGATCGCATCCGGGTTGACGCTGCTTTCCACGAACACCGCCGGCACCCGGTATTGGAGGAGGAGCTCGATCGTGTCCTCGATGTCGGTCAGGCCAACCTCATCCTCTGTGCTCAACCCCTGCAGCCCGACCACCCGAAGACCGTACAGACGGCCGAAATAGCCGAAGGCGTCGTGCGCCGTCACCAGCACCCTCTGCTCCTCCGGAATGCGCCCCATCCGCTCCTTCGCCTCGTCGAACAGGGCGTCCATCTCCCGGAAATAGGCGCGTTTGTTCTCTTCAAAAAAAGCCGCATCTTCCGGAGACCGTTCCTTCAATTTCTCCACGGCCGCGTCCAGGGCGTCCTTCCACAGGGGGAAATCGAACCAGACGTGGGGATCGACGGCGCCCGTCTCATCCTTCAGCAGCCGGTCCTCCCCGATCGTCTCCGCGATGGCCATCACCGGCCTCGTCCTGCCAATTTCCCGGAAGGCGCGCAGCATGTTGGCCTCCAGGTGCAGGCCGTTGTAGAAAATGACATCCGCCTTTTCCAGCAACGAGATATCCCCGTGCGTCGGCGTGTACAGGTGAGGGTCCACGCCCGGCCCCATCAGGCTCCGTACGTCGACCCGATCTCCGCCGATCACGGAGATCGGCTCGGCGATCTGGGCGATCGTGGTCACCACGCGGATCGGCCGGCCGGCCGGTTCGGCGCCTCCGGAAACGGACCCGGAGCCTGTTTCACCGGCTCCCCCGCTGCCGCCGCCCGAACCGCAGCCCGCCGCGGCAAGCAAAAGTACTGCCGCCAGCAGCCCCTTTCCGATCGGGAGCGCCGGGCGCAGGCCCCCGATGAGGCGGCGCCAACGGATGCGCAAGCGTCTTGGATGGGCCAATGTCCTCTCCTCCGGTTTCTCTCCAGATTGTTTTTCCGTTCTTTCTTTCCGAAAGCATTCCCAAAAGGCGGCCCGAAAGATGGCCTGGGACAACCAATTTGCGCTAGTGCAAAATTTATTCCTATGTAAAAAATAGTTTGCCCGGGTCATTTTGTCAAGGGGGTTCCGCGCACATAAAAACGCCTCCCATCCCCGGGATGGGAGGCGAATATAGCGTGATCGCGATCAGAGATGATCGCTGTCGTCAGCCGTCGTCCCTATGGCGGTCCGCCTTGTCAGATCTTGAACTTCTCCAGCGTCGATTTCGAAAACAGCTCCTCCACCTTCGGTTTTCGCTTGATCAGCCCCTGCTCGTGGGAGTACTGGATCAGCGCCTCGAGAGTCGTACGGTTTTCCTCAAGACCGTAAGGCCAGAAATCTTCGCCCATCAGCTCCTTCGCGCGTTCCACCTCGGAGGTAAGCCACGGCAGCGTCACCTTGGGAGCCGCCGTCTGATTGAAGCCGTCGTACACCCGCTGCTTCGCCTCGACAAACGCCTGGTACAGGTTGGCGGCGACCCACGGATGCCGCTCCAGGATTTCGTCGCGGATGACGACCACGTGCATGATCGGGAAGATTCCGGTCTTCCGGTAATATTCCATCTCCACCGAAACGTAGTCGTCAAACAGCCGTTTGACATGGGGGGAGCCCTTCAGGAAGGCGGAAGGCGCCCGCGGGGAGATGAGCGCGTCAATTTCCCCCGCTTCCAGCATGGCGTTCAGCGTCTCATCCGGGCCGATGTCCTGCACCCGGATGTCGGGAGGAAGGTCAAGCTCCATCTTTTCCACCCGGCCAGGCGTTTCCTGCCCTCCCTTGAACCAGAGCACGTCCGACGCAGCCACCCCGTACTCGTGCTCCAGGAATCCGCGGATCCAGACGCAGGCCGTAAGCTGGTACTCGGGCAGCCCGATCCTTTTTCCTCGCAGGTCCTCCGGTTTCGTGATGCCGGCCCGGGTGTTCACATAGATTCCCGAATGTCGGAAGGAGCGCGACAGGAACACCGGGATCGCGGTGTATTTCGGATAGCCTCTGTCCCTGGCGATCAGGTAGGAGGATGCGGAGCACTCCGCCACATCGAATTCCTGGTGCCGCATGAGGCGGAAAAAGGTTTCTTCCACGGGCATGCACAGAATGTTGAGGTCGATCCCTTTGGGCCGGACGGTGCCGTCGATCAGCGCCCAGACCCGGTCGTAATCCCAACAGGCCAAGCTCAGCTTCAGTTTGGACAAACATTCCACCATCCTTGCGAGTTTTGCATCGTTGCGAATCACAAAAACATGCTCAAATTTTTGACCGTGAGCACGGTCTGGTCGGGAATGATCGTGCGGCGGCTCAGCTTCCAGCCGCTTTCGGTGAGCCTCAGCACATCCTTCCGTTCCCCGAAGATTTGCTCCACCTGCTCGTCTTCCGCCCGGCTGCGCAGGAGCAGAAAGGCGCTCGACACCTCCACCTCTCCCCCGGTCGGGCCGGACTCCAGGAACAAGTTGGAGATGAACCGGCGGGTCCTCTGCGCCGGGATTTCCGTCCACGCCGACGAGGTTTTCAACCGGCGGATTCGCAGCTCCAATGACTCGCGGTTTTCCTCGAAATACCCCATCTCCTCGATGACCTCCTGACCGTCCTCCGGCTCTCGCGAGATTCGGACCGGCATCCGGTACACCACGTCCTCCGTGAGAAGATCGAGCCATTCGTCATACTGCTTGCGGTCGAGGAGCCAAGCCTCACGGGCATAAAACCGCTGGATTTCGTAATAGAGCTCCATGCCGGAAACCGGAACCGATCCGGAACCCGTGCTTCCAACCGTGCCGCTTTCCATCATCGGTCCTCACCTCCGTTCCCGGCCGCCAGCCGCTCCGCCTGTCCTGACGCACGGCGGTCCTCCCTCATCAGTTTCAGCCACTGTTCGTGGAAGCCCCGGGCGAGATGGTCCGTGTAAGTGCGCGGGTAGGCGATCCCCGGGCCGGGAAAACTCCGGTCCGGCTCGATGTTGTCGAATCCCATCAGGTAGTTGAGCAGGTTGTTGTAGCTCAATTGTTTGTCCCGAACCATCCGGCCCCTGCTCACTTCGACCACGCGCGACCAGATTTCCACGTCGTCCTGCTCCAGCGTGCCGGAGGCACCAAAGGCGCCGATGTAGGCTTTGTACGCCTTCTCCTTGTGCTCCTTCGGCGCGTCCTTGTCCACAAGACACCAGGAGATCACTTCGATTTTTTCCGGCCCGAGCGGCCGCCACACCCTCAGCGTCAAATAGTTGTACATTTGCCCGTCCCGCCTGTGCAGGGGGCAATTGAACGAGAAATTCGGGAAAATCGTGCCGAGGATGAGCGCCGTCTTGGAAAACACCTCCAACTGCTCCCTGCTCAGGTTCCTTTCAAACATCGGCCACATGGAGGCGGGCAGGTTCTGGTACTTCGGGACGCCCTCCTTCACGATGAGAACAATGCCGTGCCCGTTGCCGCACACAACGTTATATCCGGTTCCGGTGCGGGACGGATCCCGCGGCGTGATTCCCACCTCGATCGTCGACCTGTGGGCATACTGCGCATGGTAGGGATCGACGAAGTTTTCCGCCACCATTTTCCAGTTGGCCGGCGCCACCCACCGGTGCGGCGCGCCGACCACCTCCATGCCGCCGTCACTGCGGGTGAGAAAAATGTCCAAATACCATTTCGCGTGGCCCAGGTACTCCTCCAGCGGCGGCGCCTCAGGGTCCAGGCTGCCGAAAATGAGGCCGTTGTAGACCTCAAGCCGCGGAAGCGGCCGCAAATCCCATTCCGACCGGACCATCGATTCTCCGTAGATCTGGTCGCCAGACACGACGCCGATCAGCTGCCCGTCGAGGTTGAAGGTGAAGCCGTGGTAGGGACACGTGAAAGCTTTCCGGTTTCCGGAAGCGGACATGCAGAGCCTGGCTCCCCGGTGGGTGCAGGAATTGAGGAACGCCTTGAGCTCCCCCTGCCGGTTGCGGACAAGCAGGATCGCATCGTCCACCATCCAACGGGTGACAAAATCGCCGGGATTGGGCAGTTCCGAGATGTGCCCCAGAAGCTGCCAGGTGCGGGAAAACACCCGCTCCAGTTCAAGTTCGTAGATGTCCGGGTCCGTCAGCACCCACTGGGGGAACATCCCCTTTTCCATCGTCTCCTCGATGTCTCGCCATGTCTGATCATCCATCGTCTGTCTGCCCAAATTCACCGCCTCCCTTTCCATCCGAAATGTGAAAACCTGCCGGCCGTCTAAGTGCGAAGCCCCCGCAGATAGGAGAGAACCTCATCCGCACCGACCACATCGGCATATTTCGCGTCGAGGTCGAACAGGCTTTGCTCGTGTGCGGCCCTGGAGCGGTCCGCCACCGCTTCCCGCACAACCATCGGCCGGAAGCCGCTGGAGATGCCGTCGACGGCGGATGCGCGCACGCAGCCGCTCGTGGACACCCCGGTGAGGATGATCGTGTCCACCCCCAGCGCCGTAAGCCGAGACGCCAGATCGGTGCCAAAAAACGCCGAGGCGTATTTTTTTCGGACCATCATGTCGCCAGGCGCCCTCTCCAGCCCGGGATGGAGTTCCACCGCGCGGGATCCGGCCTTGAGCAGATGGTTGCCCCGGATTTTGATCCTCCACAGGCCCGCATCCCGCAGCTCGTGATCTTCGAACACCGTCAGCGAAAACAGCACGGGAACGCCGGCCTCGCGCGCCGTGCCGAGGATGCGGTTCGTCTGAATGATCGCCTCATCCGCGTCGGCGGCCAGGATCATCTCCGGATCCCGATGGTCGGTGAAGGCCACCTGCATATCGACGACAAGCACCGCCGGACGCCGGCCGAACCCGAGCCGCCTGGCAAAGCCCCGCTCCTCGAACAACCTCAGCTCCTCCGTCCGGTCCGCCGAAGCTCCGCCGCCCCGTCCTTTCTCCGGTTGTCCGTCCATGAGCCTCTCCCTCAATCCAGCAGAATGTTGACCGATTTGTTCTGGGTGTAGCTGTACAGTTCCTCGATGCCTTCCTCGGCATCGACGCCGCTCGCCTTTTGCCCGGAGAAGGGCACACCGGCGAAATGGCGGGAGCTGCCGTTGATCCAGACGAAGCCGGCCTCGAGCTTCTCCGCGGCGCGCAGCGCCGTGTTCAGATCACGGGTCCACACCGATGCGGTAAGGCCGTATGGGACCGAGTTGGCCTGGCGGATCACCTCTTCCTCATCCTCCCAGCAAAGCACGCTCAGCACGGGGCCGAAGATTTCCTCCCGCGCGATGCTCATGTCCATGGTCACGTTGGTGAAGATCGTCGGACGGACGAAATATCCCGCGGCCAGTGCCGCATCCTCAGGCGCATCACCTCCCGCAACGCACCGGGCGCCCTGCTCCCTGCCCAGACGGATGTACCGCATCACCTTTTCGTACTGCGCCTCCGACACGACGCAGCCCATCTCCGTGTCCGGGTCCAGCGGATTTCCAAGGCGGATTCGTTCCACCCGCTCCTTCAGCCGCTCCACAAAGGCGTCGTGGATGTCCCGGTGCAGGAACAGCCGGGACGTGGAGCCGCACGACTGGCCCTGCCAGGTGAAGTTCATGCCGGTGACGGCGCCCTCGACCGCCTTTTCCAGATCGGCGTCCGGGTAGACGATCATCGGGTTTTTGCCGCCCAACTCCAGGGAAACGTACTTGATGCCGGTTTCCGCCGCCGCGCGCTGGATGCGCCGCCCGGTTTCCACGCTTCCGATGAGCGACAGACGCTTCACCCGGGGATGCCGCACGAGGGCATCGCCGGTGACCGGCCCCGTCCCCGAGATGATGTTGACGACACCGGGCGGGAACACGTCCCGGATCAGATTGGCCATCCACAATGGCGCAAGGGGTGTCTGGTCCGGCACCTTGAGCACGAGGGTGTTGCCGGCAAGGATCGGAGCGCCGAGCTTGGAGGCGGCAAACAGGATCGGATGGTTGAAGGCGATGATGCGCCCGACCACACCGTAGGGCTCGCGCCGCGTGAGGTGCCAGTTGCCCGCGGTGGCCGGAATGACGGAACCTTTCAGCTCCATCGCCGCGCCGCACTGATATTGGAGATGCTCGACGGCCAAATCCACATCCCGGATCATGTTCCGGATCGGATTGCCGGAGTTGATGGAATCCATGAGCGCCAGATCCTCGGCGTGCTCTTTCAGGACGGCGATGAACTCCCGCACGTACCCGGCCCGTTCCGGCACGCTCTTGCGACGCCAACCGTCAAAGGCTTCCAGAGCGGCCGCCACAGCCCGATCCACGTCCTCCTTTTGGGCCAGCGGAACGCGCGCGAGCGTTTCTCCGGTGGCCGGGTTCATCGTATCGTAAACGCTGCCGTCCACCGCCTCCACCATCTTCCCGCCGATCAGCATCGTCCAGGTCCGATCCAGAAGCTTCTTCGCCCTTCGCTCATTTGCCTGAAGCTGTTCCAGTCCCATTTCCCCGCCTCCTTTTTCCTCTCCGGCTACCGTTATAATGATCACGAATTTTTTCTATAGTATAATAACAATAAATCATATTCCCATTGGGGGTTGCTTCCCGTGGATTTCGAACAGCTCAAGAGCTTCTGCCTCGTCGCCGAACACAAGAGCTTCCTCAAGGCTGCAGAAATGCTGAAGATCACGCAGCCGGCCATCAGCCGTCGCATCCTGAGCCTCGAGCAGGAACTCGGTGTCACCCTGCTGAACCGCTCGCCGCAGTCCGTATCCCTGACGCGGGAAGGCGCAGCCTTTCTTCCCTATGCCGAGCGCACCCTGCGGATCCTGAACGAGGGCGCCCGGAAGGTGCAGGAGAGCAGGGCGGGAGAAAGCCTGAGCATCGCCGCGTCCTCCACCACGTCCCTCAACTTCCTTCCCCGGATCATCAAGGAGTTTCGCCTGATGAGCGGCGCGACGGTCACCGTCTACACGCTGAAATCTTCCAAGACGTTCGACATGCTGCTGGACCAGACGGTGCATGCCGCCTTCACCACCTCGGTGTTCGCCAACTCCCTGATCCAGTACGACAAGGTGTTCGAGGAGGACATCTGCTGCGTCTGCACGCCCGAATTCGCCGGACGTTACATGGAGGACGGCGCCTTCGTCCGCCTTCCGATCCCTGTCATTTTCAACAACATCGAGACACCCCCCTGGAATGCCCTGAATGAGCAGCTTCTGAACAACCCCGGCTCCTTCCAGGTCTCGATTCGGTCCGACTTCCCGCAGATGGCCATGAAGCTGGTGAAGGAAGGGATCGGCGCCGGATTCTTTCCCCTGTCCGACATGATCTGGGAGCTGGAAGCCGGGGTTCTCGTGAAGCTCCCGCTCGAAAGACTCGGCGTCCAGCTCCCGCAGCGGCCCGTCTACCTGCTTACCTATAAGGACAACTCGGCCGTCGACCCCCTGATCCAGCAGTTCAAGGAAACGGTCAAGTCCTACTTCGCCCACTTCGACTACGGCACTTCCCTTTGACCGCAGGCGGGAGGTCTGTTCGCCTGCCGCTTCGGCCGCTGCCCTTCGCCCTGTCCGCCCGTATCCCAACGCTATTTCCGCGGAGCGGAACCGAGGGGGGCGAGGCCTTCGGGCAGCCCCTCGAACCGGTCTTGAATGATGTCCAGAACCGCCGGCTTCCCGGAGCGGATCGCCCGCCGGATGGCCGGCAAGAGCTCGTCGGCGGACTCGATCCGCTCGCCGTAGGCGCCCAGCAGTCGGGCGTAGGCGGCAAAGTCCGGATTTTCGTAAAAAACGCCGATGTAACGGCCGCCGAACTGGTTTTTCTGGCGGTCGCGGGTGTTGCCGTAAGAGAAATTGTTGATGACGAGGTTGATCACGGGGATGTTTTCCCGGACGGCGGTCTCCAGGTCCTGGGCCACCATCCAGAAGGAGCCGTCCCCGTTGACGGAGATGACGATCTCTTCCGGCCGGGCCAGTTTGATGCCCATGGACGCCGGCAGCCCCCAGCCCATCGAGCCGGCGCCGCAGCCGAAGTACGAATCCGGACGGTTGATCCGGAGGTGCCGCTGCGCCCAGACGCCGAAGGTTGGTACATCCATGACGAGCAAGGGCGAAAGCTCGTCGATCACCCTCTGCAGCTCGTGCACCAGATCCCGGGAGGGGACGAGCCCGGGCGGCCGGCCGGATGGAGGCGGCAGGGCAGACTCGCGGGCGAGTTCCTCGGCCCGCAGCCGGTTCGCCTCTTTCCGTTCCCGCAGCCGCTGCTCATCAATCCCGAACCGCTCGACGAACCCCGCCATCGCCTTCAGGGTCAGCGAGGCATCTCCCTGCAGCCCGATCTCCGGAATGTAGATCTTGCCGATCTCCTCCGGATCGATGTCCAATTGGATGACCCGAGTCCGGTCGCCCACGAGTGTCCATTTCTTTGTGGTGAATTCGGAAAACCGGCAGCCGACGGCAAACAGCACATCCGCTTCGGCGACGAGCCGTTCGCTCGTCCGGAACGCCCCGTATCCCAGCGTGCCGGCATAAAGCGGATGGTCGTTCGGGAACACATCCTTCCGGAGCCAGGCGGTAACCACCGGGATCTGCAGTGCTTCGGCGAGCCTCACGAGCTCCCCGGAGGCTTCTTTCGCGCCCCCTCCGGCCAGGATGACCGGGTTTGCCGCCTCGGCAAGCATTCCGAGCGCGCCCGTGAGCTCCTCTTCCGCCGGCACGGGCGGCCGAAAGCGGAATTTCCGGAAAAACCTCGGATTCCCTACCTCGTGCTCCAGCAGGTCGAAGGGAATGGAAACCATCACCGGGCGCGGACGGCCTTCCCTGGCTGTCCGCACCGCCCTCTGCAGGAGCTCCGGGATCCGTTCCGCCCGCTGGATTTCGATTGACCATTTGGTCACCGGTTCGAAAAACTTGACCAGATCCATCTCCTCAAACGCTTCGCGATAATAGATATCCCCGGACACCTGTCCGATCAGCGCCAGCACCGGGATCGACTCCGCATAGGCGTTGTGCAGGCCGATGGCCATGTTCGCAGCGCCAGGTCCGCGAGAGGCCATGCACACGCCGAGGTCGCCGTCCCTCGCCGCCCGCGAGTAGCCGTCCGCCATGAAAGCCGCGGTCTGTTCGTGCCGGACCGAAATGAACCGGATCTGCTCGTGCCCGTACAGCTCGTCAAGCAGCGGCATGATCGTGGTGCCCGGCAGCCCGAAGATGTGTCGGACGCCTTCCCGCCGCAGCGCCTCGATGGTCATCCGCGCACCGTTCATGTTCCTCTTATCCGCCTTTCCCGTGTGTGCCATCGTGAAATCCCTGTGTCCAATAGCTGATGATGTCTTGTGAGTCCGTCACCCAGCCGAAGCGGGTTTCCAGGGTGGCGAGTCACGATCCCGCGCATACGGGTATTGTCCACGCCGCGTCGGGCGAGATATCCGTCCTCATGCAAGTAGTCGTTCTGCACGTTGATGACGGGAAGCGCCGTGTGCCGCGGATCCAGATTGGTCCGGTACATGGCTTACTGCTGCAGCTCCATCAGCGCCTCGTAGAGCTCCACGCCCTTGGGCGAGGCGTTTTTCTTCAGTTCCTCGAACAGGGGCGCGGCCTTCTGGACGAATTCCCTGCGCAGCTCGGGTGAAAACTCGACGAGTTCTACCCCGTGCTCCTCGACCGCCTTCCGGAACTCCTCGAAGTTCTTGTCGGACAGCTCCTTGCTCCTCATCGAGGCTTCCCGTGCCACTTCCAGGAAGATGCTTTTTTCCTCGTCCGTCAGCCTGTTCCAGACGTCCCCGTTGACGAAGGTGATGTCCCACGGGATGTTGATGTTCGTCAGGTAAATGACATCGGCCAGCTCATACAGCTTGAGCGAGTTGGCGTTCGGCCAGCCGGTGACCACGCCGTCCACCACCCCGGTCTGCATGGAGATGACCACGTCGCTCAGCGGGATCGTGACTCCCTGCCCGTTCCACAGCCGGATCGCCTCCGTGATGTACTTGCCCGAAGCCCTCAGCTTGTACCCGTGCAGGTCCGCCGAGGTGATGCGCTGCGCGCCCTTTTTCAGAGAGATGGAATTCTCCCCTTCATAGGAAGAAAACAGGTACACCACGTTGTCCTTGTCCACGATTTCCTGCACGATGGGCTTGATTCTTTCCTGAATTTCCATCCAAATGTCCGGAATGTAGGAGCCCGGCACCTCAAAGAAGGTCAGGTCCGGTACCAGCGGAGACACGTAGGACGAGGACGTGTGCGTGATGTCGATCGTACCGGTGGACACCGCTTGGTACGCCTGGTCGTCCTTCACCAGCGCGGCTCCGGGATGCACGGTGATTTTCACGCTCCCGTTCGTCCGCTTGGTAACCTCGGAGGCGAAATAGGAATAGGTCTGCGCCCGGTAGTCGCCTTCCGGAAACGGGTGGGAAAAGACGAGATCCAGCACCCGGCCGGGCGCCGATCCGCCGGAGCCGCCGGAACCGCCGGACCCCGAACCGGAGCCGCCCGATCCGCCGGAGCTTGCCGACCCTCCTCCGCCAGACGATCCCCCGGAACCCGAGCTGCCGCAGCCGGACAGCGTCAGCGCCATTGCCAGGAGGACAACAAAGGAAGCCATGATCCACTTTTTGACCACGATAACCCTCTCCTCTTCAGATTATTTCCTGAAAATTCAAATATTTTTAATTGTTACAGGATTTAAGCGCCGATGCCTTATCAGAGCACAAACAAAACGATTCGCGGAAAGATCATGAGCAGGATGATCATGAGAATGAGCAGAATGACGAAGGGCAGGCTGCCCCGGATGATGTCCCCGAGCTGAAGCTCCCGGATCGTCCCCTTCATGACGAACAGATTGAGGCCCACCGGCGGCGTGATCATTCCGATTTCACAGAGCAGCGTGACGATGATGCCGAACCAGACCGGATGGAACCCGAGCGAAGTGACGATCGGGAAATAGATGGGCATAAGCAGCACCAGCATGGCGATCGGATCCATGAAACATCCGAGAATGATAAATGTGAGGCAGATGAGGCTTACGATCACCCAGGGGTTGGTGCTGATGGTCAGCATCCAGTCCCGGATCATCGCCGGAATGTCCAGATAGCCCACGACGAAGGCAAACACCAGGCCGCCAAACAGGATGTACATCATCATGCAGGTCGTGTGGGCTGTGCGGACAAGGGCCCTCAGGAACTTCTCCCAGGTCAGCCGGCGCATGGCCAGCGTGATGATGAGCGCTCCGGTCGCCCCGACTCCGGCCGCCTCGGTGACCGTCGCGATGCCCGAATACATGGAGCCGAGCACCAGAACGACAAGAAGCACGGTCGGAAGAACCAGGTACAGGCTGGTGAACCTTTCCCTCCAGGAAAATGGTTCCCCCCGCGGCGCGGATTCCGGCCGGAAGACCGCATAGATCAGCACCGCCGCGCTCATGAGAAGCGCCAGGAGGATTCCGGGAATGATGCCCGCCTTGAACAGTTGCAAAATGGACGTTTCCGTGACAATGCCGTAAATGATCATCGCCACGCTCGGAGGGATGAGGATGCCGAGCGTTCCGGCCGACACCACCGATCCAGTTGCCAGGCGCACGCTGTACCGGCGCTGCAGCATTTCCGGCACGCTGATGGAGCCGATCGTGGCCACGGTCGCCGCGCTCGATCCCGTCACCGAAGCGAATCCCGCGCTGGACATGATGCTCGTGATCGCGAGCCCTCCCGGCAGCCGGTTGAACCACTTGTTCGCCACATTGAACAGGTCCCTGGAAATTCCTCCGGCCACCAGGATTTCCGCCATCAGAATGAACATCGGAGCCACGATGAAAGTGGCGCTCATCCCTTCCGTAAAGTAGATGTTGATAATCTGGTACAGCTGCCTCGGACTGATGTACAGGAGAATGACGACGGCGCTGACCGCGGTCATCGCGAAGCTGATCGGAACCCGGATCGCCAGGGCCACTACCAGGAGCGTAAACAGAACGATAGCGCCAACAATCACAAACTTCCCCCTTTTCTACCGGAAAATCAGACTTCGATTTTCAGCTCCGCGTTCCTTTCCCCGGAGCCCGGATCCTCCTTGCCCTGGAGCGCCTCGATCGACTTCTGGATCGCGGCGATCACCAGGAGCAGGTTGCCGATCAGCAGAGCCATGTAGAAGATGCTGCTGGGCGGAGTGAGAGTTCCGAACGGACGCCAGTTGGACTCCACGGCCCGGTTGAAATACACCCAGGCCTGCCAGCTGACGAGCAGGCAGACCGCGCAGGTGATCAGGTAGCTGACCGCAAGGCTGATCCTGCGCGAAAGTTTGGGAAATCGCTCGACCACAAAATCGACCGCGATGTGCGATCCGTTTAGCAGAGCCGCAAATCCGCCCATGCTGATGGAAAACAGCAGCAAGTACCGGCACACGTCGGCGTTCCAGTGCGTCGGCGAATTGAAAAAGTGGCGGAGAATCGCTTCCAGACAGGTCAGCAGGCTGAAGATGAGGATCAGGACACCCGCGCCGCAGGCCATCCAGTATCCAAAGCGGTGAAAGGATTTCATCCATCTGTTCATGATCCCGTTCAGTTCGATCACCTCCTCGCAGAGAAATCGGTTCCCGCCCGTTTCCAAGAAAGCGTATACATTTCATCTCCCATTATATTCACTAGAGCAATATAATTCAATTGAATAATTATTATAGCAAAATGCAAAATTGTTATCTTTAACGCAGAGCCTGGCGAAGCCGGAGACGCAGGATGGGGGAACAGGACGATCGTGATTCGCCCAATTTTTCCGCCAAAAAAATTCCAAGGGAAACGGGAGACCTGAGACTCATCCCGTTTCCCTTGATTTTCCCCGCCGTCAGAGCCGCCGTTTCCCTCCGCCGGTCCCTCACACCGGCTCCGGCTGCTTCTCCTGCTGCTTCGCCAGCTCCTCCTCGACCAGCTTGCGGCGCAGGATCTTGCCGACCATCGACTTCGGCAGGTCGTCGCGGAATTCGTACAGGCGCGGAACCTTGTACGCCGC